>Ga0070683_100005339_pt1 | contig 10713 bp, 11 predicted proteins | sample KBSC713LmetaG_FD_64662 | JGI IMG/M metagenome (GOLD analysis project Ga0070683, IMG submission 64662) | Corn rhizosphere microbial communities from Kellogg Biological Station, Michigan, USA - KBS C7.1-3L metaG | ecosystem: Host-associated > Plants > Roots > Rhizosphere ...
CGATTCCATCCACCGGGAAAAGGTAATGTTCCATCAGGCATAGGCTTCCCTGCCGAGCTTTTTCTACCACTAAGCAGTAGCCGCAAATTGCCTCTCGTTACATCTGCAAATGCCGGTGAAGCGTTTGTTCCCAATGTAAAACCTAAATGTTTTGTATAAAATTCAATTGAAGCATCTACATCTTCAACCATGTACCTGACATTAACCTGATCTGGATTCATAAAGTTTTTTAAAAGATGAGCTGGTAAATTCCTGGGATGGTCAGCAAAACTAATGCTCATTTGGCAAGCACTGGCAGTATCACTTCGAGGTTTTTTGCCGCGTGATAAACGGTTGGCCGCTCAAGCTGTGCTTACTTATTCATTTTCTTCGAACCGTATTTTTCAAAAAAGGTTTTTGAAATACCCAGTGGCCTGGATACCATTTGATACCCCGACACCTGGTGTGATTTCTCCAGTAAAATTTTTCGTAACATTTTCACAGCTTTTGCAGTGTGCATTCCCTTATTCAGCATAACGCAATCTGCCCAAATTCCATATGCTGCGTCGGTTACTTCAGCTCTTGTTGGCAATCCTTTTTTATTCATGCTTTCCAGTATCTGTGTAGCATAAATAACCGGTGCATGAGCAGCATGACACAGGCTAATAATTTCATCCTGTGCTTCGCTTATATTTTCAAACCCAAGTTCTACAGCAAGATCGCCCCTTGCGATCATCACACCATAATATTTCCGTTTCATTGCAGCAAACAGTAACGACGGGAGGTCTTTCATTGCAGCTGGTGTTTCTATTTTTAAAATAATTGGTAGCTCTTTGCCGTCAAGTGATTGGTGCAGTTCTTCTAAATCCAATGAATTATGAATGAAAGAATAGCCAACCATATCAGCATGCTCTTTGATAAAGGCAAGACATTTTCGATCAAAATCAGTAAGTGCTGAAATTCGTATATCGGAATCCGGAAAATTAATGCCCTTCTCTGTTTTTAAAAAAGGCTTTTTAGAAGACACTCTTGTTACTTCCAATTCAACACCCTTAGTATTTCGTTGAATGATTTCTGTCTCGATCAAACCATCATCAAAAATTACTCTTTCACCCATTTTCAACTGTGTAACAATACCTGGAAGGCTGCATTGTACGATAGGCAACTTAGATTTGACTTCTTCGAGATCCGTCAGTAGTATAGTATCCCCCTCTTCAATGGCAATCCTGTTTCTCTTTTTCCCAATTCTCGTTCTCATTTTTGGGCCGGCAAGATCCATATAAATTTTACAGTCGCACCCGGAAAAACCGGTAGCATCTTTTATCATCTTAACCATCTTAAACCATATTGCTTCATCATCGTGTGCACAATTGATTCTTGCTACATTCATGCCCGCCTTCAATAGCTTTTTCACTACTAAATAATCAAAAGCAAAGGAAGTTTTAAAAGTTACCATAATTGATGGAACATGCTCTTCATCCGTTTTGCCGAACAATTTTGAAACTCTTTCAGTGGCTATTTTTTGAGCGCTGAAATAATTACAAGGCACATGTCCATCATTGTTAAATTCGAAATGTTGCAATACCGCAAGTACCTGGCTTTGTATATAACCCTCGGCGTTATTAAAAGTTGATAAACCCTGCATGTGAAGGTTTTTTTGCAACGATTCCAGATCGTTATTTCTCAAAAGTAAGTAGTGCAACAGGTTAATGGCACTTGCCCTCTGTGAAGGATGTACGTTTTCAAGAAGGAAAGAAAACTTCTTTGCTTCCTCGCTCATCAGTGTATATAAATGCTTCAAGTCAGCTGATAAATCAAATTCTTTTTCTTGCCTGTTAAAACAATCATTCATTCAAAAGCTCTTTAAATCTATTTTCTTCTTTTAAGCGAATCTTCTTTTCGCAGTTGGCCTTTTTTTGCGGCAGTAGTTGAATCAATCATTTTCTTTCCCTGTTTTTCAATGGAATCAACCTGTTCCCTTGCCTTGTCCGCAGCAGAATCAATGACGTGTTTTTGGCTTCGAGAAACAGAGTCCAGAGAATCTTTTTCATTTCGGTATGAATCTCCGGAATTATTGCAGGATAAAATTAAAATCATCAGGGTCAGAGGAGACAGTTTCATCGCCATTCTTTATACTACTCCGACCAAAAATTGAGCCTTAGTTGTATTAAGAATTTTTGTCTAGTTATGTCACTGTATTATCTATGCGATTTTTTTTGAATTTCTTTCTGAAGCTGTCATCTTATTCATGAGATAGGATTCAATAGAATAGTTCCGGCAAGAGTGTTTAACCTGGTTGATCAAACTCTGCAAACTTGTAAGGCATTTAAAAAACAAAATAAATCTTTGAATTGTTGTAACGGGAAGGCTTTTTGCTGCATCAATATTAGTAAAACCATTCATTATGGATATAACAGCCAATTATTCTGATAGTCACGCTCATGCGTCTGTAGTAACACAAACTGATAAAGCGATTGCTCTTTTGCGATGGACTTATGGTCTTGTGCCAATTGTTGCGGGAGCAGATAAGTTCATTCATTTGCTCACAGATTGGGATAAATATTTAGCACCGGCAATCGCCAATATTCTTCCGATGTCAACACATAGTTTTATGAATATAGTTGGCATCATTGAAATCGTAGCTGGTGGATTGGTGCTTATTAAACCACATATTGGTAGCCTGGTTGTAGCCCTATGGTTGATAGGCATTGCAATTAATCTATTGCTTACAGGTCAATATTATGATGTAGCAGTTAGGGATGCTGTGATGGCAATTGGAGTATTTTCTCTGTTCATATTAACCAGTCATAACAGGCAGGTGTAATTGTAAAATATTCAATTTGTTTGAAGTGTGTAGTAGAATACAGTTTTCTGCTGGGAACTTGTTTAACCTGTTTACAGCAAAACTGTATTTTCCAATCTGATGTTGTTTTGGAGGATTCAGATAATGAATGACCCGGCAAAGAAAAAAATTGGTCGCTATTTTAATTTGGACAGTATGTAAGAGTAGAAAAACCGATTTATTAACGGACCCGGGATAAATTCACCAGGAGTTTTTAGCGGGTGAAGTCTTGCTTTTTTCTCCCAAAAGCAAAAGAGCCACTCCTCCCAGTGCCACAACCACGCCTGCAATACGAGGCCAGGTGACAATCTTCGTTTCTTTTGTACTGATGTCGACAACATTTGTGTCCAGAACTTTTTTCTTTTCTTTAAAATGAAAACTGCCGGTTGCCAGCATGGCAATACCGGCAATTATCAAAATAATTCCAATGATCTTAAATATGCTCATTATGCATACTCTTGTGGCTCTCTGCTTGCCTCGTAATTAATTCCCGTTTCTGCAATTGCTGTAAGTAGCTCATCTGCATTTTTTTCTTCCTGGAGCGTTTGTCCCAGCAACTCTTTTGCCTCCAAGTATCCAAGCGTCTTGGCAAGTTGTGCCAGGCCACCATAAGTTGCTATTTCATAATGCTCTGCTTTTTGCGCAGCGAAAATGATTCCCACATCTCTTTGTGCACTTCCTTCATCTGTTTCATCTACAATATCTTCACCCTCTTCAACAATTCCCGACATAGCTGGGCATTTTGTGGCATTAGCTTCTTCTCCAAGCAGGTTAAATACTTTTTCCAGCCTATCGGCATGGACTCTTGTTTGCATTAAGTGATTATCCAAAGCTTCTTTCAATTGGTTTGATGTGGCTGCATCACTTAGCTTATGAATTTTTTTTATGAGCTTTTTTTCAGCCCAATAAATATCCTGTAATTGATCAATAAAAAATTCTCTGAGTTTAGAATTTTGAACAGGTTGTGCAATTGAAGTCGTTTCCATAAAACTGTTTTAATAAGGGCCGAAATAATAGTGCCAAAGCAACAATATCTTCCATTAAATCTAAGCCGCCCGGACAGTTAACTGATATATCATGAAATTATTGACATTAAAATTCAGTGTGAACGACACTGTGACCATCTTCTATTAATATTCTAATTTTGTAAGGCTAACATCCCACTTCGCTCTAAGCATTCTATTGTGCAATAATGATTTTAACCCTGCGTCATTATTGAGGAGTTCATTGAATCTAATTCACAACCTCAAAGAATGCATGTATGAAACAATTAAAAGATCTCCAGGAAAAAGCAAAGCTGGTTCGCAAATGGTGCCTGGTCTCGACCACTGAAGCCGGATCGGGACATCCAACATCCTGTTTGTCGGCTACAGATATAGCTACGGTTGTATTTGACCGTTATTTCACTTACGACATTGATGATCCTTTAAACCCGTATAACGACCACTTTGTACTTTCAAAAGGGCACGCTGCTCCATTGTTGTATACCTTGTTTGGAATGGCAGGTGCGTATCCGTTAGCAGAACTAAAAACATTGCGGAGGTTCGGCAGCGCTTTTGAAGGCCATCCGGTACCAAAATACAAATATGCAGAAGCGGCAACCGGCTCATTGGGGCAAGGATTGTCCGTCGGTGCCGGCCTGGCACTTGTAGCAAAACGTGAGAGTTACGGAAATAAAACCTATGTACTTACGGGTGACGGAGAACTGGCCGAAGGACAAATATGGGAGGCCGCCAACTTTGCTGCACATGAAAAGCTGGACAACCTCGTCGCTATTCTTGACATTAACCGGCTGGGACAGAGCCAGGAGACTATGTTCGGGCACAACATAGATGAATACGTCCGAAAATTTAAGGCATTTGATTTTGAAGTAATGGCCATCGATGGACATAACTATGAGGAAATAGAACAGGCTTTACAGGCTACACAAAATCCTGACGGAAAACCTTTTGCTATTGTTGCCAAAACATTCAAAGGTCATGGAATTTCTTTTTTGGACAACAAAGATGGCTGGCATGGCAAGGCATTAAAAAAAGAAGAACTGGAAAAAGCACTTAAAGAATTGGAACCTGTAAACGATGCCCTGCGCTTTGAATTGAACAAACCAAAACAAAAATTGCTTCAATCTACTGTCAACCTGATTCACTCGGGTTTAACGTTTGATAAAGGAAAAGAATACGCTACGCGGGAAGTGTTTGGCGATGTATTAGTGAAACTTGCCGAACAAAACCAGGAGATCTATGCCCTGGATGGCGATGTAATGAACTCCACTTTTACAGAGCCTTTCAAAAAAACTTTTCCAGATCGCTTTGTGGAATCCTACATAGCCGAACAAAATATGGTTTCTGTTGCTGCGGGACTTTCGCGTGCAGGCAAAATACCTTTTGTTGCCACCTTTGCTGCTTTTTTAACAAGAGCTGCGGACCAGGTAAGGATGGCAAGAGTTTCGGAAGCCAATATAAAATTTGTTGGATCGCATGTAGGCGTGAGTATAGGCGAAGATGGGCCTTCACAAATGGGATTGGAAGATATTGCCTTGTTTGGCAGCCTCCCCGATAGTGTGGTACTTCAACCCTGTGATGCCGTCTCCACCACCAAACTCATTTCGCTAATGGTTGCTCATAAAGGATTTTCATATATGCGAACACTTCGCCCGAAAACACCTTTGGTTTATAAAAATGAAGAGGAGTTTAGCATTGGTGGTTCAAAAGTTTTGCGAAGGTCAGAACATGATGTAATGACAATCGCCGGAACAGGCATCACTGTTTTTGAGGCATTGAAGGCCGCGGACGAATTGCAAAAAGAAAACATCGGCATTCGTGTTGTCGATTGTTATTCCATTCATCCTATCGATGCCAACACTCTAAAAAAATGTATGAACGAAACGGAGCAAAGGATTTTGATTACAGTAGAGGACCATTTTAGCCATGGAGGTTTTGGTGATTTTACTGCAGCTGCTCTTAGTGGTGAAGGGCAGGTAATTAAAATGGCTGTCCGCAAAATTTCGCAGTCGGGTACTAAAGATGAATTACTCAATGATGCTGGCATCGATGCCAATCATATTGTAACAAAAGTAAAATCGCTATTCAAACAGCCTGCAATGGCTTAGAAATAATAAAAGTTTTTTTATGCAAGAGTTTGAATTAAATCTGGAAGCACCCTGGAATGAAGTAAAAGAAATGCTGAAGGAAGTCAATATGGATCTAACTGACGACGACCTTATCTACGAAAGAGGAAAAGAAAAAGAATTATTGGAAAGGGTATCACGTAAACTTGGTAAAAGCATTCCTGATACCAAAGGATGGATTGAAAGTGTTTCTCACAACAAAGGTTTGGCTTATTAGTTTTAAAAAACAGTAGTCACATTTCTACCTGGCAAAACAATTTGTCAGGTGAATTTTGTTGACTGCGTTTATTGCGGTTGATCTGATATTGATATTCTTTTTAGTTTTCTTTTAAATTAAGCCATTTTAAACCGCCAAGAACACAAAGAAGACGCAAAGTGTCGCAAAGACTTTGCGCCGTCTTCGCGAACTACCTGGCGTTCTTTGCGGTTCATCACTTGCTGAATAAGGTTCAGAATGCCGATAGCTATTGGGACAGTAAGTGACATAATCCCGATAGCTATTGGGATCGATAGTAGCAGATAGCCGGCTACATAATGATCAACTCTATTTTAAGACGCTGGGAAACCTTTCAATGTTTTTTGCGTTTTATAAGTAAACGATTTTATGATTAAAAGATTTTACCTGCTGTTGTTCTTGTTTGCATTTATCGCAACCGCCTTGAGTTGCCGGTTTTATTTTGATACCACTAAAGATCAACTTGAAGCCAGAAGTAATTCGCAGTCATTACAAAGAGGAAAAAACCTCGCTTTCAATATTTGTGCAGGTTGTCACTACGATCCGCAAGTTGGAAAGTTTATCGGGAGATCTTTGAATGACCTGCCGAAAATTGCAGGGCATTTGTACTCTGCAAATCTTACACAATCAAAGACAAATGGAATGCCTCCTCTATATACCGATGCGGAACTGTTTTATTTGTTGAAAACAGGCATATCAAAAAGCGGCAAGTTTATGCCTTATATGATGCGTCCAATGATGGCAGATGAAGATATTAATGATATCATTGTTTACTTACGGTCAAATGATGTTGCAGTAACAGCTGCTGATACTACTGTTGGTAAAACACATATCAATTTTATAGGCAAGACGGGAATACGCTTTTTCACCGGGCCGCAACCTTATAATAAAGGCGTGCAACAACCCGATGATAACAACCCAACAGAATATGGGCGTTATTTAGTTTCAGTTATTGGATGCTACCACTGTCATTCCCGTAAAGTCTCTGGCCTTAATTATCTTGATGCCGAGAAAACGAAAGGTTATTTACAAGGCGGAATGAAGTTAAAAGATCCCGAAGGCAAAAGGGTATTCGGACCCAATCTTACTCCTGATAAAGAAACCGGCATAGGAAATTTTGGCGAAGAAGGTTTTACAAAGGCTGTTCGGGAAAATATCACGCCATCCGGAAGAGAATTAAGTCCGCCGATGGGAAAATTTAAAAGTCTCACGGATAAACAGGTGCACGCAATTTATGTATACTTACAATCCCTGCCGCCAATTCATCACGAAGTAAAAAGAACAATGTAGATGAGCTTTGCGATTTTGAACGAATTAACAATGGTCAATAAAACGGTTAATACGGGGCAAAATCAAAAATTTTACTAAGTCTGCTTTTGTACAGAATTTCTGGAGATGAACACAATTCTTTGGATACTTCAAATACTTTTGGCGATTGGATTTCTCTCTTCGGGGATAATGAAATCCACCCAGTCCGAACAATGGCTTATTACACATGGCCAAACTGGGGTAAAAGGACTGCCTGCTGCTGTAATAACATTTATTGGTATCTGTGAAATATTGGGAGTCTTTGGTTTGATTTTACCATGGTGGTTTAATATTGCTCCGGTCCTTACACCAACTGCTGCAATTTGTTTTTGCATAGTCATGCTGCTCGCAGCACCAAGACATTACAAATTAAACGAGCCTAAAAATGTTGCGATTAACATTATAATCTTTTTCGTATGTGCTTTTGTGACATATGAACGGTTGACAAGTCTTGCAAAATAAGTTTATAGTCAGCCGTGCTGAAACCTGGTCTTCGGATAGTCTTGTCAGCCACAGATCAAAATTACTGGCAAAGGTCAGGGACAGGGCGATAAACCTGAAAATGATCATATTCTAATGGTTTATTGAAAGACAAAAACATAAAACTGCAAAAGAAGATAAATTGCAACTTTATAAGTTCAAATGAGTTTGAAATTGCCTTAGTATATTGTTTTATGCTTAAGCTGCTTGATGTTCTTTTAACACTGGTACATTTATCCATAATAATGTTTAACCTGTTTGGATGGATACCAAAACGCACAAGAAAAGCACATATTGTTTCTGTGGCATTAACTACAGCTTCATGGTTTATTTTGGGAATTTGGTATGGAGTGGGCTATTGTCCTTTTACCGATTGGCAATGGAAGGTAAAAGAGCAATTGGGTGAAAAAAACCTGCCGGGAAATTTCGTTGAATATTTTTTGGAAAAGCTAACCGGATACAATTTTTCTCCCACATTCATTAATACGTTAATTGCAGTTTGTTTTTTTGCAGCGGTTATACTTTCTCTTTTTGTGAATTTTGTTGTGTCAGGGATAAAACGAAAAAGGATGCATGCAAGGGTTCACTAATCTATTACAGTGTGTACTTTATTAACAACACGGTCGCAGTAAACAACATTGAATTCAAAAATATCCTGTGGTGAGTACTTTACTTTAAGTTCTTTTTTAAGCATATGTCTCGCCCTGTTCAGTCTTGTTTTCACATTGGCCTCTGAAATGTCAAGACTTTCTGCAGTCTCACTAGTACTCATCCCACTTAGCTGTCTCAAAACAAAAACTACACGGTAATCTAACGGCATTTGTATAATCGCATTTTCTATTGCACAGTTGAGTTCACGATCAATAATTTTTTTATATCCATCTGATTGTTCTTTTTCAAACATGGGAACAAGTTTTTCATTATTTGTATCCATTGTTTTTTCTTTTATAAAACCCACTCGCTGTTTTTTATGGAAGCATTGGTTCAGCATTATTTTAACAACCCAGGTTTTGAAAGAGCATTCCTGCTTGAATTTTTCAAGATTGAGATATGCCGAAGTATATGACTCCTGCATCAGGTCTTCAACATCCTGATGAGTAAATCCGTGAGACATGCCGATTTTGTAGAGATAGGGATTGTTTCGTCGCATAAAAATTTCAAACAGGCCAGTTTCACCATCTTTGATTCGCCTGATTATTTCTTTTTCCGAGGTTGTCTCAAATTGTTCCAGGATGATCATGTATCAGATATTATTGTCGCAAACCGCCATTGGCCTCGCAAAGATTATGCCCTATACTGTTTTTTCTCCTTAATCTAACAGACATGCCAACACCGAAACCAGCCAGAAATTATTTCAAAATTTTCGGAAACGGTTGTAACCAAAAGCAGGTTCACGAACTCTGTATTATTGAGCAGAGTACGTAATAACCCTTCACTATATAAAAAAATATACTTATGAAATTATTCAGAAGCCTTTTCAGGGCTGCCATTATAATTCCTGCACTTATTTTTTCAATTGATGTGTTTTCACAAAACACAACCATGAAAATGGATCCTTCATCAAGCAGGGCAAATGAGCTGCACACCAATATGCGCAAATTGTGGGAAGACCATATTACGTGGACAAGAAATGTGATATGCTGTCTTGTAGACGATCTCCCCGGCAGTGACCAGGCGGTAAAAAGATTGCTGAAAAACCAGGATGATATCGGCGATGCTATTAAACCTGTTTATGGACAGAATGCTGGAAATAAACTCTCTGCATTGTTACATGATCACATCACTATTTCAGCGGATGTAGTAAAGGCAGCTAAAGCTTCGGATAATGCCGCGCTGGATGCAGCAAATAAAAAATGGTTCACGAACGCAGATGATATTTCAGCATTTTTAAGCCAGGCAAATCCCAACTGGAAGCTGGATGATATGAAAAAAATGATGCATGATCACCTGAAGTTAACAACAGATGAAGCTGTGGCGAGAATTAAGAAAGATTACGATGCAGATATAGTGGCTTATGACAAAGTCCATAAAGAAATTCTTGACATGTCGGATATGCTTAGTGATGGCATAGTGAAGCAGTTCCCCGAAAAATTTAAATAATATTTTTTGATTAGAAATGGATGGAATCAATAACCATTCATTTTAAAAATTCGTTGCCCTGTGATCAACCAATTTCATGATTTGCAAAACTTATTTTTTATGAAGTACAAAAAACAGGCGCTGATCATTACGTCGTTAATAGCGATGGTGACTTGTATACAATGTTCCAAATCTTTTACCAGCAGAGAAGTTGATCAGCAGGGCCTGGAAAGCCAGGTCACCAACAGCGATAAAAACAAATCGTTAATAGCCGATGGTAAAGAAATTTTTCGGTTCGATGATTTTGGTGATAAAGATTTTTGGAGTGGGTTGCTGCACATTGACAAAGCTATTCTTGGAGAAAAGAACGGAGGCTATGGACCAGGTGTTAGTCCTGCAACCGCTTTGGCAGTAGGATTAAAAGTAGACGTGGATGCTTTGCCTGCTGCTGTACGTCAAGGAATTAGTTCAGGCACCATCGACCTGAATGATCCGGCGACCACGGTAGCACTTTTAAAATTAAATGCGGTGGTTGGTGTTACAAGTAATTTCACCCAGGAAGGTAAATTGCAATCAATCGGCATCACCTGTGCTTCCTGTCATTCCACCGTTGATAATTCATTTGCTTCTGGAATTGGTAAAAGGCTTGATGCATGGCCAAAC
>Ga0070683_100005340_pt1 | contig 10712 bp, 6 predicted proteins | sample KBSC713LmetaG_FD_64662 | JGI IMG/M metagenome (GOLD analysis project Ga0070683, IMG submission 64662) | Corn rhizosphere microbial communities from Kellogg Biological Station, Michigan, USA - KBS C7.1-3L metaG | ecosystem: Host-associated > Plants > Roots > Rhizosphere ...
GCCGCTCACGGATGACGACGATCAGACCAAGCGAGATGTCGTCGAGCGGATGCGGGGCGACGGCGGGCGGTGTCATGCGCGGGCTCTCCGGTGTGTGCGGGCGCGTGGAATTGAGAACTGGGGCGGCAGGGCTCGAACCTGCAACTTCCCGATTAACAGTCGGGCGGTCTGCCAATTGACCTACACCCCATCGTGCGTCTTACCGCGATGCTGCATACGACCCGCGGCTTTGTATATCGGTACCGTACTAATTTCGTCCCGCCGATCCTCGCAAAAGCGCCCGCCAGGTTTGACCTGGCGGGCGCTTCTTCTGCGCAACCTGCACGCGCGCGCTAGCCAAGTCTCCCGGAGAGGCTCCGATTAATATTATTCCCGGGCTTGAGCGCGCGCTTATTGGACATTGTCAGCGTGTGTGGGCCGCGCGTGCGCGCGACACAAGCATGGTAGGGTTGATGTTCGGCTCTGTCAAGAGCCCGGTTGACCCATCGCGCGCCGACGCGATTCGCGGCGTGCGCGACGGCGCGAATCGCCCCGATCGCGCGACCGGATCACCATCCGCCGCCCGGTGGCAGCCACCCCGCGAGACGCTCGCGCAGGTGACGCAACGCGCGACCCATCCGCGCCTCGACGGTCTTCACCGAGATGTCCAGCGCGCTCGCGATCTCGGGGTACGTCATCCCGTCCCGCCGGCTCATCTCGAACACCTCGCGCTGCGGCGGCGACAGCTCCGCCATCGCTTCGGCCACCGCATCCTGCAGCTCGCGCGACGACACGCGGGCGTCCGGACGGGGCGCCGCACTCGGCGGGCGCACGTACGGCTCGGATTGTCTGACCGTGCGTCCGTGCCGGAGGTGGTTCAGCGCGCGATTGCGCGCCGACTGATGAAGGTAGGCTCGCAGCGGACCGGTCAGCGCGAGCGCCTCGCGCCGGCGCCAGAGCTCGAGCATCACGTCCTGCACGACCTCCTCGGCGAGCGAGCGGTCTCCCAGCAGACGCGTCGCCGAGAGCACGAGCCAGGAGTAGTGCTCGCGAAAGATCGTCGCGTACGCCTCGTCGTCGCCCTGGCGCAGCCGCGCCAGCAGTTCCGATTCAACCACGGCTGGCGTATCGTTGCTGGCGGATGCCGGGCATGGGCGACCAATCTAATCCTGGGTCGGCCACGCACGAGTCGAAGCGGCGCGCCAGTGCGCGTAGGGTATCCCTCCACTCCGGTGTCTCAGCAGCATGACCGACGATAGCGCCCGACAGCCGGACCTCGACGCGGACTGGGAGGAGCTGGCTCGCTTCCTGTCCGGGGAGAGCTCCCCTGCCGAGCAGCGCCGGCTGCGCGCGCGGCTGGCGCGCGATCCCGAGCGCGCCGCACTCGTTCAGGCGCTGGACGCCGCGCTCACTCCGCCCGACGAGGCTCCCCTCACCTCCGAGGAAGTCGAGCGCGCACTGGCGTCCGTGATGGCGCGGCGCGATCTGGCCGATCCGCGGAGCGCCCGCGCCCCGGACATCATCCCGCTGCGTGGCCGACCGACCCCGCCGCGGCTCGCGGCGACCACGGCGCGCTGGCGTCGGTCCGGTCTTCTGGCCGCCGCGGCGGTGATCGTCGTCGCCGGCGCCAGCCTGCTCTGGCGCGCGACCCAGGCCGGCGAGCGGACCCAGCCCGTGCAGGTCGCCCAGATGGAGTACACGACCGGGGTCGGCCGCGTCGACACGCTCCGGCTCGCCGACGGCACCTCCGTCGTGCTCGGCCCCTCCAGCCGACTCCGCCTCGAGTCCGACTACGGCCGCCGGGCGCGGGGGCTCACACTTGATGGTTTGGCCTTCTTCGACGTCGTGCACGACGACGCGCGTCCCTTCGTCGTCCGGACCGCCAGCGCCACGCTGCGCGACGTCGGGACGACGTTCACCGTGGAGAGCGACAGGGATCTCGGCACGCGCATCGCGGTAACATCGGGTGCCGTCGACGTTGCGGCGCTTGCCGCACGCGACGGCGAGCCGACGGTGCTGCACGGTGGGGACAGGGCCGAGGTCAACGGGGATCGCATGACGGTCGAGCGGGGCGTGGTCAGCGGTGACGCGACGGCGTGGACGCGTGGGACGCTCGTCTTCCGCGATGCGTCGATGCCGACCGTCGCCGCCGAGCTGCGGCGCTGGTATGGCATCCGGCTCGTGATCGACGACAGCACGCTCGCCACGCGCCGCCTCACCGCGACGTTCGATCGTGCGGGCGCCGACGACGTGGGCCGCGTGCTGGCCGCGGTGGTCGGCGGTTCGGCGACCCGGTCCGGCGATACCCTCCGTCTCGGCGCGCGCTCACCCGCTCGATGAGCCGGAGGCGATGCCACTGAGCACGGCGGGACGTCGCGCGACGCACACTGCGGTGGCCGCGATGGCGGCCCTCGTCATCGGCGCTCGCGCCGACGCACAGCCCGCGCGCGCCTGCTCCGAGGCCGCCACCGAGCTGGTGGAGAACTCCGGCGCCTGGACCGGCCCGCTCGCCGCCACCGTGACGCTCCACGCGCGTGGACTCTCGCTGCGCGACGCGCTCGATCGCCTCGGCGCGCAGAGCGGCGTGCCGCTCGCGTACTCCAGCGATCTGCTCCCACTCGAGCGACCCGTGTGCGTCGTCGCCGATCGTCAGCCGCTCGGCCGCGTGCTGGCGACGCTGCTCGAGGGCACGAACGTCGAGGCGCTGCTCGTCGCGGGCAAGGTGGTGCTCGCGCCGTCCACGAGCGCGACGCCACAACCAGCGCCGAAGGTCAGCGTGCTGGAACGCGTGATCGTCACCGGCAGCGCCATCGCCGCGACCCGGAGACCACTCGCCGTCGGTGTCGAAGTGATCGACGGTGACGAGATTCGCCGCAGCAGCTACGCCGACCTCGCCTCCGCGCTCGACACCTACGTGCCGGGGATGTGGATCTGGTCGCCGTCGGCGGGCAGCCTCGTCGCGCAATACGGCGGTGTGCGCGGCGCGAGCTCGTTCTCGACGAGCTACCCCAAGATGTACATCGACGGGATCGAGGTCGCGAACCCGCTGCTCGTCACCCAGCTGAATCCCGATGCGGTGGATCGCGTCGAGGTGATCCGCGGCCCGCAGGGCTCTGCGCTCTACGGCTCGGATGCGATCAGCGGCGTGATCAACGTGATCACGCGGCACGACGGCACGGCGCCCTCGGGCGCGCGGGTGCGCGTGAGCAGCCTCGCCGGCGCGAGTGCGAGCGACTTCGGGACGAGTCCCGTTCCGACGCACGACCAGCGGCTCTCGATTCGCACCGGCACCAATCTCGGCTCCGCGGGCCTGTCGCTCGAGTTCGGGCAGACGGGCGCGGTCTTCCCCTCCGCGCAGAGCCGTCAGCTCTCCGTCCTCGGCGACGGCCGCCGCGTCACGAGCAACGCGATCATCAGCGGCACGGCGCGGCTGTTCGATCGACGTGCCGGTGTGGGCAACAACCCGCTGCTCGCCGGCATCGGCACGCCGTGGGTGGACACGAGCGCCAGCTACGGCGCCGGCGGTGGCCCAGGTAGTGGCGGGCCGGGAGGCGGTGACTACGACGACCGCCGCGCGGTAATGTCGACGCTTCGCGATGGCGATCAGCACGTGCGTCTCTTCACCCTCGGCGGCAGCGCGACGTTCGCGACCCATGGCGTGTGGACCCACACGCTGACCGCGGGCGTCGACGGCTATCAGCTCGACAACGTCGCCGACGCGACCAATCCGTTCGACGACGGCGTGGACGCCTCGCGACGCGGCGCCACGGGCAGCGGCGATCGGACGACGCTTCGCGCCAGCAGCGTCGCACAGGTCGGCGGCCACTCGGCCGTGCCCGCGACGACGATCACGCTCAGCGTCGAGCATTCCGTGCTCCGGCAGCGCACCAACGTCACCGACGTCCTCGCGCCAGTGGGCGACGAGCGGTACGCGACCGCCATGGATGGCACCGCGCTGCTCTGGAACCACAACACCGGCGCACTCGTGCAGGCGAGTACGGCATGGCATGATGCGCTGTTCGTGACCGGTGGCGTGCGCGTCGAGCGCAACGACGCCTTCTCCGGCGACGATCGATACCCGGTGCTGCCACTGCTGGGCGGTGCCCTCGTGCGTGCCTTCGGGCCGGTCGAGATGAAGCTGCGCACCTCGTACGGCAAAGGGATCAGGCCATTCCAGACGCCCGAGCGCTTCTCGTGGAGCGAATACGGGCCGACGAGCATCGGCCGCGCCGGTCTCGATCCCGAGGTGCAGACGGGAATCGAGAATGGCGTGGAGCTGTACGTCGGTGGTTTGTTCTCGTTCCAGGCGACGCGCTTCGACCAGCGCGCGACCGGCCTGATTCAGAACGTCGCCGTCGCCGTCGACACGCAGCTCCGCGGCGGCTCGCTCGAGCGCCGCATGCGTTTCCAGCTCGAGAATGTCGGTGAGATCACGAACCGCGGCTGGGAGATGCAGGCGGGGCTCCATCGCGGCGCCCTCGGCGTCTCCGGCACGCTGACGACGGTCGACAGCCGCGTGCGCACTGTGGCGGACGGCTATCTCGGCGACCTTCGCGTGGGAGACCGGATGCTGGCGGTGCCCGCACGCACGTCGAGTCTCGCCGCATCGTGGACGCAGCCGCGCTGGACGCTCGCGCTCACCGCGACGCGCGCCGAAGACTGGGTCAACTACGATCGCGTCGCACTGGCGCGCGCGTACACGGGCGCCGACGGCACGCAGCGCGACGTCACCGGCGCGCGGCTGCGCAGCTACTGGCGCGATTACAGCGGGCAGACGCATCTCCGTCTCTCCGCGTCGCGCGACGTCGGACGCGGGCTCACGTTGCTCATGATCGGCGAGAACCTGCTGGGTGGTCAGGTTGGCGAGCCCGACAACCTCACCATCCGCCAAGGCCGCACGATCAGCGGCGGGCTTCGCGCGTCGTTCTGATCGGACGTGAACGCGGTGGCGACTACTTGCCGTTCGGCCGCGCGATCGGCAGGTTGGCAGCGACGAGAATCCCCCGACGATTGAGACGGTCGCGCGTCCCCTACGCGCGCCCGGGGAGAGAATGTGTGACCGCACGTCCTGGTGCGTTCGACCTGCCACACCGCGCGTACATCGAAGCGCTCGCCGAAGCCTCCGAAGGGAGTCCGGCCTGGCATGCGATCGTGGCCGGCTACGCCGCGCTGCAGCTCTTCGAGTGCTGGCTGGAGGGCGGTCTGGGTGCGGCGCCGCCGAGCATGCTCGAGGTGCAGCGCATCTGGCGGTACGTCGAAGCGGTGCCGGAGACGTGCGTCGAGCGACGCTGCCTGACGCAACTCGTCGACAGCATCGAGATCACGCTCGTCGCCTCGCCGCGTCCCATCGCGGAGCGTCGAGCCGCCGTCGGTCGGGCGGTCGAGTGCTATGCGCGGCTGCTACGGTATGAAGCGCAATGGGGCCTCGCCGGCGACGTGTACAGCGCGCTCATCGACTACGGCCGAACCACGAACGACACCGCGCGCCTGCTCGACTCGATGCTGATGCGCGGGTACAGCCTGCGCATGGCCGGCCGGCTGGACGAAGCGAGTGCTGCGTATGCCGCGCTGCGTCAGGCGGCGGAGGCGGCGAACGACGAGCGCTATCGGCTCGAGAGTTATCTCTCCGATGCGAAGGTCGCCGTGGAGCGCGGCAACTATGGCGTTGCGTGCGATCTCCTCGATCGAACGATCGAGGAGGCGCGCCGGGCCGAGTGCTGGGTCGTCGTCTCCAAGGCTCTCACCGACCGCGCGCGCGTCGCCGCGATTCGGGGCGACCTGGAGCTGTCGCTCCGTTGCTCGCACGAGGCGCTCGACCTGAACGCCGATCCGATCGGCCGCGAGCGCATCCTCGCCAACATTGCGCTCTTCTTCGCGCAGCTGGGCTTACGCACGGCCGCGCGCGATGCGGGGTTGTTGGTCGTCGCGACCACCCAGGATCGAACGACGCGACTCACTGCGTCCATCAATCTGATGGAGCTCGCGCACCTGGACCGTCGCGAGCTCGTGTTCGAGCAGTACCGCCGAGAGCTCGCCCGCGAGACAATGATGCCGAACGTGGAGGTCTCGTTCCTTCAGGTCTCGGCGGAAGGGTTACACGCCTTCGGGCGAATCCCCGAAGCGAAGCGCGCCGTCGAACGCATGCTCGACGTTGCGGCGCGCCACTCGTTGCACGAGCATGTGATCAGGGCCGACGCGATGCTGGAAGAGCTGGACGAGCCGCCGTCGCCAGCCCCGCCCCAGGCGCCCATTCCGAGCGAGCAGGTAGCGAACATCGCGCACGCCATCGCCGAGATGCGCGTTGCGGCGGGGCTGCCGGCCTGACGCCCCGACACCCCCGCCGCCCTCCACGTCAGCGACAGCGTCCTTCGCTCGAAACGGTTCCCCCTCGACAGAGCGAGGAATCGAACGTGTCATTCGCGGGCGCACCAGCCGGCGCGAGCTGCGAGCGCTGAGGCGCGGTAGATGGTTCGGCGCACGCGGCGAGGGCGGACGTCGCAAGCGTGGCTACGACAGCAGCGAGTGTGCGGCGAGTCATTGGAATGCCTCCCGTAGTGATGCGCCGCCCGCCGGTGGGCGGTCGCACTCCTCAGGGTCGGCATCTCGGGACCACGGCTGTATACAAACATCCGTCGCTGATACGAGGAGCGGCTCCCGGTCGTCTTTTCGGTGCAGCGCCACGCACTCCCGGGCTCCCCGCCTTCAGTCCGCGGCGCACTCAAACCATTCACATGCGAAGCTGGTTGGAGCGCGTGCTTTCCGGTCCGCGCTGGCGCCTCGCGCTCGAGGCCTGGGCCATCGTGGTCATCGCCGCCGCGCTCTGGCAGATCATCGCCAAGGTGCACCTCTACCAGTGGGACGTCATCGTCTACTGGTGGGGCGGCCGCGCCTTCGCGCACGGACAGTCGCCCTATGGCGCGATCCCCGGGCAGCCGGAGTATCTCCACTTCGTCTATCCGCCGATCGTCGCACCGCTGTTCGCGCCCCTCGCGATCCTCAAGCCCAACGTCGCGAAGCTGCTCTGGATCGCGCTCAAGGCGGTGGCGTTCTGGCTCACCATTCGACTCTGGCGGCGCGCGCTCGACACTGAGCAGCACGTCGTGCCGCCGGTCTTCTTCTTCACCTTCGCCTTCGGCTCGGCGCTGCTCGTCGACTTCACCGCGGGCAACATCGCGGTGTTCGAGCAGTTCGCGCTCTGGCTCGCCTTCGCCGCGCTGTTCGCCGGCCGCCGCTGGACGTTCGCGCTGCTCGTCGTGCTGGCCGCGCAGTGCAAGCTCACGCCCGTGTTCTTCCTCGGCCTGCTCCTCGTCGTCGACGAACGGCCGCACTGGAGACCGTTCATCGGCGGCGGCGCGCTGATGGCGGCGCTCGTTGGCGCCAACGTCGTACTCTTTCCCGCGCAGACCCGGGAGTTCCTCACGAGCGTGTCGTCGCTCGGAGAGCGCGGCTGGGGCGACCCATCCACGCTCGGCGTGATGCAGGATCTCGTGGACCAGCTGCGCGGGCTGCGGCTTCCCCTCCCCGACGCGACGGCGTACGCGCTCTATCTCGCCGCCGTGGCCTACGTCCTCGCGCACACGGTGCGCTGGTGGCGCGCGGAACGCGCCGCGGGAACGGCGCGGCCGGTCGAGATCGTGCTCGTCACGCTCGCCACGTATGCGCTCGTGATGCCGCGCATGAAGGACTACTCGTACGTCGCGCTGCTGCCGGTCGCGTGGTACGCGCTCGCCGGCCGACAGGCGGTGACGGCGTCGATCGCGGTGCTCGCCGTCCTCGTGCCGCGGCCACTCCCGCAGCTCAAGCTCTGGCTGCCGCTCGTGCCGCAGCCGTACGTCTACGCCCCGCTGCTCGCGGCCCTCGTGCTGTGGACGATGCTCACGGCGGTCGGTCGTGAGGCGGAAGCCGTCGCGGCGATCGAGGGGGCCGACAGGATGTCGGGCGAGACGCGCGCGATCAGCGCAGCGTGAGCCGCATCGCCATACCGTCCGCAGTCGGCAGCAGGGCGGCGGAGAAGCGCTGCTCACGCTGATTGGCGTGGCGCGCGTACACGAAGGCCTCTAGCGCGCTGGCGAGGGCGATCGCGCCCGCCGCGCCGAACCCCACTGCCCGGTACGGTTTGCCCTGGACCTGGCGCGTCGCTTCGTACGGCGGGAGCGGGTTGCCGAATGGGTCCTGGGCGTCGATGACCATGTAGTGCTCCGTCACGAGGCCGGACCTGAGGGCGTACGCGACCGCTCCTCCAGTCACGGCGAGCGTCGTCAGGCCGAACAGCGTTCGTCCCGTGTACATCTGCCCCGCGCCGGGAACGACGAGGCCGAGACCAAGTGCGGCACCAGGCGAGGGCGGCGTGGTGCGCAGCCCGCTGATCCGCGCGATGACGGCCTGACGGTCCTCGGCGTCGGGCCGCAGCCGCAGATATTGCTGGAGATCGGCGACCGCGAGGTCGCGCGCGCCACGCGCCGCGTTGGCGAGCGCACGATCGTAGTACGCGTCCGCCCAATCGGGTTGTGCGGCGATCGCGTTGCCGAACGCGGTTGCCGCCTGCGCGAATCGCCCGGCCTCGTACGCGGTGATGCCCGTGCGGAATGGTGTCATCACCCGCTCGGGCACCGTCGCCTCCGTCGGGCGCGCCAGGGTGGCGATGCGCTCGCGCGCCTCGGCGGCCTCCGGGGCGGTCGGGGCGAGCGCGACGAACCGACAGTACTCCGCCCGCGCATCGTCGCCGGCGCTCACCGCTTCGTGGGCGCGCGCGAGCTGATAGGCGAGGTCGGGATTCGTCGGATCCATCGCCGCTGCCTGACGGAGCTGGTCGCGCGCCGCAGTACGGTCGCCGAGGATGGCCGACTGCTGCGCGCGCTGCGCGAGCTCGCGCGCCGCCCGGCGTTGCTCCGGCGTCGCCGCACGCGCCGTCGTCGGTGCCGCACACGCCGGCCGCGCCCCGATCGTGGGAAGACCGCGCTTGAGCGGTGCCCGCCCCTGCGCCGCAGCGGCGGTGGCGAGCAGCAGCTCGGCGGCGATCGCGGCGACGAGGAGGACGCGCATCACTTCACGTTGATCTGCACGGAGCCGCTCTTGCCGCCGAGCAGCGAGGTCGTCGCCGTGATGGTCACGTTACCGGATTTCTTTGCGGTCACCACACCGGTCGCCGACACCGTCGCCACTCCGGTGTTGGAGCTGAACCAGATGAAGCTCTGGTTCGGGATCGTGTTGCCCTTGTTGTCCAGCGCGGCCGCAGTGAGCTGCATCGTGTTTCCCGGCTTCAGGTTCCTCGACGGCGCCGTGACGGTCACGGTCGCGACCGCGCCCGGATTGACGGTGATCGTCGCCGTGCCCGTCAGGCTGCCGACGCTGGCGGTGATCGTCGCCGAACCTGCCTTCGCCGTCGTCACGTCCGCCGTCGTCGTTCCGGTGGGAGTCGGCGATGCTACTTGTAAGTTATCGGACGTCCACGTGACTGTGCTGTTCGTCACGACACCGCCGTTCGCGTCCTGCACCGTCGCCGTCAGCTTGACGACCTGACCGGCGGTGACGTTGGAGCTCGAGGGGCTGATCGTGATCGAGACGATCGGGGGAGCGGTCACCGTCACGGTCGCCGAGCCGGTCTTCCCGCCACTCGAAGCATCGATCGTCGTGCTGCCTATGGCAACGGCGGTCACCACGCCGGTACTCGGATCGACGCTCGCGACGGCCGGGTTCCTCGACGACCAGGCGACGCTCGGATTCGCCACCGTGCCTCCGGTGGCATCGACCACGCTCGCGCTCAGCGTTCCGGTCTGGCCCTGCGCGAGCGACAGCGTGGCCGGGTTCACCGAGACGGACTGCACGGGCGCCGCCGTCACCGTGATGGCCGCGGTACCCGACACCGGGCCGCTCGTGGCGGCGATGGTCGCCGTGCCCACCGCGACGGCGGTGACGACTCCCGTCTGCGAAACGGTCGCGACGCGCGCGTCGCTCGTGCTCCACGTGACCGGCCGGTTCGTCACCACGATGCCGTTCGCATCGGTGACCGTCGCGGTGAGCGTCGCGCCCTGACCGGCGGGGATCGAGACCGAAGACGGAGCGACCTGTACGCGGCCCACGGGGACGAGCGTGACGGTGATCGTAGCGTTCGCGCTCTTGGTCTCACTCGTCGCCGTGATCGTCGCCGTGCCCGGCGCAATGCCGGTCACCACCCCCGACTGGCTCACGGTGGCGATCAGCGGATTGCTCGTGGTCCACGCCACGACGCGATCGGTCACGACCGCGCCATTCGCGTCCTTCACCGTGACACTGAGCGTCGTGCTGGACCCGGTCGACACGGTAGCCGTCGTCGGTGAGAGCGCGACGCTCCCGACCGGGATGTTGGAGACGGTGAGGGCGGTCGTGCCGCTCACCCCGTCCACCGTCGCGGTGATCGTCGCCGAGCCGGCGGTGATCGCCTTGACCGTTCCGTCCGACGCCACCGTGGCCACGGCGGTGTTGGAGCTCGACCAGACCGCCGACTTGCCGGCGAGCACGTTGTCGTTCGCGTCGCGCGCCGAGAGCGCGAGCTGCGCCGACTGGCCGGCGACCATCGTGACGGGATTCGGTGACACGACGACTTTCGCCACGGCCCCCTGCGCGACCGTGATGACCGACGTGCTGGTCTTTCCTTCGCTGGCGGCCGTGATGGTGGAGGTGCCGGGAGCGACCGCGGTGACGAGTCCACCGGTGCTCACCGTCGCCACCGCCTGATTGCTGCTCGACCAGATGAT
>Ga0070683_100005343_pt1 | contig 10712 bp, 9 predicted proteins | sample KBSC713LmetaG_FD_64662 | JGI IMG/M metagenome (GOLD analysis project Ga0070683, IMG submission 64662) | Corn rhizosphere microbial communities from Kellogg Biological Station, Michigan, USA - KBS C7.1-3L metaG | ecosystem: Host-associated > Plants > Roots > Rhizosphere ...
ATCGGGCCGGTGATGTATGGCGGCGCGGCGGCGGTCGGCCTCTCGCGCATGTACAACAATCGTCACTGGGCGAGCGATGTCATCCTCGGCGCGGCGATCGGCACCTTCGCGGGAACGAAGGTCGTCCGCTATCATCTGACGCATCCAGGCAATCGCGTCGACAAATGGTTCTTGAACGCGTCGTTTCAGCCGTCCGACCCCGGCCACATTTCGCTTTCTCTGATTCCGCGGTTCTGATCGCGGCCGTTCGGCTTTGAAGCCGGGCGTCGTCGTGATGTCCGCGCTTCGCGGTGAGATCGCGGATTGGCTGTTGTCGATTCAACGGCGATACGATCCGCGACTCGCCGCGGAGCTGCCGCCGCATATCACGATCACCGGGTCGTCGGGGATGGGACCGATCTCCCCCTCGACGTCCGACGAAGAAGTTCGAGCCGCGCTCCAGCCCGTCGCGTCGTCGACCCCGCCGTTCGAGATTCGTTTTCAGCCCCCGACGCGGTTCATGCAGAGCACAGTCGTCGTGATGGCGATCGACCCGAACGGACCGATTCGCGAGCTCCACGAGCGGATCAAGTCGAGCGGGCTGTCCTACGAACCGCCGCGGTTCACGTTCACGCCCCACTGCACGCTGAGCTTTTATCCGGAACTTCCCCGTGAGAAACTTCGGGAGCTCCTTCGCGCGCGCTTCGACGAACCGGTGCTCATCGATTCCGTCCAAGCGTATCGAGCGGTGACGCTCACACGAACGCGCCAAATTCTGGACCTGCCACTGTCTCACACACCGTCATGACCCGGCCAAGTCATCCCGAGCGCCTCGATAGCCATCCCGAGCGCCTCGATAGTCATCCCGAGAGCAGCGAGGGATCGTCCGAGCGCCTCCATAGTCATCCCGAGCGGAGCGAGGGATCGCTTTCCAGCCAAGGCAGTTCAGAGATCGCTCAACCGAAGATTCTCACACAGATCGAAGACGACGCGCGGGCCGAGGTCGCGCACGCGTTTGTCGATATCGCCGCGGACTATTTCGCCGAGACGCGAGATCGGTCGACCCGCTCGTCGACATCGCACACTCCGGCGACGCTTGCTGAACGTTTCGATGAACCAATTCCCCAAGCAGGCGCGCCGATCAGCGAGATCATCGAGCGTCTCCGAACGCAGGTGATGCCCGACTCGAACCATCTCTGGCATCCTCGGTATGTCGGGCATCAAATGGCGGGCCCGGTTCCCGCAGCTGTTTGGGCGGAGAGCCTTACCGGCGCGCTGAATCAATCGGTCGCCGTGTGGGAGATGTCGCCGATTGGAACGGTGATCGAGCATCGCGTGATCGCGTGGATGAACGAGCTGGTCGGCTTCACGCCAGGCGCGGGTGGAACGATGACCAGCGGCGGCACCGAAGCGACCTTCACGGCGCTTCTCGCCGCACGCAACGCTGCGATTCCAGATGCGTGGACGAACGGCGTTGGCGCTGATCCGCCGCTGATACTCTGTGGCGAGCATACGCACTACGCCGCGACCCGTGCGGGGGCCGAGCTCGGGCTCGGGATGAAGAGCGTGATCGTGGTTCGTTCACGAAACTTTAAAATAGATCCCGACGGGCTCGCGTTGAAGATGCGTGCGCTTCTGTCATCGGGGAAACGGATCATGGCGGTCGTCGCGACGGCCGGATCGACGGCCACGGGCTCGTTCGACGATCTCGAGTCCATCTCGGCGCTCTGCGACGAGTACGGCATTTGGCTGCACGTCGATGCGGCGCACGGGGGATCGGCGCTGCTGTCCCAAAAGCATCGTTCGCGGCTGCGCGGCATCGCAAGCGCACGATCACTCGCGTGGGATCCGCACAAGTTGATGCTCATTCCGTCGCCGTCGAGCATGGTCCTTGTCCGCGACGAGCGAGACCTCGATCGCGCCTTCTCGCAGCGCGCGCCATACCTCTTTCACGACCCCCGCGGTGAGCGCGTTTGGGATCAGGGCACGCGCAGCTTCATGTGCACGCGTCGCGCCGACGTTCTCAAACTGTGGGTGGCGCTCCAGCGCTACGGCGTCAAGGGGTTCGCCGAGCTACACGACTATTTCTGCGATCTCACGCGGTATATGTGGGAAGAGATCAACGAGCGAAAAGACTTCGAGGCGTTACACCAGCCCGAATCGAACATCCTATGCTTCCGCTATCTCCCTTCACCGGCGAACGGGCAGAAGTTCGACGACGCCGCCATCGATGAGATCAATCGCGAATTGAGAGAACGCTATAACCGCTCTGGTGAGGGTTGGACGACCGCAACGAGTCTTGCGGGGCGTCGCGTTCTGCGTGTAACGATCATGAATCCGCGAACGACGACAGCCGACATTCGCGACACGCTCGATGGTCTTGCCGCAATCGGTCGGTCGCTGGCCTGACAAACGAAAACGCCGGCGAAATTCTCGCCGGCGTTTTGCATCGCTACGACGTCTACAGGGCCTTCTTGATCGCGGCCTCGAGGTCCTGCTTCCCGCCTAGGCCGGTGTAGACGACCTTGCCGGCTTTGTTGATCACGACGACGTACGACGTCGCGGGCGCATCATATGCCCCGGTCGCTTCGCCCTTCGTGTCGAAGACGTGATCGCCAGGCAGTGAATGTTTCTCGACGAACGCCTTCACTTTGTCGGGCGATTCGTTCACCGAGACGGCGACGCCGACGAACTTCACTTTCCCCTCATACTTCTTGAGCGTCGACACGAGCGTCGGCTCGAGCTCTCGGCAGTTCGGGCACCAGATCGCCCAGAACTCCATGATGACGGGCGTCTTGCCGATGTACTGCGACAGGTTCGTCTCTTTGCCGTCGAGCGTGTGCACCTTCGCCGCGGGCGCCGTCGACCCGACTTCGATCCCGAGGTCCTGTGCGTGCCCTGCCGCAGGAATCAACGAAAGCGCTACCACAGTACCCAATACGGTCGTGAAGCGACTGAGACTCGAGACCCGCGACCTGCGACCTGTCATAAAATCAATTGCCCCATTTTGACGAGATAGTATTCCGCGACCGCGATCATCACGAGCGCGAAGAACCGCTTCACCCACACCATCCACAATCCGGCCCGCGGCAGTCGTGCGAATGAACCTGAGCCGAGGCCAACGACGACGAGCAGCGTACACATTCCCAGCGAGAACACGAAGAGATACAAAAATCCTAATGCCGCGCTCTTCGTCGTCGACACCCACGTCAGGACCGCCGCCATTACCGGCGCGGAGCACGGAGCGGCAACCAGCCCCGACATCGCCCCCATGGTGAACGCGCCCGACGCGCGCCCCGCTGTTCCCGCCGAGCTTGCCCGCGCCAACAGCGCCGTTGGAACGCGAACGGGCAAGACGTCGAGCATCGCGAACGATGCGACGAGCAGCAAGTTCGCCATCGCGAAGTACAACCACGGATTGGTACTCACGGTTCCGAACAGCGTTCCCGTCATCCCCGCAAAAAGCCCGAGGATCGAGTAAACCAACGCGAGTCCGAAGACGTACGTCAGCGTGAGGATCACCGGGCGCATGCGCGGATTTCGCGTCGAGGCGCCCGGTTGATCGGCAACCGACGTCCCGCCGACGATCGCGGCGGTAATCGGGATCATCGGGTAAATGCAGGGCGTAAGACTCGTCAGCACTCCGCCGATGAAGACCGCCGGCAGTGCACGGATCGGACTCGAAAGATCTGGGAGAAGAATGGCGACGTCCTACGTGAGATGGTTGGGATTCAAGCCAAGGGGAAAGCTATGACGATCACGAAATTCCGCCCAGTAAACGGCCGTACGCTGACAATACTCGTTGCGCTGTCCGCGTTCCCATGCTTCGCCGGCGCACAGAGCGGCCACCCGCATCCGACGCCTCCGCCGAAAGCACCTGGCGACACGATGCAGATGGCCGGAATGGCCGACCACGCGATGAGCGGCCCGATGGACGAGAACATGATGAGGCACATGGAGCTTTCCCCGACCCGTGTTCCCACCCACGCCGACACCGTTCGCGCGATGAAGGTCGCCGCGGATCTCAAGCGCGCCATCGCCAAATACGAGGACACGACCGCCGCCGTCGCCGATGGCTACAAAATGTTTGCGCCGAACATAAAGAATCAGCACGTCTACCACTTCACGAACAACGCGCGCGCGTTCGGCGCGATGTTCTCGTTCGACCCAACAAAGCCGACGTCGATCCTCTATAAGCAAACGCCCGACGGCAAATTCCATCTCGTCGGCGCGATGTACACGATGCCCAAGGCCGCGAAGCCGAGCCGTCTGGATGATCGCGTTCCGCTGAGCATCGCGCGTTGGCACAAGCACGTGAACTGGTGCGTCCCGAAGCTCGGCGAGCAGTCACGGTGGACCGAGCAGAAAGACGGCAAGCCAATCTTCGGCCCCGAGAGTCCGATCGCCACGAAATCCGCCTGTGATGCCGTCCACGGCAACTTCCTCGCGAACCCACTCGGGTGGATGGTCCACGTCAATGTGAACGAGGGCTCCGACGTCGGCACGATCTTCAGGGACGATCACGGTAAGTCCGACTAGTCATTTCGGGGTAACCCGGAACCGCGGAACCCCGGAACCCGGTTCAAGCTATGCGGTTCCGCTGTTGTGCTGCTCCGATCTGCCGCTGTTCTGGGTTCGCTGTGCCGCTTCTGCCCAATAGTTGACAAAGTCAACCAATTATCCGACCTTGATCCCTCCACTGTCCACCGGATCATGGCCGACACCGACCCCCGCGCCGCAACCGTCCGCGAATTCAACCGCTACTACACGCGCCGCATCGGCGCCCTCGGCGGACATCTCGGGAGTGAATTCTCGATCACCGAAGCACGCGTCCTCTACGAGCTCGCGCATCGCGAGAATCCGACCGCGAGTGAGATCGCGACTGATCTCGATCTGGACCGTGGGTACCTCAGCCGCCTACTCCGTTCTTTCAAGAAACGCGGCTTGATCGGCACCGCCGTCTCGAAGGACGATCGCCGCCACACCCACCTGCATCTCACATCGGCCGGCAAGCGCGCGTTCGCCCCGCTCGACAAACGCGCCGATGCCGGCATCACCGCGATGCTCGACAAGCTGTCGCCCGCGCAGCAGCAGCGCGTCGTCGGCGCGATGAGCGACATTCAGGCGTTACTCGCGGCCGACGCGCTACCGGCCGAAGGCGAGCCTTACACGATTCGCAGCCACCGTCCCGGCGACATAGGCTGGATCACCTATCGCCACGGCGTTCTCTACTGGAAGGAATACGGCTGGGATGAACGATTCGAGGCGATCGTCGCGCGTGTCGTCGCCGATTTCATCGACAACTTCGATCCCGAACGCGAACATTGCTGGGTCGCCGAGCGAAAGGGTGAGATCGTCGGTTCGATCTTCGTGGTATCGAAATCGAAAACGGTCGCGAAGCTGCGTTTGCTCCTCGTCGAGCCGACGGCGCGCGGACTCGGCATTGGATCACGACTGGTCGACGAGGTAATCCAGTTTTCGCGCAAAGTCGGCTACAAACGAATCGAGCTGTGGACGCATCCCGAGCTCCTCTCAGCCAGAAAGATCTACAAAGCCGCCGGCTTCGATCTCATCGCCGAGGAAACGCACCAGCTCTTCGGCAAGCCACTGCGTGCTGAGACCTGGGCGATGAAGCTGTAGCAGGTACCAGGTACCAGGTACCAGGTACCAGGTACCAGGTGTGGTTTGACGAAATAAAGCGCGGCCTTCCGAGCTCTCTGGCACCCGGCACCTGGTACCTGGTACCCGTTGCTAAATTGCTCGGCTACCCTCCAGCATCCCAATGGCGCCCCCATCGTTTATCTACGTCATGAAAGACCTGCGCAAGGTCGTCCCGCCGTCGCGGGAGATTTTGCGCGGCATTTGGCTTTCCTTCTACTACGGCGCGAAGATCGGCGTCCTCGGCGCCAACGGCGCGGGCAAATCGTCGCTGCTTCGCATCATGGCCGGCGTCGATGGGGATTTTCAGGGCGAAGCCTGGGCGGCTGAAGGAACCCGCATCGGCTTTCTCCCGCAGGAGCCGCAGCTCGATCCCAGTCTCGACGTCAAAGGCAACGTCGAGCTCGCGGTCAAAGCGCAGCGCGGGCTGTTAAAAGAATTCGAACAAATCTCCATGGCGTTCGCCGAGCCGATGAGCGACGAAGCGATGGAGAAGCTGCTCGCGCGTCAGGGACGCGTGCAGGAGCAGATCGACGCGCACGACCTCTGGAATCTCGACAACAAGATCGAGATCGCGATGGACGCGCTGCGTCTTCCGCCCGCCGACGCCGACGTCACGAAACTCTCTGGCGGTGAACGCCGCCGTGTCGCCCTGTGTCGTGTGCTGCTCGAGGAGCCCGACATTCTGCTGCTCGACGAGCCGACGAACCATCTCGACGCTGAGAGCGTGGCGTGGCTCGAGCGCTATCTGCACGACTTCCCCGGAACCGTCATCGCGGTCACGCATGATCGATACTTCCTCGACAACGTCGCCGGTTGGATCCTCGAGCTCGATCGCGGCGCCGGCATTCCGTACGAGGGCAACTACACATCGTGGCTCGAGCAGAAAAAGTCGCGTCTCGCGACTGAAGAGAAGACGGAGTCCGCGCGTCAGCGCACGTTGCAGCGCGAGCTCGATTGGGTGCGTCTCGCACCGCGCGCGCGACAGGCGAAAAACAAAGCGCGTGTGCAGAAGTACGAGGAGATGGTCGCCGAGGAGACGGCCGAGAAGGTCATGCAGCACGAGATCGTGATTCCGCCGCCGCCGCGCCTTGGCAACGATGTCGTCACCGCGCGCGACGTGAAGAAAGCGTTCGGTGAGAAAGTTCTCATCGACGGCGTGTCGTTCGATCTGCCGCGCGGCGGCATTGTCGGCATCATTGGCCCGAACGGCGCTGGTAAGACGACGCTGTTCAAGATGGTCGTTGGCACCGAGACGCCTGATGCTGGTTTGCTCAAGCTCGGCGAGACGGTGCAGATCGCGTACTCCGATCAGAGTCGCACGCTCGATTCGGAGAAGACGGCGTGGCAGGAGATCTCAGGTGGCTCCGAGCTGATCATGGTTGGCAAGAAGGAGCTCAACAGCCGAGCGTACTTGTCGAGCTTCAACTTCAAGGGAACGGATCAGCAGAAGAAGGTCGGGCTGCTTTCCGGCGGCGAAAGAAACCGTCTCCATCTTGCCAAAACTCTAATGAGTGGCGGCAACTTGTTGCTGCTCGACGAGCCGACGAACGATCTCGACGTCGATACGCTACGAGCGCTCGAGGATGCGTTAGTCGATTTCACCGGCTGCGCGGTCGTGATCTCGCACGATCGTTGGTTTCTCGATCGAATCGCGACGCACATCCTGGCGTTCGAGGGGAACTCGGAGGTCGTGTGGCACGAGGGGAACTATCAGTCGTACATCGAGGATCTGAAGAAGCGCAAAGGCGCGGACGCGGATCAGCCGCATCGGGTCGCGTATAAGAAATTGGTGCGAGCGTAGTTTGGGCGACGACGATGGGCGATGGGGAAGTTCCGACCGCCGTCGCCCGTCGCCCATAGCCCGTCGCCATTCCATCAACACTTGATTGAATCAAATGTTGAGGGTATAGTACGCCCATGACGACCCAACCGCTCGACCTGCTCCAAGGCACCCTCGACGTCCTCGTGCTGCGGGCCTTGTCTTGGGGACCGATGCACGGCTACGCCGTCGCTCGATTCATCCACCAAGGTTCCGACGGAACCTTCACTGTCCTCGACGGTGCGCTCTACACATCGCTCCACCGCATGGAAGAACGCGGGTGGGTCGACGCGGAGTGGGGAACGTCGGAGAAGGGAAAGCGCGCGAAGTTCTATCGACTAACGACCGCGGGACGCCGCGCCGTTCGCACCGAAACCGACGGCTGGAACGACTACGTCGCTGCCGTCGCACGCGTGATGAAAGCAATGCCAGCACCGGCATAACGCGTGCACTACCCGGGAGAAACGCCGCGCTGGCGCCGATACCTCAATGTCATTCGACGCGAAGCATCCGCCGACGTCGACGACGAGCTGCGATTCCACTTCGAATCGCGCATTGAAGAACTGGTATCGCAGGGCATGGACGCCGCCGCCGCGCGCGAGCAGGCTGTCCGGGAGTTCGGAGACGTCGGTGCCGTCCGGGCGGGGTTGGTCGACATCGGTGATCGCGTCGCGCGAAAGCGTCGGAGATCCGAGCTGCTTTTCGATCTCCTGCGCGACGTCGGCTATGCGATTCGTACACTGCGACGCACTCCAGCAGTCGCGGTCGGCATTCTCCTGACGCTCGCCCTCGGGGTTGGTGCGAACGCCGCGATGTTCACTCTGCTCGACGCGATCTTCCTTCGCCAACCGGCGGGCGTCGTGCAGCCCGACGGCGTGCATCGCGTGTGGATGCTCCGACACTTCTCGACGGGAATCCAGTACTCGACGGTCGCGACGTACGTCCAGCTCGAGGCGATCCGCGGCGCAGTCGGCAATCGCGCACAAATGACCGTGTATCGAATTCCCGAATCGATGCGCGTCGGCACCGGTGAGCTCGCGGCACAAGCGCAGGTAAGCTACGTCGGCGATAAATACTTCGAAGTGCTGGGAGTTCGCCCGAGCATCGGCCGGCTCTTTTCTCCGGAGGAGAATCGCGTCGATGCACAAATCCCGGTCGTCGTAATCAGCGAGGCGTACTGGAAGCGCGTCTACGACGGCAGTCCGGAGGCGCTCGGACAAACCATCACGATCGCCGGAGCGAAGTACACGATCATTGGTGTTGCGGCGAACGATTTCACCGGAGTCGACTTGAACGCCGTCGACGCATGGCTGCCGATCTCGTTGGGTTCTTCGACGCGACCCGGTCAGCTCCCCTGGTGGAAGAACAAGAGGGTGAATGGATTGACCATGTTGTCCCGCGCCAGCGCCGGCGCAAACGAACGCGAGCTCGAACAGCGCATGACGACGGTGCTTCGCCATCCTGATGTCGCGATGGTCCTTTCCGACACCGGGACAACGGCGCAGTTCGGTGGCCTCATCGCCACGAACGGCCCAGGTCAAAAGTCCAAGGAAGAACAGATCGCCGTTCGGCTCGTCGGCGTTTCTCTGATCGTTCTGATCATTGCGTGTGCGAACGTCGTGAACCTGCTCCTGGCGCGCTCGGTTCGGCGCCGCCGAGAAATCGCCGTCCGACTCGCCCTCGGCGTTTCGAAGAGTAGGCTCATTCGACTCCTTCTCGCCGAGAGCGCGGTGATCTCGGTTCTCGCCGCGATCATCGCCGTCGTTGTCGCGTACTGCGGCGGTTCGCTCCTCCGCACACTCCTACTGCCACAGATCCATTGGGCGAACGGGCCGCTCGATTGGCGCGTCATCGGACTCGCACTCGTTACGGCAATAGGAGCGGGACTCATCGCCGGCCTGATCCCGGCCGTCCAATCGGCGTCGCCCGAGCTGACCGGTGCGCTCAAGATCGGCACCGGATCCGAGACCGTTCAGCATTCTCGCCTACGAGCATCGCTCGTCGTTGCGCAGTCCGCGCTGTCTGTCCTGCTTCTCGTCGGCGCGATGCTCTTCGTCAAGAGCCTCTCGAACGTCCAGAGCCTCGACCTCGGCTATGACGCTGCATCGACCGTGATTGCTTCCGTTCGATTCGACGGCGGGTCTCGTGATTCGACGGTTGCCGCGCGAATCCCCGAGCTGGCCGACCGTCTCCGTGCTGTGCGCGGCGTCGATGGCGTTGCGATGATCTCAGTGCGACCGATGAGTGACATCTCGTTCATGACGCTCTTCGGAGAAAGCGACTCTATCAAAGTCCCAGGCTTCTTTCCCCTCGTGACCGGTGTGAGTCGAGGGTTCTTTGCGACCGCCGGGCTGCGGATTTTGCGCGGCGAGGATTTTCCAGCTCGCGGCAGTGCAACGCCGCCGTCGTTCATCGTGAATCAGCAGATGGCAAAGACGCTGTGGCCGGGGCTCGACCCGATTGGCCAATGTCTTCGCTTCGGGGCTCGCAACGCGCCCTGCTTCCGAGTATCAGCGGTTGTCGAGAACGCGCACCTCGCGGTGATCGAAAAAGACGATCCACCGCAGTACTACGTGTCCTTCGACAATCTCCCCGACTCCGCGAAGTGGATAAAGCCGTACTACGTCGCGCTCCGCGTCCCGCCGGAGCAGTACGCGGCGGTCGCCAAGGAAATCAGGTCGAATATCCGCGCCGTTTTTCCAGAGGGCATTCCGACGACCACCCGGCTGAGCGAGACGATCGATCCGCAGTACCGACCCTACCGCCTCGGGGCGTACCTGTTTTCGGGACTCGGCGTCTTAGCGCTGCTCGTCGCCGTCGTTGGCATCTACAGCACCGTCGCGTACGGAGTGAATCAGCGCATTCATGAGTTTGGCGTTCGCATCGCTCTGGGCGCGAGCGTAAAGGATGTTGTCAGTCTTGTCATCGGTGCCGGAGTGAGAACCGTGGCAGTTGGAATAGCGGTCGGCATCGGTCTCGCGCTCATCGCGGGCCGGCTCATTGCGACGCTCTTGTACGGCGTTGCGCCGAGAGATCCGATGGTTCTCGCGACCGTGAGCATCACCCTTCTGCTCATCAGCGTTCTTGCCGCGCTGGCCCCGGCATGGCGCGCCTCACGAGTCGACCCGGTGAGCGCACTCCGAGCGGATTAGCCGAGGCGCGGGCGACGTCCGTAGATTGGGCGCATGCCCAATCACAACTCGTAGCGTGGACGTCACTTTCCTCGGTGCTGCGCGTGAAGTCACCGGCACCT
>Ga0070683_100005344_pt1 | contig 10711 bp, 9 predicted proteins | sample KBSC713LmetaG_FD_64662 | JGI IMG/M metagenome (GOLD analysis project Ga0070683, IMG submission 64662) | Corn rhizosphere microbial communities from Kellogg Biological Station, Michigan, USA - KBS C7.1-3L metaG | ecosystem: Host-associated > Plants > Roots > Rhizosphere ...
GTGATCGTGATCGTGGTGCTCGTCCCTCATGTGGTGCATGGCTGCGTCATATCCATGGCGGAATCCATCGCGATAGTCGTTTCGCAGATCACGCTGCACCGGCGGGCGGCGATACCGCGAATGGTCGTCGACATCGCGTTGCCTGTGCCGCTCCCAGTCGTGCCGCGCTGCTTCAAGGCCGTCGCGGAATCCCTGCCGCTGCACGTCGCGGTACTCGCCAGGCGGTTCATCCCAGCCCCGCTGACCCATGGCCGCGTTCGTTGACGGTGCGTGCAGTACTGCCGCATGCGCCGTCGTCCATCCCGCGGGAGCGAGGAGCGCCGTTGTCAGCGCCGCAGTGGCAATCCATTTCATTTTCATCGTCCGACTCCTCCTTGCACCGACACAAAGATGGTCCGGCCGATGTGAATGTTGCTTTTCCATCCATTTCCGTCCTGGCAGGCCGGAGCGGGGTCGCATCAACATCTCGATTCAATTCAGTTCATGATGCCTGCCCGTGCGACTTCACCAGGTGCTTCCATGCGTCGTTATAGCCTCGCTTGTAGCCCTCCCGCCAGTCGGGCACGTAGCTGCGATCCACCTTAGGCTTCACATACTCCTTGTGCCGCTCGAGATCGGGCTCCTTGTGGTGATCGAAGTCCTTCACGGCGGCCTCGACCCCTGCGTGAAACCCGTTGCGCTGCATCTCCCGGAACTCGGGCGGGGGCTGCAGCCACGGCAAGGTCAGCCCGTCCTGCATCCAAGCTGGCGCCGCGTGAACGGGCGCGGGTGCGATCGTCAACCCCAAGCCCATCGTGATTCCCACACCAAGCCCGATCAGAAGCTTCTTCATAGCGCGCCTCCTTGCACCCACTTGCTAGGAATCGCCCAACCCCGACGCGTGTTGCTTTCAGTACCCGGCAGCCTGCTCGCCACCCCTGGCCGCACTCCCGCTGATGGGCAGACCAGATCCCGTGCGATGATTATGCCTGCGGCACGTCGCAACGGTGTATACTTTCGCCCAAATCGGGGCGCATCTTCAGACCCCGTTCAGAGTAGCCGGCAACTCAGGTCGAGAGTATTCCCCGACATCCCGCCGATCAGCCTCGAATCCGCTGTTTCTCTGCTGATTGCTCGTGCCGGCTCGATCTACTTTCTCCAGCCACGCGTTCGCAGATTCAAGGCCGCCTCACCGGAAGCGCGTGAGGAAGTTCCTGCATAAGGCGCATTCGCCCGCGATGCGGATTTCGTCCGTCTTGCGCAAACCGGCGCCCCCGCAAGCCTGGAGCGAACCATGAAACAACGAATCGAAGGCAAGCGCGCAGAAGGCCCGGCAACGCAGCGAAATCCTGCGCCCCAGGCAGGTATTGCGCCACGACCCGAGATTCATCCGATTCTGCAGCTGCAACAAGCGGCGGGCAACCAGGCTGTGCAGCAAATACTGCAGAGAACACGGGCGGCTGGCACCGCTTCAGCCCCCCCGTTTCCTTCAACCGGAACTGACAATGCCATCCTTGCAGACAGCACGCACTCACCGGGACAGCCCCTGGAACCGGGCATGCGCGGTTTCATGGAATCGCGATTTCAGGACACGTTCGGCGATGTGCGCATCCACACGGATGCGGAGGCGGCGCGATCGGCCGATGCGATTGGCGCACGTGCCTACACACAGGGGAGCCACATCTATTTCGGCGCCGGCGAGTTTGCGGCTGCAGGCACCGAAAGCCTGCGGCTGCTGGCTCATGAACTAACCCACCTGCAGCAGCAGCGACGAATTCCGACGACCGGGAACGGCGATAACTCGCTCAGCATCGATCCGGACGCTGGACTGGAACGAGACGCCGAACGTACGGCAGAGAAAGTCATATCCCCCGGCGCGGCAGAATCTGACCGTCGAGGAGCACGCGAGGGCGCATCACTCCCCCAGGCGCGTAACACGACAATCCAGCGGCAACCGTCCGGAGCATTTGTTGGATTTACAAGACCCTACGATCCGGTGCAAGGAACGCGCTATGACCCGGTAGTCGACGACGAGACGCCGCGAACAGCAGAGAAGCTGCAGGCGATGACGAATGCCGAACTGCTGTGGGAAATCTCGCGCCTGAATTCCTGGTTGAAGCAGGAGCGCAACCAGCCGGTCACGATCCCGAAGGATCCGAAAACCGGGCGTCCGGCGATGACGGAAGAGCTGAAGACTGAAATCAAGAACTGGAATCTCCTGCATTCGACGGGATTGCACGAGCGGAGCTGGGACGCCGAGCAACGTCACAGGAAGCAGGTGATGGACCGCGCGCTCGCCGAGCAAAAAGCGATTGCCACCGAGCGGCAGCGGAGAGTCTCCCTGGGCTACCTCTGGTTAGCCGAGAAGAGCTGCGACAACGGGATCGCGCCGGCGGAGATTTACCAACTGCGGCCGGAGGCAAATGGACAAACTGCGGTTGTGAAGATCGCCGATGCCGCGGCTGCCAGTCCGGCGGCGGATCTCGGCGCGCGCCCCCAAATGACTCCGGTGCAATTCGAGACATTCCGGCAGCAGCACGATATTAAGGACCTCAGTCTCGAAGACATCAAGCAGGTTACCGGCGGTGCCGGGGGCGCGTCCAGGAGCTTCTTCGGCTTCGACCTGACGCCGCCTCCCGCAAAATCCTCCAATATCAATGTCGCTCCCTTTGGGGGAACGACCGGCGTTGCGCAGAACCAGTTGTACCTTTCCGGGCTGCAGCGATCCGAGGCAAAGGCCTTCAACGAGCCCTCGATTCATGCGAGTGGCAAGCAGTCGGGCAACTGGATCGGCCAGCGCGGGGAATTCGGAGTGAAGAGCGGCAGCTGGTTTGGCGCGTACACGTTGCAGGATTTCAACAGTCGGTCATGGGTCGACACTCGCGGCGGAGCGAATACTGTGCATCCGGCATCGTCGCGCAATTTTCCCATTCTCGATTTGCGATCGCGCACGAAGCTCTCAGGCATACCGGCGGAGAGCTTACTTTCGGTGAAGGCCAGCGCGCGCGCGAATGCCGCCGACCGCTACCGGTATTACGCCGAAGGCCTGGGGGACATATTCGGCGTCCGCGGGCAATTGCGCGGGGTCGCCGCGCAGAACCTGGGTCTAACCGTCCAGGAGCTTGAACAGAATAGCCGGCTCGTCGTGAATGCCGATGACGCCGCCGCGTTCGCCGCGGCGCTGCGCAATCCCACGCAACCTATGCCAGGCGGCAGAAAGCCACTGTACGCACTGAAGGAGTATCAGGCTGCCTTCGACGCGTTCTTCGCAAACCATCCGGTGCGAATCACCTCTGGCGCTCCGCTCTATCGGTCGGTAGCGGCGCTGGAGGCAGCACAGAGGAGCGGGGCCATCACGACCGCGGACTTTACAACCGCGTTGGACGGTGCGGGGGGCGTCATGGCGCAGGCGGTCGTAGCGAATCCGCGCGCCACGACAACGGCGATGCAAAACCAGGTGGCGCTGCGACAGACGCTGGGAACGCCCGCGGAGGCGGCGCGGGTGGTGACGCCGGAGTTGCTGCCGTCTCTGGAGGCAGGCGGCGGATTCAGCGGCAGCTCGATGGCGGCTCTTAAAGGAGGTCCGCGCGGTGCGGCAGCCGGAGCGGGCATTGCGGTGCTGACGGATTTCGGCATGATGATTCTCGATCGCGACAATGCTGGCCCGATCCTCGACCGGCTGCCGCATGACATCGGAATGGGCGCGCTCGGCGGCTCGGTTGCCAGCGTTGCTGAAAGCGGAGTGCAGAGCCAGTTGAGTCAGTATTTTCTGGCGCGAGCAATGGCCGGGTCGTTACCCGCAGAAGGTGAGGCGATGCTCGCACGGAGCATGTCGCGCGGGATCGGCGGCGGATTAGGCGCCGCGGCGGTCGAGGCCTACGAAATGTTTTCGGGCAATGCCCCTGCTCACTCAGGAGTGGAAGCCGGCGGGCGCTTGGCAAAGGCGTTTGTCCTGGGAGGCGTGAGTACGGAGGTGGGTGCTGTGGTAGGCACCGCTGCCAGCGCCGGCACTATCGCGCTGCTGGGTGGCGAGGTGGGCGCGACAGCGGGATCGGTTGTACCGGTAGTTGGCACGGTTGTGGGTTTCCTGGTGGGTCTGGGGGTCGGCGTTGCCACTTATTACGTTCTGAACAACCTGTACGGACCGCTGGCCACCGCAATGGCGAAGTTGAACGCGCGGTGGAACGCCATGGCCGTGGATTGGACCATGAAGTACATGTACGGCGCGAGTATGGGCCAGGATCCTTTTGCGCAGGATTATATGGACCGCATGTATCCGCCCACTGCCGGCGTGATTGTCGACGACAAGGGCAATGTCATCGATACGGTCCGCCCTGGCATGAAGTTCGATAAGAATGGCTATCTCATCGAATCTCCCACCGATGAATAAGAGGCAGGCTCCGCGATTCCGGGGATGGTCGAGTGATTCGTCGACTGCTCGTTTGAAGCCAGGGCGTGGTGTCCCTGTGAGGTTGGTCAGCGAGGCATGATCCATCCCATGCGTCAATTGGAAAGCTGAAGCGGGGCGCGCTCTCCGTTGCGATAAACAAATTCGATGCCGCGGGGCTCGAGTTCGGGCGACTCGTAAGTGGCGGGGCTGTCGATCTCCGCCGCGTGCACGCCAACGATATCGGCAAAGAATCCGGGTTGAAGCAGGCCGCGGTCCTTCAGTCCATATCGCGCCGCCGGTTTGCCGGTGATTTTATGCACCGCTTCAGGAAGGCTGAGCCAGCCCCTCTGCCGTGAAATCGTACCCAGCAGCAGCGGGAACGTTCCATGCAAACGCGGGTGAGGCCGGCCCTTCACATAAAACCCATCGCTGATGATGGTGGAGCAGGGATGGGTGAGGCTCGTGCGAAGGTTCTCCGTGCTCTGGTTGAAGCACAGCATGGTTGCGTCCCCTTCTTCTTCGAGCAGCAGATCGAGCATCGCATCAACCGGCTCGCAGTGCCGCTGGGTGCCGATCTCTTCCAGAGTGCTGCCGATCAGACCGAGATTCCGTTCCGAGCCTACAGAAGAGATGTGAATATCGGACCAGCGCCAGGGAATGGAGCGAAGAGTTTCTTCGCGAATGGCTCGGCGTTGCGCCGGATCGCGCAGTCTTGACATCAGTGCCGGTATGCCGCCGTCGAGAGCGTTCTGCGGCAGCACCTGGGTGAGCACGCTGGAGCCGGCGATATAGGGATAGCAATCGAACTCGACATCGATGCCTTCCGCTTGGGCTTCCTCGATGGCGTGAATGGCCCGGCTCTGCAGGTGCCAGTTGTTGGCGCCCACCGCCTGAAGATGAGAAATCTGCAAGCGGCCTCCGCTGCGCCGCGCAAGATCAATTTGCTCCTCGACCGCCTCAACGAGTCCAGAGAAATAAGACCGCATGTGACTGGTGTAGATGCCGCCGTGCTTCGCCGTAACATTGCAGAGGCGCTGCAACTCGTCTGTTGGCGCACTGGAGCCCGGTGCGTACATCAGTCCGGTAGAAAGACCGACGGCGCCGGCGGAGAGTGCCTCGGCGAGCAGGCTTTCCATCGAGAGCAACTCGGATTCTGTGAGCGCCCCTTGCCTGCTGCCCGCGACAGCGATGCGCAGCGAACCGTGCCCCACCAGCGAAGCAACGTTCGCGGTGCGGCTGGCTTCGATGGCGCGGAGATAGGCTTCGGAAGAAGGCCAGCCCCACGAATCATCACCGCAAAAAATTCCGTTGGCGAACGAGCGAAGCTCCGCGGGGTTGCGCGCCGCCGGATAGGCTGAGAAGCCACAGTTTCCCACCACCTCGGTGGTGACGCCCTGGCGCAGCTTTTCCATCCGGCCCTCGACGACCTGCAGGTCGGAATGCGTGTGCGAGTCGATGAAGCCCGGCGCGAGAGTGAGCCCTGCGCAGTCGATCCGCACAGCCCCCGGAGCCGTAAGTCCTGGCGCGATCTCAGCAATGCGCTCGCCGTGGACAAGGAGGTCAGCCTGGAAGGGAGGGCTCCCCGACCCGTCGATGAGAGTGGCATTTGAGAAGAGAAGATCGGGCAAGGAAGCCTCACGCGTGGAAGTATTCGTGTTTGATTTGGAATAAGGTGATCCAACATGCTCCAAACCATGGATTGCAGGCCTTTGGCGGATTGCGATCATTTGAGTCGCTTAAAGATGTCGACGGCGGAGAAGGCTCCTGTTGGTTGTTCCTCGTGCTTGAAGTAAGCAAAGACCTCCCCATCAGCAGACCGCCGGCGCAGAGTGTTCGCGATCACTTCGTGCTGTGCCGTCGAGTACCCGCTCTTCCGGAATCGATAGCAACAGAAGGGAGCGGTCACAACATCCGGCGTCTCCAAATCGTCACTCTCAGCAACGCACAGAGCGACCTGATGGCGCCGCAATACATCATAAGGTTCGTCGCAAAGCCATGAGATGTGCCGGAATTCAAAAGCCATCCGCAGCCCAGCCGCTCCGGCGTCTTCGAGGAAGGAGTCGAGGCGAGCCACATCCGCCTTGAAATTGGGTGGAAGCTGGAAGAGAACGATGCCCATGCGTCCGGCAGCAATGATTGGGACGAGCGCATGCGATAGGTCAACGACCGCGTCCGAACAGCCCCTGAGTCGAAGGATGTGAGTGAGGCGCTGTGGAGCTTTGAAGGAGAAGCGGAAGTTCGTTCCAGTTGCGCCGAGCCAGCCCGAAAGCATGCTCTGGGTCGGCAACTGGCGGAAGGTATAGTTCACCTCTACTGAGTTCAGCTGTGTTGCGTAGTATTCGAGGAACTTTTTCTGAGGAAGTTTCTGCGGATAGAATCCGGGCTTCCAGCTCGAATATGCCCAACCAGAAGTACCAAGAAAAACGCGACTCTGGGGCTCATCCTTCACGAGAAACAGCCTAGCACCTGACAAGCCCCGATACCGCGTCTTCCTTCGATCGCCGGGGGCGCGGGATGGGCAATGGTGCCCTCGGTTTGCATGCCCGCGATTGGGCCGAATAGGAGAAACAGGTCTCAGAGATTGGACATCACGAATGTTAAGTGCTTGGTCTGATTTGGCGTCCCCGATGTGAAGTTTTTGAACCTTGCTCTCAACGCGAGGACCGTGCTGTTGAAGTTGGGCCGGACCGTATCAGATACGGTGGAAATTGGATTGGATGCCCTTTCTCCCCGATTGGCGCGGGTTGCACCGGCCCAATAAGCGGGTCACAGCATGGCCTGAACCATAAGTTGCGATGACAGCCGCCACTTGGGATTGGGTACTGCGGACGAAAGGCCGATTCTTCCTTCTATATCCCTAGTAGGATTTGAATCTCTACCGTATCCGGTACGCCATCACTTGGCCTTCACTACAAACGTCTGTGTGTAGACGATGTGCTGTGCTTCGGGCGGCTTTGTCGCGGAAGTGTGAATTGCCATTCGCACCGGCTCACCCGTCGTGACCCAGTCCTTGTACACCCATCCCACCGTACGACGGTGAAGCGGCAGGACACGAGTCACCGAGGGAACGCACCCCTCTTCCCTCCACACGCCCTCAAACGGCCCCGGCATCCATGTATCGGCTCCGTGTAGGCTCAGCCAGCGATCCCCAGATGAACCGTGTTTTTGGACATCCCACCGATAGAGAACTGAAGCCGGCACACCGGGCACGTCGTTGGCGAAGAGACATCCCTCGATCTCAAACGGCGTCAACGAGAGATTCCACAGCTTTGCGAAGTACATATCTCGCGTTCCTACATCGGAGTTGCCGAGAACCACGTCCGTATGAATGCCCCAACCGACAAAGTGGCCGAATACGATTTGGTGATACAGCTCGGCCCCGCCGAGTGCAAGGACGACCACCGCCACCAACAGCCCAAGAACGATACCCGTTTTCTTCACGACTCAGTTGTACTACTCCGCTGCGGAGCAAGCCGTGGGCATTTGCCCGGCCCGCACCCTTTCAACGCCGTCCGCAACTCCGATGATGTGTTTTCATCGAGTTAACTATTTCTGTAGAATTTGTGTTGACAATCACCGTTGGCACCGCGATACTCAGGACCATGAAACCGGCATTTGCTTATCTGCGCGTCAGTGGTCGCGGCCAGGTCGAGGGCGACGGCTTTACCCGGCAGCTCACGGCTATCCGTCAGTACGCGGCGGCCAACGGCTACCGGATCGCCAAGGTGTACAGGGAAGAGGGCGTCAGCGGCGGTACGGACTGGGAGAGCCGCCCGGCCTTCTCTGAGATGATGGCTGCCCTTCTGAGCAATGGAACCCGTACGGTACTGGTGGAGCGCCTTGATCGGGTAGCGCGTGACTTGATGGTGCAGGAGAGTGTCATCGCTGACCTACAGCGTAAGGGTCTGACCCTCATCAGCGTGAGCGAACCCGACCTACTTTCCGATGATCCGTCCCGCGTCCTCATGCGGCAGATGCTCGGCGCATTCTTTCAGTACGAAAAAACCCTACTGGTCGCCAAACTCCGTGGCGCACGTCAGCGTATACGCGCCCGTGAAGGCCGCTGTGAAGGCCGTAAACGATACGGAGCAATGCCGGGGGAATCAGAAGTCATTGAGCGTGTCCGCGCCCTCAGGAACGGCGGCATGGCGCTCGACAAGATCGCGCACCAGTTGAACGCGGATGGCGTCAAGCCACGCGCCGGGGCGAAGTGGTATCCCACCAGTGTGTCGCGCATCCTGAACGCCGCGAACTCAGCTAGGCCCGGCCAATAGGGCGCTCTCTGTGCGATGGGCGAAAACAACGAAATCCGGGCTTATCGTGATGCACTATGAGTTGAGCAAACAGGCACAAATGCTGGATTTCCGTCGCATCAGCCGGGCGTACTTGCAGGCGACGAAGTGGGGTACATGCCGGGGTACTTGCTGGGGTACTTCAAGGAACCATAGAGAGGGGGTCAACCTCCCCCAAGCAATGCCGGGGGCCGGGAGTCCCCCCACCCATCTACGCACGACCAACACTTGCCCGGCCAACGGGCGCATAGGCGAAACATGACTGGGGTCATCGGATACGCGAGAGTCAGCTCGGACGAGCAAGCAAAAGAGAACAACAGCCTAGCCGTCCAGAACGAAAAAATAGCCCGGCGTTGTGCAGACGAAGGGTGGGAGTTGCTCACGGTTGTCACGGCCAGCGAGAGCGCACGGACGATGGAGCGCGACGGGCTGAAAAAGGCGTTAGCGTACTGCCGCCAACACCGCGGGAAGGTCAAGCAGTTCATCGTTGCGGAACTCTCACGTTTAGCGCGAAACGCCCACGATCAAGCTGAACTCATCGTCACCTTGAAGCAGATGGGCATTGAGCTTGTATCCATCGATGATCCCGTCACTGACGACTCCGCCGTTGGCAAGCTAGTGCGGAACATGATCGGAGCCATCAACCAGTTCTTCAGCGATGCTCTTTCTGAGCGGACCCGTGACCGAATGGCCGCCGCTGCGCGATCCGGCAGGTACCTTGCGAAAGCGCCCATCGGCTACGTGAACAAGAACAAGCGCCTACAGATCGATCCGCAACGTGCGCCACTGGTGCGCGAAGCATTTGAGTTGGTTGCGTCTGGCCGGTTCGCAACCATTGAAGCCGTACGAAAGGTAATCATCACGCTCGGACTCACCACGCCCTCCGGGGGAAAGCTGACACCGCAAACCTTTTCCCGAATGTTGGTCAATCCCTTGTACGCAGGGTGGATCGTGAGCGGTGACATTAAGGTCCGAGGCGTCCATGAAGCTATCGTGCCGGAGGAAATCTGGAATGCTGTACAGGAGCGTGTGGCTGGGAAATCGGCCCCGCACAAAAAGGTCAGCGAAGATTTCCCTCTCAGGGGTTTGGTGAAGTGCGCCGGTTGCAAGCGCCCGTTGACAGCGGGCTGGGCGAGGGGACGCAACGCAAAGTATCCACGCTACTGGTGCTGGACAAAGGGATGCAGGGCGGTAGGGGCAAACCGCGATGAACTCGAACGTCATTTCTTTCTTCTGCTGGCGTCAATGGGACCGACAGAGGAACTTCTGGCGAAGTTGCCGGAGATCGTTGCTGTTCGCTGGAGGGACAGGAAGGAGAGGATCGCCAGTGACGCCTCCCGCCTAAGCAAGAGACTGGAGGAGTTGGCAACTTTGAACCGCAAGGCGATCAAGGCGAATGCTTGGAGAGATCGGGCAAGAAGACTTCGATGTGCTGAAGCAAGAGCTTGCCGCCGAGACGCAACAGGTCAACGACCAGATAAGGGCTTTGGATTCTGAGCGCGGCGTGATGGAAGAGATGATGCGACAGGCCGCAGTTGAGATGGTGGACATTGCGGCAACGTGGAAGAAGACCAACGTCAATCAGCGCCACGAACTAGTACGGGGCCTATTCCCAGAGGGATTGGTGTTCAGCCACAAAAGACGCTTCTTTGAACCGGCTAACACTATGATTTGGGAGATGATTAGGAGGGGTTTGGATGACCCCTATAACGTTGGCGTCCCCGACGGGATTTGAACCCGTGTTATCGCCGTGAAAGGGCGCTCCCATTGAGCAACATTAACGCACTGCTGAGAACCAGAACGCATCGGAACGAATTCTAGCAACCTTAACGAATACGATAAGTGCTCCGCAACTGTCCGCGAGCTAAGAGCGAAGAGAATTGCTCATGGACCCCGCGGTTGGCGTCCTCCGGAGCAAAGGCTGTGCTCCTTTGGCCACCTTGAGGAGGATCAGATAGTGTGCACGAGACTTGCGACTTTGACCCTGCTGGGCCGGCCAAGTTACCTGGAAGGTGTCACGAGCAAAAGGGAACATCAGTAATGATCCCAC
>Ga0070683_100005355_pt1 | contig 10699 bp, 10 predicted proteins | sample KBSC713LmetaG_FD_64662 | JGI IMG/M metagenome (GOLD analysis project Ga0070683, IMG submission 64662) | Corn rhizosphere microbial communities from Kellogg Biological Station, Michigan, USA - KBS C7.1-3L metaG | ecosystem: Host-associated > Plants > Roots > Rhizosphere ...
GCCGCATTCTCGGCGGGCAGCCCGAACGAATCCCAGCCCATCGGGCGCAGGACGTCCCAGCCCGTTCGCCGGCGGTAATGCGTGACGACGTCGCCCAGCGTGTAGTTGAGGACGTGGCCCATGTGCAGCGTCCCCGAGGGATACGGGAGCATCTCGAGCATGTAGAACTTGCGCCCCGGCTCGGTCCCGGGCTCGGGGTCGGGGGCGTAGAAGGCACGCTCGGCCTCCCAGACCTCTTGCCACTTCTTCTCGATTGTCTCCGGCTGGTACGTGTCCATGTCTGTCTCCGAGTACAAAAAAGCCTCTCACTGAGAGAGGCCCATGGGAAGCTCCGCGCGGCTCTCGCCGCGTTCGCTTCCTGCGCTAGGGAAGGAGCTCCTGCTGCATTGCTCTCTGACTGTACCAAGCTGAAAGAATCGTCGCCATGAGCGAATACACGATCGTCAACCTGAAAGAGGTCGAGGACCAGGCTCCGAACTTCGGTCTCTCACCCCAGTTCGAGGCCCGCTTCGCCCGCGTCGCGCTCGAAGCGGAGCTCGTCGGACTGACCTACCAGCGGCTGGCGCCGAACCTGACCGTGCCCTGGGGCCACACGCACAAGACGCAGGAGGAGGTGTTCCTCGTTTTGAGCGGCAACGTCCAAGTGAAGGTCGGAGACGAGATCAAGGAGCTTGGGCCGTGGGACGCGATTCGCGTGCACAAGGACACGCCGCGCGGCTTCCGGGCCGGGCCGGAGGGAGTCGAGATGCTCGCGATCGGCTGTCCCGGCGGGCCGGGCGACGCGGTCAATATCGAGAAGTTCTGGGACGAGTAGGGATCCAGCGCCGGACGCGCCGCCGGTAGTCGTCGTACGACGCGCCGAAGCGGCGTCGGAGCTGCGGCTCCTCGTAGAAGGCCAGGAATGTCGTGAAGATCAGCCACGCGGCGACCGCCCAGGCGAACAGGATCTCGCGGCCGAGCAGGAGCGCCTGACCGATCACCAGCAGGAGCACGCCGAGGTACATCGGGCTGCGCACGAACCTGTACGAGCCGCGCTCGACGAAACGCTCCGGGGGCGCCCATGGCGCAGGCGTCCCGCGGCCGTGAAACGCGAACCGGGCTGTCGTCTCGAGGACGAGCGCCCCACCGGCCGCGAGCACGATCCCGCCGAGGATCTTCAGCGCGAGTGGCTGCGGGTCTGCGTCCCAGCGCGTCAGCAGCCACGGAACGAGCCCGGCAACGATCGTCGGCCCACCGAAGGCGATGAAACCGGCACCACCCGCCGCCGCGCGTAGCCTCGAACGCGTCACGGCGCCAAAGCTAGGTGATTCCATCGAGCCGGTATCGCCCTTCCATGGAACTCCGCTCGGCAGAGGCGCAGACTCGAGGGGCAATGTTTCGCCGCTCGCTGATCGGATCGCTGCCCGCACTCGCATGCTTGGTCGCGCTCCCCTGCTTGGTCGCCCTGGGCGCGTCGGCGAGCTCCGCGGCGCCCACCGGCTCGGCGCCTTCGTTCGCCCCCCACAGGAGCTACGGAACCGGCAAGCGTCCTGTCTCGGTCGCGATCGGCGACCTGAACGGCGACCGCAAGCCGGACCTGGCGACCGCGAACCGCGATGCATCCACCGTCTCCGTGCTCCTGAACCGGGGCGACGGCAGCTTCCGGCCCAAGCGCAACTACGCAACGGGACGCCACCCCGACTCGGTCGCGATCGGCGACCTGAACGGCGACGGCAAGCCGGACCTCGCGGCCGCGAACTACGACACGAACAGCGCCTCCGTGCTCATCGGCCGGGGCGACGGCAGCTTCCAGCCCAAATTCGACCTCAAAGCCGGGGGCCACCCTCTCTCAGTCGCCATCGGCGATCTGAACGGCGACGGCAAGCCCGACCTGGCGACCACGAGCTCCGTGCTCTTGAACCGGGGCGACGGCAGCTTCCAGCCCAAGCTCGACTACGCAATCCGGGGAAGTGCCTCCTCGATCGTGATCGGCGACCTGAACGACGACCGTAAGCCCGACCTGGCGGCAGCGAACCTCGACGCGAACGCGGTCTCGGTACTCCTCGGCCGAGGCGACGGCACCTTCCGGCCGGAGCGCGACTACGCAACCGGGCCGCTCCCTGAGTCGGTCGCGATCGGCGACCTGAACGGTGACGGCAACCCCGACCTCGCGACCGCGAACGCAGACCCGTACAAGGTCTCCGTCTCCGTGCTCCTCAACCGGGGCGACGGCAGTTTCAAGCACAAGCTCGACTACGCAGCCGGAACCCCGACTGAAACGTGCTTCGGATGCCTGAGCCAGCCTCTGTCGGTCGCGATCCGCGATCTGAACGGCGACGGCAAGCCGGATCTGGCGACCGCGAACTACGGGGGCAGTGTCTCCGTGCTCCCGAACCGGGGCGACGGCAGCTTCCAGGCCAAGCTCGACTACTACCCTTACCCTGAATTGGGGGCTCGCTCGGTCGCGATCGCCGATCTGAACGGCGACCGCAAGCCGGACCTGGCGACCGCGAACGCCGCGTCGAACAGCGTCTCCGTGCTCCTCAACAGGCCAGGCCTCTGCACGGTGCAGGACGTCTGGCGCCAGACGGTGCCGGCTGCGAAGCGGACGCTCGCACGTGCCAATTGCCGCGTCGGGAAGATCCGCCGCGCCTACTCGGGCGCCTACTCGAAGGTCAAGAGGGGCGGCGTGATCTCGCAGAAGCCGGACCTCGGCGCGGTGCTGCCGGGCGGCTCGAAGGTCAACCTCGTCGTCAGCCTCGGCCGACGGCGCTGAGCTAGCTTCGAGCCTTCAGCAGCCCGCCGAAGGAGATCCAGCGGCCGTTGTGCCAGCGCTGGAGCCGCGCCTGGTCGAGCGGGTAGTGGTCGGTCGACGTCGTGCGCACAGACATCCGCGGCAGGAGGAACGGGTTGTTGCGCTCGTTCAGGTGCGTCGCCGCCCGCATCAGTGAGGCGCGGGTCGGGCTCTTGCCGGCGTGCTTCAACGCGTCGACGAACGTGAACGCGACAGACATCCCGTACAGGTTGTAGACGTCCTTGATGTTCGATCCCCGCGCGTACTTCTTCATGATCTTGCGGTAGAGCAGGACGGCCGGGTCCTTCGCCCACTTCGGATCGTTCGGGTCCTTGAGGAAGACGATCGAGATCGAGCCCTCGACGCGCTTGTTCTTCCCCTGGCTCGAGGAGAGCACCATCACGTTCGACGCGCTCGAGACCGCGTTCACGAAGATCTTCGGCTTCCAGCCGAGCCCGTTCACGTACTGGTAGGCCTGGATCACGAACTTCGGCGTCGCGAACAGCATCAGGATCCCGGCCTTCGAGGAGCGCAGGCGCGCGATCTGGGACTGGACGTTGTCGTCGGTCGCCGAGTAGCTGACGCGCGAGACGATGTTCGACTTCCTGGGGCCGAGCCCGCGCTCGAGGCCCTTGACGAGGTCGCCGCCGTAGCTGTCGTCCTGATAGAGGATCGCAATCTTCGCCTTCGGCTGCGTTCGCCGGATGTACGAGCCGTACATGGCACCTTCGGCGATGTACGTCGGCTGGTACGCGATCGTCCACGGATACTGCTGGCGGTCGCGGCCGAACGTCGTGCCGCCGGTCGCGACGAAGAGCTGCGGCACGTCTTTCGTGTTCAGGTACGGGCGGGTCGCCTCGTTCTGCTCGGTGCCGAGCGAGTTGAAGATCGCGAAGACGTCCTTGTCCTCGACGAGGACGCGCGTCTGACGGACGGTCTCCGACGGGATGTACTGGTCGTCGAGGTACTCGTAGTTGATCTTCCGCTTGTTTACGCCCCCGCGTGCGTTGACGTACTTGAAGTACGCGTCAGCGCCCTTGGCGACCGACTGGAACGCCTGGGCGGAACCGCTCAGCGGAACGGTGCCGCCGATGTGAATCGAGGTCGGCGTGATCCCGGGGTCGGCCTGCGTGCCGCCGAAGGCGACCGGGATCCCGAGCACGAGAAGCGCGGCTGTTGCGATGAGGAGAACGCGAGGCACTAGGACTGAGACCGAGTGTATAGCCGAGTTGTTAGCGGACTTAAAGCACGTCGCAGGCCTCCTGCCACGCCTGTTGGGAGCAGCAGGACGATCAGGATCAGCGCCGCGCCATAGACCGTGTCGGGAACGCCCTGCGCCTTGGAGATGTGGACGGCGAAGTCCGGGAGGAACTGGACGAACGCTGCGCCGGCGAGGACGCCCCACAGCGACCCGAGGCCGGCGACGGCCGCGCCGACGAGAAGCGTCAGCGAGAGCGTGGCCGGGAACGACTGCGGATCGGCGAACGCGAGCGCGATCACGAACAGCGAGCCGGCGATCCCCGCATAGGCTGCGCTGATCGCGAACGCCAACGTCTTGTACGTCGCCACGTGGACGCCCGACGAGGTCGCGGCCAGCTCGCTGTCCCGCACGGCCCGGAACGCTCGGCCGGGGGCGCCTCGCAGGATCAGCCACGCGACGACGAGCAGGACGAGCGCGATGCCCCAGGTCAGGTAGTAGACGGCGTGGTTGAAGGGCAGCGTGCGCCCGAGGAAGTGCACGTCCTCGAAGCCCTTGCCGATCAGGTGCGGGCTGTTGAAGAGCTGGATCTCGTGGCCGCTCTTCGTGACCGCGTCGAGTTTGTCCCAGCTGAGGATCGCCGGCATCGCGAGCGCCAGCCCGAATGTGGCGAGCGCGAGGTAGAGGCCGGACAGCCGCAGGGCGGGAACGCCCACGATGAATCCGGCGAGCCCCGCGACGAGCGCCGCGATCGGGATCGTCCAGAGGTCGCGGACGCCGTGCTCGCTGACGAGGATCGCGGTCGTGTAGCCGCCGATGGCCATGAATGCCCCGTGGCCGAGCGAGATCTGGCCCGTGTACCCGGTGACGATGTTCAGCCCGAGGATGGCGATGAAGTACGTCCCCAGCTGGGCGCCCTTGATGTAGCCGATCCGGTCCGCGTGTGGGGCGAAGTACATGAGGACGATCCCCGCGAGGAGCGCGACCGCGGTGACTGCGGCACGGACCGTGGTCAGCCTAGACACGGCGCACCACCGATCGGCCGAGGAGCCCGGACGGGCGGACGAGGAGCACGATCAGGATCATCAGGAACGCGATCGGGATCCGCATGCGGTCGAGGTCGAGGTGGATGTGCGTGTCGTACGTGACGACGAGGTTCAGGAGGACGCCGATCGCGAGGCCGCCGATGATCGCGCCGACCGGGCTCTCCAGACCGCCGAGGACGGCCGCAGCGAGGGCGTAGATGAGGACCGGCCGCATCATGTTCGGGTCGAGCGGCGGGCTGGCGGCGGCGGTGAAGAGGCCCGCGACGGCTCCAAGCGCAGCTGCAAGCCCCCAGCCCAGCGCGAGCATCCATCCCACGCGGATGCCGACGAGCCGGCTCGCGGTCGGGTTCAGGGCCGAGGCGCGCAAGGCGAGCCCGAGCTTCGTGAGCTGGAACAGCGCCCAGAGCGCGACGACGAGCACGACGGTGATCGCGAGGATCCCCGCGTCCTGCTTCGAGATCGCGACTCCGCCGAGGTCCCAGGCGCTCGTCGGGAACGGCCGGTCCGGCGGGAACGAGCGCACCTCCGCCTTCCAGATCCAGTTCGAGAGGCCGCCGAGCAGGATGAACAGGCCGATCGTGAGGATGACCGCGGTGATCACCGGCCCGCCCTCGACCCGCCGGACGATCGTCCGCTCGAGCGCGATCCCGCCCGCGAAGGCGATCAGGAGCGTCAGCGGGAACGCGGCCCAGTAGCCGAGCCCGTGGTCGACGAGCGTCCAGGCGATGAAGGTCGTGAACGTCGCCATCTCCCCCTGCGCGAAGTTCACGATCCCGGTCGAGCGGTAGATGATCACGATCCCGAGCGCGAGCAGCGCGTAGATGGATCCGGAGGCGAGCCCCGCGACGACCTGTTGCAGGAACTCGGTCAATAGCCCAGGTACGCCTTCCGCACCGATTCGTTCTCCGCGAGCTCGGCGCTGGGGCCCTCGAGCGCGACTCGGCCCACCTCGAGCACATAGGCCCGGCTCGAGGAGCGGAGAGCGAGCTTTGCGTTCTGCTCGACGACGAGCACCGCGAGCCCCTCCTTCTCGTTCAGGTCGTCGAGGATCCCGAAGATCTCGCGGACGACGAGCGGCGCGAGGCCGAGCGAGGGCTCGTCGAGGAGCAGCAGCCTGGGGCGACCCATCAGAGCACGCGCGACCGCGAGCATCTGCTGCTCGCCGCCGGAGAGCGTCCCCGCCTGCTGGTCGCGCCGGCGTTCGAGCCACGGGAAGTGCGCCTGCACGCGCTCGTAGCCTTCGTCGAAACCGTCGCGCTGGAGGTATGCGCCGAGCCGGAGGTTGTCGTACACCGAGAGCTCGTTGAAGAGGCCACGTCCTTCTGGGACGTGCGCAACGCCGGCGCGCGCGACCCGCTCCGGCGAGGCGCCGGTGATGCGCTCTCCGGCGAAGCGAACCTGGCCCGAGGTCGACACGAGGCCCGAGACAGCCCTCAGCATCGTCGTCTTGCCCGCGCCGTTCCCGCCGAGGACCGCCACGACCTCGCCCTCCCCCACGCTGAGCGAGACGCCGTGCAGCGCCTGAACTGCGCCGTAGCGGGCTTCCACGTTCTCGAGCTCGAGGAGAGGCACCTAGTCCGCCGTCCCGAGGTAGGCCTCGATCACGGCCGGGTCACGCTGCACGTCGGCCGGCGCGCCGCCCGCGATCTTCCTCCCGAAGTCGAGCACCGTCACGGAGTCCGAGATCCGCATCACGAGATTCATGTGGTGTTCGACGAGCAGCACGGTCACGCCGAACTCCTTGCGCGTGCGCCTGATGAAGTCGGCCAGCCCCTCGACCTCCTCGTGGCTCAGGCCGCCCGCCGGCTCGTCGAGGAGGAGCAGTCGCGGCCCGGAGACGAGCGCGCGTGCGAGCTCGATCCGCTTCTGGGTCGCGTACGGAAGGCCCGAGACGGGCCGCTCAGCGATGCCCCCGAGCCCGACGTACTCGAGCATCTCCTGTGCGCGGCCTCGCTCCGAGCGGCGCCCGTGCGCCCCGACGCGAACGTTGTCCAGCACGCTCATGGTCTGGAAGAGCTCGACGTTCTGGAACGTGCGGGCCACCCCGCGCCGGACGACCCGGTACGGAGCAGTGCGCAGGATGCTCTTTCCGTCGAGGAGCACGTCTCCGGACTCCGGCTTGGAGAGGCGCGTGATGACATTGAAGGCGGTCGTCTTGCCGGCGCCGTTCGGCCCGATCAGACCCGCGATCTCACCCTCGTCGACCTCGAAGGACACGTCGTCGAGCGCCACGACGCCGCCGAAGCGCCGCGTGACGTTCCGCAGCTCGAGGAGAGGCACCTACGCGCGTCCTTGAACCAGGTCGAAGAGGCGGCCGAGAACCTGCTGGCCGTTCGAGCGCAGGGCGTCGTGCTCGTACTCGTTCGTGAGCCACGGACGCAGCCCGTGAACGCGCGCGGCGGTCTCCTCGGAGAAGTCGCGTGGGACGTACAGGTCCTCGGCGTAGATCGCGGCGGCCGTGGGGACGTCGTTTTCCGCCAGTCGCGGCGGGTCGTAGAGCACGGGCCACTCGTGCTCGGCAAGGATCTGCGCGGCCTCCGCGAGTGGCCGAAGCGCCCCGTAGTCCTCGAACATCCACGGGTAGATGTGCTCCCCGGTGAGAAACGTCGGGTCGTCCCGCAGGTCGTCCGGAAAGACCCGTTCGGCCGACCAGCGGGTCGTTCCCCCCGACGCGTAACAGGCCTCGTGGATGACCGCGTAGATCGGGTTCCGGGCGAACGGCATCGGCGCCTGGACGTCGTGCAGGAACGCGGGCGAGCCGAACGGCAGCTCGAGGATGTAGTGCAGCTGCTCGAAGCCGTAGCTCATCCCGAGCATGTTTCCGAGCTGGCGGAAGCGACGGGCGGTCAGGCGGTCGCCGTCGGGCAGACGGACGTCTTCGGCCTCGAGCCGTTCGACGATCGCGAGCACGCGGTCACGGTCGTCGGGATAGCGCTCGTAGTACGCGCGATTCTTGGCGCGCGCCTGCTCGTAGGTGGCGCGGTAGACGTCGTCGGGGTGACGGTCGAGCGGTGGCAGCCCGCCCGTGACGAAGGCCTCCGCGAGCCCTTCGGGCGCCTGGGACAGGTAGTGGACGACACAGAAGCCGCCGAAGCTCTGGCCGAGGACGCTCCAGCGCTGGACTCCGAGCTCGGCGCGAATCGCCTCGGCGTCCCGGACGATCGAGTCGGCCCGAAAGTGGGTCAGGTACTCGGCCTGTTCCTCGCGTGACATCCCGGGCAGCGATCCGACCGGCGTCGAGCGCCCCGTGCCGCGCTGGTCGAGGAGCAGGAGCCTGTAGTCCTTCAGCGCGCGATCCCACCAGGTTTCCGAGACGAGCTTCAGGAGCCGGGGCGCCTCGCTCCCGGGGCCGCCCTGGAAGTACACCAGCCACGGCAGATCGTCGTGCTCGCGCTTGGGGAGGACGACTTCGCGGGCGAAGACCGTGATCGTCGGCCCGTCCGGCTGCGAGTGGTCGAGCGGGAGGTCGAACTCGTGCTCGGTGAAGACGAAGTTCGGTGCGCGGTGGCTTGCGACTCGCACCGCGGGATCCTATGTCCGCCTTGGACTAGAAGGCGCAGCCGATGAGGCGGTGCCCGAGCGTCATGCGTCGCGAGTCGCCGAGCGTGATCACGGCTTCGACGAGCGAGCCGTCCGGCTTTGCGAACCGCTTGGGCACGAGCGCGGTGAACGGGCGCCGACGGTCGCGCTTGAGCAAGTGGCCGTCGATGTAGAAGAGGACGGCGGCAATCTTCTTCGACGACGGGCCGCCAACGCGGTACGCGAGACGTGCCGACCGGCAGTTACGCACGCCGCGGGGGTACTGCAACCGCTTCGTGAGCGCGAGCTGCGGCCCTCGGCGGCAGGCCGAGCCCTTGCACTGGCGCAGGCGCGCGAGACGGTTGGCGAGGTTCCTCTTCATCGCGTCGAGCGCCGGGTTGTTGTGTTGGCTGTCGAGCTCGTAGCGGTCGCGCGCGAGGTTGTACAGCTCGCGCTCGCCCGTCGTGTACTCCGCGTAGAGCCAGTTCGGCGAGCGGACGGCGGCGTAGGTCGGCGTCTCGAGCAAAAGGTCGCGGCCCGACTGCAGGAGCTTGTCCTTGGCGAACGGGATCAGCGAGCGCCCGTCCATGACGCGGCCCGGCTGCGCGCCCGTCGCCTGGACGATCGTCGGGGCGAGGTCCGTGTTCGCGACGAACTGCGAGCGGTGTTGCCCAGCCGGGAGCCCCGGTCCGCGAACGATCAGCGGGACGCGGATCGACGGCTCGTAGAGGACGACCTTGCCCTGCGGCACGCGGTGCTCGCCGTGCATGAAGCCGTTGTCCGACGTGAAGATGATGTAGGTGTTGTCGAGCTTCCCGGTTGCCGCCAGCTGGTTCATCATCTGGCCGATGGCCTCGTCGACCGCGAGGAGCGACTCGAGGCGCTGCTGGTAGTTCTCGCGGATCGCGCGGAGCCTGGCCGGAGTCAGCGCAGGACGATTGCGGATCGCAGCGGGCTTGTCGGAGACGTCGGCCTCGTTCAGCGACGGAGGCGCAGGCAGCGGCTCGTTGACGAAGTGGTTCCGGTGACGAGGGGCCGGCGACGGGGTCGAGATGCCGCTCGGGTCGTCAGGATCCCTCGGCCCGCCCGAGTGCGGCGCGACGAACGTGACCCACATGAAGAACGGGCGCGGATCCGCAGCCTGGCGCGCGATCAAGTCGCTGCCCAGACGCGCTTCGACGTCGGTCTTGTAATCGGTCGCGGCCGTCCCGAAGTTCACGAGCGTCCCGTTCTCGTTGATCGTGTAGTTGCGATAGCGATAGGTCGACGGATCCGGCGTCCCGTACCACTGGCCCCAGCCGGGCGGGATCTCCCGGGCGTTCTTCGTGCCGTACTGGTTCAGGTACTTGCCGAGGAGAATCGTCTGGTAGCCGGCGCGCTGAAGCCAGACGGGCAGCGTGTTGGACGAGTCGAGCTTGTAGTAGCCGCCGTTCGGCGCCGCGTTGCCCCAGACGCCGTGGTTGTGCGCGTACTGCCCCGTCAGGAACGTCGCGCGCGACGGGCAGCAGAGCGAGTAGGAGACGAAGCTGTTGTCGAACGTGACGCCCTGGTCGGCGATCAGCGTCTTCACGTTGGGCATGACGCGCATCGACTCGACTGTCTGGTCGTCGGTCTCGAAGACGAGGACATTGGGGCGGGTCGTGGCGCTCGCCTTGCCGGGCGAGGCGGCGCCGTTGAGCGCGCCCACCGCGGCGATCCCTGCGGCGAGGGCTGCCAGGACGATCCAACGAGTCGAGGCTGCCATGCCGGAGAGTCTTCCGAGAAAGCGTGAGGGTTCTGTTAGGAGGCTGTGAAAGCTTCGTTCGACGTGACGGGCGCCTGGCACGCGAAGTTCTCGCACACGTAGACGGCCGGGTTCCCGTCGACCAGGTCCTTTCCGGCTAGGAGCGGGACGTCGTCGGCCGGGCCCACGGCGACGACCGTGTCGGGTTGGAACGGCTGGAGCGCGGCTTGCGCGACCGGGGAGTCGACCGGCCCGATGATCGCCAGCTCGCGCCGCGGTGAGAAGTGGAGCTCGAGGGCGGTGAGCGCGTGGCCGAAGGCGGAGGGGACTCGCGTGACGGCGCCGTGGACGAGGCGGAAGACTCCGACCGCCCGCTTCTCGAGCTCCTCGTCCCCGTAGATCCGCGCGAGGCGGAGCAGGACGTACGCGAGCATCGAGTT
>Ga0070683_100005358_pt1 | contig 10697 bp, 4 predicted proteins | sample KBSC713LmetaG_FD_64662 | JGI IMG/M metagenome (GOLD analysis project Ga0070683, IMG submission 64662) | Corn rhizosphere microbial communities from Kellogg Biological Station, Michigan, USA - KBS C7.1-3L metaG | ecosystem: Host-associated > Plants > Roots > Rhizosphere ...
GTATTTCTTTTTCCACCTTCGATAAATGCAGCAGTTAGCTCGGCTCTTCTGTTTGAAATCAATTGTTTTGTCTTCCCGACTCCAAATAGTGCTGCCTTTATGGAATTTTCTGTTATTCTATAAAGAGGAGAAAACATCAAGCATATAAAAAAGGTTATAGTAAGAGCTTTTGTTGACCAGTTCCGGACGACTAATAATAGTAACCCACAAAGGGCATATTCAAAGAGTATGGCATACCCCAATCCTATTGATGCAATTAACCCAAAGCACGCAAGTGCTGCCATTCGTCTCAAAAAACGAAAAACAAATTTTGCACCCTTCACTTTTGATCTTATTAATTGAATGGCAAAGCCGGCCCCGAAAAGAATGGCAAACATTGAAAAAAACCGATCGTCCAGGAATAATACTTCAATCCTTCCCAGTATATCATTAAGCCTGCCCTCCTTTATACCGTAGCCATCACCATGAACAATGATCATCCCAAAAAGCGCAATTCCTCGCAATACATCAAGAACTTCTATTCTTTCTTTAGCCTGTATCGGCCGGGGTGAATCAATGGTGGTTGCTTGTAGCATTATAAGGCCATTACATGATTAATTCGAATATAAAAGTTACAAACCTTTAATATAGATTCTTATTGAGTCAATCAGATTTATTCATTGATAAGTCACAATAGCATGATCATATTGTTCTGCAATTTAGAATTTCAAACCCGAAGGAGCTATCGAATGAATCTTATTCAGACAAACCATAAGCGACTGAGAAATCTGATATTGATGCGACTCCTTTCGCTTCCCTCAGCGTAAACTTGGTGTAATTTCTTTCCCCGGCGAGTGTTCATTCATACAATGTTTATTTATTGTTTCTCGCCAAGATAACAAGTAAAAAAAATCACTGAAGATGAAGCTAGAAGAAGAGTATTAATAATTATCTACTTCCCGGAAGGACAAGACTATTGGATAAGACATGGGGAGGACCTAAAGAAAGCAACGGGATAATTAAACAAATATTTCATAAGCAAAAATCCTGATAATAAAATCCTTGACACTCCAGCCTACCGCACCAACATCACAGTACCTTTCTCAGTCTTTTCTTCTTCTCCTTCAAACTGGTAATTGCAAACCCATACAAAAACATTCGCATCCTGCTCCACTCCTGCAACCTTTCCGTCCCAGGCTCTGTTTAATTCAGTGGTTTGAAAAACCACTTGTCCCCATCTATTGTAAACAATAAATTGAAATTTCTTTGTGCGACCAAATAACATTGGCCGGAACAGGTCATTCTTACCATCCTTATTCGGGCTAAAAGCCGTTGGAACATAACAACCCTTCATGCAATCCTTGGCAACTATGATCATGGTATCTCTTCCTACACAACATTTCGCATCTTTTACTTGCAGCCAATAAGTACCTGGTTGAGAAACAATGAGCGATGCAGCAGATGCACCCGTACTCCATTGGTAAGTCTTATAAGCCTGAATCGGCTTTATTGAGAGTTTGTCATAAGAACATAGCAAGGTATCATTCGGAAGAAAATCGGAAGGCAAAGGAAGAAAACTCGTGATCTCAGTGGTATCGCTTCCTTTACATCCATTGTTATCTGTTACTTGTACTGCATAAATACCTACGTTTTTTGCAATGATCTTTTGTGAAGTACTCCCATCATTCCATAAATAAGAAGAATGGCCTCCTGCATCCAATATTCTTGAAGTTCCTGTACATAGATAATTGGACTGATCTAATGAAACAACTGGATTGGAAAACACATTAACCTTTACCGTATCATAACTTCTGCAACCTTGCGCAGTAATGCCTATCACGGAAAACGTACCCGCTGTTGTTACACTGATTTGTTGAGAATTGCTTGCATTGTTCCATACGTATTGGTTGAATCCGCCACCTGCATCAAATACAGCGCTATCACCACTGCAAAAGCTTTTATCTGTACCGAGACTTATAGGTGCAGAAGTATTTACTTTTATTCTTACGGTATCATACGCAAAACAACCTGGCGTTTTTTCTACCTTGACATAATAAGCCGTGTCGGTAAGCGGATTGACAATAACATTTTGAGCAGTTGTTGAGTTAATTTTATAATTATTACTCCAGGAATAATTTATAAAGCCAGCAGGAGCTGAAAGATGAAGCGTATCGTTATTGCATTTGGTTCTGTCTGGTCCAACATCAAACGGAATACGAGGTGCAGCAATAACTACTACAGTGTCATTATAAATGCGAGAACAAGCGTCTGTAACACTAACAAAATACAACCCTGGTTGTTTAACTATAAAGGTTGAATCTGTTGATCCGTCTTGCCATTGATACGATGCATATCCTGTATGCACATTTAGTGTTATAATATTGCCCTCGCAAATTGTTGTATCAGGCCCTAAGTCTGCGCCACTCATTGCTGCATTGATCAGGATATGAACACTGTCTTCAAGTACCTGGCAGTCGCTGACAATTGCACCTTTTATACTTGCAAGTCCTTTCCCTATGGCTTTGAATTTTAAAAGGGTGTCTGATTGGGCGACAAGTTGAAGCAACCGGGTATTATAGCTAAAATCCGGAAGAGTACTACATGTCTTATTTACCGAAAGGAATACTGTATCGTTTTGGCAAACATGTGTGGCAGCTGCTAAAGACAATAAAGAGCAGGTACTTGCACCGTAACAAAGTGTATCAATAAAATTTATTTGTGCCGCAACGTCATTACCGTTCCTCGAGGTTTCAGTAAAAGTTTTGTCTGTAGCCGTTAGTAAAAAATCCGTTGCTGAAGAATTGGCATCTCCAAAATCAGTGGGTAAAGCAAGTGCGGGACAGGAAAGATTTCCGTTCCTGGACAAGCGACCTACAAAGCCATTTACATCTACTGGCGGACGAACAGTGCCCCCAACAAAATAAATAGAACTATCGGTTCCAAAAGCTACATTGTTTACAAAAGGTGCACTTGTTAATTGCTGGTATTCTTTGGCCCACTCAATCCCGTTTTGCGGATGCAGTTTAGTAACCGAAATATCGTATTCTGAATTTAACGGATCGTAATTGCGATTAAACCATATAAGGTTCCCAGTTGCATCCATAATCGCCCGGCCCGGATCTTTGTAATTTGGGTTTTTTATGTACTTGGCAGACAGCACAGTGCCGTTCAAATCGGTTCGCACCAAAACACTTGTTTTTGTACTATTTAGGTTGTCCACGCCGATCATCACGAGTTGGTTGGTCCCGAAGGGAAATATTTGTGAGAACCGCACGTCGCCGCCATCGAAACTATAATACTTGTTCCAGACAAGATTTCCATTGCTGTTATTGATTTTTAATAAAGCTCCCTGCAAATGGTAATAGTTGTGATAAAGACCAGTAACATAACTAAAGCCATCTTTAATGATAAGATCAGTGGCTGCGTCCGTGTTTAGTGGCCCTGGCGGTGCGAAAGACTTACTTAACTGCAAGGTTCCGGTTGCATCAAATTTCAAAAAAAGAAAACGATCATGAAAAGATAATCCGTCTTCAATGTGAACACCAACCGCAATCAATGAGCCATCTACATCTTCACTTATTTGATGAATGGAAAGATTGACACCAAAATTGTATTTCCAGGTTCGTCGCCAAATGATGTTCCCATCCACATCGAACTTCATTAAGAAGATGGCATCTGTTAAGTTGAATTTATCTACCCCGAATGCCAGGTAATTTCTGTCTTTCAACGGTATGATATGATCGATCCATTGATAACCATCCAGCTCAATCGGCTTTTCCCATATCTTGTCTCCTTTATTGGTAAGCTTCATTAAAAATGAATTGGTGTAGTCGGCGCTATTATCAGGATTGGTTATGTAGCCTCCTACAATGATGTTATTGTCCGGTGTTACTACTAAAGCTTTCAATGAAGCCGTACCTTCTTCCTTCCTGTATGCTTTTAGAAAATTGTTACTGCAACTAACAACGTCACCTATTTTGCGTATTCTAAATCCGGAGCATCCAATGTACAGATTACCTGCAGCATCAAGTTCAACAGAAGTCGGGTTATCCAATTGTGCCTTAAGTGCAGAACCGCCATCTCCAGAATATCCGTGTGTTCCTGTACCTGCCACAGTGGTAATAATTCCATTACTACTCACTTTTCTTATCACAGCATTACGGGTATCGGCTATTAATACATTTCCAAAATTATCTACAGCCACACCGCTGGGATTGTTGAGAGATGCAGCTGTTGCAGGACCACTGTCTCCACTATACCCTGTTGTACTATTCCCGGCAAGAGTGGTAATGATACCGTTCTTATCCACTTTACGAATTCGTGAATGGCCAACATCAGCAATATAAAGATTGCCCTGGTTATCTATAGCCACATCCACTGGCGATTGCAACCTGGCATCAACGGCAAGACCTCCATCACCATAAGGGTCCATAGTAGTTGCATTTCCAACCACTGTTGTAATAATACCATTGACATCAATTTTTCGTACTCTGTAACCTGCAGATTCGGCTACGTATAGATTGCCAACGGCATCAGTCGCCATACCGCATGGCGAAGCAAGGCTTGCTGAGGTTGCGAGACCTCCATCACCTGTGCTTGCAAAGATGCCATTGCCGGCAATTGTTGTAATGATACCTGCAGCATTTACCTTACGGATACGCCCATCCACATCAGTGATATAAATATTTCCATTTTGATCAGAGCATACACCTCTTGGATATCCGAATTGAGCATTAACAGCGAGGCCCCCGTCGCCAGAATATCCTGCAGTTCCGTTACCTGCAAATGTTGTAATAATACCAGAAGGGCTTATTCTTCGAACAACGCGGTTTCCATGATCAGCAAAATAAATGTTGCCCGCCTTATCGGAACAAATGCTGGGAGCACTAAAGATTTGCGCCGAGGTTGCAGCTCCCCCATCGCCGGTATAGCCCATAGTGCCATTGCCTGCAAAGGTTACAATTGTTTGCGCCATAACCGTGGAGGAATAAACACAAAGAAGGGCCAGGAAAATTAGTTTTGGTGAGGACATAGAGAAGAACAAAGCGATTTATCTTTCAGCTATGTAATATCTAAAGAAGTTTTTTCTCTTGCAATGATTTCATTATAAGAAAATTACTTAGCTCCCTTGTTTCTTCTGTAAAGTTCACCTCACTTTCCTCCACAAAATTCTTACTCTTTCATTGATCTGGACATCCCATAGGTTAATGAACTAATTGGATCTAAAGGTTTCTTTGTGGTTCATATCTTGCTCCCCGTAGAAAGCCAAAATATCCGCTTATGCATCCGCTTAACAGGAGAGCGGACCGTTTCTTTTAAACGCACAGCCACTTCCCTAAAACTTTGTAGCTTAAAGTTGTTTACTGCACCACAAACAAATGCCCTGAAACGGAGCATGATAAAATTGGCATGACAACACAAGAGACTAACAAATTTATCATGCTTGTTCGCTTGACTAAAAACAATAAAAATCTACAGATGAAAAAGTTGTCACGCCGTCACTTCCTGCAAAGCGCAAGTACGGCCATTAGTGGTGGCGTTATTGCTGCTGCACTGCCTGCATTCACAACCATCGAAAACAAAAACAAATACGAAGGCAAAAAGCTAAACATTGCCCTCGTAGGTTTGGGTCGCTATGCCGGCTACCTTGCAGAAGGCTTGCAGGAAGCGCAGTATTGCCGCCTGGCGGGAATTGTTACAGGTACACCATCAAAAGCGGTTGACTGGAAAAAGCGCTACAACATTCCGGATGGTAACATTTATAATTATCAAAACTTCGATGGTATTAAAAACAACAAGGACATTGATTTAGTATACATCGTGCTTCCAAACTCCATGCACAAAGAATACGCAATACGCACAGCGCAGGCAGGCAAACATGTGATCGTGGAAAAGCCCATGGCAATAACAGCAAGCGATTGCCAGGAGATGATTGATGCGTGCAAAAAAGCCGGTGTGCAAATGGCAATTGGTTACCGTTTGCATTACGAACCTTACAACATGGAGATGAAAAGACTGGGACAGGAAAAAGTCTTCGGGCCGGTACGTTTGATCGAAGCATCGCTTGGTTACAAAACAGGCGACCCGAACGAATGGCGGTTAAAAAAAGCCCTCGCTGGTGGAGGTCCGTTAATGAACGTTGGCATTTATTGTGTGCAGGCCAGTTGCTATATTACAGGCGAAGAACCCGTTTCGGTAACAGCGCAATTTGGACCAATCACTGATGCAGTTTTATTTAAGGAAGTAGAAGCGTCCATCACGTGGCAACTAGCTTTCCCTTCGGGTGCGTACGCTAACTGCAGCAGCACGTATAATTGCGGCATCGATCGTTTGTATGCTTCGGCCGATAATGGGAGCTTTGAATTGAGCCCGGCTATTAGCTATGGACCTTTCAAAGGCAAAACAAGCAAAGGTGACATCAACTTTCCGGTAATCAATCAACAGGCAGTGCAATGCGACGAGATTGCAAAGGTGCTGTTAGCCGGAAAACAATTGCCTTCTCACATTACAGGTGAAGAAGGATTGAAAGACCTCCGCATCATGCAAGCCATTTACGAAGCGGCGCGAACGGGAAAGAAAGTTTCACTTGGTTGATGCATTGGTTTCATTTTAGGCGGTTACTTGTCTGTCCGTATTGTTTTGTTCAGGTGGAAGACAAGAGATTGCTGATCATTTTGAGCCGCTATTAGTTTATAGCGTCTTGCCGTTCACAAACCAACACGGTGAATAACCTAGCAGACACAAAAAAAGGGACCGCAAATGAAGAGAGGTGAAATGTACATAACAAACACTTTCTTCCTATTGATCTGAAGATGTACTGCCTTTGTAAAAGAGATTTACGTTCAAAGAATTATCCCGTTCTTTACCAACGCAGATGCCGGTAGAGGAGATAGTGTACGACTTGGTAAGCACTCTCATGACGCCTGTGGTTATTGGTGAGGGCACTGCAACAACTGAATTGCTGTCACTTATAAATTATAGGATACTCTGCAAATCGTTCCCGCCACTTCTCTATCGTTTTGGGAATTTTCATTTTGTATTCATTGCTGTTCGTAAAATAATGAACCTTTTCCCGGTGCAGAACAGCTGCCCAAATATTGTTCAGGGAGTCTACCATAACTATATTCTCCTGTATCGTGTGAAGACCAGTCACACTTGAATAATAAACTTTTACATGCAGACTATCCAGATCTTCTTCTTCAGAGGTAGTTTGAGTGGAATAAACAAATAAGGAATACTCGCTTCCTACCAAAGACTTAAAAAGAGAATCTTCTTTTTCTGTTTTAAATATTCCCAGGCTTAGTAACGTTTCATCCTTTTCTTCAGGAACTATTTTTGAGTTTTTATATTGTCCGTCGTAGCTCACACCCATTCCTGCATAACAAATGCCCTTCTTTTGTTCTATAATAATGGCAGAATCTCCTGTTAATTTAAGTTCAAGCAAGCAAGTATTATATTCCTGACCCTGGTAAAATAGTGCAACATTTTCGTTAACGATAGCAACACCTTCCAGTTCGCCACCATGCCCTCCATTAAATGCCTTTAATGAAAAGACTATTGAATCCCTCTTAATATCCTTAATCTCTAATGTTGCCCCATATCCCCATTGTCTTCTCTCCCATGTTCCTAACCATAATTTACTCGCAGTTTTCTTTTGTATACTTCCTACCATGGTTGAATTTCGGGAACCGGTAGGTTCGGAACACGAAATCATAAGTTCGCCAATCAGGAATAGTGAAATAAATAGTTTCATTTTTAATTTTCTAATAGAGCTTAACTTATTTTAACTCATAGAAGAACCCTTTTTTCAATAGCAAAACTCAGGTTTTCACTGCGTATCATTTGCCTGGCGCTTGTGATTTTGGCAAAAGAGACACGGGAAATTAAGTAACGAAATTATCACTTGCTCAAATCTACATCCATTAGTTCCATAAAATCTGTAACAGCATATTCTCCATTCTCACCATGAAATAATATTTTGCTGAACTGTGTTTGCAATCAATAAGGCTGACCGCTAAATTCCATGTTCCCTTACAAGGATTCAGATGTATATAATTTAGTTTTTGTTCGGTGAATGGTTCACTATAGCATTTCTTTCAATCAAAGAATGGTTCAATGCATGGTTTTCCTCTTTTGATGTCCGATGCATTTAGAGCAGAAGATAGCTTTTCCAGCACATTGTTTGGGTGCTTCTCCTTTAACCGCTTTACAATTTTATAGGCCATATTGTAAAACGTTTGGCATTACTTAACGGTGAGTGCAACTATTATTTAAACTTTCCTGTAACGTCAACGGTTATGCCGTCGTCAAAACTGCAAACCAACAAAAATCAATCGATCATGAAAATGCAACTTCCGCAAACAATTACCAGCCCAGGTGAAAAAATCACTTTTGTCAGGACCTTTGTAAAAGATGGTGAGGAGATATTAGAAGCCGATATTGAAGTGCAACCGCAGGCAGGTCCTCCCATGCATACGCATTACAGGCAAGATGAAAGCTTTACCATCTTGTCCGGTACAATGGCCTATAAAATTCCTGGCCAGGAAGTTAAATATGCTTACCCTGGAGAAACGGTAATGATAAAAGCAGGCATACCCCACAAATTCTGGAATGCAGGCAATGACCTGCTGAAATGCAAAGGCTATGTAACACCTCCAGATAATTTCGTTTACTTCCTTTCTGAGCTATACAAATCCATTAATGAAAATAAAGGACGGCCTGGCATGTACGAGGGTGCATTTTTATTGAACCGTTATAAGTCTGAATTTGGAATGCTTGAAATTCCTGCCTTCATTCAGAAGGTCATCTTCCCGGTAGTGTTATTTATTGGCAAGCTGGCAGGCAAGAATAAAAAATACATCAATGCACCGGTTCCTGTCACCGCATGATATTGATGTATCATAGTTGACCATCTGTAATAAGGCATAAAACTTCCCTTTTTTCTATCCGATGTATTTACCGCAGATGATAGTTTTTCCGATACATCATTTTGATGTTGCTCATTTAGCCGCTTTACAATTTCATCTGGATATCCGTTATTTTATTTTGGCCAAATGGAACTAACGTTTCATATGCCATAAAACGTTTGGCATTACTTACAATAGTGTTTATGGATTGATCAGAATTTTCAATGCGATTAGTGCGTGCAAATGGTTAGGCATAACAAAACGCAATGTTTTGACCCTATTTGATCAATAACGTTGCTGAAGATTGCACTACGTAGAATGAGATCTTTCCTCAGCAGATGATATTACACACAATTTGTAATACGACTGCATCGTCAAGATGACAACTGAGGTGGTGTTTGTTCTTAGTAGTGCCCATCAAGTAGAATTTCACACCACCGCTCGTTCTGTCATTTCGAACGAGCTAACGAACGATATCCGCTTCTCCGAATCTTTACGCGACTTAGAAAACTCATGCCAATGAAAGATTTGCTTCCCTTCGACTTTGCTCAGGGTAAACTCCAAATGAGATCTCTCCCCGGCGCCGTACAGCCAAATTTTTTTAACAACGATTCATTTAATGACAGTAGTTGCCCAAGTCACTGACAGCGATCATTGTCCAGTTTTTTTGTTCCGGCTAACTTACCTGGCGATCCAGCTAGCTGATTACAGATGCTGTAGCTGCCCTGCCCTATAACCTAAGGAAAACTTTTATTTCTCACGTCAAAAAAAGCGGTCATGAAAAAACTTTTGATTTCTTTGGTCTTCATCTATTCCTTTCAATCTTCCTTCGCCCAGAATTTCGCTATTCCAGGTAGCTATATGGCTATGACAGCCAGCGGCCGCGGCAAGGTATTGGCGGTGGGCATGAGTCCAGGTGGTAATATGGTCACTTCAATTCCTTCAGGATCTAGCGGTTGGTCGAATGTGGCTGCCGTAGCCTGGCAGGGTGAAAAATTCGTTGTGGTTGGTTCCAAAGTCATGCGCTTTAATCCTGATGGCAGTACTGATGGAAGCTTTGGTACGGCAGGCGTCGTGCCGGGACTGAGTGGAACAGACCTCGAGGTATTGTGCGACGGAAAAATAATGGTAGCTTCTGGTAGTGCCATCGTACGGCTGATGCCAAATGGTGCCCCTGATCCTTCGTTTGGTGCCAACGGGCAGGCCACAGCTTCCTTCAGCATCATCAATATGGCGCTCGCCCCCGATGGAAAAATCTATGCTATAGGCGAAGAGAACATTGCCCGCTTTATGCAGGGCGGCGCACCTGATCCTTCATTTATGCAAGGAACTTTACCCGCCGGTGATGTGGAGTTTTCAGAGATAGCCATCCAGGCCGATGGCAAAGCTGTAGTAACCGGCACCTACACTCCCTCTTCGTCGAGCAGCGATATTGCCCTTATTCGGTTCGCACTTGATGGTTCACCTGATCCTTCTTTCAGTGGAGATGGCTGGCTGACACTGGACATGGCCCAGCGATTCGACCAGGGTGTAGATGTGAGTTTACAAAGCGATGGAAAGATCATTGTGCTGGGTACGGGACTTCTGTATCAGTGTCCCTGTCCTGCCGTAGGCAACTATGCCTATGTTGTAGCCCGCTACAACAGCGATGGCACACTTGATACAAGCTTTGGAGAACCAACTACCTTACCCATCTATAGTTTAACCCCGCCTTATTCACTTTCTTTTCCGGGAATGGGCAAAACCGTTAATGGAAGCTTTTTATGGGCCACTGCCCTGAAACTCTATGGCGATTCCATTTACATTGCTGGC
>Ga0070683_100005361_pt1 | contig 10695 bp, 6 predicted proteins | sample KBSC713LmetaG_FD_64662 | JGI IMG/M metagenome (GOLD analysis project Ga0070683, IMG submission 64662) | Corn rhizosphere microbial communities from Kellogg Biological Station, Michigan, USA - KBS C7.1-3L metaG | ecosystem: Host-associated > Plants > Roots > Rhizosphere ...
GCGGCGTCGTCATCCACGGCCCCAGCGTGGTTGGCTCGTATACCATCGTCGATAGCCGGGCGCAGGTTGATCGCAGCGTCGTCTGGAACAACTCGTATATCGGCGAGCGGGCGGAACTGCGCGGCGCGCTGGTTGGCTCCTCAACCAGCATCAAGGGTCGGGCGGTGATGTTCGAGGGCGCGGTGATCGGCGATCATTCCGTCATCAACGAGGCGGCCATCGTCCAGCCGGGCGTCAAGATCTGGCCGAATAAAGAGATCGAGACGGGCGCGGTCATCACCTCCAGCATCATCTGGGGATCGCAGGGCAGGCGCTCGCTCTTTGGGCGCTATGGCGTCACGGGCCTGGTGAATGTCGATATTACGCCTGACTTCGCCGCACGGCTGGGGGCGGCGTTCGGCGCGGTTCTCTCGAAGGGCGCGACGGTCTGCGTCAATCGCGACGCCCATCGCACGCCGCGCATGATCAAGCGCGCGATCATCTCCGGCCTGCCCTCGGCGGGCATCAACGTCTGGGACTTGGAGGACGTGCCGCTACCCGTCGCACGCTTCTACGTCCGCACGACCGATGCGTCCGGCGGTGTGCATATCCGCCTCTCGCCGTTCGATCCACGCACGGTTGATATCAAATTCTTCGATCAGAAGGGCCAAGATATCAGCAAGGGAACCGAGCGCAAGATCGAAAACCTCTTCTTCCGCGAGGACTTCCGCCGCGTCTATCTGGATGACATCGGCCAGATTCAATACGCGCAGTCGGTGATCCCGCGCTATACCGCCGCTTTTCTGCGGAACATCGATCTCGACCTGGTGCGCAAGCGCGGCTTTCGTATAGTCGTAGACTACGGACATGGCGCGAGCGTCAATCCGTTGTCCGCGATCTTCAACGAGATTGGGGCCGACGTGATCGCGCTCAACGCGACCCGCGATCCCCTGCGCTACTCGCGCACCAACGAAGAGTTCGACCGCGATATCGAGGTACTGGCCGCTATTACTGGCACCCTGAAGACCGACCTGGGTGTGCGCATCGATACTGCTGGCGAGCGCATCTATGTGGTGGATGATCGCGGGCATCTGCTGGATGGCGGGCGGCTGCTTGCCGCGGTGACCGAACTGATGCTGCGCGGGCGCGACGGCGGCACGGTGGCCGTGCCAGTGACGGCGCCGAGTGTGGTCGAGACGGTGGCCGCGCGCCAGAAGGGCAAGATCATCTACACCAAGGTGATGTCGCAGGCGCTCACCAGCGCTGCCACCCGCGATAACGTCGTCATGGTGGGCGACGGCAACGGTGGGTTCGTCTTCCCTCAGCTGCATCCCGCCTTCGATGGTATGTTCGCGCTGATGAAGCTGCTAGAGGCGCTAGCGCGTTACGAGACGAAGCTCTCGGAGGTCGTGGCGCAGCTTCCGCCCTACCACATGATTCGTACGCAGGTGAACTGCCCATGGGAATACAAGGGCAAGGTGATGCGTATGCTCAGCGAACAGTATCGCGCCCAGCGCGGCAACCCAATCGACGGCGTGAAGATCGACCTGGGAACCGAGTGGGTGCTGGTCCTGCCCGATGCGGACCGTCCCCTATTCCATGTGCTGGCGGAGTCACCCTCGCGTGACTCGGCGCAGGCGCTGGCCGATAAGTACGCTCGTGTGGTGAGTGGGCTGCAGCACTGATCGATCAAGGATAGTCGCGCATGGTGAGCCAGATGCGACCAGTCAATCTATTCGAATATGAGTTGCTGGCCCGCGAGCGGCTGCATGCTGCCGTGTGGGACTACTTCAGCGGCGGGGCGAACGACGAGGTGACGCTGCGCGAAAACCGGGCGGCATTCGCGCGTATCCAGATTCGCCCGCGCGTGCTGGTGGACGTGAGCCAGATCAGCATGGCGACGACGCTCCTCGGCACGCCCGTGGCGATGCCCATCTGCGTCGCTCCCTCGGCGATGCATGGCGCCGCCTGCGCGGACGGCGAATGCGCGACGGCGCGGGCCGCTGGCGCGCTGGGTACGCTGATGGCGGTCAGCACCGAATCGACCCGCACGTTGGAGGAAATCGCGCAGGCGGCAACCGGCCCGCTCTGGTTTCAGCTTTACTTTTCCAGCAGCACGCGCGGGCATGCCGAGCGGCTGGTCAAACGGGCGGAGGCGGCTGGCTACCGGGCAATCATTGTGACGGTTGACTCGTCGCGCTGGGGGCAGAAGGAGCGCCATGCCCGTAGCGAGGCGACCTATGAGTGGCCGTCCTCAGGCAACTTCATACAGGATCCACTTCCCGACCGCAATGAGGATGAAGCCGATGGCGCGACGATTACCTGGGCCGATATAGAGTGGCTGCGCTCGATCACGACATTGCCGCTGGTGCTCAAGGGCATTCTGACGGCGGAGGACGGGCGCCAGTGCGCCGAGCGCGGCATCGCGGGGATCCTCGTCTCGAACCACGGCGGTCGGCAGCTCGACACCGTGGCCGCAACCATCGAGGCGCTGCCGGAGGTCGTGGAGGCGGTAGCGGGTCGGTGCGAGGTCTATCTGGATGGCGGCGTGCGCCGGGGGACGGATGCGCTCAAGGCGCTCGCTTTGGGGGCGCGCGCCGTCTTCGTTGGTCGTCCGATCCTCTGGGGGCTGGCAGTTGCGGGGGCAGAGGGTACGCAACATGCGCTGGAATTGCTGCGCGACGAACTGGAACTGGCAATGGCGCTGGCAGGTCGTCCGGCGCTCGCGGACATAGACACATCAGTGGTGAGAACCCGCGCGCTCTGAGCGGAACCTGGAGGAGGGAACCCGTGGCGACTCCGACACCCCCAGTGCCCCAACCACCATGGCAGCCAACCGCACGCCGCCAGAGACTGACGCGGCGAGGCATCGTGGTGATCCTCATCGTGGCGTTGCTGGCCATCGCCGCTGGCTTCGTCTGGCAGCACCGCGAATACCCCCTGGCGCTCATTCGAGGAGAAATACACCCTCTCGGCGGCTCGACGCAGGCGACCCCGCTCCACCTGCCGCCGGGCTTCACCGCCGAGGTCTACGCATCGGGACTATCGGCGCCACGCTTCCTGACGTTTAGGCCGGATGGCGTGCTCTACGTCGCGGAGAGCGCGAATGGGCGCGTCACCGCGCTGCCGGTGGATCACGCGACCGGCAAGGCAGCGCGGCATATCACCGTGGCGAGCGATCTGCAACATCCCACAAGCCTGGCGTTCGCAGGCGATGTGCTCTATGTCGGCGAGACCTCGCGTGTCACGCGGATGACCATCGGCGCCGACATGCGGGCGAGCAACCAGCAGCGCATCATCACCAACCTGCCCAGCGGCGGCAACCATATCACGCGCACCGTGCTCATTGGCGCAGATGGCAAGCTCTACGTCTCGATTGGCTCGTCGTGCAATGTCTGCGACGAGACGGACCCGCATCGCGCCTCGGTTTGGGTCTACAATCCTGATGGCTCTGGCGGTCACCGCTATGCGTACGGGCTGCGGAATGCGGTGGGTATGGCGGTCAACCCGGTCACACACGAGATATGGGTGACGAACATGGGACGTGATCTGCTGGGCGACAACATCCCGCCAGACACCATCTACGCGCTACAGCCGGGCGTGAACTATGGCTGGCCAACATGCCACGCTGGGAATATCATCGACCCTGAAATGGGCAAGCCAGGCGACTGTAATGGCATGGAGCAGCCACTGGTGAGAATTCAGGCCCATTCCGCGCCGCTGGGGCTGGCATTCTATTCCGCCTCGGCCTTTCCAACCAGCTATCGCGGGCTGTTCGTCGCCTATCACGGCTCGTGGAATCGCAGCGTGCCGACTGGCTACAAAGTCGTCTATATCCCACTCGATAGCCAGGGGAACGTTGCTGGCCCTACGCAGGATTTCGCCACGGGCTGGCTGCACGATGGCTCGATGTCAGGTCGGCCGGTGGGGCTGGCTGTTGGGCCAGATGGCGCGCTCTATCTCAGCGATGACACCGCCGGATTGATCTACCGCATCAGCTACTCGGGCTGAGCATGGAGCGCATCGCGAAGGACGCGGTCGGGACACATCCCCGGTAGCGCCTGCTCGTAACAGACCATGCAGTAGTCCCCCTCACGGATGTCGTTCTCCTCACCCGTGCCATAATATGTGATCGTATGCGGATCGCAAGCCCAGTGGCCGCAGGGGCGCAGCTTCGCCTCGTCGCGGTGCGGCAACCGATGGGAAAACTGCTCGATATAGCAGTCGTGGCTCTCAGGCTCGGTCATGTGATATCTCCTTAGCGTTCCTATTCAAACCCCGTTCTTAGCCGCAGCTTGATGAACTTTAGCTTTTTAGTCCGAACAAACACAGGAACGGCGCGTGTGGGGGCAGGATTAGCGGCAGGGCTTCAGACTGCGGCGCGCTCACCCCAGTATGCTGTTCGGGTTGAATTCTTAAAGTTCATCATGCCGCGAAGCTCGCCTACTCCCATCATTGCCACTAGGACATGACGGTTTGTCTGGTGTTCTCATTGCGCTGGGCAGATTAACAGGAAAGGGCAGCTCTGGCAGCGATGCGCCTCGGGTCGCGGCGTGAAATCGTTACGCAATATCCCTTCGATGGCAGATGTCAGCTCGTCGTGCAGGTTCTCGCGTTGGCGGGGGCGAATCGTCACCGGCTCGCGCGCGCCTGTCGTCATGTTGCGCTGGCTGACCTCCACGCGCTCCCCATTGCCCGTCTGTTGCTCCGCTGCCATGGTATAGAGTAGCGCCCGCAGGTCTGGCCGCTCCGATGCGGCTCCCAGGCGATCACGGACGTACTGTGTCGCCGCTGGTCGTCTCGGCTGTGTCGGCGCATCAGACGCAGGCGGAGCAGCATCGCGCTCAACACGATCAACGGTGAGGGCGATGGTGCGCCTGCCTATCGGGATCGCCAGCGTCTCCTCGAATCCCACCTGTCTGCCTGCTACACCGTTGGCCGCATTGCGCTCGGCCAGTTCCTGCCACGCGGACTCTACGATGCGGCGTCCATAGCGGCGGTAGACATCGTGAAATGGCCGCTCGATCTCGTCGCCCTCAGTGTTATTGGCGCCATTTGATCCCTCGGTTCCTGGCTGCTGGGCCGCTGTTGGCTGGTCTGTCCATACCGCATCGAAGCGTTCGAGCGCTTCCTCCAATGTCGCTTTGCCGTTGGCATTGGTCTGGTCGGGTGAAACGCTGTTTTCGTCCGGTTCGCTATGGAGCAGCCGCAGCGCTTCGAGCACGCCACGGCGCATCCGTGGCAGATTCCCGTCGGACGCGGAAAGCCCCTCGACGTAGCGGTAAGCGTACTGGCGCGGGCAGCGCGCATACGTCTCGATGGCGTAGACGCTCAGCGTTTCATCGTCGGCGCGCGACCCGGCCACACTGATATGGCCATCGTCGCTTACGTATTCCCGACTGCTCGCGCGCGGGCCAGTGGCGGGCCACTCCAGCCGCGGCAAGTCGCTCCCGAGCCGCCGCTCGATGGGCGCGAGAAACGGCGAAGGGCGTGCGTTTCGTCGGCCAAGGCGCTCGGGTCGGCTCAGAATCAATTCATCGCGCGCGCGGGTAATCGCCACATAGAAGAGGCACGTCTCCTCTTCGTCATGCGCCGCGTCCGTTGGCTCTTCGTCATCGGCTAGCGGCGGCTTGACGCGCTCCCACTGGCGCTGCGATGGAAAGCGCCCGTTTGCCAGACCCGGCACATACACCACCGGGAATTCCAGCCCCTTGCTGGCGTGTACTGTCAGCACCCAGACGGCGTCGGGCTGCTCGCCCGCTGGGTCTTCCTCAATACCCGCCCGTCCCTGTGGCGTGCCGAGGAGTACACGCACATATTCGAGGAAGCCATTCCAGTCCGCTGATGCACCTGGGGCGCCTTCGCGTTCGCCCTCGGTTGCGCGCTGTGAGTCATCGAAGAGACGGGCGAGCGCGATGAGGTGGCTTAGCCCGCCGGATTGCATGCGCGCATCATCGTTGCCGCACGCCGCCTTTTCCATGAGCGTGAAGCCAAGGCCAGTGGCGCTGAAGTAATAGCGCGCCAGACCAGTCGCCACATCAGGGGCCGCGCGCAGCGCCACCAGTGCTTTACCAAGCGCCCGCATGCCGCGTTTCCCCGCACCCGATAGCCCGGCGACCTCGCCGAGATGGCCCATGAGCAGCGCCCGCGCGGATGTGTGCGCATCGCGCGCAGCGGCGAGGACGTTGCGCGCCTCCGTCCGGCTGAACCGATGGCTGGGCAGATCTCCTGCACGCAACAACCCAGCGCCTGCCGGTTCCGTCAGCAGCGACAAGACCGCCAGCACATCGCGGATGAGCGGCTGATCCAGCAGGGGCGCCGCTACGCGCGTGGGGATATCCGCCTGGTGCAGCGCCTCTACTATGGCGCGCGCCTGTCTCCGCGTGCGGCACAGCACCGCCTGATCGCGCCATGCATAGCCACCCTCGTGGCGAGCCGCAATCGCTCTGACCAACCCAGCGTGCTCAGCCGCTTCGTCTGGCGCGACGGCAAGCGTTACCCGTTGCGATACCTCGCCAGCGGGCCGTAGCGGACGCAGCGACAGGCGGTTATCGCCAGGAAGAAGCGACCGGGCGATGCTTTCGGCTACCGCGATGATCGTGGGTATCGAGCGATAGTTGCCGCTGAGATGGTGAACATGCGCGCCGGAGTATTCACGCGTGAACAGGGCGAGATTGGCGGGCGAGGCGCCGCGGAAGCGATAAATGGCCTGATCGGCGTCACCCACCGCCCAGAGCGTGCCATCCTCGCCGGTCAGCAGGCGCAGCAAGATTCCCATCGCGCGGTTGATATCCTGAAACTCATCCACCAGCACCGCGCTATAACGCTGGCGAACCGCTGCCAGCACATCGGGATGGTCGAGGAACAGTCGGACACAGAGGCGGACGAGATCGCCGAAGTCGGCATCGCCACGGGCCGCGAGCGCCTGTTGATAGGCTGCGTAGACAACGGCCAGCTCCTGAGCGCGCTCGGCGGCGATCCGGTCGTCCAGCGTCTTTGCAGCTTCCAGCATCGTCTGCGCGGTGGCGGCGTAGTCTTCCGGTTCGATCAGGCTATCCTTCGCCCGTGAGATCGCGCGGAGCAGATCAGGAAAATAGAGCGCTGGCGCGGTGAGAGGCATATAGTGTTGCAGATGCAGACCGCTGGCGATACGGCGCAGCAGAAAATAGCCCTCAGCCTCGCCAAGCACGCGGAAGTCCGGACGCAGGCCGACCAGGGGCGCGTAGCGGCGTAGCATGTCGCCGCAGAAGGCGTGGATAGTACTGACGGTCGGACCGGACAGCTGCGCCAACGGGCCGTGCTCATCCGACGCATCGTCGTCAATACCAGCCGGGTCGCCGAGCAGCATACCGAGGCGGTCGGCCATTTCGCGGGCAGCCTTGCGCGAAAAGGTGAGCGCCAGCACGCGTTCCGGGGCAACGCCGCGCTCGCGTACCAGATAGGCCACACGCGCCACGAGAGTGGTGGTCTTGCCAGAGCCTGGCCCGGCGATGATGAGCGCTGGCGTCTCCGACGAGGCCGCCGCGCGCTGTTCATCGTCGAGCGCGGGCGTAGGCGTCGGGGCAACAGACAAGCGTGGTTGGCTCGTATCTGGGGAGATCGTGGATGATGAGGAATCGGCTGGCAGCGTGAGGAGGGCACTGAGACGGCGCAGCAGGACATCCTCGCTCACCCCGAAGCGTGTTGCCAGTTGCCGCGTGATGTTACGCTTGCTATCACTGGCGCGGAGCGATGAAATTGCCTGACGCAGCTGGTTCGTCGGGAGGAGCAACGCCGCCGCGAACGCGTTCGCTTCGCCTTCGCGCTGAGCGCGGGCGCTATAGGCCTGACCTGCGGCGAGCATCTCGCTTTTCGTACCAGTGGTTTCGAGCGCGGCGACCAAATCGTCGTCGCCGCAGATCGACTCGTACGACTCGCCGCCAGCTTCTTCGCCTGACTGAGCCAGCCACGTCCCCGCGGTGCGCGCCGCCAGGCCATCGGTCCGGTGGAGCACAGCGTGGCCAAGCTCGTGCGCCAGCGTGAAGCGCCGCACCGGCTCCGCCAGGCCAGCCCGCAGGAAGATTAGCTCCTCGCCGGGTTCCAAATAGCCCAATGTACCTGGATGCAGCGCCGGGGAGAAGCGCGCCACGTCCAGCCCAATAGCCGCGACCAGCGCATCCACCGGGACGCGGTCACCCTGCCATGGGCCACTAAGGTGCTCTAGCCAGCGGAGAAGCGCTGCCGCTGCCCGCTCGATGCGTGTTGCCTCTTCTGCCACGCCAACCTCTGGGTAAATCTTGCCATCGAATTCGCGTCAAATGGGTAGATGAGCGGCGCTGAACCGTGTTTCAGCACCCTCTATTGTACCATACAGGCACGTCCGCTCAGTGGCGAAAAGATGCGGCTCATTGCCGCCTCTTGTGCTATAATTCCGCAGTACGTGGCGGCGTTTCCGGGATGTTCTGGCATACGTGAGCATGCCCAGGGAAGCTACCAGGCGCGAATCATCGGGAGGCGAGTATGGATGCCCAGGCAATACTGGAGAAAGCGCGTTCCAACAATGTGCCAGACACCTGGAATGTCTGGCCGCTGCGCATTGAGCGGGTGCGCCGGTCGGCGCTGGGATGGGCTGCCTGCGCCCTGGTAGGCTTGATCCTCCTCGTGCCAATCATGATAGTGACCATTCCCTACGATTTCACCCATGGCGTCGGGCTGTCGGTTTTTGCGACGTTGCTGCTGGCGCTTGTCGGGGCGGTAGCTTTTGGCTCGCTGGGGATTGCAGTCTACGATGTCAGGCGGCTGACGCATGCCCATGAGTACTTGCTGGTCGTCACGCCGGACGATTATCTGCGCGTCGGACCGCGTGACAAGCAGACGCATGTGCCGATAGAAGATATCGCATACGTAACCATGCGGGGCGTGAAGGTGAATGCCCCGTATGATGCCATGCGCGAGGCCGATTTCTCGAATATGTCGCCGTGGAAGCGTCTCTCGCGCGTCGCGGGCAACTTCTACTCGCCGCGCGAACCCAAGCGCGCTCCCGTGCTAGCGTTCATGGATACGCGCACGAACACCGAGGTTGTCGTGGCGACGGATAGTTCGTTCGACGAGATCGCCACGCTCGAGCAGGTGCTCACCTACCTGGTCGATGCCAAGAAGCGCAGCAAAGTGCGATAATAGAGATATGAGAGAGGCGCCAGGCATCTCATAGCCGCGCGCCGCTCCATCGGCAACGCAGCCAACGACGAGGGCGATGCTCGAGGATCTGCTCAGGGAGCAGTCTTCCGGCTCGCCCTCCGCGCTGTTTTCAGCACGCATGGATTATTCGTTATCATCTTTCACTGACGTAGAGTTGAGAGGAGTCGTTATCGTGATCCGCGATCTGGTGGCAGAGGTCATCACCCGGTCGGTCGCCGCGCTTCAAGAGGCAGATGAGCTGCCAGCGGTGGAAATACCGCCGTTCGAGGTCGAGCGAGCGCAGAATCCCGTCTTTGGCGACTACGCGACCAACGTCGCCATGAAGCTTGCGGCCGCGGTGCGTGCGAGTGGCGCGAAGGCGAATCCGCGCGCCCTGGCGGAGACGATAGCGGCGCGTGTTCGCGAGACGGCGGCGGTCGTACCCGCCTATGACCTGATCGACTCAGTGGAGGTCGCGGGGCCAGGCTTCATCAATGTGCGCCTGGCGAACGACTGGCTGCTGCGCCAGACGGCGGCGATTCTGGCGGCGGGCAACACGCTCGGCTGTATCGAGCTTGGCGCCGGGCAGCGCGTCAACGTCGAGTTCGTGAGCGCCAACCCGACCGGCCCGGTCACCGTCGGCAACGGCCGCGGCGCGTTCATCGGCGACGCGCTTGCCAGCGTGCTGAGCGCAGCGGGCTACGAAGTGACCAGGGAGTATTACTTCAACAACGCTGGCGGCCAGATCAACCGGCTCGGCGGTTCGATGGAGTATTATCTGCTGCTGGCGCAAGGCAAGACGGTGGAGGCGGAGGCCGTGCATGCCTCGCTGCCAGAGGTGCAGGCGAAGAAAAAGCGCGTCTACAGTCACAAAGACGACGCGGAAGCCGAGGCTGACGAGCCGGGCGCGGACGATGAGGCGACGCCGCACGACGAAGCAGCCGAGGAGCAGAGCGCGAACACACCAGTGAGAAAAGAGGGCTACTTCGCGCCGTTCTACGAGTCCCTGGCCGAGCGCATGCTTGCTGTCGGCGCCGCATCACTGCTTGATGAGCAAGATGTGGAGAAGCGGCGTGCTGGGATTGGCCGTGCCGCCTCTGATCTCATTATCGAGGACATCAAGCAGACGCTGCAAAAGATGCGCGTCGAGTTCGATGTCTGGTTCAATGAGGCGTCGCTCGGGCCAAGTGGCGAATTGGAGCAGGGCATCGCCGACCTGCGTGCGGGTGGCCATACCTACGAGAAGGACGGCGCGCTCTGGGTGCGCACAACCGACTTCGGCGACGACCTGGACCGGGTGGTGCTGCGCTCAAATGGGTTCCCAACCTACTTCGCCTCCGATGTCGCCTATATGCGCAACAAGTTCAATCGTGGCTTCGACCAGTTGATCTTTGTCCTTGGCGCCGATCACCATGGCTACATCGCGCGGCTCAAGAGCATCGCGCAGTCGCTGGGTCATCCCGCGGAGAGAGCGCACGTCGTGCTCAATCAGCAGGTGACTCTGAAGGTGGATGGCAAGGGCGTCAAGATGGGCAAGCGGCTCGGCAACGCGGTCACGCT
>Ga0070683_100005366_pt1 | contig 10692 bp, 10 predicted proteins | sample KBSC713LmetaG_FD_64662 | JGI IMG/M metagenome (GOLD analysis project Ga0070683, IMG submission 64662) | Corn rhizosphere microbial communities from Kellogg Biological Station, Michigan, USA - KBS C7.1-3L metaG | ecosystem: Host-associated > Plants > Roots > Rhizosphere ...
AAAAGCCGCTGTTGCCTTCTCCAGCAAGGCAAAAGCGGCTTCGGCTTGGTCATGGCTTGTTGCAGGTGCGATCTGTATCGTCCCTACAAGCCCTCGATCAGAATCGATTCGGTCGAACTTGTGACAGAGTAGCTTTTCGCCGGATTGTAAGTCGTTGCTCTGATGCAATGAAAAAAAGGTGCTCCGTGTGAGCGGATTCCCGTCGGACCGCTCTTGAATGCACCCATTCGACTCTGGTCCCGGTTTTCTATGGGCAAAGTGAGATCAATCATGCCGCTTTCAGATTAACGCGGAAGCAAGTAGAATGACGGTCTCATCAGGAGTTCCCGATATGCAGTGCGAAATCGTCGAGGTTGCAAGCGTCGAGGATGTGACCGGGTACCCCTGCGGCCACGACGCTACACAAAGATGCTGCGACTGCGATGCTCACGTTTGTGATGCTCATGCTGAGAGTTGCGACTCATGCAGCGACGTGTTTTGCTCAACTTGCCTAGCGTTCCACATGAGGGCCTATCACCAGAAGAAGCCCGCTGCTGAATATCGTCGGTTCAGGAAGTCGGCCTGAAAAGTCGGTGACCTCCTCGGTGAAATGGTAGCCGTCCTTTCAGCTCAAAGCCCTCGCACTTCTCGGTATTTTCCTGCTCCTCTGGCTCGGCCGCTTCGCCTGGGACTACTTCGATCCCAATAGCCCAGCAAATCTGGCCATGCAAGATCAGCTGAAAATGTTCGGATCAGCGATGTACGAGTGCCATGCTCAAACAGGTCGGTGGCCGACCAGAGTTGACGACCTCTCGCAGACTTCGCTGCCAACGCGGAGCCATGTGTGGCGACAAACGGCAAACTCGATTCTGTTTCTTTGGCCCCAGAAACTCGACTCGCAGGCGAAGAACAATTCTCAGGTTTTGCTCATGCATTGGGAAGGCGGTCTATTCAACAGCTTCGGGGCGCGTGTGGGTCTGCTGGGGAGACTTGCGGACGGAGCACGTGAAGAAAAGTAGAGTGCGAACGGGGCAAGTGGACAGTGCCCTGGGATCCGAATCACATCACTTGCTCTCACCCAGGCTGGACAATCGTGCCCAGTCGTTTTCGTCGCTCCGGAGTTCTTCTGCGTCTGGCAGGCCTGTTGATCTGTTCTGTTTGGTTGAGCAATGCTTTAACTAATCCCTGGCCCGTGCGCCCGGATCAGTTCATCGAGACAGACCATCTCACATCGAGAACCGCATGTTCAGAACCACATTCCGAATGCAAGGGATATATTTAAGTCAGGAAAGGACTTAAGCTCATTCCCGTTTCGCGAAATGAGCTCTGCGACGGCCATTCTCTATGTACGCGAGCGAACGAAAGCATCCCATTTTGACTTCGAAGAGCCAGTCTGCGTCAGTGAAGGGCTCTGCGCGCCTGACATGCCGTAAGGGCTGGAAGCGCATCGGTGAACACGATGATAGTTCATTTCGAAACCCCACACCGGCCTATGCAGGGCCAGCTCTCGATTCCCAGGCAACGCTTTGTGTCACGCCGCGTCCAACAGCGATTATGAGGAGGATTTCAATGCGGCGTCTACTCGTTTCTCTCATTGTGGTGTTGCTGTGTGGAGTTGTCTGGGCTGGTGAGGTGCCGCTCGTAGCCAGTCCTCTCGTGCCGGCGGCTGCGGGCAGAATCAGCTACGAACATGATCGAAATCGCAATATCAAGCTAGAGATCAAGACCAAACACTTGGCGGCGCCAGAGCGGTTAACGCCTCCCAAGAACTCCTATGTAGTGTGGATTCGGTCGAGCGACGGGCAGACTCAAAATGCAGGTGTGTTGAAGATTAACAGCGATCTCGAGGGTAGCTTCACCACAACGACACCTGTCAAGGCCTTCGACGTTCTGATCACTGCGGAAGATAGCCCCGCTGTATCACAACCAAGCGGTCCAGAAATCATGCACGGCAGTATCCAGGCCCAATAACGCGATGCGAGTAGCGCCTGGATGAGGCCGTGCTCAAATGCGTGATATTGAAACCTTTCGACAGTTACGCTTCAGTGCCGACTCCGTATGAGGTAAAGGCGCTGAAAGTCTGGAGTTTGGATGCTGAACTTGTTCTTCGCTAGCCAGTCTAGCCACGCTTGGTACTGCTCGTGGTGCGCCTTTGTCCACTCGTTGAATTCATCGGGGCGGGCACTCTGAAATAGCCAGTAGTTGTAGGCGTCGAAGTTTCCCGTCGCGATGATAGCCTGCTGCCAACGCATCAGCTCATTCGCCGGAAGCTTCTTCTGGTTCCAAATCGACAGTTGACTTTTCCGAATTTGAGTTAGTTTGTGAACGGAGAGGGGCAGCAGACCATCGCCTAACGGGGCCGCTGCCATGAGAAACGCAAATTCGAACTGAGACTCGAAAGGAGCTTGCCCCTGAGCAGCCTGAGCATTCTCGGTTAAATTTACTGACAGCTTTCCGCCTTCACTGGAGAGAGATTTCTCATAGGTCTTATATACGAGGGAACCAATTGCGTTCCTGTGGTCAGCATCTGGCGAAAGATTGCAGAACACTTCCCCGTAAATGGCAGCCCATACACTCTCAGTGGAGGTTCCGAATGCAGTCGCCAGCCTTTCATAGCTTTCAGGACGCGAATAGTCTTTGAATGCATCCTGCTCCACCTGCTTAAACTCCTTCGGTTGAATCGGAGTGGAAGCGGATTTTTCAATTGCCTTGTAGTAAGCAGAATCCTGAGCAACCACTGCAACGCACACTGCCATGAGAACGGGAGCATAGAATACTGCCTTCCTCATAAGACCTCTTTTGCAGGTGAAATAGCTTCGCGGGAATCGTAACCCAGGCAAATGGCACAACACAAATTCCTTACCCAAACTTCCACCGGCGGAATTCTACGGAACCGATCAAGGCATTGAATGTAGTTAGGTTTTCAGCCTGAGGAGTAAAATCTTTTTGCGCCCACCACACAGCAGGTTCATGAAAGACGATGCGACGCTGGCCTTGGATCACCGCAAGTCATAGGATCTATCTGTTGTGTTGGACCCTTGCCGCATCCGGCTTGTGGGCACAATCGCTCCCTCCGATCGCTATCAACGATAACCACACGTCATCCGGGATTCTTCGCGATGGCGTCTTCAACATTAAACTAGAGATCGCGAAAGGCGGGTGGCACCCAGAAGCTGATGACGGTACCGAGGTTGCGGTATATGCCTTCGGTGAATCTGGACACCCGTTGGAGAATCCTGGACCGCTCATTCGTGTCCCAGCGGGGACGGAAATTGATGCTTCATTGCACAACCAGTTGCCTGTGGCGATCACCGTGCACGGGCTGGGAAATTCTGCCGGCAACTCGGCTGTCCACGTAGGATCGGGAGCAACCGAGCACGTTCGGTTTAAGGCCACACGGCCGGGGCTTTACTTTTACTGGGGTGCATCGGATGCCGACGATCTCAAGCTGCGCTACGGCATTGATTCGGAACTTACTGGCGCCTTGGTAGTCGATCCTCAAGGCCAGACCCCTGACGACGAAATTTTTGTCGTGGAAATGATGTCGGAGCATCCTGGGCCAAGCGCAAGGCAAACTTTAGCGACCATTAATGGCAAGTCTTGGCCTTATACCCAACGATTTCGCTACCATGTCGGTCAACACGTGCATTGGCGATGGATCAACGCTACCAATGAACCGCACGCGCTCCACCTGCACGGCTTCTACTACCGCATCGAGGCGATCAATCGAGGCGGCCAAATCAGTGAATATGATGGGGATTCGCGTCCTATGGTCGTCACCCAGCGGATTGCGCAAGGCGAAACATTCGACATGAGTTGGTCGCCAGATCGGGCTGGTCAATGGCTGTTTCATTGTCACATGTTCCAGCACATGATCCCAGCCATAGTCCCAACCCTGCCCGGATTATCAGCGTCAACCGGGCATGGAAATACCGGCGGTCACGCGCGCATGCAAGAGGCGAACGGCATGGGGCAGCTGGTTTTGGGCATCACAGTGCCTAAGGTGCCAGGATCTGCGGTCACAGCTGCTTGGCACCCGAATCGCAAGCTGCAACTTAGAATTGGCGAACGGGCCGGTACTCCGCGCTATGCGCTTACGCTACGTGATAATGCTCAACCAGGATCCACATTGACGAAACCAGGTTTGATTGGGCCGCCGATCGTGCTGACGCGCGGCGTGCCGGTCGAAGTGGAAGTGGTGAACCGCCTCAAAGAGCCGACAGCCATTCATTGGCATGGGATCGAACTGGAAAGCTATTATGACGGGGTTCCTGGCTGGAGTGGCCTGGGGACGCAGATCACCCCGCCAATCAATCCTGGCGAATCCTTCGTGGCGAGGATAACGCCACCACGTGCCGGCACGTTCATCTATCACACCCATTGGCACGATCCAACGCAACTGACGAACGGGATTTATGGACCCCTAATCGTCCTTCCACCGGGGCAGAAATTCGATCCGGCGTTCGACATAACCTTTGTGTTCAGCATTGGTGATTTTGGTGGGTTGCAAGAGTTGGCTCTCATCAACGGGACGCCACAAAGCAAAACCTTGCAGCTGCAGGCTGGAAAGAAATATCGCTTTCGCCTCATCAACATTTCTACCAACAATCAGGGCATGCAAGTATCGCTTCGCAGCCCCAACGGTCCAGTAGAGTGGTCGAAGGTTGCAAAAGACGGCATTGATTTACCTCCCCAGCTCGGCAAAGCGCAACTTACGATTACTGTCGGCGAGACATACGATGTCGAGTTTTCAACTGATACACCCCAGGATTTGCTCCTCGATCTCCTTTTACCGGCGCAGAAGATCCATGTCAGTCAAACACTCGCGTTCCTACCTCCCACGGGTGAATGAAGCATCTTCTCGCGATGTTTGGACTCTGGCATCCGACAAATGATGGCAGCCGGCGACTCCATTGTGTAAACCGCTATCGACATGCGTGCGGACCATTTCGGTCGATTCATCCCGCGAGGTGGCCTGGAACTCAAAGGTTTGACCTCTTGTTCTCGCAGAGAGCTGGCTCGCAGGTGTATGGCTATGGTTTGAGGGCAGACGAGTCCATAGTTGCCCAATTGCGGGTGGACGGATCGAATCAACGAAGTCAAGAAGCCGAGGTTTCTCGCTTACGATTAGGCTCCCTCCCATTCGCCCCTTTGTCGGTGTCAAGCGTGATAGGGAAATTTATCGCCAGCTGCACCGATACTTAGCTATCCGACCGCAGAGAGAACCGTCTATCATCTTGTCCCACTGAATCAGATGAGAGGTTAACCGCAATGTGGAAGCGTGCTTTCCAATGGCTGCTGGTGACGTTCCTGCTAATGGGTAAATTGTTGGCGGCGACCGACCCCTTCGTCGGAGATTGGAAGCTGAACCTGTCCAAAAGCAAACTTATGGACGTGATGAAGGTAGAGAGCCTCGGTGGCAACAAGTACGCGTTTGATTTTGGCGGTGGCGCAGAGGGCATTGTGGTCGACGGAACGGATCAGCTCGGCGTTTACGGGACGATGCTGTCTGTGACTGTTGAGGGGCCTGACACCTGGAAAGTAGTGCGCAAGAGAGATGGCCACACGTTGCTCACTGCCACATGGAACCTTTCCAAGGACGGGAACACCCTGACTGACAATTACACAGAGTTCCCACCGAACGGGCCTTCCTCCACGGTGAAGTACGTCTACAATCGAACGGCAGCCGGGGCAGGTTTTGCCGGGATTTGGGAAAGTACGATGCCCATGACCTCCGCGATTGTGATTCAGATCCGCCCGTATGAAGGGAACGGCCTTTCTTTCATCCGTTCCCCGGAAGATGTCCGAAACCTTAAGTTCGATGGCAAAGATTATCCTGTTGAAGGTCCGGGTACTGCTAAAGGCGCGACGTCGTCGGCACGCCGGTTGGACGAGCGCACTCTAGAACTCATCGACAAAGTCAATGGCAAGGTTACGAAGACCGAGCGGAGAGAGCTTTCTCCCGACCTCAAGACCTTGACCAGGACCGTGCGCCGGGTCGGCCAGCGTGACCCGAACATCTTCGTGTTTGAACGGCAGCAGTAAATCGTCTGCGTAGCCGACTCGTAGTTCCAATGCTCGAGCGATACCTCACCCAACCTGCTCACCTCTGGATGTCAGGAACGCCATCCCTGTCCTATTCTGATTGCCCATTAAGGGGCGACGCTGAACAAGTGAAAAATGAGATTGGAAGAAGAAGCGTTATTTTGTTGCTGCTCGGGGTACTTCTGTCCTCCACTCTTGTTTTAGCACAACAGGTCTCTGGGCTTCAGCAGACGATCCGGTTGCAAAGAGACTGATCCAGGATGAAAGAGATGGGGCAGAGGACGGTTGCAAGCAGAGGGCGGTGGTTGACAGAACTCTAACGATTGCCGAATCAACATATGCAAGCATGACCATAGATCGCACATATTTAAACTCAATCCACTCTAATATGCAGAGCGCCAGCAGGGTAATCCCAAGCAGGATTTTGTTTTTTTGTTGAAGCACCCTCCATGGGGAGACTTAGTCCGCCCTAAATAGAATGCCGGACAATGAACTTCTTGCGGCCCAAGCTCCGGGTCAATGCGTGATACGGCGATTTTCAACATTTGGCCGCAACTGGCTTTGGTGCAACGGCATACTGATATTCGCGGAGATTGGTTTTACAAAAAACAATAGCGGGATCCGCTTTCCCGAATCCCGCTGCACGAAGTCAAGCTCGAGGTATCTTACGGAACTGTGATCTTTAGTATCTGACCCAATCCCACCGGAGGCGGTCCGAAGCCAACATTCGAAACGTACAAATTGCCGTCCGGACCGAAGGTCATGCCCGTCGGCAAAAATAATCCGGTCGCAATGTCGGTGTATTTGTTTTTCCCATCAATACGGACAATCTTTCCCGTGTTCGGAGTCGGAAACGAATTGTTGGTGGTGTTCTCCAGCACGTAGACGCGTCCCTTCCTATCCTTGGCAAGGCCGAGAATGGTCTGGAAATCGATCGCGATGGTTGTCAGCTGGCCGCCACGCGTGATCCTCATGACCTTGGACGAGTCTTTGATCGGGAACGTATCGAGATTTCCAACAAGGAAATCGTTGCCCACGGGAACTATGGCGGTCGGAACGATATGCCCCTGAATGCTAGAGATGTCGAGGATGCGATGAACGCTGCCGCTGCGCGTAATTGAAACCAACTCGCCGTGGTTGGGTTCCACGGCAAACAGCAGACCATCTTCCGCCACCAGGCCCCACCAGGTGCCATCGGGCTCGAAATCATCAGGCTCGGGATTTGCCACGGGATGGGACTTCTGATAAGCGCTGAGGTTGGCGATCATTGTCCAATTGTTCTCTGAATCAACTCGGATCACTCCGTTGTTGGTTTCGGCTAGACCGTGTGAGCATCCGGCGCCTGCCAGCAGAGCGTATAGCTTGCCATCGAGGAAGGCGACGTCAGCAACCCCGCTGACCAGGCTCCCTTGTTGCGCAGCGGTCTGATCGGAAGGCAAACCGTCAATCACGGTCGTGCGCGTCCCGTCCGGGCTGATCTTTGATATGCGGGCTGTAAAACCTCCTGTGTACGGGCCCACAGGCGGAACGACTTGACCGCACAGTCCGACGCTGGATGTGGTACCGCCTGCGCCGCCTTCAGCAACGTAGAGATTGCCGTCGGGACCGAATTTCAAACCTCGGGGATTGTTGAGTCCTTGAGCAAAAATTGTAACGTTGGACTGGGCCCATACCGCGGAAGCGAAGAGCGTAAAGAGAACTACACAAGCCGACTGGAACTTTCCGGAAAGTCGAAGCATAGAAATGACTCCTGGGAGGATCGGAAATAGGGGTTTTATCTTGAACCGTAAAGGACTACTCGTCCATTCCTCGAAAGATGTAGCCCCCTCCGTGTTAGTCTGAGCGTCTCACCGAAAGCATCGCGGCAAGTCACCTACCGAGTAAAAGCTAGAGGCGCGAGTTCGCGAATTGCACTGTCATTCTTAACAGTACTAAACGAGCATCGCGTTTTTCTCATTTGGCGAAATCAGGCGATGTTGTAAGCTGCGCCTTTTTCGGCTGAATCGGTGTCAATAAGCGATACGGGGATTTATCGCAAACCTCACGGCGGCGTCGGTCAGTGCGGAGATTCGATTTGTAAGCTGTTGAGGAAATCTTCATACACTGGGAGCTGCAGATCATTTCGCGTCTTAGCGGCTAACGCAACGCTGAAATAGCCATCGCCCCCGTCCAGAACCACAACCCGCTGTGGAGAGAGTTGATTCTTCCTTGTCCCGTACATTTCGATGCTCCAAAAGTTCAGTTTGTTCCAGCAGCCGACTGATCTCTTGCGTGAGTTGCATCAGCTTGTCTGGATCTTTCTCATGAACGGCCTGCTCACAGAGCCGTCGCCAACGTTCTTCTGTTTCTCCATGCATTTGGGTTTATCTTCATGGGATTCGGAGCATTTCTGGAAGCGCTAGAAAGCGCATTGGCTGCTCCACCCGCGTCCCAGGCTTGCCGCCAGCCGAAACCCTAACGGGCAAAGGAACAGACCGCCTAAGATTGGTTCGTTCACCGCAAAAGCACCAAAGACCGACAACTAACGCGCGTTATTGGCAGTGCGCCGTGAACATTGCGTTGCCTCCGGAATTGAGGGCAGTAACGCCGGTCACATAACCGTATCCGTTGATGCCACCGACGATTGTATAGTAACCGTTTGGTGGAACAATGTCCTTTAATAAGCCGTTGATGTAGATAAACGAATGGGCGATGCCGTTGCTGTCGTAGTAGCCTCCGACGATCATGCCCGAGCTGTTGATGTCCGCCAGGCTCTGCCCCTGCAAAGGGTCAGCTTTTGGATTGTCAACCGTCGTGTAAACGCCGCTCTCCAGAATAAAGCCGTGCTCGAGACCCTGACTATCCAAATAGCTCCCGACAATCACACCCTTGTCGCTGATGCTACTGACATAGGTTGAACTCGAACCCGGATAGCTGATTCTGGTGAACTTTCCGTTCTTCAGCTTGAATCCAAAATTTCCATAGCTATGGCCGTCGGTGAAGTTAAAACCTACAATGGTGCCCCAATAATTGATTCCTGTGATCTCCGTGTCCGGGTTTGCGTTGGGATAATCAACCGTGGCAACGCTGGAACCTGAAAATACCAAGCCATGGAAATGATTCGCATTATCCAAGTACCAGCCGACGGTAATGCCTAGCGCGTTGCGGCGGGTAAAGGTTGTTTGGGATGCGTTCGGTGCCATGTACGTTTTGAAGCCTCCGTTAGAGTAGCGGACGAATCCAAACCAGTTCGCAGAGTTAGACTGGCCTGCGGAGCCGACGATCGTGCCCCAGCGGTTGATGCCTCGGGCGGCGCTTCCCGTCCAGGGGGAAGGCGCCTGGAAAAACTTCCAGTTGGTACAAGTCGCGGTTTGGGCGTCGCAGTGTACGGAAGCGAACAGAAACAGAGATACAACAAATAGCGGCATACGAGAATGCATAGCGCACCTCAGGTGCGCAAAGAGATGCTGTCCTAAGTTGGCACGTTGTCTCCCACACTGCTTTCCGAGTGCGACGGAGACGACTTCATATTCTTCCTTACTGATGTCTGCGCCTGTGACTTGAGAGGTCGCGGGGAAGTACTCTTCTTCGCCCTCACCCTCAAGAAGCCTCGACATAATCTAGGCAATGGTGGCAACAGAAGCGCCCCAAAACCCAGACCAGCACGCCTTGGCGGAAGTGGTGGGCTGTGCTCCTTTGCAACACGGTGGTCGTTTTGGCAATCAGAACGACAACAAGACGGCACATGCGATCAACCACCCCAACGGCCTTTTTTGGGGCAAAAAGATTAATCTCACAGGCTGGTTTCTTCACTTCGGTGGTTTTGGCCTCATCCTCTTCGGTCTCATCGACAATTCGGCAATTCCGCTTCCAGGCGGCATGGATTTGCTGACGACGTGGCTTGCTGCAGGGCGGCAGCGCCCGTGGTTCTACTATGCGTTCCTTTATGCGTTCCTTGCCACAGTTGGCCCCGCCATCGGGGCGTGCACCACTTACCGATTGAGGCAGAAGGGCTCAAGGAGACTTTAGAGAAGAAGCGTTGAATCAGCATCCAGACGATTTCAGCGATGGGCGTTCGGCAGCATCTTCCTTGCGACTCTGATGCCGCCGCCATTTCCGATAGCCGCAACTTGGCTCACCGCAGGAGCTATGCGTTACCCGTGGACCCGGTTCCTTGGTGCGTTGCTCCTGGGGCGTTTCTTACGCTATGGCTTGATTGCATACTTCGCGAGTAGATACGGAACATTCGTCCTGTCAGCATTTTCTCGGTACTACGAGCCTGTGCTCATCGTTATCGTTGCGTCTCAATCATTGGCGGCGTCTACGTCTTGCGGCGTTACCGCCAGCTGCGACGGGAGCGCCAGCATCAAGACGAACAGGCGTTGCCGGACTAGGGTGCCGCGGACTGAATCTCTCCGCTCTCGCTATCCACAAAAGCTAGATTGTCGAAACCAGGTTGGGATGAGAAGAGCCGGTCTCCAGAGCGGGATGCTATAAGCTCCCAAGTTATCCACGCGCTCGAGGCGCAAGAGAACAAGGAGACCGGCATGAAGAAGATTAACACCACGACAACAAAAGCGTTCAGAAAAATGGAAGAACTAACCATCGGCTTAGATTTGGGTGATCGATCGAGCTGGTACTGCGTGCTGGATGAACGCGGTGAACTAGTTTTAGAGCAAAAGGTCAGCA
>Ga0070683_100005367_pt1 | contig 10691 bp, 11 predicted proteins | sample KBSC713LmetaG_FD_64662 | JGI IMG/M metagenome (GOLD analysis project Ga0070683, IMG submission 64662) | Corn rhizosphere microbial communities from Kellogg Biological Station, Michigan, USA - KBS C7.1-3L metaG | ecosystem: Host-associated > Plants > Roots > Rhizosphere ...
AGTTCTTCGCCGCCGCCTCGAACGTCTCCTCGAAGGCCTCTCGGATGCGACGGTCCGTGTCGCGAATGAGGCCCTGCAACTCAGTGAGCGCGGACTCGAGGTCGCGCCGCTGGGCCTCGAGCTCCTCCACGTGCGCCACCGCCTCCTCGTACTCCTGCTTGGCGAGCGGATTGACGGGACCGAGCTGCTCGCGGCGGCGCGCGAGGCGCTCGATGCGGGCGCCGAGGTCGGCGCGGGCCTCCTCGTCCAGCGGCTCCTCCCCCGGCACCGCCTCGAACCCGAGCCGCTCCGCGAGCCGTCCCAGCTCCGCCTGGTGCTCGGCCGCGCGGTCGCGCGCCTGCTGCGCCCGCACCTCGGCGCCGGTGACCGCCTCCGACGCCTTGCGCAGCCGCTCCTGCAGACCCGCCTCCTCCTGCGCGCACGCCCGCAGCTCGGTGGCGGTGGTCTCCCCCAACGCCTCGTCGGCCTCGAGCTCGTGCGCGAGCTGATCGCGACGCTCGGCCACCGCGACCTCCGCGCGCTCCAGCGCCGCCGCGGCTCGCTCGGCCTCGGCCGCGACCTCCAGCTGCCGCTCGATCGCGGCGCGCAGCAGATCCGCACGGCTGCGCCGCTCGGCACGCTCGCGCTCGATCTGCTCAGCCAGCCTGCGCTCGGCTCGCAGCTCCGCGGAGAGCTCGGCCTGGCGCACCGCCAGCGCCCCCTCGGCCGGCGATTCGCGCCGCAACTCCGCCTGGCGCTCGAGCCGCCGCACCGTCTCGGCTGCCTCGTCGAGCTCACGTCCCGCCGCGCGCAGCGCCGCGTCCGCGGCGTCGCGCGCCGAGTCGGCTTGGGCCACCCCCGCCGCAGCGCGCTCCACTGCCGCCTGAACTTCCTGCTCGCCATGCACCGCCTCCGCTGACGCGGCGGCGAGCCGATCGCGCCGGCCGAGCTGCTCGAGCACCCGCTCCTCGCCGCCCGCCGGTGCCTGGCGCAGCTCGCCCGTGGAGCCGAACAGGACTCGCCCTGCCCGCGTGACCGCGATACCGCGGAACGAACTCGGAACGTCCTCGAGCGAAGACACCACCCACGCGTCCGCAAGCACGCGCTCGACATGCGCGGCCACCGCAGCCGTTGGATGCACGTGGTCGAGCAAGCGCTCGGCTCCGCCGATCGGCGGCGAGCCAGCGGCGGGCGCCTCGGCAGAGGGCAAGAGCGCGCTGCCGCCGGCGCTACCCGCGGCATCCAGCAGCGCATGCCCCTCGCGCAGATCCGCCACGACACCCGCCCGCAGGAGCGACCCGAGCGCCGCCGCCACAGCGTGCTCATAACCCTCGTCGGCGCCCACGTCCTCCGCCAGAGAGCGAACACCGGCAGGTGCGCCACCCGCCGCGCGCAGGAAGTGGTTGACGGCCGCGAGGTCGGCACCGATCCGCGCGGCCTCCTGGCGTGCAGCGTCCACGCTCTTCTCAGCCTCGCGACGCGCCCGGCGCGCCTCCTCGGCCGCCCGTTCAGCCGCATCCAAATCCGCCCGGCGCGATTCCAAGACGGCGGCCAGCTCGTCCCGCCGCGCCTCCGCACGCGCCTGTTCGGCCCGCAGGCCCTCGAGCTCTGCCTCGAGCCCGGCCGCGCGCTGCTCCTCGAGGGCGGCGAGCTCGGATTGGATCTCGGCGATGCGGTGGCCGGTGGACTCCCCGGCCGCCGCCGCCTCGTCCGCGCTCAGCGCCTCCTCGATCAGCGCGAGCTCGCGCCGCCGCCGCTCCGCCTCCTCCGACGCGCTCGCCGCCGTATCCCGCGCGCGCTCGAGCCGCAACCCGATCCGCTCGCACGCTGAGCGCGCCCCGTACGCCCGCGCGGACAAAGCCTCGCGTGCCCGGGAGTGCTCGGCAAAGGCCTGCTCCGCGGCCTCGCGTCGCGCCCTCACGGCCGACAAGAGCTGCTCGGTCTCAGCGCGCTCCGAAGCTGCCGCCGAAGCCACCTGCTCCGCCGCCGTCAGCTCCACCCCGGCCGCGCGCACGTCGTCGCGCGCCAGCTCGAGCCGCGCCTCCAGTGACTGCCGTTCGAGCCGCTCGTGCAACTCCGCCGCCTCCGCCTGCCGCTTCAACGGCCGCAACCGCGAGCGGGCCTCGCGCTCCACATCCAAAGCACGGTCCAGGTTGTCCTGCGTGCGCTCGAGCTTGAGCTGTGCCCGCCGCCGTCGCTTGCGGTGCTTGCCGAGCCCGGCGGCTTCCTCGATCAGCAGACGCCGGTCGCGCGGCTTGGAGTGGATGATCGCCTCGACGCGGCCCTGCGACACCACCGAGTGCATCTCCTTGCCGAGCCCCGTGTCGGACAGGACCTCGAGCACGTCCACGAGGCGGCAGCGAGCCCCGTTGAGCCGGTACTCGCCATCGCCGCCGCGGTCGAGCCGCCGCACGATCGAGATCTCGGAGAAGTCGCTCTCGAGCGTGCCGTCGCCGTTGTCGAGCACGACCTCCACCTCGGCGAGATTCCGCGACGGCAGCCCGTGACCGCCCGCGAAGATCACGTCCTGCATCGTCTGACCGCGCACCGCCAGCGGCGACTGCTCCCCCAGAGCCCACAGCACCGCGTCCGTGATGTTCGACTTACCGGACCCGTTCGGCCCGACGATCACGGATACGCCAGGCACGAAGTCGAGCTTGGTCCGGTCGGGGAAGGACTTGAAGCCCTTAAGAGAGATCGAGCGCAGATGCATTGCTAGGCCGTCTCCTCCAGCCTGTCGAGCGCGCGCAGGGCGGCTTCCTGCTCCGCGCTCTTCTTGGTCCTTCCCGCGCCGCGCCCTATCTCCTCCCCGCTGACCTCGGCGACGGCGACGAAGTTGCGGTCGTGCGGCGGCCCCTCCTCCGACTCGATCCGATAGATGACGACCTCGGCGCGCCGCGCGAGCCGCTCCTGCAGCACCGACTTGAAGTCCACCGGGTGCTCGAGCGCCTCGTCCACCTGCTCGGCGAACGCCTCCACCACCGCCGGCGCCACGCGCTCGAAGCCGAACTCCTGGTACGCCGCGCCGATGATCGCTTCGCAGATCGAGGCCAGGATGCGGTCGCTCTCGATCAGCATCTCCGCGCTCTTGCCGGTGCCCTCGGGCGCGTGCTCGCGCAGCCGATCCGGCACTTCGAGGTCACGAGCCACCTGCGCGCACGCCTGCCGCGACACCGCCTGCGCGCGCAGCTTGGTGAGGCGCCCCGCCCCGTAGCGCGGGAAGCGCGGATACAGGTGGTCGGAGATCGCGAGGCTCAGGACCACGTCCCCGAGGAAGGCCAGCCGCTCATACGACTCCCAGCGCTGGTCCACCCAGCTCGAATGAGTGAATGCCTGTTTAGCAAGGTCGGCTGGGAGCTCGTCGAGTAGGGAGCTGAGAGTTTCCAGGGTCTCTAGGGCGTTTTCTGTGGGGCGTGGGCGGCGACGAAGTCGGCCGCCTGGCCGACCGATTTGATCTTCACCGCCTCCTCGTCGGGGATGCGGATCCCGTAGGTGTCCTCCAGCTCCATCGTGAGCTCGACGAGGTCGAGGGAGTCGGCCTCGAGGTCTTCCCTGAAGCGCGTGTCCTCCTGAATGCGGTCGATGTCGACCTCGAGCTCTTGGGCGAGATGCTCGCGAATGAGCTGAAGAACGTCGTCTCTATTCATCGATGGGGGCGACCGTAGCAGTGGGTGCGGATCGCAAGGCGCCGCCGGCCTCCAGAGCGGCCGCCGTGCGCTCGATCATGCGCTCATCCACCGCACGCTGCGCCACTTTCACCGCGTTTGCGATGCCCTCCGCGCTCGAGCCGCCGTGGGCGATCACCACGATCCCCCGCACCCCGAGCAGGATCGCGCCCCCGGTGGTGTTCGGGTCGAGCTCCCGGCGGAGCGTGCCCACCGAGCCGCGGATCAGGAGGCCGCCGAGGGTCGAGACGGTGCTTGACCGCACCGCCTCGCGGACCGCTGCCACGACGGTCTTTGCCGTCCCTTCCATCAGCTTCAAGGCAACGTTGCCGGTGAAGCCGTCGGTGACGATCACGTCGGCCGCGCCGCTCGTGATGTCGGTGCCCTCCACGTTCCCGATGAAGTTGATCGAGCTGGCCTGCGCGGCTGCCAGGCGCTCGTGCGCGGCCACCACGTCGGGCGTGCCCTTGTTCGCCTCCTCGCCGATCGACAGCAGTCCCACGCGCGGGCGCGCGACGCCGTGCACCGCCTCCATGAACGCCGAGCCCATGTAGGCGAACTGGACGAGGTGCTCGGGGCGAACCTCGACGTTGGCGCCGACGTCCACCATCAGTGTCGGCGAGCCGGGCACGGGCACGATGACGGCCACGCCGGGGCGGTGGACGCCGTGGAGGCGCTTCAAATGGAGAACGGATGCCGCGAGGGCCGCGCCGGTGGGCCCCGCGGAGACCGCCGCGTCGGCGTCGCCGGCGGCGACGGCCCTGATCGCCTGGACGATCGAGGACTCCGGCTTGGAGCGCACCGCCAGCACCGGCTCCTCGTGGTTGCCGATCGCCACCGGGGCGTCGACCACGTTTTCGAATGCGGCGAGCTCAGCCGCTGGGCCGAAGAGCGTCACCTCGGAACCGGACAGCTTGCCGCCCTCGGCCACGGTCGCGGGTCCGTTGTCGGCGCCGTTCGCGTCGAGCGCGATCATCGGCGCGGATTGTGGCTAGCCCTGCGGCGGGACGACTTCGCGGCCGCCGTAGTAGCCGCACTCGGGACAGACCCGGTGCGGAAGGCGCGGAGAGTGGCACTGCGGGCACGTGGCGAGCCGCGGCGCCTCGATCTTGTGCGTGGAGCGGCGCTTGTTGGTGCGCGCGTGGGATTGCTTTTGCTTGGGTACCGCCATCGGCTGCGTGAGTCTAGCGGTCCCCAGTCCACGGTCCACGGTCCACAGACCTGTCGACTGTGGACCGTGGACCGTGGACTATTCGAACTTCAGTTCGCTCAGCTTCGCCCAGCGCGGATCCGGCGCTGACTCGTGCGCGTGGTTCGGATCGGCCGTGTTCAGGTTCTCTCCGCAGGTCGGGCAGAGTCCCTTGCAGTCCTCCGTGCACACGATCTGCGCCGGCAGCGCCAGCACGAGCGCGTCGCGCGACCAGGAACGCAGATCCAGCTCATCGCGGTCAAGGTACGGCGAGGTGAGCTCGTCGTCGTCGCCCGCGTCGGGCTGGTCGATCTCGCGGGCGTCCACCTCGAGCCTCCGATCCGCCGGCTCGAGGCAGCGCATGCACGGGCCGTCGAGCTTCACGGAAAAGCGCAACCGCAGCGCGTAGCCGCCCATCGTGCGAGAGACGTCCAGCCGCACCGGCACCTCATGAGTAGCCGTGTCGTAGGTCTGGCCGCCGAACGACAGCGGATCCACGGTCACGTGCGTGTCGATCCGACGGCCCTCCCCCGAGTGCAGCGAGAGGCGACCGAGATCGAAGATGTCGGTCCTCTGAGCCATCGCCACCCAACGGTAGCGACGGCGACCAGCCGGCTTTAGCGGACTTCGGCCTCTTCGCGCCCGGCCAGCCGGTCGCGGCCGCGCTGCACGGCGGCGGTGAACTTCGTGAGGTTCACCTCGAGGGTGTTGAGGATGTCGTCGGCGTAGTCCTCGGCGCCGAGGCGGATCTCGCGCTCGCGGGCGCGGGCTTCCTCGATGATCTCGTCGGCCTGGCGCTCCGCCTGCTTCACGACCTCTTCGTTCGAGATCAGGCGGGTCTGCTCGTCGCGCGCCTCCTTGATGATCCGCTCCGCCTCGCGCTTGGCCTCGGCGAGCATCTCCTGGCGCTCCTTGACGATCCAGCGCGCCTGCTTGATCTCCTCGGGGATCGTGGCGCGCATCTGATCGAGAATGTCGTAGATCTCCTCCTTGTCAACGCGCACCTGGTCCGTCAGCGGGACCGGCTTAGCGTTGTGGATGAGGTCGTCGAGCTTGTCGATCAGTACCAGGACGTCCATTGCAGCCTCAAATTCGTCAGCGTCCGACTTCCTCCTCCAACCGCTTGGCCACGGCTGAAGGCACCAGTCCCTCGATATCTCCCCCGAACATTGCCAACTCCTTCACCCCGCTAGAGCTGAGGAAGCTGTATTGGGGTGACGCCATCAGGTAGATGCTCTCTATCTCCGGCGCCATCTTACGGTTGAGCTGGTTCATCTCGAACTCGTATTCGAAGTCCGAGATCGCCCTCAGGCCCTTCACGATGGCGTTAGCGCCGTGCTCCCGGGCGAACTCGACGAGCAGGGTATCAAAGGTTTTTACCTGCACATTGGCCAGTTTGCTCACCTCGGCCTGGATGAAAGACACGCGCTCCTCGGCGCTGAAGATCGTCTTCTGCTTGCGCACCGGCTGGTTGACCACCCCGACCACCACCTGGTCGAACACCTGTGCCGTGCGCGTGATGATGTCGAGGTGCCCGAGCGTGACCGGGTCGTAGGAGCCCGGGCACACCGCGGTTCCCTTGGCGGGATCAGGCGGCACGGTGGATTGCGATCCGGGTGTCGCCGTACACGCGCTCGTCGACGAGCGGGAGCGTCAGCTCCAGCGGGTTGCGCTTGTCGGACTCGGACACGATTCGGGCGTTTTTCGAGAGCACGGCCGGCAGCGCTTCGGACAGCGGACCGACCAGTTGGGAAGCGGAACTATATGGCGGGTCGAGGAATACGAGGTCGAACGGGGCGTCGCTTGCAGCGCGAAGATAGGCAAGGGCGTCGCGGCGGTGGACCCGCGCCTCGGCACGCACAGCGTCCAGGTTGCGCGTGATCGCGTCGATCGCGCGGCGGTCCGAGTCGACGAAGACGGCGCTGACCGCCCCTCGCGAGAGCGCCTCAATCCCGAGGGCGCCGGAGCCCGCGAACAGGTCGAGCACGCGTTCGCCGGCAAGCGGCCCGAGGATCGAGAACAGCGCCTCGCGCACTCGGTCCGCGGTGGGACGGGTGTCGCGTCCCGGCGGCGCGTGCAGGCGGCGGCCCTTGAAGCTTCCGGCGACGATCCTCACGCGGTTAGAGTCAACCAATGGACCGCACGGAATACCGACAGAACAGCCTCGAGACCTGGAACCAGCTCGCGCCGACATGGGACGAGCTGCGGGATGAGATCGGCACACCCGTGGCGCCAGTGCGCGACCGGATGCTGGAGCTCCTCGACCCTGAAGAGGGCGAGACGATGCTCGACATTGCCTGCGGAGCAGGCGAGCTCACCGAGCTGGTGGCGCCCCGCGTCGGGCGCGTGATCTGCACCGACTTCGCCGAGGGGATGCTGTCCGCGGCGCGCCGCCGCGGCGAGGAGCGCGGACTGAGCAACGTCGAGTACCGCCAGATGGACGCCGAGAACATGGACCTGGACGACGCGAGCGTAGACGGTGCCACCTGCCGCTTCGGCTACATGCTGATGTCCGATCCGGTGACGGCGCTGCGGGAGACGGGGCGCGTGCTGCGCGACGGCGGGCGCGTGGTCTTCGCCGTGTGGGGAGAGGCGGTGCGCAATCCCTGGGCGCTCGTGCCGGCCAGCGTGCTGCTGGAGCGCGGCCACCTGCCGCCGCCCGACCCGGACGGCCCGGGCATCTTCGCGCTCGGCGATCGCGGCAGGCTCGAGTCCACACTCGACGCCGCCGGCCTCGACCCGAGCGACATCGAGGACGTGGAGATCCAGCACCAGATCGCGGACGAGGAGGCGTTGTGGAACCGTGTGTCGACCACCATGGGGCCGCTCGCCAAGGCGATCTCCGAGCAACCGGAGGATGAGCAGGGCGCGATCCGCGCCGCGATCGCGGAGCGCGCCGAGCAGTTTCGCGGCGACGACGGCTACCACCTCGCCGGCGCCGTCTGGGTGGTGCGCGCGACTTAGTGGTCTAGCGATGGACCTCGTCACGCAGATGCGAGCGGTCTACGACGCGTTCAACCGGCGTAACTTCGAGGACCTCTCCGCCCTGATGGATCCCGAGGTGGTGTTCGTGGAGGCGGAGTCGCGCGGGCAGCGAGCGCGCGAGCGGCGGGGGCGCGAGCGGCTGCTCGAGTACCTCTCCTCCTGGTGGGACGCGTGGGAGACGGTGCACTGGGACGTGTACGAGGCGCGCGAGGCGAACGGCCGTGCGCTCACCCTCTGCAACGTGCGTGGCCGGCCGCGCGGCACGGACACCGAGGTGGACCGCCGCATGGGGCACATCTCGCGCTTCCGCGACGGGCGCATGTACCACAGCCGCAGTTACGTGGACGTGGAGCGCGCCGCGGCCGAATTCGATGAGGGAATCGGCTAGGCCGGGATCGCCTCGTGCTCCGGGCCGAACGCGCTCACCACCGCCTCGCGCAGCAGCACGTGCTCGGGCTCCGTTAGGCCCGGATCGCGGGCCAGCAACTCCTGTGCGCGGTCGCTCGCCAGCTCGAGCAGCGGCAGGTCCTCCGGCAGCCGGGCGACGCGGAACAGCGCCTCGCCGTGCTGGCGCGTGCCGAGGATGTCGCCCTCCTTGCGCAGCTCGAGGTCGATCTCGGCGAGCTTGAAGCCGTCCGACTCGGACGCGATCGCCTCGAGGCGCGGCAGCTTGGGGTCGCCGAACAGGATGCACAGCGACTCGTGCTCGCCGCGCCCGATCCGCCCGCGCAGCTGGTGGAGCTGGGAGAGCCCGTAACGCTCCGCCGCCTCGATCAGCATCACCGTGGCGTTGGGAACGTCGATGCCCACCTCGATCACCGACGTGGCCACCAGCACGTCGGCCTCGCCGGACACGAATGCCGCCATCGCCTCCGCCTTGCGCCTGGCCGGCATCTGGCCGTGGATCAGCTCGACGCGATGGTCCTCGAACTCGGTTTTCGCCAGCCGCTCGGCCTCCGCCGTTGCGGCACGCGCCTGGAGCGCCTCGGACTCCGACACGAGCGGGCACACCACGTAGCACTGCCGACCCTTGGCGATCTCCTCGCGGATGCGCTCGTAGGCGCGCTTGCGAGCGCGCTCACCGTCCACCACGTGAGTCTCGATCGGCTTGCGGCCGGCGGGCAGTTGGCGCAGCGTGGTGGCGTCGAGGTCGCGGTAGATCGTGAGCGCGAGCGTGCGCGGGATCGGCGTGGCGGTGAGGTGCAGCGCGTGGACGGCCATGCCCGGTGGCGCCTTGGCGTCGAGGGCCGCCCGCTGCCGCACGCCGAAGCGGTGCTGCTCGTCGATCACGCACAGCGCCAGCTCGCGGAACTCCACGGCCGGCTCGATCAGCGCGTGCGTGCCCACCACGAGCTGGAGCTCTCCGCTGGCGAGCCTGCCGAGGATCTCGCGCCGGCGGGCGACGGGCGTCGAGCCCGTGAGGAGCGCTATCGGCACCAGCCCGCCCAGCAGGCGGTCGAGCGTGGCCAGGTGCTGCTCGGCCAGCGTCTCGGTGGGCGCCATGAGCGCCGCCTGCGCGCCGTTCTCCGCGGCGCGCAGCATGGCGTTCAGCGCCACCACGGTCTTGCCGGATCCGACCTCGCCCATCAGCAGTCGCTGCATGGGCTCGGCGCGCGCGAGGTCGTGGTCGATCTGCTCGAACGCCTTGCGCTGGTCGTCCGTCGGCTCGAACGGCAGCGAGGCTCGCCACGGGTCCACCAGCTCGCCGCTCGGGTCGAGCTCGGGCGCAGGGCGACCCTCCTGCCGGACGCTGCGGCGCCCCGACAGCGCCAGCTCGAGCAAGAGCAGCTCCTCGAACGCGAGTCGCCTGCGCGCTTCGTCCTCGTCGTCGCCTTCGCCGGGGAAGTGCAGAGCGGCGAGGACCGCCGGGCGGTCCGCCAGCCGCTCCTTCGCCCGGATGTAGGCGGGCAGCGGCTCGATCACGTCGTGCACCCGCTCGCGCTGGTCGTGGACGAGCTCGCGGATCCGGTCGGAGCCAAGTCCCTTCGTGCCCGGATAGACGGACACAACGCCCACCGTGTGCACCGCCCCACTCACCGACTCCACCTGCTCGTAGGCGGTCACCCAGAACTGGTTGCGCTTCTTCATCCGCCCGCGCAGCAGGAGGCGCGTGCCGGGCTTCACGCGGTCGGCCACCCAGGGCTGGTTGAACCACACGGCCACCATCGGCCCGGACTCGTCGGCCACGCGCGCTTCTGCCCGCGGCCGCATGCGGCGGTTGCGCGACGGGCGCGTGGCGATCGAGCGCACCTCCACCTCCACGGTGGCGTCCTCCTCCACCGCGAGCGACGCGATCGGCCGCACCTCGCCGCGGTCGGCGTGGCGGCGAGGGAGGTGCTCCATCAGGTCGCCGACCGTCTCGAGACCGAGCACCGCAGCGCCCTCGCGCACCTGTTTGGGCAGCGCGAGCCGCTCGGCCAGCCGGCTCGGGTGCGGCAGCGACCGAAGCGGCGCGGCGAGCGCCTCCTCGAACGTCAGCTCGGCGGTTTGTGCGAAATGAGTCGGTATCGCCGAGAAATTACTCAGCGGCCAGGAGGTACCACCAGGCGGGCTGGTCGCCCTGCTGCCAGTCGAGCTCCACGCCTTCCGGTAGCGCACCCTCCACCTCGGCGGCGTCGAGCGGTGCGCGGTCGCCGGCGATGCAGGTGAGGATCTCGCAGCCCTCGGCCACCGCGGCGATGGTGGCCGGCAGCACATCGCGCAGCTCGCCCCAGGCCACGAGGTCCTCGCCGGCGTAGCCGAGCGCGTCGCCCTCCTTGAAGCGGCCCTGCGCGTCGTCGCGGGCGGCCTGCGCGACCCCGCCGGTGCGCAGCGCCTCGGCCGCGGCGCCCACAGTGCCAGCGTTCTCCTCGCTGGTGCGGGACGGATCGAAG
>Ga0070683_100005370_pt1 | contig 10686 bp, 9 predicted proteins | sample KBSC713LmetaG_FD_64662 | JGI IMG/M metagenome (GOLD analysis project Ga0070683, IMG submission 64662) | Corn rhizosphere microbial communities from Kellogg Biological Station, Michigan, USA - KBS C7.1-3L metaG | ecosystem: Host-associated > Plants > Roots > Rhizosphere ...
TGTCGATTTGATCCGCGCCCGATTCCCCCTCGATGGCGATGGGGGCCAACACCAGCCAATCGCGGATGAATCCCTCCGCATCAGGGCGCGAGGGGGCCTGGATGGGGGCGAGCATCGCCCCGCTGAGCGCAACGATCAGCACGGCTTTGATCGGCATGGCGCATTCTTGCATAAGTCGCGACCCGCTCACATCCTGTCCGGATCGATGCCCCACTCACGCAGGATCGCGGCCTCGTCGCCCTGGCTCATCGCCTTCTTGAAACGCGCGCCGGGCCGCCCCTTGACCCGCCGCTCGCACTCGGCCCAGGTCGCATGACGCGCGAAGTGGCCGTCGACGACGCTGAGGTACGAATACGGCTTCGTCGCGGGCCCGGTGCGGCCGCCGGCGGCTGACGTGCGTACCGGTACCGCGGTGTCGGATGGCACGTCGAGAATCGGCAGCGGATAGCCGATCAAGGGACCCCGATAGAGCGTGATCTCGCGGCCCTGCGCGAGACCGTCGGCGATCTCGTCGACCCGCTCGTTGCCGGGAGTGCCCGCGTGACCGCGCACGTAGTGCCATTCGACGCTGCTCCGGCCGCGCGCAGCCACCAGCGCATCGAGCTGCTCCCACAGATCGCGGTTCACGACGTCGCCGCCCGTCGCCGTCTTCCATCCGCGCTTGCGCCATCCGTGAATCCACCCGCGGATGCCCTGAATCACGTACGTCGAGTCGGTGTAGATCGCCAGCGCACCCGGCACGCCGCGCAGCTCCGTCAGCGCTTTGATCGCCCCGGTCAGCTCCATCTGGTTGTTGGTCGTCGTGCCTGCCGCGCGGGCGCCGAGCTCGGTCACGTGGCCGTCAGGCGTGACGATGACGACGCCCCATCCGCCCGGACCGGGGTTGCCCTTCGCCGCGCCGTCGGTGAAGACGACAATCGGATTCACCATCTGCGTCCCGCCTCGAGACCGTCCACGCGCGTCCTGACTCACTTCCGCACGACGTGGAAGGAGCCCGGGCGTGGCCCCGGCTGCACGGTCCACCCGGCGTCGACGGTGGCCGTCCACCCGTCGCCCCTCAGCGTCGTCGCATCGACGACAACCGGCGCCGGTAGCGAGATGGTCTCGCCGTCGGCTGAGACAAGCGCACCGTTGCGGGCGTCGAAGGAGCCCCAGGCGCTCTTGTTCGACATTTCGCGGAACACCGTGCCGGCGCCGGGGATCACCGTTGCGCCCATGTTGTTGACGCTGCCGCTGCCCGCGCGCGGCACGACGAGCACCGGTCCGTCGACGAAGCGGCGCCGCAGCTCGGCGACGATCGCCTGCTGATCGCGATCGCGCTGCTCTTCGGCCGCGCGCAGCGACGCACCATCGTAGCGCGCGGCGGCCGCGGCAGCGTTGGTGGCGAGCCCCTCGTTGATCTCGATCGGATGCTCGGCCGCGGCGGCGGTGGGAAAGCGCTGATAGCGCGCCGCGCGAAACGCCAGCGCATCCGCGATCGCGGATCTCCGCGCCTCGCCAGAGGTCTCGAGCCCCCGCGCCAGCGCGCGCCACTCGAGGCGGATCCAGTAGCGCCCCTCCAGCGAATCGAGGTGCGCGGGCGTGTCGACCGTTCCGCCGGTCATCAAGCCGAGGCCGGGCTGCACGCGATGAAACAGCTCGTGCATGAACAGCCGTCCCCGCTCCCCCTTGTCGGCCGGGATCATCTGCCAGTTGTAGGCGGACCACGTGACGCCGCCCCATTGGACGGGTGCATTGACCAGGCCGAGGAAGCGTGGACGATCGTCGGCCGGGGCCGGCTGGCTGGTCGCGATGGTCTTCGTGGCGGCGTCCGCGATCACCATCGGGCCGCACAGCGACACGCCCCAGAGGCGGCCGCCGTCGCGCTCGCACAGCGCCCCGGCCTCCGCGAAGTACTGCTGTGCGCGCGCCTGATCGACCTGCGCGGCGGCGGGGCGCGCCACGAGGGCGACGAACAGCAGGCACCACGACAGCCGCGTCATTTTGTCCCCGCACTCTTCAGTGGATGCCGCACGAAGAAGTCCCACATCACGCGCGTGGCATCCACACCCCTGCTGAAATGCCCGAGCAGCCATTGCGGCCCGGGCGTTCCGCCGAACCACTGATGTCCGCCGCCCCTGACCGTGTACAGCTCCACGTCCGCGCCGTCCGGGCACGAACGGTACTCTCGCCGCACGACGTCGGCGGCGAACGCGGCATCGACCGGATCGGGTGAGCACCCGTTCCGCCGCGCCCACGCGGCGATCCATCCAGGGATGCCTGGAAACGGCTCCGGCGCCAGCCATACCTTCGCGCCTTCGTAGGGCGTAAACGGATCGGCGGTCCCGTGAAAGGCGATGACCGGCGCGGGCGTCGCGCACCAGTCGGCCCGTTCGGTGAACGCCGACGCGACCGGGCCGAACGCCGCGATCTTGTCCGCGAGCGTGCACGACAGCGCGTAGGTCATGCCGCCGCCGTTCGACAGCCCGTTGGCGAAGACTCGCCTTCGGTCGATGTTGTAGGCGGCCGCCAGCGTGTCGATCAACTCGGAGATGAAGACGACATCCGGCGCGGCGCGCCGTTTCGTCTGCAGCGCGTCCATCTTCCACAGTTTCGGGCCGCCGCCCGTCCCGGCCGGGTAGACGACGATGAAGCCGCGTTCGTCGGCGAGCGCATTCCAGTTGCTCAGGGCCATCTGGAAGGACGGCCAGTTCATGGCGCCGTGCATGCTGATGACGAGCGGCGTCGGCCGGGCGCGGTCGTAGCTCGCCGGCACGTGCAGGATATATTCGCGCGTCTCACCCGCCGACGTCACCACCATCCCTGTCGTCCGGTTCTCCGAGTACGAGGCAGCCGCGCCGCCAAAGACGAAGAGCGCAGGCAGTCCGAGGCACAGCAGCATCGCCGCTTTCACGAGATTAGCCATGACGGCCCCACTCGAGCGCCAGCGGCGCCGCGGCGACGCGCGCCAGCGGGACGCTCAGGATGGCGATCGCGCCGAGGAAGTAGCGCGGCACCGCCGGCGAATCGGCGAACCACACGAGCCCTGCGTAGACGAGGAGGACCGTACCGAGCCAGCACGCCGCCCCGGCGACGAGCGCGCGATCGCCGAGCAGGCGGCTGTCGTGCAGGCGCACCGCCACCCAGCCGCCCGCCATCGTCTTGGCAAGGACGAGCGCGACGAGAATCCAGGGCAGCGCGTTCCAGACCATCGCCTGTGCCTGCCTGTTCGTCAGGACCAGATCGACGAGCAGCCAGAGCGCGATGACCGCGACGAGCGCCGCCACCACGCTGCCCTTGATCAGCCAGTCACGTCCGCTCAGGCCGACGCACATGCTCTGCACGAGGTGCTTCCACGTCGAGGCGACAAGGGCCGCGAGGACGGCCAGGACCACGGCCGTCATCCGCAGTGCGCCGGTCACTTCGCTGCCCGTGCGGAGACGCTCGACGACAACTGCCATGCGGCCCGATGCAGCGAGCGCCGCGACGATGAAGGTCACGACGAGCGCCCAGGCGGTGAGCGTGCTCCGGAGCGTCATGACGATCTTCGCGGCGACGAGCTCGGCGGTGCGCACCGGACGGCGCGCCGCGAACGGCGTCGGGGTGCTCAGCGCCGGCGCCGCGAAGACGGCGAGGAACGGCGGACTGAGCAGCGCGAGGAAGATCACGAGGAACACGATCGGGGCGGTGTCGTTGCCTCGGATGAACAGGAGCAGGAGCTCGGCGGGAACGACGAGCGTGACGAGGACAGGCAGGGCACGGCCATGCCGCCGCCACTCGAACCAGGCTTGCGCGCGGCCTGCCGACGTAAAGCCGGGTGCGGCACCGCCCGCGCGCGCGGCGGCCGAGACGCGTCCGGTCCAGTCGGGCACCTCGCCGCGCCGCGCGCGCGCCACGCCGTTCCAGGCGACGAGATACGCCAGCGGCAGCTGCGGCGCGAGCAGCGCCAGCAGCGTGCCCGTAGCGGCGTGCGAGTCGACCGCGACGAACACGACGACGTCGATCGCCGCGAGATACAGGACGCATGCCACAACGCGCAGGCCGCGCAGCCCGTAGGGTCTCCACGTCAGCGCCTGCATCCACGCCATGACGGCCGCGCCGAACAGCGCCGGCCACGCCCACGGCAGCGTCACGTTCGCCCCGATGCCGCGCGTCGTCGCGGCGACGACGAGCCACAGCGACGCCATCGCCGCGCAGCCGTAGAGCATCGGCCACGCGGCCAGCGCGGCGCTCGTCAGCGGCAGCGTGAACAGCCGCCGCGGAAAGATCGACTCGCGCGCGGCGATGTCGCCGGTCAGGCCAAACGTGAAGACGCCCACGAAGTAGAACGCGGCGAAGGTCACCGGCACGGTCAGGAACGCGGCGCGTCCGTCCGGCGGTGCCAGTCGGACGGCGCCGCCCGGCGCGAAGAGCGCGACGAGCGCCCAAAACGCCGCGGTGTAGACGGCGAGACACGCGAGGACGACGCGGTGCCCGCGGCCGAACTCCCACGCGAACGCGCGGCCGGCGCTCATCCGGCCGCGGCTTTCCTGACGAAGATCTCGTCGAGCGACAGGCCGCTGTGCGAGCCCCGGATGTCGGCCAGCGGCTCGCTCATCAGGATCCGGCCCTGCGCGATCATCGTCACGTGGTCGGCGACGGCTTCGACCTCGTCGAGCAGGTGCGACGAGAAGAGGACGGTCCGTCCTTCGTCGGCGATCGTGCGGATCACCGCGCCCAGGATGTCGCGGCGGACGATCGGATCGAGTCCCGACGAGGGCTCGTCGAGCACGAGCAGCTCCGGCCGGTAGGCGAGCGCGGTCACGAGCCCGGCGCGCGCTTTCTGGCCTTTCGACAGCGTCTTGATCTTCGCGGCGGGCTCGAGCGAGAAGGCGGCGCACAGCTCGCCTGCGTATCCATCGTCCCACGTCGGATAGAACGCACGGGAGTAGCGCAACAGCTCGGCCAGCGTCATCCAGCCGGGGAGATCGTTGTCCTCCGACAGGTAGCCGACGCGCGACAGCACGCCGACCGGATCGGCGACCGGATCGAGCCCGAACACGCGCACCGATCCACTCTGGGCCTTGAGCAGGCCGATCACGTGTTTGATCAAGGTCGTCTTGCCGGCGCCGTTGGCGCCGACGAGGCCGTAGACGCCGCCGCGCCGCAACGCCAGCGTCACCGCAGACAGCGCCTCTTTGGCGCCGAACCGGCGCGTCACCTGCGACAGCTCGATGATCGTGTCGGCCACGAGGTCGACCAAATCCTACACCCTACTGAATCTTCTCCGGCGTGATGAACCCCTTGTTCGTCCGCTTCGAGACCGTCGCGAAAAAGAGAAACACCTTTTCCATGTTGTCGGCGCCGCGGCGGATCCAGAACTCGTGGTCCTGGCCCGGGAATTCCAGGTAGAGGTGCTGCGCGCCCGCGCCCTGCAGCAGCAGTGCGGCACGCCGCGAGCCATTGACGCTCACGATCGAGTCCTTCTCACCGTGCATCAGGAGCGTCGCGAAGCTGCGGTAGCGTTCGGCGGCCGCCGCGTCCGGGATGCCGCCGGCGGCCGAGATCGGCGCGATCCCCGCCCAGATGTCGTTGTACTTCGCGCCGAGATAGTACGTCCCGGCGCCGCCCATCGAGTGCCCCATCAGATAGATGCGATCGCGGTCGATCGCATAGCGTTGGCGAATGAGCGAGAGCAGCGTCATCGCGTCGAGCTCAGACAGTTCGCCCGGCCGGCCGCTTCGCGCACCCCACCAGCCCGAGAGGCTGTATCCCATCGGCGCCACGACGATGAAGCCGTAGCGCTCGGCGTAGTCGGTCGTGCCGTCGAAGAGCATCTGCATCAGCGGCGTGATGTTCAGGCCGTGCAGGTCCACGACGAGCGGCGCCGGCTTTCCGGGCGTATAGGTGGACGGGACGAAGAGCGCGTAGGGCATGTCCGCACCGGCGTCGGCGAGATGGTGCGTGCACTCGAGGATGCGCTGTTGCGAGGCCGTCAGCGGCGGCTGCGCCGAACGCGGGATGCCCTGAAAGCCCCGCGAGATGTCCGGCGCCGGGACGCCCGGAAGCGGTGAGCCGTCGTGATTGACGTTCGGCGTGCCCGCGCTGGCGTCGGCGTGCGCCTGCGTGACGAAGGCGCAGTTCTGGCCCGGCGCCAGTTGCGCGGGCGTCGGCGATTGTGCCAAAGAGGGCGTTGCCACCAGCAGCACCAAGGCTGCGGCAACCGACGCCGTGCAGTTCACGACGCGTGACATATCGTTCACCGCTCGGGAGGGAGGAGCTCCAAGTCCAGGAGATCCTTGGGACGTCCGGACGCTTTCTTGTTGGCGACAAAGTCGGCGCGCCCCAGCGCGCCAATCGTCAGGTCGCCGATCGACACGTCGATCCGCCGCGGCCACGCTCCGTCGAACTCGACGCCCGAAATGCCGGTCAGGATGTCGATACGGGCGGGCGGAATCCCGATCTGGAAGACCGTGTCAGGCGCGCAGAGGTCGTTCGCGCCGAGATCGAAGAGCGGCGCCCCGAAGGCTCTGAGCGCGGTAAGGACGCGTGCCGCATTATCGGGTGTGGGCTGGATCCAGATGTCGAGGTCGCCCGTGGCCCGAGGTGCACCATGAGCGGCAAGCGCGTGGGCGCCGACGATGAGGAATCTAGCGCCGGCCGCGCACAGTGCGGACAACATCTCGACGAAGTCGCGGTTCATCGACGAGACCCTCCTTGAACATCCAGGCCTGCAGGGCGAGCTGCCACATCACGGCCACGCCCTCGCTGGGCGACGCCGGCCAGCCGGGCTGCGGGCGTCCTTCGTCGGCAAGAGGGAGCCGCCGCACGACGAGGTCTTTCCGCATTGCGCGATTGTATACGTGATCCCCGGACGAGCTCACTGCTTCAGCGTGACCATCGGATCGACGCGCATCGCGCGGCGGGCGGGCAGCCAGGACGAGAGCAGCGCCACGCCGGCGAGCAGCGCCACCGCCCCGGCGAGGACCACCGGATCGAAGGCGCGGACGCCGCGGAAGATCGACGCCAGGAACGCCGTCAGCCCGATGGCGAGCACGAGCCCCGCCCCGATCCCCGCCGATGTCAACGCGAGGCTGCGCGCCAGGACGAGACGCAGGACGGCACCGGACGAGGACCCGAGCGCCATGCGGATCGCAATCTCGCGGTTACGGGCGTTCACCATGATCGACATGATGCCGTAGACGCCGAGGCCGGCAAGCAGCATGGCGATCGCGCCCAGCGTGCCGACGACCAGGCCCTGCGCCCGACGGTCGCTCGCATACCATTCGTAGGCCGACGCCATCGTCGTCGTACTGATGGCCAGCGTGCGATCGACGCCCTGCACCAGCTCGCGCGCCCGCGCGGCCGTCGACGCCGGGTCCGACGCGGTCCGTACCATCAGCGTCACCTCCGTGGCGGGCGCCAGCGGCAGGTACACCTGGTTCTCCGGCGCGGCCGGAAGCTGGCGCTGGCTGACCTCGCCGACGACACCGACGATCGTGTACCACCCTTCGCTGTCGGCGCTGCCCGCCAGGCGCAGTCGTGCGCCGACCGGATTGCCGTCGGGCCAGTAGCGTCTCGCCATTCTGTCGTTGATCACGACGGCGCGGGCAGCCGAGGCGCGGGCCTCGACCGGGGTAAAGTCACGTCCCTCGCGGATCGGAATCCGCATCGCGGTGAGATAACCCGCGTCGACGAAGCGCACGGAGGCGGACGGGGACCGTTCCGTCGCCGTCGCACCGTCGACCACGAACGCGGTGTAGGGCACGTCGCGATCGAGCAGCGGCAGGTGGCTGGCCACGGCGACCGACGTCACGCCGGCGAGCCCCTGCAGGCGGCGGCTCGCGGCGTCGATGAAGGCAAAGCGTGGTTCGGGCCGCGCGTAAGCCGCGCCGGTGAACGCCACTCTCACCGCCAGGATCCTGTCGCGGTCGAAGCCGGGATCGACGTCGCCGAAGCGCATCGCGCTGCTGACGATGACGGCGGCGCCGGTGACGAGTGCCAGCGACAGCGACAGCTGCGCGGCAACCAGCACGCTACGGCTCCGCCGCGGGCCGGGCGGCGGCGTGGCGGCGCCGGCATCCGCCTGCAGCACGCCGCGGAGATTCACCCGCGTCCCCGCGAATGCCGGCCCCAGGCCGAACAACAGGGCCGTCGCCAGCGAAGCGAGGATCGCGAAGCTCACGACGCGGCCGTCGATGGCAAACGCGATCCATTCCGCGCCGTCCGGCTTGCCGACCGTCGACGCGAACAGGTCGATGCCCCACTGCGCGAGGATCAGGCCGGCGACGCCTCCCGTGACGGCCAGCATCAGGCTTTCGATCATCAGCTGCCGCACGAGTCGCAGGCGATCGGCCCCGATCGCCGAGCGAAGCGCCATCTCGTATTTCCGCGCGCCGATGTGGGCCGCGAGCAGCCCCGCGAGATTGGCGCAGGCGAGGAGCAGGACGAGCACCGCGGCGGCCAGAACGGCCAGCGCCATGTCCCGCTGCTTGGCGCCAATCATCATTCTCCGCAGCGGAATCGTCACCGCGGACGCCCGGCCTCCCGCGCCGGCCGCAACGGCGGTGAGTGCCGCGTCCGCCTGCGCCGCCGTAACGCCCGGTGCCAGGCGCATGACGATCTCCGCCGAACGAGGTACCGCGCTCCTCTCGAACGGCACCCAGACGCGAGCGCTCTGCGGAAAGCCGAACCCGCGCGCGGCGACGCCGACGACGACGTAGGTCTCGCCGTCGAGCGACAGCGTCGCGCCGACGACGTCGGGATTCGATCCCCAGGCATCCGTCCAGAGATCGTCGCTGATGACCGCCACCCTGGTGCCGGAATCGGCCGCGGCGAGGGAGCGTCCCCTTTGCACGGGCACGCCCAGCAGCGAGAAGAGATCGCCCGTCACGCGCGCCGCCTGCACTTTCTGCGCGACGACCGTCCCGGCGATGGTGGCGGCGCGCGTCGCATACCCGGCGATGCCCGAGAACGTTCCCGAGGTCTGTCGCAGCGCGGCGACCGTGTCGAGCGTCAGCGGCGCTGCGTCACCCGTCCGTCCGACGGAACGGACGGCAAACAGACGGTCCGGATCCGTGAACGGCAAGGGCTTGAACGCGACGGCGTTCAGGATGGCGAAACACGTGGTCACGGCGCCGATGCCGAGCGCGAGCGTGGCGATGACCACGACCGCGAATCCCGGCCGCCGGGCGACGAGCCGGGCGCCGACGCGCAGTTCCTGGAGAACAGTGAGCATGCGTGGCGCTGGCCAGCAACCAGTGTGCCACGGGGCAGCACCGTGCGCGCGCCGGAATCCGGCATTCAGACTGGCCGTTCCCGAAAAAAGGTGTGCGGCGTCGCACAGTCCGCACTAGACTCCGTGGCGCTCCCCCTTCTCGCAAGGAGACATGTATGAGTGTCGCGACCATTCGCCGCACCGGCCTCGTGGGCCTGGCGCTGGCCGTCATCGGCACGCTCGTGGTATTCGCGCGCGTGATCGCGAGCGCGCCGGCGGATCCGGGTGTGCTCGAAGCCTGCGTCAACCCGGGCAACGGGAACATGCGCCTGGTGGCGCCGAGCACGGCCTGCCACACCAACGAAACGCGCGTCAGCTGGAACGCCGAGGGCGTTCCGGGACCGGCGGGGCCGGCAGGGCCGGCCGGTCCGGCGGGACCCGCAGGACCGGCGGGGCCCGCAGGCAAGGACGGCGTCGACGGCGTGTCGGCCGGCGGACCGCCCTACGTCTGGGTCTGCACGCCGGGCAACCTCGATTACGGCAACAACACCAGCGCCGAAGTGAGCATCTTCAACGGCAGCGGCACGAGCGCGACGCTCGCCACGCACTTCCTGGCCAAGAACGGGGTGAACGTCTCGGGAGGGCTGATCCCGCTCAGCAGTCCCCCCGCGTTCTATCCCGGAGAAACAGGCGCCAACACCGTGACGGTGGCGAGCAAGAACACGTTGATCCTGCCGTTCTTCATCGGCGGCGGCCAGCGCGCGCTCGACAACACGATGATGGCGACGGTCGAGGTCACCTCCGATGTGCCGGTCGTCGTCGGGATGCAGATGCAGACCGGCGGTGGCCTGAACGCGGTTCCGTGCAACGCGCTGCCGAAATAGTGAGCGCGCGCGGCTTCCCGGTAAACTTGGCGTGGGATGCTGCGCAAGGCGGCGATTGGAATCGGCCTCGGCGCGGTGGCGGCACTGCTGGTGCTCGCCACCGCGCAGTGGGGTGATCTGCTCGATCGCTACGAGCTGACCACCTACGACTGGCGGATGCGGCTCGCCGCGGCGCCGCAGTCGGTCGACAAGGACATCGTCTTCGTCGAGATCAACGATCTCAGCATCCGCAAGCTGCAGCAGGGCTTCCACATGCGGTGGCCGTGGCCGCGCGTGGCGATCGGCCTGGCCGTCGAGTTCCTGCGCCGCGCGCCGGCGAAGGTCGTCGCCGTCGACGTCACCTTTCCCGAGCGGGACTACGTCGAGCAGTACAGCTTCGACGATCCCAACGACAAGTGGAGCGGCTTCAACAGCGACACCAACCTGTCGGACAACGTCAAGAAGTCGGGCAACGTCGTCCTGCTGGCTGACGCGGTGTATGAGGGCACCAGCGGTGCGGTGAAAGACGAGAACGCGGCGAAGTGGCAAGGCTCGCCGTTCAGCGCCGGGCCCTTCGCCGAGCCGCGGCCGCTCGTGCTCGCGCCGTATCAGTCGCTGACCGATGCCGCCGCCGCGCTCGGGCACAAT
>Ga0070683_100005371_pt1 | contig 10685 bp, 11 predicted proteins | sample KBSC713LmetaG_FD_64662 | JGI IMG/M metagenome (GOLD analysis project Ga0070683, IMG submission 64662) | Corn rhizosphere microbial communities from Kellogg Biological Station, Michigan, USA - KBS C7.1-3L metaG | ecosystem: Host-associated > Plants > Roots > Rhizosphere ...
GCCGCGCTCATCAACGCGTGGCTCGGAGACTGGTCGAGTGCACGCGCCTGGGCGGAGCGGGCGACCGAGGCCTACAGGCGCGAGGGGGCCGACCTCTATCCCGCATTCGCCATGCGCGGTCTCGCGCTCGTCGACGCCCTCGAGGGCCGGGTGGACGAGGCGCGCGAACTGTCGCAGCGCGGCCTGGAGCTAGCGGCCGAGGCCGGCGATCTCGTCGTCGCGACCCTGCACCGGAACGTCCTCGGGTTCGTTGCGCTTTCCGTCGGCGATCTCGCCGAGGCCGACCTGCAGCTGCGCGCCGCGGCGAAGCTCGACGAGCGGCTCGGGGTCGAGCATCCCCTGCGCTCGCGGCATGCGGGGGATCTCGTCGAGGCCGCGATCGGGGTGGGCGACCTCGCTCGCGCGGAGCGCGCGGTCCAGCGGATGGAGCACGCCGGAGCCGCTGCGCCGACGCCGTGGACGCTTGCAGTCGGCGCTCGCTGCCGAGGTCTGCTCGAGGCGGCGCGCGGTGATCTGGACGCTGCGGCTGTGGCGCTCGAACGCAGCCTCGACGAGCACGAGCGGCTGCCGATGCCGTTCGAGCGTGCGCGCACGCTGCTCGCGAAAGGGCGCGTGCACCACCGGCGCAAGGAGAAGCGCCTTGCGGCAGACACCCTGGCGGAAGCCATCAGGGTGTTCGAGGACCTCGGATCTCCGCTCTGGGCGGAGCACGCGCGGAGCGAGCTCGCACGTGCGGAGCCGCGCCGGCGCGGGCCTGACGAGCTCAACGAGACCGAGTGGCGCGTGGCCGAGCTTGCGGCGCAGGGCCTCTCGAATCAGGAGATCGCGCAGCGCGCGTTCCTCTCGGTGAAGACCGTCGAGGCGAACCTGACGCGCGTGTATCGCAAGCTCGGGATTCGCTCCCGCGCCGGCCTCGCACGCAAGCTGTCGTAGCGCGAGGGTTTTCCCTCTTTCCCGCTCCGGGAAGGCGTCCTAGCCTGGCGCTCATGTATGGCAGCGGCGTCGAGTACGTGGCCGAGTGCTTCTGGCCCGGGGTCGGGGAGACGGAGCTCAGCGCGCTCGACGAGCGCGCTCGAGCTTCCGCCGACTCGCTCCTCGAGCAGGGACGGTCCGTCCGCTACCTCGGTTCGCTGCTCATGCGCACCGACGAGGTCGTGCTCTGCCTTTTCGCCGGGGACGCCGAGGCCGTCCGCGCCGCGGCCGAGCGAGCCCACGTGCCGTTCGAGCGCATCGTCGTGGCCGAGCGCTCGTCGTGGCCCACTACCGACAGCACGCCAACCCAAGGAGGATCTCATGCATTCTCTTCGTCGGCACCCGACCTCGTGGTTCCTTCCGGTCGTGTGGATCGCAGCTCTCCTCGCAGTCGTCTGCAGTAGCGCATCCATCGCCTCGGGAACGAGCCCCACGAACGCGAAGCTCGGCGGCACTTGGAAGGGCAGCTACAGCGGGTCGTACTCGGGCACGTTCACCATTCACTGGAGGCAGAAGGCCTCCGGAGCTCTCACGGGCAAGATCACACTGTCGCGTCCGCAGGGGACGTACGGCATCTCGGGAAAGGTTCGCGGCTTCGCCATCACGTTCGGAGCCGTCGGTGCGGGCGCGACGTACACCGGCTCCGTCTCCGGCTCGTCGATGTCCGGCAAGTACAAGACCGGCGACGGCGGGAGCGGCCACTGGAACGCGCACAAGACCTCGTGAGGCCGGGCGCCACCGGCGAGGCGCGAACCCTCGACGCGATCCGAAGCGCCGGGGTTCGTGCAAGGTCTTGCCATGGAGCTAGGGAGACTCGAACTCCCGACCTCCTGGGTGCGATCCAGGCGCTCTCCCAACTGAGCTATAGCCCCGGGCGACGCCCGATTGTAGCCGTGACCGGTCGCTAGGGCCGATGTTCTGCCGGAGGCGTCAGGTCGACCGGCGGCACCTTGCAGATCGTGGCGTCCTCGTCCTTCGGGACGACGCGCGGTGTGTCCTGCGCGTGGGGGATGGCGGCGCCTCCGATGAGGATCCCGAGGACGACGAGCCACATCGCCGCGGTCACGCGAGCCCAGAACGGATATGCCCGGTGCACCCGCTCGCTGTCGGCCGGAGCCGCGACTTCCGACGTGCGCGGGAACGGCCGTGGCGGGATCGGGTCGGGCAGGACCGCGCGAGCGCGCGCGTCGAGGTCAGGGTCGATCAATGCGAGCTCGGGGCTGATGGGCTCCATGCGCATCGTCATCGGGATTCTCGCTGCGGTCCTTCACCCCTCGCGCCGGGAGCGGGCCTCGAGCCTGTCCCGGAGCGCGTCCAGCTCTGCTTCCAGCGCGCGATAGCGCTCCCATCGGTCGCGCGCGAGCGTGCCCTCCTCGAGGGCCGCGCGAACGGCACAGCCCGGCTCGGTCTCGTGCCGACAGTCGCCGAAGCGGCACCGACGGGCCAGTTCGGCGATGTCCTCGAAGGCGGCTTCGAGCCCCTCGTCGGCCATCGACAGGTGCACCTCACGCATGCCGGGGTTGTCGATCAGGAGGCCCCCGTCCGGGAGCTGCACGAGCTGCCGTCGTGTGGTGGTGTGTCGACCCGAGCCGTCCGCTCGCACATCGCCGGTCGCGAGGAGCTCGTCTCCCGCGAGGCGGTTGACCAGGGTCGACTTGCCGACGCCCGAAGGGCCGAGCAGCGCGCCTGTGACGCCGGGGCCGAGAAGGGCGCGGATCCGGTCGACCCCCACACCCGTGCGGCTGGAGACGAAGTGGATCGGGATGGCTCCGCCGACCCCCTCCAGCTCCGCGGCCGCAGACTCCGGATCCTCTTCGAGGTCCGACTTCGTGAGCACGATCACCGGCTGCGCCCCGCCCTGGAGCGCCAACGTCACGTAGCGTTCGAGCAGGAGCGCATCGAGCTCCTGCCCGAGCGCGGCCACGACGAACACGACGTCGACGTTCGCCGCGACGACTTGCTCGCGCGCCGTCTGCTCCGTCGCGTCTCCCGCTGCGCGTCGAACGAAGGCCGTGCGCCGGGGGAGCACGGCCTGGATGACGTCGTAGCGGTCCATGGCGACCCAGTCGCCCACGACCGGGAGCTCGGTGGATGCCGACGTCCGCCGCAGGCGCGGCGCGACGCGTGCGCGAACCTCGTCGTCCGCCGCGATGACGTCGTATTCGCCCCGGTGCTGGATAGCGACTCGACCGGGTCGGAGCTCACCGTGAGCCTCGAAGGCCGCACTCCACTCGTCGTCCCACCCGAGCGTCGCGAGTTCCGGCACGGGGCGATTGTCTCCGACGGCGCGCTCAGGCGGCGAGCGCGCCTTCGAGTGCGACGTCGATCGTCGGCGCGCCGAACGTGAATCCCGCCGCGAGCAGCCGAGCGGGGAGGACGCGCTGCCCTTCCAGCATGAGCTCCTGACCCATCTCGCCGAAGATCGTCCGCGCCGCGAAAGCCGGCACCGGCAGCACCGTGGGCCGGCTGAGTGCCCTTCCGAGCGCCTTCGTGAGCTGCTCGTTCGTCACCGGGTTGGGCGACGTGAGGTTCAGGACCCCATCGAGGTCCCCGTCGAGCGCCCGGCGGTAGCCGGCGATCAGGTCGTCGAGGGAGACCCAGCTCCACCACTGCTTGCCGCTTCCGATCCGTCCGCCCACGCCGAGCTTGAACGGGAGCAGCATCCGCTTGACCACGTCCGAGAGAACGATCCCCTGGCGGAAGTGCACCACGCGGAGCCCGGCGTCCCGCGCGGGGTCCGCCGCTGCCTCCCAGGCGCGGACGACATCGGCGAGGAAGCCGGTCCCTCGTTCGGACTCCTCGGTCAGGATCTCGCCTCCTCGGTTTCCGTAAGCGCCGACGGCAGACGCGCTCAGAAGGGCCGTGGGTCGTGGCTCCGCGGCCACCACCGTGCGTGCAAGGAGGCTCGTGGCCGAGACGCGGGACTCGAGGATCGCGCGCTTGCGCCGATCGGTCCAGCGCTTGCCGAGGTTCTCTCCGGACAGGTTGACGATCACGTCGGCTCCGGCAAGGTGCCCCGGGTCGAGGTCGCCCGCCGCGGGATCCCACCGCCGCTCGTCGGCGCCGATCGGGTCGCGGCGTACGAGCCTGAGCACCTCGTGCCCGTCGGCTCGCAGCGCCGGCACGAGTGCCGAGCCGATGAAGCCGGAACCACCGCCGACGACGATCTTCACGCGACTACGGTACCCCGATGCCGTCGAGCGCTACCGCCCCTCGCATCCGAGACGGCGTGCGCGCGGCGCTCCCACTGGCTCCGAGTCCGATCCTCTTCGGCCTCTCGTTCGGCGTCCTCTCGGATGCGACCGGGTTCGGAGGAGTGACGGCGGTCGTCATGTCCGCCACCACGTTCTCGGGTGCTGCGCAGTTCGCATCGGTCTCAGTCCGCGACGCGGGAGGCACCGTCGCGGCCGCGATCCTCGCGGCGGTCTTCCTCAACGCTCGCTACGTCGCGATCAGCATGACCGTGGCCTCGATCTTTCCCGGCGGGAGGCTGCGGCGGCTCGTCGAGTCGCAGGCGATCGTCGACGAGTCGTGGGCGATCTCCGGACGGAGCGGCCGCTTCGAGTGGCCGATTCTCGTCGGCGCGGGGCTCTTCTTCTACGTCCTGTGGGTGGCGAGCACCGCCCTCGGGACGGTGCTCGGTGGAGTCCTCGAGAATCCGAACGAGCTCGGGCTCGACGCCGCGTTCGCGGCGCTCTTCCTCGCGCTGGCCGTCCCGTACCTGCGCGAGCGCAGGGCGCGCGAAGCAGCGGCGCTCGCGGCCGGCATCGTTCTCGTCCTCATCCCGTTCGCCCCGGCCGGCGTGCCAATCATCGCCGCCGCCGCGGCGTGCCTGCTCGGCCTGAAGCGATGAGCGAGGCCTGGATCGTCGTCCTCGTCGTCGGCGCCGCGACGGTCGCGTCGAAGGCCGCCGGGCCCGTTCTCGTGGGACGTCGGCAGCTGCCACCGAAGCTTCAGGGCTGCATCGATCTGCTGGCTCCGGTGATGCTCATCGCGCTGGTCGTGACGCAGACGTTCGGCGGCAGCGAGGAGATCGAAGTCGACGCCCGTGTCGTCGGGGTCGGTGCCGCTCTCATTGCGCTCGCTTTCCGCGCACCCGTCATCGTGGCGATGGCGGTCGCCGCGTTGGTCACCGCACTCCTACGGTTGGCCGTCTAGGAGCGACGAGGTGCGCCGCCGTGCCAGAACACGGCGGCCGCCGCGATCGCCTCGGCGACGAGGCTCGCAAGGCCGATGACGAGAAGCCACGATCGAAAGTGCCGCATGCCGCAATGATCGACCTGCGCGGACGACGGCTTGAGCGTTATTCAGGTGGTCTGAAGACGGCGAAGGGGTCCGTGACCTCGAGCTCCCGGGCGCGGAAACGGTAGAGCTCTGCCGGCCGCCCGCCCGCCGGGCCGTGGGCACGATGCTTGCCCGTCGCCTCGATCGCGCCGCGCCGGAGGAGCACGCGCTTGAGGTTCGTCGCCGACACGTCGTATCCCAGCGCGGCCTCGTAGACGTCGCGCAGTTCCGCGAGCGTGAACGTCTCGGGCGCGAGCGCGAAGCCGATGTTCGAATACGAGAGCTTCCCGCGCAGGCGGTCGCGGCCGGCGAGGACGATCGCGCCGTGGTCGAAGGCGGTCTCGGGAAGCGCGTCGACCCGGTGCCAGCGCGTGTCCTCGGGGACGCTCGGGTCCATCCCGAGCGGGACGAGCCCGAGGTACGCGGTCGCGAGCTCCCACCGCTCGGGATGCCGTCCAGGCTCGCTCCAGGTCCCCAGCTGCTCCAGATGCGAGACCTCCCGCACGTCGACCTTGGACGCCAAATGACGCAAGATCGACGCCTCGAGGGTCTCCTCTGCGACGAGCGTCCCGCCTGGGAGGGCCCAGGTCCCCGTGTAGGGCTCACGGGCGCGCTCCCAGAGCAGCACCGCGAGGACGCCGTCCCGAACCTGGAACACGGTTGCGAGGGCGACGTGCGCGGGAGCCAGAGGTGGGGTGGTAAACTCAGCCACGAGGTTATCGCCTCAGAGGCTAAAACTACCATGGCCGATCCCGGAAAGACACGTTCCGATCGCGAGGTTGCGCTCGTCGTCGTCGGCGGAGGCGTGGCGGGTCTCTTCGCCGCGTTGTGCGCCGCCGCAGAGGGCGAGGTTCTCGTCATGACGAAAGGGCCACTGCTCTCGTCGACGAGCTTGCTTGCCCAGGGCGGCATCGCGGCCGCGGTGGGCGAGGACGACGATCCGGCGCTCCACTCCGAGGACACCCTGCGGACAGGCCGTGGCCTGTGTCGCCCGAGCGCGGTCGAGGTTCTCACTGCGGAGGCTCCGGCCCGCATCCGTGATCTCGTGGAGCTCGGCGTCGCGTTCGACGATGGACTGGGTCTCGAAGGGGGCCACACCCGACGGCGTGTCGTGCACGCGGGTGGCGCGGCGACGGGCGATCGCGTGGCGCGCAAGCTCGCCGAGCGAGTGCTCGCGCATCCGCGCATCCGGGTCGCCGAGGGCGAGCGCATGCTCTCCATCTGGCGCGACGACGAGCGCTGCGTCGGCGTCGTCACCGACCACCGAGCAGTTGCGGCGCGGGCCACATTGCTCTCGACGGGCGGCGCCGCCGCCCTCTGGGAGCGAACGACGAATCCAGCGGGGGCGGTCGGTGAGGGGATGGCGGCGGCGTATCGAGCCGGTGCGGCGCTCGCGGATCTCGAGTTCGTGCAGTTCCATCCGACGACCCTCGTCGACTCGTCGCTGCTGCTGTCCGAAGCGCTCCGAGGCGAGGGCGCGCTGCTGCTGGACGAGCAGGGCAACCGGTTCACCGACGAGCTCGCTCCGCGCGACGTCGTTGCGAGGGAGATCGCAGCGCGCGGAACCGTTCTGCTCGACCTCCGGCCGATCGACCGCGGCCGCTTCCCGTCGTTGATGGGCAGTCTGCTGGAGGAGGGATACGACCCGTCCCAGACACCGATTCCGGTCGCTCCGGCCGCGCACTACACGGTCGGCGGCGTCGTGACCGACCTCGACGGGCGCAGCGAGCTCGCGGGCCTCTACGCCGCGGGCGAATGCGCAGCGACCGGCGTCCATGGGGCGAACCGGCTCGCGTCCAACTCGCTGCTCGAGTGCCTCGTCTTCGGCCGCCGAGCGGCACTGTCGGCGCTCACCGAGCCCGCCCTTCCCGCGCAGCTGCCGGACGTGCCCGCCGAGCCCACTCCGGAGCCGGTCACGCCGGACCTGCGCCACGCCCTGTGGCGCGATTGTGGCCTCATCCGCGACGCCGCCGGGCTCGAGCACCTGCTCGACGCACCACATCGGCTCACACGGCTCATCGCACGGAGTGCGCTCACGCGCGAGGAGAGCCGCGGCTCGCACTTCCGGGCGGACTTCCCCTCGGAGAGCGAGGCCTTCGAGCGGCACGTCGTCCTGCGAGCGGGCGAGGAGCCCGTGCTCGAGGCATGGCGGTAGCAACCGACACGCTCGAACGCGCCGTGCTCGCCGCGCTCGCGGAGGACATCGGCGCCGGTGACGTGACGACCGAGGCGACCGTGCCCGAGAGCGCCCTCGGGACGGCAGAGCTCCTCGTGAAGGAGCCGGGTGTGGTCTGCGGCCTGCGCGCGGCGGAGTCGACGTTTCGCGCACTGGATCCCGATATCCGCTTCGAGGCGCTTGCGAACGACGGCGACGTGATCGACGAGCCGCCTGCTCTCGTCGCGCGCGTCGCCGGGTCGGAGCGCGCGATCCTGACCGGCGAGCGTGTGGCCCTCAACTTCCTCGGCCGCCTGTCGGGCATCGCGACCCTGACCCGCCGCTACGTGGAAGCAGTCGACGGGACGGGCGCGGCGGTGCTCGACACCCGCAAGACCACTCCCGGCCTGCGCGCGCTCGAGAAGCACGCGGTCGCGGTCGGAGGCGGCCGCAACCACCGCTTCGGCCTCGACGATGCAGTGCTCGTCAAGGACAACCACCTTCGCGCCGCCGGCTCCGTCGCGGACGCCGTGCGCCTCGTCCGTGCGGCGAGTGATCTCCCGATCGAGGTCGAGTGCGAGACGCTCACCCAGGTCGCGGAGGCGCTCGGAGCCGACGTCGACGCGATCCTGCTCGACAACATGACCCTCGCCGAGCTGCGCGAGGCCGTTGCTCTCGCCGCCGGCCGCGCACGGCTCGAAGCCTCGGGCGGCGTGAGCCTCGACACCATCCGCGCGATTGCGGAGACGGGGGTGGACGAGATCTCCGTCGGCGCGCTCACCCACTCCGCCCGCTCCCTCGACGTCTCACTGGAGCTCACATGACACTCACGCTGACACCGAACGAGATCACGACGATGCAGGAGGAGATCCGCGCGCTCGCCGCCGAGCGGGGAGCGGTGATCCTCGCCCACAACTACCAGGTGCCCGAGGTGCAGGACGTCGCCGACTTCGTCGGGGACTCCCTCGGGCTCTCGCGCGAGGCCGCCGCCACGGACGCGGACGCGATCGTCTTCTGCGGCGTCCACTTCATGGCCGAGACCGCCGCGATCCTCAGTCCGCAGAAGACCGTGCTCATCCCCGATCTCGACGCCGGATGCTCGCTCGCGGCCTCGATCTCCGCAGACCAGCTACGGACGTGGAAGGCCGAGAACCCGGGCGCGGTCGTCGTGTCGTACGTGAACACGACGGCCGAGGTGAAGGCCGAGAGCGACTACTGCTGCACCTCGGGCAACGCAAAGGGCGTCATCGAGTCGATCCCGGAGGACACAGAGATTCTCTTCCTCCCGGACATGTTCCTCGGCCTCTGGCTCGAGAAGGTCACAGGGCGGAAGCTGCGGATCTGGATGGGCGAGTGCCACGTGCACGCCGGGATCCGCCCGCAGGACATCACGCGCTGGCAGGAGGATGCTCCGGATGCCGAGTTCCTCGTGCATCCCGAGTGCGGATGCGCGAGCCAGTGCATGGCCTTCGGCAACGACAAGACGCACATCCTCTCGACCGAAGGGATGATCAAGTTCGCGAAAGCGTCGCCCAAGGAGCGGTTTCTCGTTGCGACCGAGACCGGGATCATCCACCGTCTGAACAAGGAGGCGCCGGAGAAGCGCTTCGAGGCGGTCTCGGAGAAGGCGATCTGCCGCTACATGAAGATGATCACGCTTCCGAAGCTGCTCGACTCGCTCCGTGAGTGGAAGTTCGAGGTCACGGTGCCGGAAGAGATCGCCGAGAAGGCACGCGGTGCGATCGACCGGATGGTTGCGATCTCCTGAGAGCGGGAACATCGGCCCGGTGGCCGACGTTCTGCAGCACGTGCCCGCCCCGGTCGTGAAGCGGCTCACGGACGCCGAGCGCGCGTTCCTCGAGCAGCCGTACGTCGGCGTCGTCACGGATCTCCGGCCCGACGGCTCGCCGCACTCGACGGTCGTCTGGGTCGACGTCGACGACGAGGGCGTGTCCTTCAACACCGCACGGCCGCGCGCGAAGCCCCGTTACCTCGAGGACGATCCCCGGCTGTCGCTCGTCGTCCTCGATCCGCAGGACCCGTATCGCTGGATCGCGATCACCGGCACGGCCGCGATGAGGGACGAGGGCGCCGACGACCAGATCGACCGGCTATCGAAGAAGTACACGGGACGCGAGAAGTACGCATCGCACCGCGAGGGGGAGACCCGCGTGTCCGTTCGGATCTCCCCGACCTGGATCGAGTCTCGAGGGCTGGGCTAGGCGGCTCTGACCGAGTGCACCGGCGGTAGTTTCGTGGCCGCCGTGAACCACGTCTTGCCTGCGTCGCCGGAGCCGAACACGTCGCCCGATGTCGCGCCGAAGTAGAGGCCCATCGTCGCGCCTGCGCCCTCGCCGCAGAACGCCTGTCGGAGGATCGTGAGATACGCATCCTCCTGCGGGAGGCCGTCGCCGCGCGGCGTCCAGCTCGCACCGGCGTCGCGCGTCTCGTAGACGCGTACCTTGCCCTCCGGCGTCGTGCGGTCCATGTCGGCGACGAGCGGGATGACGAAGGCGCTGTCCGGGTCGGCCGGGTCGAGCACCATCGGGAAGCCGAAGTCGGAGGGCAGTCCGTCCGCGATCGACGTCCAACTCTCGCCTGCGTCGTCGGAGCGGTAGACGCCGCCGTGGAACTGCATGAACATCCGCTCGGGCTGCGTCGGCGCTCGGTGCATGTTGTGGACGCAGAGCGTGAGCGTGTCCTCGCGGGCCTCCTCCGGCATGTAGCGCGGGTAGAGGTTCTTGTTCCCGTGGCGCCAGGTCTTCCCAGCGTCCTCGGTGAGCCACACGCCGACCGCCGAGATCGCGAGCGCGACGCGCGCGGGGTCGCCCGGCCACGTCGCGATCGAATGCATGCACATGCCGCCGGCGCCGGGGCTCCACTCGGGCCGCGTCGGCTGCTCCCAGAACGCCTGGTTCAGTGCCCAGGTGAGGCCGCTGTCGTGGCTCTCGAAGAGCACGCCCGGCGCGCCGCCCGCGTACAGGTGGTCGTCGTCCTCGGCGGGAACGATCGTCCACAGGCGCTCGAGCGGGTCCTTGGCGTTCTCGGGCAGTTCGAGTCCCGCTGCCTGCTCCCACTCACCGCCGGGGTCGTCCGTGTAGAAGACCTTCGGGCCGTAGAACGCGGACGTCACCGCGGCGAGCCAGCGGCCCGAGCGTGGGTCGCGCATCGCAAACTCGACGGGCTCGCCGGCGAACGCGCGGGACGTGACCTCGAACGGCGAGCCGGCCTCGCCCTCGAGCACGAACAGGCCCTTCTTCGTCCCCACCAGAAG
>Ga0070683_100005373_pt1 | contig 10682 bp, 9 predicted proteins | sample KBSC713LmetaG_FD_64662 | JGI IMG/M metagenome (GOLD analysis project Ga0070683, IMG submission 64662) | Corn rhizosphere microbial communities from Kellogg Biological Station, Michigan, USA - KBS C7.1-3L metaG | ecosystem: Host-associated > Plants > Roots > Rhizosphere ...
AGGTGCTTCGCCCACTGGCACGCGATGCTGCCGACACCGCCCGCCGCCGCGTGGAACAGGATGGTGTCGCCGCGCGCGACCCGCGCGCACCGCAGCAGCAGGACCTCGGCCGTCATCCCCTTCAGCATCATCGCGGCGGCCGTCTTGTCTTCGATCCCCGGCGGCAGCTTCACCAGCCGGGAGGCCGGCGCGACCCGCACCTCGGCGTACGACCCGGGCAAGCCGGCGTAGGCGACGTGATCACCGACGGCGACCTCCGAGACGCCCGGCCCGACCGCCTCGACGACGCCCGCCCCTTCCTGCCCCGGCGTGAACGGCATCGCGGGCGCCTTGTACAGCCCGCGCCGGAAGTAGACGTCGATGAAGTTCACGCCGATCGCCGTCTGGCGGACGCGCGCTTCACCCGGTCCGGGCGTCGGATCGGGGACATCCTCGAACCGGAGCACCTCCGGCCCACCGAGCTCGTGGACGACCATCGCCTTGGGCATGGGCGCAATATAGGCAGTGCGCGGCCCAGCCGCAGCAACGGAGTTCGGTCGCTCTACCCGAGGCCGAGCAGCGCCCGCAGGCGGCGCGCGACCCGATCGCCCTCGCGCGAGCGCCGCGGGGCCACGAACACGATGTCGTCGCCCGCGATCGTGCCGAGCACGTCGTCCAGGTGCGCCTCGTCCAGCGCGCGCGCGACCGTCGAGGCCGCGCTGGCCTTGGTGCGCACGACGACCAGCGTGTCGCTGTGGTCGACGCCGTCGACCAGCCGGCGCACGGGCTCGAGCGGCAACGCCCCACCGTCGTCGTCGACCAGGTAGCGCGGCCCGTCCGCACCGGCGGCCCGCTGCGCCCCGATCACCGCCATGTCGCGCGACAGGGTCGCCTGCGACGCCTTGAACCCGCGCGCGCGCAGGCGACGGCGCAGCTCGGCCTGGCTGGTCACCGCGCCGTCGGCGCCGTTGCCGCCGGCCGTGCCGAGGATCTCCCGGATCGCGTCCCGCCGGGCCTCGCGCGGCGGCTGCGTCTTGGTCGCGCCCGGCATCTCAGGTCACCAGCGTCCCGACGCCGCGGTCGGTGAACAGCTCGGCGACGACGCTGTGCGGCTGCCGCCCGTCGACGACGTGCACGGCGCGCACGCCGCTCGCCAGCGCATGCAGCACCGCCTGCACCTTCACCAGCATGCCGCCCTTGATGGTCGACCCCAGGCGGGCCTCCAGCTCGGCGGCGCGGACCTCGGAGATCAGCGTCCCGTCCTCTTCCAGGATGCCGGCCACGTCGGTCAGGAAGATCAGCCGTTCCGCGCCGCAGGCGCCGGCGATCTCACTCGCCGCGACGTCGGCGTTGATGTTGTAGCTGGAGCCGTCCTTCCCGAACCCGACCGGCGAGATCACCGGCAGGTAGCCCCTCTCGAGGAACATGTCGAGAAGGTCCGCGTTGACGGACTCGATCTCGCCGACGAAGCCGAGGTCCTGCTTGCCCGGCGGCGTCTCCAGCTTGTGCGCGATCAGGAGGCGCCCGTCCTTGCCCGACAGGCCGATGGCGTTGCCGCCCAGGCTGTTGATCAGGCCGACGATCTCGGTGTTGATCCGGCCGGTCAGCACCATCTCGACGACCTGGACCTCCTCCTTGCCGGTGATGCGCTGGCCGTCGGAGAACTCGGACTTGCGTCCCAGCTTCTCCAGCGTCTTGGTGATCTCGGGCCCGCCGCCGTGGACGATGACCGGCTTGAGACCGGCCGACTGCAGGAGGACGACCTCCTCGGCGAAGCTGCGCTTCAGCGCCGGATCGATCATCGCCGCGCCGCCGTACTTGATGACACAGCGCTTGCCGCCGAACTTCCGGATGTAGCTGAGCGCCTCGACGACCAGCGGGCGGTTGGTGCCGATGGGCGGGCGCTTGACTGTCGCCGCGGCCGGGCCGGTGTAGTACTCGGCGTTGATCTTCACGTAGTCGAACGTCAGGTCGCAGCCCAGCGCGCGCGCCGAGGCCGCGCCCACATTCAAGTCCAGGCGCACGGCGATCTCGGCCTTCTTCATGTGCGCCGACAGCGTCGGCACGTCGAACGCGACCGGCGCGCCGTTGCCGTAGACACGGACGCCCTGGATGTCCAGCGTCACCTTCGAGAGATCGAGCGGCAGGTTGCGCGCCCCGACGCGCGCGCCGAGGGCGGCGAGGATCCGGCCCCAGGACGGGTCGCCGCCGAAGATGCCCGACTTGACCAGGCTGCCGCCCGCGACGGCGCGCGCGAGGTCACGCGCCACCTCACGCTCCGGCGCGCCCGCCACGTCGACGATCAGCAACTTGCTCGCGCCTTCGCCGTCGGCGGCGACGGCGCGCGCGAGATCGCCGCACAGGCCGACCAGCGTGGCCTGCAGCTTCGTGAAATTCGCGCCCTCGCGCTCGATCGCCGGGGCGCCCGAACGGCCGTTCGCCAGCGCGATCACCATGTCGTTCGTCGACATGTCGCCGTCGACGGTGATCGTATTGAACGTGTCCTCGACGGCCTCCGCGAGCGCCGCCTGCAGCACTGCCGGCGCGACGGTCGCATCGGTGGTGATGAAGCAGAGCATGGTCGCCATGTTCGGGTGGATCATCCCCGAGCCCTTGGCGATCGCGGCGAACTTGACGGCCTTGCCGCCGACGTCGATCTCGCGGAACGCCACCTTCGTGCGCAGGTCCGTCGTCCGGATCGCCTCGGCGGCGGGGAGCGCGTCGTCGCCCAGCGCCGCGACCAGCCCGGGCATGGCGGCGGCGATGCGATCGACCGGAAGCGACGCGCCGATCGCGCCTGTCGATGCGGTCAGTACGGCGCCGGCGTCGATGCCCAGCGCCTCCGCGGCGGCCTTCGCGACCGCCCGCTCGTCGGCGGCGCCGCGCGGCCCGACGATCGCGTTGGCGTTGCCGCTGTTCGCGACGATCGCCCGGATGTCCTTGGCGGGCAGGCGCGCGGCGGCAAAGTCACACGGCGCCGCCCGCATGCGGTTCACGGTGATCGTTCCGGCCGCCGCACAGGGCGTGTCGGAGACGATCATCGCCACGTCGCGGCGGGTGGCCCCCGCCTGCTTGACGCCGGCGGCGATGGCGCCGAACCGAAACCCCGTGGGAACTGAGAAGCTCTTTGCGGCGGACGTGCTCAAGGTGCGCTCCCGATCAGGTTCAAGAGGCCAGTGGTTTCTTCGAAGCCGAGCATCAGGTTGGCGTTCTGGATGGCCTGTCCAGCCGCTCCCTTCACCAGGTTGTCGAGCGCGGCGAACGCGATCGCGACACCGCGCTCGGGATCGGCGTCGGCGCCCAGCAGCACGCGGTTGGTGCTCACCACCGGGTGCAGGCGCACCGCCTCGGGCTTGGCCGCCCGCAGGAACGGCTTGCCGGCGACGAAGCGCTCGATCGCGGCGGCCGCGTCGGCGCCTGTCTTCCCGGGATTCAGCCGGCCGTACACCGTCGCGAGGATTCCCCGGCGGGTCGGCAACAGGTGCGGGGTGAACGTGATCTTGAGGGCCGGCTGGCCGGCGAGCCCGAGCGCCCGCTCGATCTCGGGCGTGTGCTGGTGCTTCAGGACGCGGTAAGCGCGGAAGTCACCGTCGACCTCAGAGAACGAGAAGTCCTCGCTCGCCTTGCGCCCGGCGCCCGTCGTGCCGCTCGCGGCGTCGACGATGATGCCGTCCTTCGCGATGATCTCACCGCGCAGCAGGGCGAGGACCGCCAGGGTCGCCGTGGTCGCATAGCAACCAGGATTCGACACGAGCCGCGCGGCTCGGATGTCACTCGACGCGCCCGCCTCGGGCATCGAGTAGCAAGCCGCCGGCAGCAGGTCGGGCCGGGCGTGCGCGAACCCGTACCAGCGTGGATATTCATTCGCGGACAGCCGGAACGCGCCCGACAGGTCGACGACGCGGGCACCGGCCTCGAGCGCGACCGGCGCCAGCGCGATCGACGCCTCGGCGGGCGTACACAGAAACACGACATCCAGCCCGGCGAACGCCGCCGCCCTCGCCTCCTTCTGCGCGCGGACCACCACCGCCCCTCCGGCAGCGCCGATGGGCAGGTGGTCCGCCAGCGTCGTTCCCGCCCACTTGTCACTGATCGCCAGCGCGAGCGCCAGCTGCGGATGCCCCGCCACGATGCGCGCCAGCTCGATCCCGGAGTACCCGGAGACGCCGACGATGCCGACCGTGGAGACGGGGGCCTTATTCATGGCGTGAATATTTATTCACACCGGCGACTCAAGCAAGAAGAAAGAACGGGCGTTCAGCGACCGGTGTGGCCGAAGCCGCCGTCGCCGCGCTTGCTCTCTTCCAAGCTGTCCGCCTCCTCCAGCTCCGCAACCACGACCGGGGAGATCACCAGCTGGGCGACGCGGTCACCTGGCTGGACGACGTACGCGTCCGAGCCGAGGTTCGCCAGAAGCACCTGCACCTCGCCCCGGTAGTCGCTGTCGACCGTGCCGGGCGCGTTGGGCAGGGTGATGCCGAACTTGCGGGCCAGGCCCGAGCGCGGGCGCACCTGTCCCTCGAACCCGGGCGGGATCTCGAACGCCAGCCCGGTCGGGACGGCGACGCGCCCGCCGGGCGGGATCTCGATCGGCTCGTCGGCCGCCGACGCGAGGTCGAGCCCCGCGGCCCCGGCCGACATGTAGCGCGGGGCCTGCGCCCCGGGGCGCAGCTTCCGGAAGCGGACCCGGGGTGCAGCCATCGTCACCGACTCGGTTACGAAGCGGCGACGGTGCGGAAGTTGTGCACGACCTCCGGGTTCTCACCCAGGGTCGCGCGCCGCGAGAGGCGGATCTTTCCGGTGGCGCGGTCGATCGCGATGACCTTGACCACCATCTCGTCGCCTTCCTTGCACACGTCCTCGACGCGGTTCACCCGCTTCGAATCGAGCTCGCTGATGTGCACCAGGCCGTCGGTGCCGGGCAGGATCTCGACGAAGGCGCCGAACTCGGCCAGCCGCTTCACCACGCCCATGTAGTACTCGCCCACCTCCGGCTCGGTCGTCAGGCCCTTGATGATGTCGATCGCCTTCTTGACGGCGATGCCGTCCGGCGACGCGATGTGCACCGTGCCGTCGTCCTCGACCTCGATCGAGACGCCGGTCTGGGCGGTGATGCCGCGGATGGTCTTGCCCCCCGGGCCGATGATCTCGCGGATCTGGTCGGGCTTGACCCGCAGCGTGTGAATGCGCGGGGCATAGCGCGACAGATCCTCGCGCGGAGCCGCCAGCGCCTCGGCCATCTTGCCCAGGATGTGGATCCGTCCGTCGCGCGCCTGCCGCAGCGCCGTCTCCAGGATCTCGCGCGTCAGCCCCTGGATCTTGATGTCCATCTGGACGGCGGTGACACCCTGCTTGGACCCGCAGATCTTGAAGTCCATGTCGCCCAGGTGATCCTCGTCGCCGAGGATGTCGGACAGGACGGCGACGCGGTCACCTTCCTTGATCAGGCCCATCGCGATTCCGGCCACCGGCGTCTTGATCGGAACGCCGCCGTCCATCAGGGACAGGATCCCGCCGCACACCGAAGCCATCGACGAGCTCCCGTTGGACTCGAGAATCTCCGACACGATCCGGACCGTGTAGGGAAAATCCTTTTCGCTGGGCAGCACGCGCGCGATCGCGCGCTCGGCCAGGTTCCCGTGGCCAACCTCGCGGCGGCTCGCGCCGCGCAGCGGTTTGGTCTCGCCCGTCGAGAAGGGCGGGAAGTTGTAGTGCAGCATGAAACGCTTGTCGACGTTGCCGGTCAGCGCCTCGATGTGCTGCGCGTCCTGGCTGGTCCCGAGGGTGGTCGTGACCAGCGACTGCGTCTCGCCGCGCGTGAACAGCGACGAGCCGTGCGTTCGCGGCAGCACGCCCACTTCGCAGGTGATCGTGCGGATGTCGCTCGGGGCGCGCCCGTCGATACGCCGGCCGGTGTTCAGCACCAGCTCGCGCAGATGCTTCTTCTTGGCCGATTCGAACGCCTCGCCGACCTCGGCGCCACGCTCGGGGAACGTGCTCTCGAGCGCCGCCTTGGTCTCTGCACCGGCCGAATCGAGCGCCGAGTACCGCTCGTGCTTGTCGCGGATAGCCATCGCCGCTTCGATCTTCTGGTTCGCCAGCGAGGCCACCTTGTCGACGATCGCCGGATCCTTGACCGGCGGCACGAACTCTCGCTTGGGCTTGCCGACGGCGGCGCGCAGCTTCTCCTGGAGGTCAATCAGCGGCTGGGCCGACTGGTGGGCGAACATGAGGGCGTCGACGATCACGTCCTCGCCGAGCTCGGCGGCGCCGCCCTCGACCATCACGATCGCGTCGCGGCTGCAGGCCACGAGCAGGTCGAGATCGGACAGGGCGCGCTCCGCGAACGTCGGGTTCAGGACCAGCTTGCCCTCGATGCGTCCGACGCGGACGCCGGCGTACGGGCCCGCCCAGGGAATGTCCGACAGGTGCAGCGCCATCGACGCGCCGGTCATCGCCAGCACGTCCGACGCGTTCTCGCGGTCGGTCGACACGACCATCGCGATCACCTGCGTGTCGAACCGCCAGCCCTTCGGAAACAGCGGGCGCGACGGACGATCGATGAGCCGCGAGGTCAGCACCTCGACCTCGGTCATCCGCCCCTCGCGCTTGAAATAGCCGCCCGGGATGCGCCCGGCGGCCGACGTCTTCTCCAGGTAGTCGACGGTGAGCGGCATGAAGTCCACGCCCGGGCGCACCGACGACGACGCGACCGCGGTCACCAGGACCATCGTGTCGCCGTAGCGGACGACGACGGCGCCGTCGGCCTGCTTCGCCATGCGGCCGGTCTCGATGCTGAGCTCCTTGCCGCCGAAATTCACACCTTCACGAACGAACATGTTGTCTCCTGATCAGTGGGCCCCGGCCGTTGGACCGAGTCGGGTCGCGTCGCGTCGTGCGAGCACGACGGCGTGTCGGACGGCGCGCGTGCGCCTTCCGATGCGGCCGTCGGGATTTTCGCGTTCGAGCTCGACGTTCTACTTACGGATACCGAGCGATTGGATCACGGCGCGATACCGGTCGACATTCTTGGTCTTGAGATAGTCCAAGAGCCGACGGCGCTGGCCGACCAACATGAGCAGGCCGCGACGCGAATGGTGATCCTTCGCGTGCACCTTGAAGTGCTCGGTGAGATACGAAATCCGTTCCGAAAGCAGAGCGATCTGAACTTCGGGAGACCCGGTATCACCAGGTTTCCGCGCGAACTTCTGCACGACTGCCGACTTACGTTCCGCTGCGAGGGCCATTGTTCTTTGTCTTTTCTTTTCGAGTGGTCGGGAATGTCCCAGAAAAAGCGGGGACAGTCAATGAGTTACCTTCGCGTAAAAAGCGGCCGAGCTCTGCTGGCCGCTTTCATCGCGGGAGCGGCGGAACCCTAGCAGGGTTCCGCATGAGATCGAAAGACACGCAGGAGATCTAGTTTTCCTTCTGGTTGCGGTTGAGCCACCGCTACCAGTTTTCCCCGGCTGTCGACAAGGCAAAGTCGCCTCTCGGGGCCCCCTTTGCCGGTTTCCAGAACGATCTTGCGGCCGAGGCGCACGTCGCGGGCGACGGTGTCGTCCACGACGCGCTGCTCGAGGTGGCCGAGGGCCGCCGCCAGCTCGACCAGCGGGAGCGAGGCTGCCTGCGCGCCTGGATCGGTCAGCGCCGCCAGGACCTCGTCCAGCGGGCGCGCCTCGGCCAGCGAGAACGGGCCCGAGCGCGTCCGCCGCAACGCGGTCACATGCGCGCCCACGCCCAGCGAGCGGCCCAGATCGCGCGCGAGCGCGCGCACGTACGTCCCCTTCGAGCAGCGCATCGTGAAGGCGACCGACGCCGGGCCGGCGAACGACGTCACCTCCAGCGCGTGAATCATCACGTCCCGGGCCGCGACCTCGACCACCTCGCCGGCGCGGGCGTAGTCGTACAGCGGCCGCCCCGCCCGCTTCAGCGCCGAGTAGTTCGGCGGCACCTGGGCGATCGGGCCGCGAAACGGCTCGATCGCGCGGCGCACCTCGGCCTCGCCGACCGCGGTCGCGTCGCGCTGCGCGGTGACCGCGCCCGCGGCGTCGTCGGTGTCCGTCTCGACGCCGAAGCAGACCGCGAACGTATACTCCTTGTCGGCGTCCAGAAGGAACTGCGCGAGCTTCGTCGCCTCGCCGAGGCAGACGGGGAGGACGCCGGAGGCCGCGGGATCCAGCGTGCCGCCGTGCCCGACGCGGCGCAGGCCGGCGGCGCGCCGCACGCGCCGGACCACGTCGAACGACGTCGGCCCGATCGGCTTGTCGATCACCAGCACCGCGTCGTTCGCGGCGGGGCGCGGCCGCGCGCTATCTGTCGCTGCCGTCGTCATCGTCGTCGTCGGTGGGCGCCGGCGCGGCGGGATGCACGGCCGCCTCGTCGCGCAGGATCTTCTCGACGCGCTCGGCCTGCTCGAACACCTTGTCCACCTCGAACTTGACGGCCGGCGCCACCTTCATGCGCAGGCGCCGCGCGATCGCCTGGCGGAAGTAGCCGCTCGCGTGGTCCAGGCCCTCGCGCACGCGCTCCAGCGCCGCGGCGTCCGCGTCGTGGACCGTGAACAGCGCCCGCGCGTGGCGGAGATCGCCCGAGACGCGCACGTGCGTCACCGTGATCAGGCCCGCGCCCCTGACGCGCGGATCCTTGATCTCGTCGCGCGCCAGCACCTCGCCGAGGATCGCCCGCACCTCGCCGGCCACCCGTTCCAGCCGCAGCGACACCCTCACTCCTCCCAGTGCTTGAAGTCGGGGCCGGCCAGCTCGTCACCGAAGGTTTGCAGCTCTTTCTCCTCGTTGGAGACCGAAACGTGGCTGCGAATGAAGCGCAGCACCTCGTCCAGGGCCGACTCGGCGAAGCGCCGATCGCTGCCCACCAGCGAGATGCCGAGGACCGCCCGCTGCCAGCGGTCGTCCTCGGACACCTGCGCGATCGAGACGTTGAACTTGTTCCGCACCAGGTCCTTCATCTTGCGCAGCACCATTCGCTTGTCTTTGAGCGAATGGCTGTCCCCCAGGAACAACGTCACGCGCGCGATTCCTACTGTCACGGGCGATCGCCCTCGTCAGCTGTGTACCGGGCTAGTTGCGCTTGCCTTCGCCGGTCGGGTTCTCCAGCGTCGCCGCGATGGTCTCGATCTCGAACGCCTCGATGATGTCGCCCTGCCGGAGGTCGCCGTAGCCTTCGATCGAGAGGCCGCACTCGTAGCCCTGCGACACCTCGGAGACGTCGTCCTTGAACCGGCGCAGCGAGCCGACCTTGCCCGTGTAGACGACGACCGAATCGCGCACCAGGCGCAGCAGCGCCTTGCGGTTGATCTTGCCTTCCGTGACGAAGCTGCCGGCGATCGTTCCCGCCTTCGGGATGTTGAACACCTGCCGCACCTCCGCCTTGCCCATCACCTTCTCGCGCGTGATCGGTGCCAGCATGCCGACCATCGCCTTCTTCACGTCGTCGATGGCGTCGTAGATGACCTGATACAGCTTGATGTCGACGCCTTCCTGCTCGGCGAGCTGCTGCGCCTTGCCGGCCGGGCGGACGTTGAAGCCGACCACGACGGCCGTCGACGCCTTCGCCAGGCTGACGTCGGACTCGGTGATGCCGCCGACGCCCGTCGAGATGACGTTCACCCCGACGGACTCGGTCGACAGCTTGGTCAGCGCGTTCGCGATCGCTTCGATGGACCCCTGCACGTCCGCCTTGAGGACCACCTTCACCTCTTTGACGTCGCCCGACTTGATCTTGTCGAGGATGTTCTCCAGCGACACGCGGCCGCTGCCCGCCAGCTCCTTCTTGCGACGCACGTCGTGCCGGTGCTCGACCAGCGCCTTCGCCGCCTTCTCGTCGCCGACGACGTTGAACACCTCGCCCGCGTCGGGGACGCCGTCCAGGCCCAGCACCTCGACAGGCGTCGACGGACCGGCGTCCGTGATCGACTGGCCCTTGTCGCCGAGCATGGCGCGGATCTTCCCGGAGTACTCGCCCGCGACGACCAGGTCGCCGACGTGCAGGGTCCCCTCCTCGACGAGGATCGTCGAGATCGCGCCGCGCGCGCGGTCCAGGCGCGCCTCGACGACGTGGCCCTTGCCCGGCTTGTTCGGGTTGGCCTTCAGCTCCAAAAGCTCGGCCTGCAGGCTCAGCATTTCCAGCAGCTTGTCGATGCCTTCCTTCGTCTTGGCCGACACGGGCACGAAGATCGTCGTGCCACCCCACTCTTCCGACACCAGGTCGTGCTCGGAGAGCTTGTTGCGGATCTGATCCGGGTTGGCGCCTGGCTTGTCGATCTTGTTGATCGCGACGACGATGGGAACCTTCGCCTCCTTGGCGTGGTTGATCGCCTCGATGGTCTGCGGCATCGGACCGTCGTCAGCCGCGACGACCAGAACGACGATGTCGGTCATCTGCGCGCCGCGGGCGCGCATCGCGGTGAACGCCTCGTGGCCGGGCGTGTCCAGGAAGACGACGTCGCCGCGGTCGCTCGTGACCTTGTAGGCGCCGATGTGCTGCGTGATGCCGCCCGCCTCGCCCCCCGCGACGTTCGCCTTGCGGATCGCGTCCAGCAGCGAGGTCTTGCCGTGGTCGACGTGGCCCATGATGGTGACCACCGGCGCCCGTGGCAGCATGTCCTCGGGGTTGTCCTGGGTCTCGGCGCTCTCCAGCACCTCGTCCTCGTTGAACGCGGTGGACTCGATCTGGTAGCCGAACTC
>Ga0070683_100005377_pt1 | contig 10678 bp, 11 predicted proteins | sample KBSC713LmetaG_FD_64662 | JGI IMG/M metagenome (GOLD analysis project Ga0070683, IMG submission 64662) | Corn rhizosphere microbial communities from Kellogg Biological Station, Michigan, USA - KBS C7.1-3L metaG | ecosystem: Host-associated > Plants > Roots > Rhizosphere ...
ACCTTGCCCTTGGTCTGCGCGCGGTACGGGCGACACGCACGCGGCGTAAAGCTCCAGTGGTGGGCGAAGCGGAGAAACTCAAGATTGCGGACCAGCGCGCCGCCTTGAAGCCGCAGGTCACGCGTGATCACCGCTTTCATCTGATCGAAGAGCAGCTCCTGTGGGACGCCGCCGAAATAGCGAAACGCGTCCTCGAGGCCGTCGATCGACGCCCGCATGTCCTGGCGCGCGTAGAACCGGCACCACAGCACGCGCGAGTAGCCGAGCACGACCAGCAATGCGTACCGCACGCCCCACGAAATGAGAATCGGGCGAAATCGACCTGCGCTTGCCGGCCCGCCGGCGTCTCGAAGCGGATGATGGGCTCGGGCGCCGGTGCCGGTCGCACCCGACGGACAAACTCCTTCAGCTGCGTGTAGCTGCCGTCGAAGCCCGCCGCGCGGATCTCCGCGAGCAGCCGCACGGCTGACAACTGCGGGTACGCGGCGAGTCTCGTCTCGATAATCGCCTTGTAGGCGTCGAGTTTGGTCGGCACCGGGCGCCGCGGCCCGTAGCGCACGGGCTCGCCATCCAAATCCCGGTCGAGCTCACCGTCGCGGATCCAGCGGTGAATCGTCTCTCGGCTGACGCCGAGCTGTCGGGCGAGCGCGCTCTTGCTCGCGCCCTGCTCCAAGTAGTGCCGCAGTAGCATCCGTGTCTCCCGTCCGATCATCGCGCCTCCACTCTCGTGAAGACGCATGGTGAAATGAATCACCGGCCGGGAGCGACGCCCTCAGCCGGCAGCCAGACCGTGCTGCCGACTGTCAGATTTTCGCCCGCCACAAGTGTGCAATTTACGCCCGCCGCTAACAACGCCGTTGTGGCAGGCCCGGAAGATGCGGCAAAGTCACCTGCCATCCCACGAGATCAGTTCGCATCGATCCGAGCGAGCGTTTCCACGAGATGCTCGATCTTTCCTGGGCTATGCCGCCTTGGCTTTCTTGATGCGCCACTCGACAGACGTGCTGTTGCGTCCACCGAGGTCGCGGATGAGCCTGGTGAGTTTTTGAAGGCGCTGATCGAAGGGCACGACGACGTCGTAGCGAAGTTCATCCGTCGAGGAGCCCCACAACTGATAGCTGATGCCTTTGATGCGAAGCACATGCTCGACTTGTGCCCGTAGCTTCAACGAGTCGCGGGACGCGATGGTCAATTGAAAGCGAACGCGAGTGGGCGGCTCGAGCGACTCGAGCGCCCACAGCAAGCCGATGACAAACGTGCACGTGAAGGCACTAAAGAGAATCAGCCCGGTACCCGAGGCGAGCCCGACTGCGAGCGCGACGAGCATAACTCCGGCATCCTTGGGATCGGTAATCTTCGCGCGATATCGGATGAGGCCCGCTGCGCCGACAATCGCAAACGCACGTGCCAGGCTCTCGGCGACGACCATCATGATCACGGCTCCGACGATAGCCAGTAACACCGTCGCTTGAATCACGTGCCAGGAACGGGGCACCAGGTCGCGACGAATCGGGCGAATGACGCCGAGCGCGGCCCCGAGCAGGCCGGCCAACGGCAGGACGATGAGCGCGTGCCGCACGATCGGCCATTGCGCGGGAAATGCCGATAGAAGATCTTTCATGAGAACTGACCTCTCAGGAACGAACTGGCTGCCGTACAGGAGCCTCGACAAGGTCGAGCGCAGCGTCGCGCACGTAGCTGAAGGCGCGCGATTCAGGATCGATTGGGTCAAAGTGATCGGCTCCAGCAATCCGGATGTAGGTGACGCGGTCGTGGGCGTTTCGCGCCGCCGAGAGGTAGCGTTCCGTCACGGCGATCGGAGCGATCTCGTCGGCAGTGCCGTGCAGCAGCACCTGCGGAACCCCGAGCGGTAGCAACTCTGCCGGTGACGCGGCGCGGTACCTCTCGGGTACGCGGTCGGGCGAGCCTCCCAGCAGGTCTTCGACGACCAGGCGATTGGTAAACCCGTCCCGAAACCCGAGCGATTGCGCCATGCGCAGGTCGACGGCCCCGGCCACGCAGATCACGCCCCGGACTGTCGACCGCGGGGGCCTGTAGATCCCACTGCTGGGCCCGACGTTCCGCCGGCCTGCCACCCACATCGCGAGGTGTCCCCCAGAAGAGTGGCCGACAAGTGCGATCCGCGACATATCGATCGGAAACCGGCGCGCCAGTGCGGCCACGTGATCTACTGCATCCGCGACGTCAAGAAATGTGTGCGGCCAACCGCCACCGCTCGCGCCCAGCCGCCGGAATTCTACGTTCCAGGTCGCCATCCCCTGGCATGTCAGGGCGGCGGCGAGGTGGCCCATGTACCGGAGGTCCACTTCCGAATGCCACCATCCGCCGTGCAGCACAACGACGAGCGGATGCGGCCCTCTCGATCTGGGCAGGCGGAGGTCGCCAAATTGCGAAGGATCGTCGCCGTAGGCCAGTCGTTCGTCCGCCGGCGGTGCGGGTCGCGTCTGGATATCATCGCTCATGTTGTCGCCTACTGAGGTCTCACCGCCGTTGCGGTGAACTGCGCGGTCTGCGTGGCCAGTGAGCCGATCACGGCGGTCACATTCGCAGTACCGGTTGTCGCGCCAAGCGTCCAGATGACTTGGCTCCTGCCGTTGGCATCGGTGGCAGTCATGGAGTTGCTAAGAACGCCCCCGCCATCGACAATTTGCCAGCGCACGACCACGCCGGGCACGGGATCGCCGTCGCGATCCTGCACCTGCACGACGAGCGGAGCGCTGAGGGGCCTACTGACTGTCCCGGTCTGCCGGTTACCGCTCACGATCGTGATCGACGATCCGGCCGGTGTCGGCACCAGAGGACTGCTCCCGCCGCCACAGGCGATAGCGAACGCCATCACGCAGACACCCCCGACGATCGCAACCGGTCGAGAAGCACGAACCCGCGAATCCATTTGCATGGTTTCATCTCCTTGTCACTGGATGAAGACCAAGAACCGAACCATGCATGTGTGAATTCTTTTGAGCTTTCTAGGGGGCGCGGTCCGGCCCGTTCGCGACGGTTCGCAAAGTCGCGCGACGTCGTATGCGGACGTGCGGCAACCCGTATCCAGGGCCTGCCTCGGGATACCACTCGAATGAGGTAGCTGGCCAGACACCCGGACGAGGGTTCACGAGCCGAAATCGCCGGCGTATCGTGGGCCTCGTACGGAGGAGGAACTTCTTATGTCGGGCTTCGCAAACGTCGAGCGTGTTCACGCAATCGAGCCAAAGCCCAGCACTGCCTTCAACTCGGTCGACGACATCATTGGTCGATCGGCTGCACTGCGTACCGTGATGACGCAGATTGATCGTGCGGCCCCGACCGACGTCACGATCCTGATCCAGGGTGAGACCGGCACGGGAAAAGAGCTCCTGGCGAAGGCCGTTCATTGGCGGTCACGCCGATTCGCCAGACCGTTCATCGCGACCAACCTCGCCGCTGTGCCTGACGGGTTAATCGCCTCGGAGCTCTTTGGATACGAGGCGGGCGCCTTCACCGGTGCAACTCAGAAACGCATCGGCCGACTCGAAGCCGCGGATCGCGGCACGCTCTTTCTGGATGAAGTCGGTGAACTCCCTCCTGACGTGCAAGTAACGCTGCTACGCGTTCTACAAGAGCGCTCGATCGAGCGACTGGGCAGCTCCCAAACACGGCGTATTGACGTACGATTCGTCGCCGCGACGAATCGACCGTTGAATGAAGCGGTTGAAACCGGGGTGTTCCGCCTCGATCTGTACTATCGGCTGAGCGTGTTCGCGGTGCGACTGCCGCCGCTGAGAGAGCGGCGCGATGATATCCCTTTACTGGCGGCCCACTTCACCAGCGCTGCCGCACGACGATTGTGTCGTCGCTTCGATCGAATCGATGATGAGTCGATGCGCCGCCTTCGAAGCTACGAGTGGCCAGGAAACATCCGGGAACTGGAGAATGTCATCGAGCACAGTGCCATCGTGTCCGATGGGCCCGTGCTGCACGTACCGGCGGACCTATTGATGGAGAAGCCCGCGCTGAACGCCGGGGGATCCCTGGCGACCGTGCTGGCTCAGAACGAGCGAGACCTCATCGAACGGACGCTGGCAGAAGCACGCGGGCGAGTGTCGGGCCCGAATGGCGCGGCCGTCAAGCTGGGAGTACCGGGTTCGACGCTCGAGTCGAAAATCAAGCGGCTGGGCATCGACAAGCTGCGGTCACGCAGGATCACGATCTGATGAGGGGAGCCGGACCCTGTTCCATCCGAACAAGCGTGCATCGATCGAATAGGCGCCGGGTCCGAGAAGCGCGAGCGCCGTCGCGCAGACGCATGTCAGGACCCCGCTAAGCCACGTCGTGGCAGCGGTCACGATCGCGAGAAGGGACCAGATCGAGATGGCCGCCGAGACGCACGGTGTGGCGAGCCCGCCGATCACAAAAGCGCTGGCGAGGGCCGTCGCGGCGACGACGAGGATGCCGGCTGAGGGCGTGAGGGTTATCAAGCCGATCACGACCGATGCACGGAGCAGCAACAAGCCCACGCCCGGGGCACCCGATGGAAACGCCGAAAAGAGTCGACCCATGGAACGAGCCTATGCGGGACCGACGTCTGGAACCACCCGCCGAGGAGCGGGACCCGGGCTACTCGTTCGAGGTATGTCGGCGGCTCACAGATGCAATACTCCGCGCTTGATGGCTATCGTGACCGCCTCGGTCCGGTCCTCCGCTCCCAGCTTGGCGAGGATGCTCTTGACATGCATCTTGACCGTTTCCTCAGAGATCCCGAGCTGCTCGCCAATCTCACGGTTGCGGGCGCCGGTCACCATCAAGCCCAACACGTCCAGCTCGCGCTTGGTCAGCATCTCGGCAGTGAGGTGCTCAGCGAGTCGGCCGCCGACCTCCGGCGGAATCCACTTCAGTCCGTGATGGAGGTGCCGAATCCCTTCGAGGATCTGCTCGCGGGGCATTCCCTTCAAGACGTATCCCTGGGCTCCAGCCGTCAGGGCACGCGTGATGTCGACGTCCCCTTCGGAGGAGCTCACGACGAGCGCTTTCGCCTTTGGATTGATTACGACCATCTCCGCGATGACGTCGATGCCGTTGATGTCTGGCAGTCGCAAGTCGATTAACGTAACGTCCGGACGCAGCGTTCGAAACAACGCCAGCGCCTCGCGCCCGGAGGCCGCTTCGCCCGCCACCTCCATGTCCGGCTGGCGATTGATGAGCGCGACCATCCCCTCCCGTACGAGCGGATGATCGTCCACGCACAGCACCCGAATCTTTGTACTCGTCATGACGGCATCACACCGTGATTGATGACCAGCCGAATTGGCACCGTCACCGACACCTCTGTGCCAAGGCCACGCCGACTGTTGATCTCGAGCACGCCTTCGATACGCGCTGCGCGTTCGTGCATGCCTGACAAGCCGAAGTGTCCCGGCCGGCCACGTTCGATCACCCCTGGATCAATCCCGTCACCATCGTCCTTGACGACCAACGACAGCTCGCGCAAGTCATACGTGAGTGTCACCGCAATGTGGCGGCAGTGGGAGTGGCGGATCGCATTGGCGATAGCCTCGCGTCCGATGCGATAGAGCTCGTCCCGGGCCTCCTGCCGGAGCGGCAGCGCCTGTCCCACGGTGAGGACCTCGACCTCCGGCCTGTGATCGCTCGCCGGGACGTCTCGCGCCGCGGCGGCGAGGGCCTCTGGCAGCGACTCGGGCGAGGGGCTTGAGAATCGCAACGTCAGCATGGCCGCACGTCCGTCGGCGATCACCTTAGCCAGATCGGCTCGAACCATCGCGAGCGTTCGCTTGGCCGGCAGCGGCTCCCCGGGCAACTGGTCGTCGGCGAGCTCCGCTCGAAGGCTGACGCCGGTCAGGTCCTGGATGAGCGTGTCGTGCAACTGCTGAGCGATACGCGTACGCTCGTTCAACCGGTCCTCGAAGGATCGCTGGGCACGGCGCAGCTGACTGTGCAAACGCACGCGATACAGCGTCCAGCCGCCGATCGCGGTCGTGACCATCAGCGCGATCCCGAACATCGTCGTTTGGTACCAGGCCGGCCGGATAGAAAACTGCAGCGTGGCCGGAATGGGGTTCCAGAGACCGTCGTTATTCGCGGCCATGACCTGAAATCGGTAGGCGCGAGGTCGGAGGTTCGTGTACGAGACCTGGCGCACGTTCGTCGCCTCGTGCCACTGATCATCGAAGCCGTCGAGCCGATATCGGAACCGGACGCGCTCGGGCAGGGTGTACGACAACGCCGTGTACTGGATCGTGACGTTACGGGATTGTGGCGGCACTGCCGGGCGTGCGCCGGGCTGGAGGACATCATCGGCGCTCAGGCCCTCGATCACGACCGGCGGCGGCACTGAGTTGTCCCTTAGGCGGTGTGTGTCGACAACCGCCAAGCCTGGCCCGTCGAGTACGAACCACAGACGCCCGTCGGTGGTTCGCGCCGATCGTTGGCTCGCACCCGCCGACACGGAGCGGGCCGGAAAGCCGTCGAGCAGATCGAATACGCGGGGGTGGACGGCGGCCGACGGGTTGATCCACCACCGATCGATCTCGTCACGAGAAATCCGAAGCAGCCCGCACTCGGACGCCACCCACAAATTGTCATCCTGGTCGCGAATCTCATCGCGCAACACGCCGCACGGCAGACCGTTTGCGGCTGTCATCTTCGCCGTGCGGCCGCCCTCGATGCGCCATAAGGCGTTGCTACTGCCGAGCCAGACGGCGCCGTGTTCGGGCCGCAGCGCAATCGTCCTGCCGGGGAACGCCCGCGCATCCCATTCCCGCCATTGGCCGGCGTGCCACTGTGCGATCCCGCCCTCGTAGAAGCCCACCCAGAGGTCCGTGTTGTCATCGGCGGTTAACGCCGCGATGGTGCGGCCGGGAAACGTCCGGGCCGCGACCTTCGACGCTTGTCGATCGTGAACGCGGAGCTCGACGACGGCATCGCGTCCCTGCTGCACCCATACGGTATCGGCGGCCGGGACGGCGAGATGCGCGTAGCGATCGATAGCGGCGCCCTGCACGTGAATCACGCGCGCGGCGTCACCATCCATGTAGAACAGGACCTCGCCAACCGTCCACACACGACCCGTGGGGTCGGTCGCCAGCTCGCCGGCGGCCCCGGCCGGCAACGTCGCGCCAGGCCGGAACACGGTCACGGCGCTTCGTGAGACGCGCGTCATGGTGTTCGACACGGCGGACGTCCATACCTCGCCGTCGCGTCCGCTGACCAGCGTATGCATGTCGTTCGTCGGGAGACCCTCGCGTGTCGACCAGGTGACCACGCGTGTTTCACGGAAACGGATTACCCCGCCTTCGGTGGTCACCCAGATGTTTCCTTCGCGGTCCTCGAGCAGCCGCTCGGCAATGTCGCTCGGAAGACCGTCTCGCGCGGAGAATGCGTCAACGCCGCGGACGCCGACATGAAGAAGGCCACGGTTGGTCGTCGCGATCCAGAGTGCGCCGTCGGAGTCTCGCAGCCCGTCGTAGGCCCACACAAGGCTCTCGACGCCGGCCAAGGGGTACGGCGCGATCGCGTCGCCCGCCAGCCGTGAGAGCCCGTCAGGCGTGCATAACAGTAGTCCGTCGCCGTCGTCGACGAAGCACAGAACGGCAGTGTTCGGGAGGTGTCGATGCGGCTGCGCGATCTCGATAAGGTTCGTGCCGTCCCAACGGTAAATGTACTCGCCGCCGATCCACATCGTTCCCGCGCGATCCTCGTGCAACGCGAGCGGCCGATCGCCTCCGCGGCCAGGAACGTTGTGCGGCAACCGCCGGCAGGAGACATCATCAGCGACTGAAATGCGACACAGGCTACCGTCTTGAAACCCAACCCACACCGTTCCCGTGTGATCGCGCGCCAACGAAATGACGCGGCCTCCGAGCGACGGGTTGCGGATGGCATAGTCGGTCAGAGTGCCGTTGCGCCAGCGGAAGACACCTCCGCGGACCTTCGTGTCGTCTTTCGCCAGCGTTCCAAACCACAACGATCCGTCTGGCGCCGCGAGCAGGCGCTCGACCACGCCAATGGGGAGGTGATCGGGCCGAGTCCACGGCGTGAATCGGACGCCGTCGAATCGCATCACACCGGACTCGCCGGCGACCCAGATGTAACCGTCGGTCGTTTGAGCGATCTGGAGGGATCCGGCTTTGATGATGCCTTCGCGTTCCGTCCAGGCCATGCGTGAGTACTGGGTCACGGCATACCGTGCATCCAGCGCGAAGGCGGGCCGGACAGCGAGCAGGGCGACGAGAACGGCGGCGCCTCTCATGAGGCCCCAGAGTATCCTCCACGTCGAGGACGGCGAACTACCCCCGAACGGGTGTCACCTCGATCCCGCGCGATGGGGCAGAGAAAAGCTCATCTATAGGGCCTCGGCGAACGCCGTCGGACGGGCTGAGTGTCCGCGAACGATCAGTTCCGTCGGGCGCGCCGGCCGGTCCCCCGTTCGCCGCCCTGCAGCGGAATCGCATCTCGGAGGACATCCACGATGAGATCTGCGCGTACGTCCCAGAGAACCAAGTCGCGGTGCACGAAGCGGTATTCGAGCGCGGACGGGAGAGGCGGCAGGACCGCGAGAAGATCCGGTGGCATGGTCGTGACTGCGGACCCGGGCCATCGCTCGTTGACAACCGCACGGCCCAGTTCGTCGCGATCCTCGTGTGTGGCGATCATCAGCGCAGCATAGTCACCACCTGTGACTTGTGCGATGAGTCGCTTAAACACACGCCCGGCGCGCGGGGTGAAGATCTTCCCTTCGGGCGTCCCGGCGCGCACGCGTTGGAGCTGTGTCCGCAAGGCCGCGGGCACGACATAGAGGCTCGCGGCGTCCGTGGGCACCGGAACCACAGGTGCCGAGGCTTCGGCCTGCTGATGCAGCGCGAGGTACTGTTCCACGCCGTCCCTGAAGGGCAGTAGCGCCAGGGCGTCACTGTCCGTCTGCGACGGTGCCGGCACCGCAAGTCCGACGAGTACGAGCGCCGCCGTGATGAGCGGCGGTATTAGATTTGGGACCATGCGCACTCCTTGACGGCCGATGCGACGCCCTTGACGTGGCCGCAGCGGACGTCGCCGACGGCGCACACCGCCATGCGCAACGAGCGTACCCCCAATCGATCGCGGATAGACGCGCGATCCCGAAGACAATTCGCAGCGTGTACTCGCAGATTCGCGAACATCCGCGGATCCGCGGCCACGTACTGCCGATGGCACCGGGAACGCGCGTGTCGAATGAGGGCACGGTCCTTGCGCAGCCACCAGCAGGGAATGATGTTTTCGAGGATCGAACGAGGCCTCTCGCGGCTGAAGAACGCGTTTCTCGAAGAACCCGGCGTCGTTGTGACCGTGGAGCGTGCATGCCGGGTGAGCGGGCTCGACGAGTCATCATGCTACGTGTTACTGACAGCCCTCGAGCACGCACGCTTTCTGTGGCGCACGTACGACGGTCGTTTCCGGCTTCACCCCGAGGCCATGATGGCGGAGGATCGGGACCGTGAGTGACGTTCACCATTTCGGCGCACACATCGTCGGCGTGGGGCAGCCCCGGCCGACTGCCATGGCACTGAATGCGCTCGGATCGACTGGGCTTCCGGTAAGCCCACTCGGTTTGGGACTGGCGGCCTTGGGTCGACCGGCGTACATCAACGTCGGTCGCACTGACGATCTCGGCGGTGACCGATCAATCGAAGAACTCGAGCGCCGATGCCACGCGATGCTGGACGCCGCCTACGAATCCGGCATTCGCTACGTCGATGTCGCCCGCTCATACGGCCTTGCGGAGTCGTTCCTCGCGAGCTGGCTGTCGAAACGACAGCTACCGCAAGACGCAGTCACCGTCGGATCCAAGTGGGGCTATTCATTTGTCGGCGGATGGCGAATGGATGCGCCCGTCCACGAACTGAAGGATCTGTCCGCGAATCATCTGAAGAAGCAAGTCGTCGAGAGTCGCGCGATTCTCGGCGACTGGCTGAAGCTTTATCAAATCCATTCAGCCACGCTCGAAAGCGGCGTGCTGGATGATCTCGAGGTGCTGAGGACGCTTGCTGCCCTTCGAGCCGAGGGCTTGGTGATCGGTGTGACCGTCAGCGGGCCGCGTCAGAGCGACGCGATCCGACGAGCCTCGCTGATTCAAATCGACGGGACGAGACTGTTTCAGGTCGTCCAAGCCACATGGAACCTGTTGGAGCCGTCGGCTGCTTCCGCACTGGCGGAAGCAAGTGCGCTCGGCTTGGGCGTCATCATCAAGGAAGCGCTTGCGAATGGCCGGTTAACCTGCCGAGCCGACAGCCTACCCGACAGTCTGCGAGCCTTTGCTCGCGACCAGCAGACGACCGTGGACGTCGTCGGAATCGCCGCCGCCCTGTCGCAGCCGTGGGTCGATGTGGTGTTGTCAGGTGCGGTCACGCCGGAACAGCTCGTAAGCAATGTGAGTGCGCTGAGCCTGGCTGGCAACATACCCGACATCCCAAACGTCGCGCAGACGCCGGAGGAGTACTGGACACACCGCGCCGCGCTCGCATGGCAATAGCGAGTGCGTGACCCTCGAAGTCTCGATCTAAGTCCGTCGACCCGCAGAGAACTTCTGCTCCCAGTCATAAAGGTCCACTGGGAAATCGTTTGCGCGGGCGATTCGGCCGCCCTTGATTTCGAAGTCCATGACAACGTACGCCAGTTGCACCTCAGGGTG
>Ga0070683_100005379_pt1 | contig 10677 bp, 5 predicted proteins | sample KBSC713LmetaG_FD_64662 | JGI IMG/M metagenome (GOLD analysis project Ga0070683, IMG submission 64662) | Corn rhizosphere microbial communities from Kellogg Biological Station, Michigan, USA - KBS C7.1-3L metaG | ecosystem: Host-associated > Plants > Roots > Rhizosphere ...
CCCGGTGATGTTGAAATACCGATCACAGGCTTTGCCACATCTGCAAGCGGCACACTTACAGCTTCCGCAACAGTTGTCCAGGATGAAGAACATGACCTGCTGGAAGGAAAATTCTATGTTAATATCCATACCACAGCGCATCCGGACGGAGAAATAAGGGGGCAGTTACTGCAAAAATAGATTTAAAAATTCCCGTACATCAATAAAAACCGGTTAGCCCACGCTAACCGGTTCGGGTAAATATAAACTGCTTGTCTAAGGCTAAGTTATGTTCATGAATTTCCCATAATTACCCTGCTTTCTTGTTGCTTTTACGATTGTGACACCTGGGATTAAACACAAAACTTCATGTACATTTATTTTTTCATGCTCTCAATCCGATTGACACAATTCATCAATGCCCGAAAGCTATGATAGGTGGCTTTCCAGATATGCGCTTTTAAAGCGGTTCTCTGTTGTGGTTCATTGTCTAAACCTTCCGCATACCAGTCACCGTGCTCATGGTCTATCAGGTAAGTTTGCACATAATCCCATTCCTTAAAAAATTTTTGCAGGTATTGCTTATTGTCATCCGGGTATAGGTCAGAGAAGATAAGCAGCGTGTTCAACGCCTCCGCCTGTGCCCACCAGTTCTTGCTCTTATTAATGATGGTGCAACCAGGCTTATCTTTAAAATAATATCCTTCGTCATAAAAACCGCCAAGTGTATTATCCCATCCATTAACTAATGCGTGATCAACCATCTTCTTGCCAACTGTCAAAGTTTTTGAATCAGCTTTGCCATATAATGCCTCAGACGCTTCCTGCATTAAATAAGCTGTCTCTACATCATGACCAAATGAAACATGATCAATATTTTTATTATTCATGATAACAGCATCTGATGAGTCATGAAATGAAACCGGCTTCCAGTCATATGTAAAAAATAATTGCAGGTAACCTTTTTGTGTAACGATCTTATCTCTTATTAGCTCAAGCATTTCCTGCAGCCTTGTTTTTACCAAAGCATCTGGCCATACCTTATATAATTCTGTAAAGGCTTCTAATAAATGAATAGAACTGTTCTGATCTTTATAACCTGTTTCTGCATTGCTTTTTACATCAGCCGTTCTTATCACATGCGAACCATCCCTGTTCAGGTGCTGATAATACCCTTTATAAATTGAATCATGGCTATTTTTTTCCAGCCACATAAAAGCAATTTTTGCAAGATTTAATGCAGCAGTATCATGCGAACATTCATAATAAGCGCTTAACCCATAAATGCCAAACGCATTTCCATACGCATCTTTAATGATACTCTTTGGCGTGCCGTCCCTTGTAACCAGTATATAAAAACCACCATATTGTTTGTCCCACATTTTATCGCGCAGAAAATAAAACCCATGGCGGGACATTGGGATATAAGATGTATCGTGATAAAACATAGCTGCCTTTGCAGTTGACCAAATATTCCTTGCCTGTGTTACTATCATTTTATCCTGGTCACCGATTGGTTTAAAATCGAAAGTAAACGTACTTAAATAGCCACCATATAACGTATCGATATTACGGGGATAATATTCATCGAGTAACCCCTGTTTTGCAGCGTAGCGCATTTGTGCTGCAATACTGTCAAGATTCTGTACAGGTTGTGCTGCCGAAGCCGTACATATAAAGAAAACACCGCATAAAAGATAATTTCTCATTAATCCTGTTTTAAAAATTAATATTAAAGAAAATCGGTTTTTAGACTTGTTTGTGCATCTCATTAATTCACGGCATAAACAGTATTACACTTCTTCATATAAAATTATGGCTGTAAATGCCATTTGAACTTTTAAGCAAATGTTGCCAATAAACATATATTATTTTCACTGGTTTATGATTAATTTCTAACAATTATGCATACTCTTTTTACATAAGTGCAGCTTTTTTTTGGAAAAGTAATACTATACATAGAGCGATTGCCTAAAAAAACACATATGAGATTTGAAGCAGCCACCATAAAAGATATCGCAAAGGCTCTCGGAATTTCTACGTCAACTGTAAGCAGAGCTTTGAGGGATAGTTACGAAATAAGCGACATTACCAAGCAAACGGTAATTGATTATGCTAAAACAATAAATTATAAACCCAACCCGATTGCCTTGAGCCTGAAGGCTAAAAAAAGCAAGTCTATTGGAGTGGTTCTTCCTGAGATATCCAATAACTTTTTTTCGCAGGTTATCAATGGCATCGAAAAAGTCGCGCGCAATTACGGTTACAATGTTGTTATCACACAAAACTTTGAGAGCTATCGTAATGAGATCAACAACATTAACTTTCTTGCCTCGAGGTCAATAGATGGTTGCCTTGTTTCTGTGTCTTCGGAAACACAGGATTTTTCTCATTTTACAAGTTTGCAGGAACGCGGATTACCCATAGTTTTCTTTGACAGGATAATAGAAAGCCTCGAAGGGCATACAGTAACCATTGATAATGAGAAAGGCGCTTACGATATCGCCATTCATCTTTTAAAAAATAATTACAGGAAGATAGCTTTCATCTCTAACTCTCCGAGCCTGTATATAACGTCAAAAAGGTTTAATGGCTATAAAAGGGCACTTGCTGAGTATGGGATCGCCATTGATCCATCTTTTATAAAGTATTGCCTGCATGATGGTTTATATAACGATGAAGTAGAATATATGCTGGATGAACTATTCAGTAATGATAGCAAACCGGATGCGATCCTGAGTTGCACCGATAAGTTAACTACACTCTGTATGCGATATTGCAAAGAGCATGACATGAAGATCCCTGATGACATTTCGATAACGGGATTCAGTAATCTTGATATTACAGACCTGCTTTGTCCTTCTCTTACCGTAGTTCGCCAACCTGCATCAAGAATGGGCAAACTGGCCACACAACTCTTAATAAAAACCATAGAATCCAAGAGACCTGTTGTGGATTATGAAAATATTATGCTGCCGGTTGAATTAAAGATCGGTGAATCAAGCCGGCCAAAAATTTTCAGTTATTGACATATCAAATCATTCATTGATGACGGTGGTATAGCTCACAGCATTGAGTAAAAATTTTGCTTGTCCGTTTATAACCGCAACTGGTTTTTCTTCCTGCATATTCTTTGTTTTGCTTGTTATATAAACAGATAACTTTTTAACTGTGGATGGCAGGCCTTTTACCGTCACCGTTCTTGCAGCGCCATTGTTTACAAGATGAAGAACATAAATATTTTTACCTGCATCCGCCTGTGCGGCACAGGTAATGTTGGGGCGATCAACAGCAGAAGGAATACCAGCAACATTTGCAGGAACCGAAGACAATTGTTTCAAATTCCAAAAGCGTTGGGTTGGTTTCAGAGAATCGTTGTTACCAGAAATTCCGCCGCCGGTAAGTGGTGAATAATCAGAAGTTAACTGCCATTGTAAAATAGCAAGGGGCTGACAGATATTTAATAAGCGTATATATAAATTAATTTCTTCCAGCGCATAAGTTTGCTCTTCGAAAATTTTCGGATAAGCCCATGCAGCCGCATCAATACTACCTTCTCCAACAATTAAAGGAAGATTCATTTGCTTTGCAGCGTCCGCCCATTTTTGTAAGGTTTCAGTATCCCACCCGCGCCATGAATGAAAAGAAATCGCACCAATGTATGGATGCGTTGCGGAGTCGCTCATTGTAGGATAAATGAATTCATACGTGGTCGCATCTGAATTATCACCCAGTAGCATTTTTGTTTGTAACCCGCGTGCAGCCAAATAAGCACCGAGTTCTTTAATGAGCTTTGCATGCTCCGCTCCTGTTTGACGAACATTGATACCAAGATCAGACTCATTAAAAGAAAACAATTTCACTTCAACACTGTAAGCATCTTTTAAATATTGAATATAGTCTGCTATTGATTTGTAGATCTGTTGCGCCTTATCCTGGTTGAGCGGGTTGCCCCATGGATCGCCCGGGTTTCTTCTCCATTTAATTTCTCCTGTTACTGCCCATTGCGGCGGAAACCATGCAGAAAGAATTACAGGAATATTCATTTTGTTTAACCGCTGCGCCATCTCAATACTTTCTTTAACATGGGGATGCAGCATTCCCGCTTTTGCAGAATCAATAGGACTGCTGTTCTCATCTGGCTGCCACAACATCCAGGGCATTTCAACACGACCATAAGCAACACGCATATTATTAAGACAATAATTAATTACCTGTGGGTCTGCTTTTGGGTTTTGTAGACGAAAATTGCCTCCAAAACCTGCAAATAGATTGCCTGCATTTTTTGGATCAATTTGAATAGTAACAGGTGCGTTATCTATTGTGCCGGATGCTTTTATGTTGAAAGTTATTTCACCAGTTTGCCCGTTAGTGAAATTGCCGGTTTGAACAGGAATGTACACATGAACAAATTGGTCTTTATCAGCCTTCTTGTTAATTATTAATGTTGCCGGCTTATCAAGATTTATTTCTATTTGCTTTTGAGTGGTAGTAATTTTTATGCCCGATGACATTTTTGTATCAACTGATTTTTGTTGTGGTTTTACTAATTGCAAATTGCTTTTTGCATAATCTTCAATCGGTAGCTTTAAATCAAAATATAAACCCGCAAGTGTTGTATCTTTTTTTGAAGTGAATTGAACAGTTACCTTGAAAACGCCTTTGCTTATATCTTCAAACATTTCAACAATATAAAAACTATCAAGCTGTGTTGTAATGATTTGTTTATTGCCTTGCCTGTCAAATTTCGGGTGTTGCCTTTCTTTGGCTGTTGCATTAATAACAGACCAATCATTGTTTATTACATCAATCGCCGACTCAAAATTTATCAGTTGCCCCTCAATGCGAACGCCTCTTAAATTTCCCCATGCTTCGGTTTCTGTTTGCGCATAGGTTTGATTGGAAAAGTTTACAATGATAAAAGCTGAAACAAGAAACGACCTATAATATTTCATACGACTGAATGTAATTTATTTGAACCACAAAGGCACCAAGGCACAAAGGTGAATATTCTTTGTGCTGCTTGGTGGCTTAGAGTCTTCGAGGTTTGAAAACCTAATATATTATTTTACATCAATAGAGCGTGTTTCACCTTTACTGTTTGTAACAGTTATGCTACTCATGTTATCATTCACCGTTATAAATCTTGATGATTGCGACAGGAAAGACGTTCCGTAATAAAATTCCTGCTTTTGTATGGAGCCGTTTTTATATTGAATAACTGCACTCATATCATCAGCATTTACTTTAATAAGCCTCGCATTTTTTCTTAGCTCAAATAATTTCAATGCATCTTTATGCTGACTGGCCGCCACAAGATATTTCCCATCCGCTCCTTCCAGTTTTACCAGCGCTTTCCCGTCGCCGGGGATATATACACCACTTTGTAAAAGAGATAAAGGCTGGAAATTTCCTTTGCCATCACCTTTCAATAACAATCCATTCAAAGCATCATACCTGCCAACAGAAACTTCGGTACCGAAATCATTTCCGTTTATCAATATATCCAGATTACCATCACCATCAAAATCATCTGCTATCATACCATTCAATACAGAAAACTGTGCCTGCAAAGGCAGTGGAATGACGGTGAATTTTCCATTGCCATCATTTCTTATGTAGCAACTACGCATCTCGTTTGCCTTTAACCGTATGGCATCTTTTCGCATGTCAGCAGGAATAATACTATCCATCGTTGCGGTTGCAAATGATTTATAGGTTGGAAACCTTCGCTTGATAGCGATCATTTCTTTTATCATATCATCTCTTCCTAACGCAGGAAATTCTTTTTTTTCTCCGGCCACATTTTTGTCGGGCAAGAAAATAGATGGCACGGCATCATAAAATCCATTGTCATCAAAGTCTTTTGCTGTTATATAAGCCGGGTAGGCATCGCTTGCCTGGTATAAAGTGTTCACGCCCATATTTCCAATGATATAATCTGTTCTTCCTGTATGGCGGAAATCCCCGGCAACAATTGAATTCCACCAGCCAGTCTCGTTGGCGATGCCTGAAGAGCCAGTTACATTTTTAAATTTTCCGTTTATATTCCTGAAAAAAGTTACAGACATCCATTCGCCGGCAAGTATCAAATCAGTCTTACCATCGTTATCAAAATCTGTAAACAACGCATCGCAAGTCAAACCGATATTTTTTAACTCCGGTGCTACTTCATCTGTAACATCCGTAAACAGGGCTTTGCCATCTTTCGAGTCATTCCTCAGAATACAACTGCTTACGGGTTTGGGATAGCGCCAGGGTTCTACCCTCCCGGAAACAAAAAGATCAAGTTTGCCGTCATTGTTATAATCAAAGGCCCGCACGCAAAGCTTGCTTACATAATTTTTTGGCAATGCAGAAGTATCTTCTTTAAAATTCCCTTTGCCATCGTTTATAAATAGCCTGTCTTGATAACTATCAGTGTTTGGTTCAAACTGGTAACCACCGCTGGCAATGTAAACGTCTGGCTTGTTATCGCCGTTGGCATCAAATACAAGCACACCTTCATCTTTACTGCTGACATTATTTGTAAAATTTGATAGCAAATTTTTTTGCATGAATGTGCCGTTTTTTTGCTGCAGGAGTAATTGAGCATGATTAAAATCGCCGCCTATAACCATATCATCCAGGCCATTATTATCGATATCACTTACAGCTAAGGCAGGTGTATATTGAGAAAGCTTATGCGGCAATAACTTCTGAATATTAAAATCAATAAAATCTGCCTGCATATTTCTATAATTAATACCCGCTGCTTTTGTTATTTCCTTAAATAAGGAAGTTGTATCCCTTAACTGCGGCTGATAAAAATTTTGTTGTGCGTCTTTAATATTTACAGTGATCGTTTGGTTTGATTTTACATTCTTTACTATTTGCTTTGTATTAAGATTCCATCGCACCACAACAGAATCAACAGTTGTTGTTTTACCTAAACCAAAATGTGCAATGTTTTGTATGGTTGATAAATAACCGCGATAGGGCGTATTCTCATATACCTGCTTTTTATTGCCATCATAGTATATTGTTGCTATTGCACCAAAGCCATTTATATTTTGCGCGCTGCCTTTAAATTTTATCTGCAGGAAATGCACGGCAGTATCTTTTTTTGCAGACGTATTCCTATACAATAAAGCTTTACCGTTAATGTTGTTTAGCACCATATCTATGGCACCATCATTATCAAAATCTGCATAGGCTGCTCCGTTTGAAAATGTTGGTGTTGGCAAGCCCCAGCTATTGGTTACATCAGTAAAGGTGAGGTTGCCGGTATTGCGAAAGGCATAATTGTGTATTTTGATTTCCGGAATCTGTTCCAATAATTCTTTCTTGGGAGCAAGACCGGTGGCGTCTTTACGATAAGCTATAAAATCGTGATCGCTCACGTCTTTTGGAAACCCATTAGTAACAATTATGTCTCTAAATCCATCGTTGTCAAAATCTGTAACAAGCGGCGTCCAGCTCCAGTCGGTTTGCGCAATACCGCTCAAAAAGCCGATCTCGCTGAAAGCTGGTGCACCAATACTATCGCCTTCATTTAAAGTTGGCCCCTGGTTAAGCTGTAAAGTATTGCGTACATATTGGTATTGATACCCAAAGTTGTCGAAGTTTTGAAAAGTGATATAGCTATTGGCATTGAGCATCATTTTTTTCCGGAAGTTATCTTCAGGGCTCATATCTAGTTCGATCACATCTGCCAGGCCATCATTGTTAATGTCTACCACATCCTGTCCCATGGCATTAAAAGAGGTATGCTTAAAATATTCCCTTGCCCTGTCTGTAAAAGTGCCGTTGTGGTTATTGATATACAGGATATTGTTGGATATGAAATCGTCCGAAACATAAATGTCTTTCCATCCGTCGTTATTGATATCGCAGATAGTGGCAGCATGACCAAACCCTGCATATATTATTCCCGATTGCACAGAAACATCGTGAAAAACAGGATGCTTTAAAGTGGCATCCATATCATTGCGATAAAGCTTTCCCCTACTGGAGGATTGTATGACATTGTTGTTGCGCTTACCAAAAACTGACTGGTCATAACCGGTTGAAGCTTCATTAACCACCAGGTACATGTCAAGGTCGCCATCATTATCATAATCAAAAAAGTTGGCCATAGTAGACTGCGCATGAATATCCAATCCATATTCAGCGGCCATGTCTTTAAAATGTGGAATGCCGTCTTTATCTATCCCCTGGTTAACATATAAAATATTGCGTCTTCTGAGCGAATCCTTATAAATGGTATTGCAGATATAAATATCTTCCAACCCATCATTGTTGATATCAACAACAGCTACGCCTCTCGCCCATCTGCCCATACCATCAACACCGGCTTCCTTTGTTATATCTTTAAATTCAAAATCGCCTTTATTAAGATAAAGTTTGGAGGAGACCATGTTGCCCGTGAAATAGATATCTTGTTTACCATCGTTATTAAAATCACCAACACCAACACCACCGCCATTATAAACATTTACTATATCCAAAGGATTTATAGAGTCGCTTTCAGTGATTGTATTATTAAAATCGATACCGGAATGTGAAGAGGATATTTCTTCAAATAAAGTTTCATTGTTTTTGCAGGAGATGAAGCAGCATAAAATAAGGCAGGCAGATAATGATTTGATCAATTTCATATAACAACACTTTCAAAAACGGTAAAGATGAAGTAAGCTTTTATAACTAAAAAGGGTTCCCGTGAAGAAACCCTTTTACAAGTTTTATTAAAATGCTTAATAACCTGGATTCTGCGTAAGATTTGGATTAAGTGCTATGGCGCTCTGTGGTATTGGCAAGATCGTCCAGTTTGCTGTAATCGCCGTATTATACAAGCCATGTACTTTTCCATCATGTGTTGGGCCGGGCGCCGGGTTGACAATGGGATCATAACTGCCTTCCTTTGCACCATTTACTTTATTTATAAACGCAACTGCAACATCGCTGCCTGCCCTGCACAGATCAAAAAAAGTTGAATATTCACCTGACAGCTCATGCCTGTATTCGCTCAGTACCATTTGCAGCGGATCGGTAATCGCCTGGCCGGGAGTGCCCTCAAAATTGGCACTGTCCTGCATCACAGCAGGGGCGGTACCACCCCATGCCCTGTTACGTACTAATTTAAGATCAGCCATTGCACCCGGAACATCCCCTGTGCGAACTTTACATTCTGCCCTGCTCAACAGCACTTCGGCATAACGCATCAATATCTGGTTTTGGTCTCCAAAAATATGTGCCTGGTTATCACTTGGATTGTTATAATTACCGGTAAGATTTGGGTCTCTCCATTTTTTGGCGCAAACATATCCTGTACGGCCCTTGTCATCGCCGTACCATGGCCTGGTTAGCGTTCCAACTGTATTCAGAATTTTACCATTATCTGCAGTATATGTTGGATTCCCTGCGGCAAATCCTGCTACTACCGGAGGATAGCCTTTTATCCCACCCCATTTAGCAATGATTCCGGGGCTTACCAATGAATCGCCCGGGCCGACAATAGTAAGTAGCTTACGCTTATCGCCGACTTGATAAGAGTTCCACAGAGCAGGATTTCCGTAATCATAGCCCTGTTGGGTTATTTCATTTGGCCAGCTAAAACTATCTATCCAGCCAAGTTCACCTCCGGGCGGGTTCCAGCTTCCTCCCCAATCCTGCGGGTCACCTGGCTTTAGATAAAATTGAACTTCGAAAAGAGATTCATCATTATTCTGATGGTTATATTCATTTACGTCTGCAAAATTTGTCATCAGATGATAGTTACCAAATTCCGGATTATTGAAAGCTGCCAAAGCTCCCGCATAGTCTTTTAACCACATACGGGCGGCGCCATCGTATGCATATGCGGCACCCTTGGTCGCTCTTCCTAAATCAGCGGCCGGCAATGCTGTTTTTGACAATAAGAAAGCTTCCGCTTGCCCCATGTCTGACACTACCTGTTGAAACACAGAATCCCGGGAATCCCTGGGCCTTAACCCAAAATTTGAAACACCGGTTGTATCTAATTCCAATGGTACACCGCCAAAAGAAGCAGCCAGGTAATAATAGGTCATTCCTCTTAGGAAAAAGGCTTCTCCCCTTAAACGGTTTGCCAACGCATGATCCAACACGCCGCCCTGCTCAGCCTTGGTAATAACGCCAAATACAGTATTTGCTCTTGCTATGCCAATATAAGATTGGTTCCAGAAAGTATTTAGTCCAACAAATGTTGGAGAAATCTGGTAGTTGTTCCAAAACACATCCGCACCCCAATTGAAAAAGTCGTGTGTTCCAAAATTGGCCCTGTACCAAATGCATTTTTTAAGAAGGTCACTATTCTGATACGTATCATAAATAGCGTTTACCATCGAAATTACCTGCTCTGGCTTGGTGGCAGCAGCTTCCGGCGAAATTCCGAATGTATTATTTTGGTTTAAAAAACTTTTGCTACATGCGATTGGAATAACTGTGCAGGGAAGAACTATAAAACTAATTAGGATTATTATTTTGGTTCTTTTCATATCACTGAATTTGGCCTTTATTTAAAATGTTACGTTCAATCCGAAAGTGAAATACCTGGATGGAGGATATGTGCCATCGTCAACTCCATTTTGAGTAGCATTTCCACCCCGGATACCTATTTCCGGATCAAGCCCTGTGTATTTTGTAATAACAAATAGGTTTTGAGAGGATACATACAATCTGAACTTCGATATCGAAAAC
>Ga0070683_100005384_pt1 | contig 10674 bp, 11 predicted proteins | sample KBSC713LmetaG_FD_64662 | JGI IMG/M metagenome (GOLD analysis project Ga0070683, IMG submission 64662) | Corn rhizosphere microbial communities from Kellogg Biological Station, Michigan, USA - KBS C7.1-3L metaG | ecosystem: Host-associated > Plants > Roots > Rhizosphere ...
GCCGAGATGACGTCGATCGTCGCGTGCCCGGCGGCGATTCCCGTCGCGATCGCCGCCGCGGCCACGACAACCAATGGGTTGAATCGCAGCGCAAACCCAACGACAACGATCAGAATTCCAATGAGCGGCAGCAAACGTTCCGGGTTCAGGGCAAAGGGATGTCGTGGAAGCGAAGTATGGACCCGCCGTCCCTCAACCCTCAACCCTCGACCCTGAATTATTGATGTGGATTCATCGCGCCACGCGCCAACGCCAGGTGATGCCGCGCGTGATGGTCGCCCTCGGTCAGCAGCCCGGCGAATCCAAGCCCGCGAATTTGCGCCGCGGTCCGCGCGTCCGTCGGATCTTTCGCCGTCACGCGGAAACGCATTCCATTTGGAAGCGCGGTCGCCACGGCGTGATACTCCGCCGATTGATCGAGCATCATGGCGTGCATCGAGAGCATGCGCTTGATCGCGCCGGCCGTCGCGCCCGTGCCCGTCACGTCCGCCTCCATGCCGCCGTCCACGTTGTGTTGCTTCACTACCGAACGCATCGTCACGGCATCCATGTCGATCAGATGCTGGCGCAGCGCCTCGATGTTGACCGTCGACCAATCCGTCGTCGAATCGGCCTTGAGCATTCGTACGACTTCCGACATCGTCGCGAACGCCGCCTGCCCCGACGACATCGGCATCGGGCCGGATGCCATGTTGTGCATCGACATGTCGTGCTGAGCCAACGCCGCGCGCGACGACAGGAGCAGCGTCAGCACCATGACGCTCGACAATCTGCGGTTCATCATGTGGTCTCCCTGTGCAGTTGCTTCATCCTACGCGCACGGCCCCGTCCTGTCCGGAACAAAAGTCACACGACTTGAGCACTCGCGGCGCGCAGCTCGTCGACGTCCAGCACTCGATACCGGCCGCCTCCCAACGCCTCGATCCAGCCCCGCTGCGTCAGCTCTCGAATCTCTCGCGACACGACCTCTCGAACCGTCCCCAGCTCCTCGGCCAAATCGTGTTGCGTCATGCCGAGCGTGATCGACCCGGCGCCTTGTGCTGGCCGCGCCAACAAGAATTCAATCAATCGGGCGCGGACGCTTCGCGCCGATCGTTCATCGAGACGGTCGACCAAATGCCGCACGCGCGACGCCAGCCGCCGAGCAATGATGAACGCGATCGCCGGCGCCTCACCGATCGCTGCCTCGAGCGCCGCACGGCTGAACAGCGCGCACTGCGTCGGTTCGGCGGCGATGCCAGTCGCCGGATGCGTCCCGCCGCCAAATACCGGCACTTCGCCGAGCGTGCCGCCTCGCCCCTCGGTATGCACGACGTGTTGCCGCGATCCGGAGCCGCGCACGACGCGCACCTTCCCCTCGAGCACGATGTACCAGCCGCGCGGTTCGCTGCCGGCGAGGAACAACACGGCGTTCGGCTCGAACCGCGCCTCGAGGCCGCGTCTTGCCAGCGCGCTGACGACGTCCGGCGGCTCATCCGCAAATAACGGAAGACCAGCCAGCCGCTCCACGGAGATCACCTCACGCTCCGCGACGTCTCACTTCTCTTTGATCTTTGCCCATGAATCGCGCAGCGTCACCGTTCGGTTGAACGTGAGGCGGCCCTTTTCCGAAGCCGGGTCGCTGATGAAATACCCGGTCCGCTCGAACTGATAACGGCTCCCAAGCGAATCATCGCCCACACTCGGCTCGACCTTGGCGCCACGGATGACCACGAGCGATTCCGGATTCAACACGCTCAAGAAATCCTGCCCTTCCTCGACGGCATCCGGATCGGGAATCGTGAATAGCTTGTCGTAGAGGTGCAGGTCGCAGTCGATGGCGTGCGCGGCAGAGACCCAATGAATTGTGCCCTGCACTTTTCGACCGTCGGGCGAGTCGCCGCCGCGCGTCGCCGGGTCGTACGTGCATCGGAGCTCGACCACTTCGCCCGACTTGTCCTTCACGACATCGGTGCAGGTGATGAAGTAGCCGTAGCGCAGACGCACCTCGCGATTCCACGTCAGCCGATAGAATTTCTTCGGCGCGTCTTCCATGAAGTCGTCGCGCTCGATGTACAGCTCGCGCGAGAACGGCACCTTTCGCGAACCGGTCTTCGGCACATCGTGCGGATAGTACGACGCATCGAGCTCCTCGACCTGCCCTTCGGGATAGTTCTCGATCACGACCTTGAGCGGCCGTGTCACGCACATCACGCGCGGCACGCGCATGTTGAGGTCGTTCCGAATCGCGTGCTCGAACGTGGCCAGCTCCGTTCGCGCCGGCTTTCGCGCCACACCGATCGTGTCACAGAACGCGCGCAGTGCCTCGGGCGTCACGCCGCGTCGCCGCATCCCGGCGATCGTCGGCATCCGCGGGTCGTCCCAGCCCGACACGAGCTTTTCATTCACCAATCGGAGAAGCTTCCGCTTGCTCAATACCGTGTAGTCGAGCTCGAGACGCGCAAACTCGGTCTGCTCCGGCGGACGCTCGAAACCACACTCGTGGACGAGCCATCTGTAGATGTCGTTGTTGTCCTTGAATTCGAGCGTGCAGAGCGAGTGCGTGATCCCTTCGATTGCGTCCGACAGCGGATGCGCGAAGTCGTACAACGGATACAAGCACCAGGCGTCGCCCTGCCGGTAATGATGCGCATGGCGGATCCGCAGCAGCAGCGGATCACGCATGATCATGTTCGGATGCGCCATGTCGATCTTGGCGCGCAGCACGTGCGCGCCGTCGGGAAACTCACCCGCTCGCATTCGTCGCAACAGATCGAGGTTCTCCTCGACGCTCCGATTCCGAAACGGGCTCTCCGTGCCGGCCGACGTCACCGTGCCGCGATGCTCGCGAATCTCCTCGTCGCTCTGCGAATCGACGTACGCTTTGCCGTTCTTCACCAAGAGCTCGCCGAACTCGTAGAGCCTCCCGAAGTAGTCGCTCGCGTACAACTCGGCGTCCCACTCGAACCCGAGCCATTTCACGTCTTGCTTGAACGCGTCGACGTACTTGATGTCTTCGGTGAATGGGTTCGTATCGTCGAACCGGAGATTGCAGCGACCGTCGAACTCCTCCTTGATCCCGAAGTTCAGACAGATCGATTTCGCGTGCCCGATGTGCGCGAAGCCGTTCGGTTCGGGCGGAAACCGCGTGGCGATCTGCCGCCCGAACCGGTTGCTCGCGGCGTCGTCCGCGACCATCTCACGAATGAAGTCGCGGCGCGCGGGCGGCGAAACTGGGGAGGGTTCGTTCGCGGGCTGAGACACGGAATGCGGACCTGTCAGGACGAGGAAAGACAACGAGTCAGTCCTCAAAACCTAAGCAGTCCGGAGCCGCGGGTCAGGGATCGAACGGCATCGCCAAGCAGGCGTACTTGAGGAACACCGAGAAGGCGCTGACCGCCGACACCACGAATCCCGCTGAACCGTCTCGCCATCCGCTCATGACGAGATAGTCGCGCACGAATCGCCATGCCGGACGCGCCAGCATGTCCCAGAGCCGCGGACGACGACCCCGCGCACGCAGATCGTCCGCTGCCCAGCGCGCATACTTCGCGACTTTCGCGACCTGATGCGACACATCGCTGTACGGATAGTGCAGCAACGCGCCGTCGAGCGTCCCGACATCGTCGAGCACTTCGAGGTTCTCGTGCACTCGGCGCACGGCGAACCGCTGATCGCGTGAGAAGACCCGCACCTTCCAGTCGCGGCCCCAGGGTCCGTGACGCAGCTCACGACCGAGATGCCAGTTTCGTGATCGAACCCGATACGCGGCGGACGATTTGTCGCCCGAGCGCGCCAATCGCCCGAGCGATGCGCGAAGCTCCGGCGTCACTGACTCGTCGGCATCGAGCGCCAACACCCAATGGTTGCGCGCGAGAGCGATCCCGGCGTTGCGCTGATCAGCGATCGTTCGGCCACGAATGATCAGGACATCCGCGCCCCGATTCTTCGCGACGGGCACCGTTCGGTCAGCCGACCCGCCGTCGACGACAATCACTTGATCGGCCCAGGACAGATCGTCGACCAGCTCGCCGATCCGGGACGCCTCGTTCAGCGTCGGGATCACAACGGATACCGCGACGCGCTCCGAGGGATGGAGCGCGAATCGCGAGACGGGGGCCGCAGCCGACGATGTCGGCTGCGGCGCTGTTGCCAGCGATGGTCTTGGTGCCATGCAATCGAGTTCTGGTAAAGAACAAGACACTCGACGTACGGGTATCCCCGACGAATCGTTGGACTTTGCGAAGTCAGCAGTGTTAATGAGGAGAATCACACCTGCTCAACGGATGTCGATCTGACGCGGCTGGCGTTGCTGGACCTTCGGTGCCGGTAGTGAAATCTCCAACACGCCATCGTTGAACTGCGCCTCGCACTGATCGGCGTTGACGCCCTCCGGCAACGGGACCGTTCGATAAAAGGAGCCATAGCTGCGTTCGCTGGTGAACAAACCGTCTCGCTCCTCCTGCTGCCGGCTGCGACGTTCACCAGAGATCGACACGGCGTCATCGTCCACATGAATGCGAATGTCATCCTTCTTCATTCCCGGCAGGTCCGCGCGAATTACAAAACGATCTCCGCGCCGCACGGTCTCGACTTGCGGCACCCACAACGACTGATCGCCCGCCGACAGCTGCCGGCCATCGTCCGTCCCAAATCCTTGCGACGCCCCGAAGATCGGGCCGAGCCCGAGGCCGGATCGCCCGAACCCGAATTGCTGAAACAACCGGTCCATGTCGTCGGACATCCGTTGCATCAACTCGAATGGGTTGGCCGAGCCTGAACGTCGCAGCCCGCTCGAACCCGACCGAACGACGCCACTCGCGCCCGGCGATGCCGCCGTGTTCTGCGTCCGGACCGTTTGATTCGATTGATTTGTTTGATTCTGCTGGCCCCGCCCGCCGCCGAGATTCTCGTCTCGGCTAGTCTGGATCGGTGCCTGACGATCGCCGCCATTCTTCGCGGTCTGCGCGCCGCTCGCGGGTTGGTTCCGCGAATTCTGTGTGCCGGCTGGTGTTCTTGGTTTCGACTGCGTGCGCTTATCGCGTTGTTGTGATGTCTCGCGAGCCATGGAAGTGCCTCCGACGAACGGTGGGTCTCGAGTGAATTCCTCGCTCGCCGTTCGCCGCAACGCGCGTGCCCAACGTGCTCGAGATGCTCATGTCGAAATCCTACTCACACGGCCGCATCAATCGCGTCGGTTATCGTTCTCGGCCGCGTTCGCGACGGAGTCCGTCGCCCGCTCGGAAGAATCCCGGCAGTGACACAGGCACGTGTCCGGTGATGTTCCCGCGTCCCGTCAGCGCTGCCGCCGCCGCGCGCTCGAGGTCGTCGCTCACCCCGTACGCGGCGAGATAACTACCGACGGCGCCGAACTGTCGGATCAAGTACGGATTCCCGAACGAGATCACGATCACCTTGCGTCGCTGCGCGAGCCGGTCGATCCAAGCAGCGATGTGCTGCGGCATGGCGAACCGACCTTCGCCTTCGACCCGTCGAACGTACGCGGTCACGATCACGAACGCCGCACCATCGGCCGCGCGATCCAGCGAATCGAGCACGTCGGCCGTCGCGCTCGGCAATACGCGCGCGACTTGGGTGACGCGCGGAGCTCCGGTTGCGCGACCACCACGCATCGCTGCCTCGAACGCCTTCCCGGCCCTGATCTCCGTCTCGGGGGCATAGTGCACGATCAATGTTCTGCCGGTGTCCGCGAGCGGAACGAGATTGTCGCGATCGCGGAGCAGCGTGATGGCCCGCCTGGCGATGTCGGCCGCGAGGGCTCGGTGTTCGGGCGCGCCGACAACGTCGCGAAGTCGCTCGAGCGACACTGTGGGAGCGAACGCAACTCCGCTTCGCGCCTTCAGCTCCAGCACGTGGCGCGCGGCGCTGTCGATCCGCGACCGTGAGATCTCTCCGCGTTCGACCGCGGCGACCACCGCGTTGATCGCCACCGCCGGATCGGACGGCTTGAGCAGAATGTCCGCGCCGGCTTTGACTGCGAGGACGCTGCTCTGTTCCGTGGTGTAGCCTTTGCCGATTCCTTCCATCGTCATGGCGTCGGTGATCGCCACGCCGCGGAACCCGAGGCTGTCGCGAAGCAGTCCAGTGATGATTCGAGGCGCGAGCGTCGCCGGCGTACTGCTATCTCCCTGAACGGCCGGAAGCGCGATGTGCGCCGTCATCACGAGCGCGGCGCCCGCGCCGATCGCCGCCTTGAACGGCACCAACTCGACCGTGTCGAGCCTGCCCATTGTTGCCGTGACGATAGGTAACCCGACATGTGAGTCGACGTCGGTGTCGCCATGCCCTGGAAAGTGCTTTGCCGTCGCCAACTGCCCGCCGGCCATCGCTCCGCGTACGAACAGGTCCGAGAGACGCGCCACGCGGTTTGGGTCCTCACCAAACGAGCGCGTGTTGATCACCGGATTCGAGGGATTGTTATTGACGTCGACGACTGGGGCAAAGTTGATCTGGATACCGGCGGCGCGACCTTCCTGCGCGATTGCCCGCGCGACGTCGAACGAATCCGAATCGCGACCCGTAGCCGCGATCGCCATGGCGGGTGGGAAAACCGTCGCGCCGCCGGCGTCCAGCATGTAGTGCGCGAACACTCCGCCCTCCAATCGACCGAGACCGGGCTCGAGGTCGGCGCTCGTCAGCAGCGGCACAGCGGCCCGTCGCTGCAGATCGTTCAGCTTCGCGGCAACTTCGATCGGGGTCCCAAGCGACATCGACACGCCGCCGATGTGGTCCCGCTCGACCCAGCGAATCACTTCTGCGTAGCTGGAATCCCGAGTATTGGCATAGTCGCCGAGCATCCAGACCATGACCATTTGACCGACGCGGTCATGGAGAGAGAGAGTCGCGAGGGTGCTGTCGACCCAGCGTCGTTGCCGTGAATCGAGCGGCTGGCTTGGCGAGAGCGGTCCCGCCTCGGAGCCGGTGGCCGGACGCACTGGCGATGCCGGCGCGCGGACGCATGCGGCGAGGAACGTGACGACCACGGCAACGCCGCGCCGTCGATAAACACGGAGGTGATGCATCGCGGAATATAGGGCTGGACTAGGGAGCCGCATCAAACGAATTTTATGGCCCAAGCGTACGAGCTCTACTGGAGGATGTTCTTTGTCGGAGCTGACTGAGACGCGTGCATTAGCGGACTCAGCAGCCGTACGGTCATGAGAGATTGTTGAACGTCAGGAAAATTCTGTAGTCGGCCGACGACAACCTGTGGTGTCCAGCCAACAGAATCGTTCGTTGATTGCCGAGCGCTGCTGTTCGGAAGAATTCTCGCAACACGATGTGCTCTAGTACGTTAACCATCGTCATTGGTCTCCAAGCGCTCTCTATAGTAGCGGGCACGCCGTCTGCAAAGCGCGTTGAACGTAAAACGCGCTTGTTGGCGGATGCTCTTCCGGCGCACCCGATGGCGGGCCCTTCAAACGCGTTTACGGAGAGTGAATGACACCACCGCGGGTCGTCATTCAGGCGGACAAGAAAGCCCTGAATCCGATAGCGGTCACAGCACCGCGTACAGCTTGGCGGCTGTTGGCTTGGATGGGGTTTTTGTTAGCAGTGGTTGGCTTGGTCGACGTGGTGTTGCAGTGGTATCCGGCGTCGTTCAAGTCACCTGAGTGGGAATTCGGCACGGTCGCCGGTACCATGGCAGCGTTGCCGTTGTTGACGATCGGTCTCATGTCTTTGCTCGCCTCATTCTTGGCGAGAGCCGATCGAGCCGGTGTGGTAGCGATGGCGATTGGATTCGCTGTATTGTTCGTGTTCGTGTTGGGCGCGTTTTTGCTGTTTCTCAGTGACGTACCATTGGCCCTCAAGGCCTCGTCGGCCACCCCGATGGTGCTCACGATTAAGAAATCGATTGTCCGAACCATCGTCATGGCGTTTGGATTCGGCACCGCATATTTGGTCGCAGTCGTTGTTTCGTTCCGTTATCTTTTCAGGAGAATCAAAGATGTTTAAGCGCTTGCTGCAGTCTGCCGTCGTTGGGAGCCTGCTCGCTCTGACACCCATGGCGGCTGCCCACGCCGTCCAGGTGTGCGGGGGCACCACGCTCACCTTCTGCGTCGATTTCACCCTCGTCAACACGAGCGGAAGCAACTGGACGCTGGCCGTCAAGTACACCAGCTCTGACGCCGGCGGCACGCTGACCGACTTCGGTATCGATGCCTCATCGGGCACGTTCACGGGTACCGGCGTTACCGGGTCCGGAACTTGGGAAGTCGAGCCGCAAACGAATTGCAGCCTTCAGGACGAGACCTGCGCCACCGCGTCGCCGCCGCCGATCACCAGTGGTTTGACGGTCGGACAAACCGCAACGCTGAGCTTCACGGCCACCGGGTTCACCGGCTTGAACAGCACCACGTTCGCCAACGCCCATATCCAAGGGTTCGGAACGCAGAGCTGCTCCATCAAGCTCGGCACCGGCGCAACCGAGTTCGCCAACGCGGGAACCAATGGTGGCAGCTATCAGACCGGCAGCGCAAGCACCACGACATCGGACTGCGGTACGCCAACCACCTCGACTCCTGAACCCGCCAGTATCTTCCTGGTCGGAACCGGTCTCGCTGGTTTGGGTGGCCTGATCCGCCGCCGCCGTCGCACCGCGTAAGCTTTGGACCGGGCGGCGCTCAAGGCCCCGCCAAACCGAACAGACAAATCTCCTGAAACGAATGGGCCGAGCGGACCTCCGCTCGGCCCATTCGTTCTAGTAAGGCCCTCGAGTCTCGGGCTATTTCCATTGTCGCGGACTATATTAGCTGCGCAGTTTCTTGGGCCGGCCGCTCTCAAGTAGCGGCGTCGCGGACCTCGCGGGATTCAACAGAGGCAGACGCATGGAGATTCAAACCGGCGCAAGCACAGGCTCTGGTTTCTCGCCGGACACACACACGGCGGGTCTCGAGCCGGCGAGTCGCGCGGCCTCGGCGATGTCCGTCGCTATTCCGCACAGCCTGCCGCTCATCGCGACGGCGCTGACGTTCGCCGTCCTTTTCGCCAAGCCGTTCAACCTCCTGGTCCGCGACTGGTGGACCATGCCCGAAGCTGGCCACGGTCTGCTACTGGCACCCGTCGCCATCTGGCTCGCCTGGCGCACCGGAATCGACGCCAACTCCAAACCCAATCGGGCTCTCGGAATCGCTATCCTCGTTCTGGCGGTACTGATTCGATGCGCGTCAGGATTGGCCGCCGAGTTGTTCACGATGCGCGGATCGATGGTCATGGCTCTCGCCGGGCTCACACTCTACCAGTTCGGCTTTCGCCAACTGATCAAATGGTGGCTGCCGTTCGCGCTCATCTGCCTGTCGATCCCGCTCCCCGAGCTCGTCACTCAGGCGCTCGCGCTGCCCCTTCAGTTCAAAGCATCGCAGATGGGCGCGGCGCTTCTCGAGATGCGCAACGTCCCCGTGAAGCTGACCGGCAACGTCATTCACCTTCCCGGACGCGAGCTGTTCGTCACGGAAGCATGCAGCGGTCTGCGATCGCTCACGGCGTTGCTGAGTATGGCCGTCCTCCTCGGCGCCCTGGTGCTTCGAACGCCCGTCGCGCGCGTCCTGTTGCTTCTGTTGGCGATTCCAGTCGCCATCGTGATCAACGGGCTCCGCGTGTTCCTCACCGGCTTCCTCGTGTTTTTCGTCAGCCCTTCGTTCGGTGAAGGCTTCATGCATCTCACCGAGGGGTGGCTTCTCTTCCTCGTGTCGATGAGCATTCTCGCATCGGTCGCCTGGGTGAGCGCCAAGATCGAGCACTTGGCTGCTCGGCAGCCCGCCGAGGTCGCCAATGGCTAAGCTTCGCGCGTATGTTCCGGCGCTCATCCTGTTGGTGGGGTGCGCGTTCATCTGGCAGACGCATAGCCAACGCGCCGTGCCGTTGGCGGCGCCGCTGACCACCGTGCTTCCGGAAATACCCGGGTACACCACGCACGATCAGCATATCAGCGATGACGAAAAACGAGTCGCGGGAATGACCGACTACGTCGCACGTGCGTATGCGCGCGACACGATCCTCGCCTTCACGACGCTCGTGTCGTACTACGATCGGCAGTCGCAGGGGAAAACGATCCACTCGCCGCGAAACTGTCTGCCTGGCGCCGGATGGGAAGTTCTGCGGAGCGGAACGCGCGCCGTGGAATCCGACGGCGTCTCACACGTCGTGAATCACTACACGCTGAAGAATGGGCCCGCGACGGCAATCGTGTATTACTGGTACCAAGGCCGGGGCCGCGTCGTCGCGAGCGAATACCAGGTGAAATGGAACTTGCTGCGCGACGCGGCCGTGATGGGCCATACCGAGGAAGCGCTCGTGCGGGTGGTCTCGTACGTCAATCCGCCGGCTGACGGCACGGACTCCGCATCCGTCGAGCGGGCCTTCGCCGAGGCCGATTCCACAGGCGCCAAGATCGCCGCGGCGCTGATCACCGACGTTACGCGCGTTCTGCCGGCTACGCCGGCGGAAGCTCAATCTCGAACGAGAAGCGCGTCCCTTGTTCGATCTCCGTCTTGACCTGTAGCGAGCTCGCCATCTTCTCGAGCAGGTTGCGACAGATCGCGAGTCCGAGCCCAGCGCTCGAAAAACGCATTCCAGCAGCGGCCGGACGAAAGCCATCGAACAACATCGCGAGTACGCTGTCGGGAATGCCGCGACCGGTATCCTCGATCCAGAACTCGACGCGCGTCGGCGTCA
>Ga0070683_100005386_pt1 | contig 10674 bp, 8 predicted proteins | sample KBSC713LmetaG_FD_64662 | JGI IMG/M metagenome (GOLD analysis project Ga0070683, IMG submission 64662) | Corn rhizosphere microbial communities from Kellogg Biological Station, Michigan, USA - KBS C7.1-3L metaG | ecosystem: Host-associated > Plants > Roots > Rhizosphere ...
GCGCCGAGGACGAAGATCGCCAACCAGCCGAGGGCGTTGACGACGGCGTACCACGGCAGCTCGTGGGTGAGCAGGGACCGGGCGATCTCGGAGACGCCGTACATCGGGGTCCAGTAGGCGACGTCGCGCACGGCGGAGGAGTACTGGTCGAGCGGGATGAACACGCCGCCGAGGAACGACAGGAGCGCCAGGCCGGGGCCCAGGATCTGCATCACGTTCTCGCTCGGCACGAGGTACCCGACGAAGACCCCGAGCGCCGCGAAGGTCAGGGTGCAGAAGAGCGTCACCACCATGCTGAGGATCCAGATGTGGGTCGGCATCTCGGCCTTGCCCATGGCGACGCCGACGACGTTCACCGCGGCGATGGCCAGGGCGCCCATGGTCAGGGCGACTACGGCCTTCATCACGATGTAGACCACGGGGTTGAGCGGGGTGAGCCGGAGCTGGCGCGACCAGCCCAGGGCCCGCTCCACCGCCACCATCGAGCCGCCGGCGGCGGCGGTCAGGGCGGCGCCGTACAGGGCCATCGAGACCAGGATGTACGCCGCCACGTTGCCCGAGCCGGACGCGTCGTCCCAGCCCTTCTGGCCGCCGAAACTGAGCAGCAGCGCGGCCGGCAGGATCAGCGTGAAGATGATGGTGCGCCGGTTGCGGAGCATTCGCCTGAGCTCGATGCCGAGCACGGTGAGGTTGAAGCCGCCGAGCGGCGGGACCCGGCGGGTGCCCGGGTCGATGGTCTGCGTGGTCATGCCGGGACTCCTTGGTCGGTGGTGCCGGTGGTCGTGGTGGGGGTGACGTCGTGGTCGTCGCCGGTGAGGCTCAAGAAGGCGTCCTCCAGGCCGCGCGCGGTGATCTCGAGGTCGTGCGCGGCGGTCTCGGTGAGCAGGTGGCGTGCAATCGCGTCGGTGTCCTTGGCGTGGATGTAGACGGCATCCCCGCGGATCTCGACGCTCTCGACGTCGGGCAGCTCGGAGAGCCGTGCGGGGTCGGCGTCGGGGAGGGTGGCCCGCACCGTGCGACCGGCGGCGAGCGCCTTGATCTGGCTGCCGGTGCCGTCGGCCACGATCCGGCCGTGGCTGATCAGGATGATGCGGTCGGCGTACTGATCGGCCTCCTCGAGATAGTGCGTCGCGAACAGGACCGTCCGGCCCTTCTCGGCGTCCGAGCGGATCGCGGACCAGAAGGCGCGACGTCCCTCGACGTCCATGCCGGTGGTCGGCTCGTCGAGGAGCAGCAGCGCCGGGTCGGACAGCAACGCCATCGCGAAGCGCAGCCGCTGCTGCTCCCCGCCCGAGCACTTGCCCACCTTGCGGTCCGCGATCGACTCGATCCCCGCCGTCCGGAGCACCTCGCCGACCGGCGCCGCGTCGGCGAACAGGCTGGCCGTGTAGGCGACGGTCTCGCGGACCGACAGGTCCTTGAGCAGGCCGCCGGTCTGCATCACCGCGGACACCAGTCCGCGGGCGATGGCCTGGCGCGGCTGCAGCCCGAGCACGTCGACGCTGCCCGTCGTGGGTTGTGAGAGGCCGAGGATCATGTCGATCGTGGAGGTCTTGCCCGCGCCGTTCGGACCGAGGAAGGCCACGACCTCGCCCTGCTCGAGGGTGAGGTCGACGCCGCGTACGGCGTGCACGTCACCGAAGTCCTTGGTGACGCCGGCGATCCGGACAGCGGGCACGGCACCGGCGGCCGAGCCGGTGGCTTCCACGAGAGAGGTCTGTGTCATGGCCCCAGCCTGATGGAAGCGGGCCTGCGATCCCTCACACAGTCATCACGACTCGGTCGTGACTTTTGTCAGTCCTGGGGTCGCACGCGCAGGAGCTTGTCCCGCCCGTCGCCGTTGTCGGTGGTGAGCAGGAGGTCTCCGTTCGGCAGCGTCGTGACGGTGCGCAGCCGGCCCGCGCCGGTGAGCGCCTTCGGGGCCTTGACCCAGCGCAGGTGGCCGGTGTCGTCGAACCTCATGAACAGCACCCGGGAGGCCTTGAGCGCGGCGACCGCGAGGGTGCCGCGGTAGGAGCCCCACCCGGAGGCCCGCGTCGTCGGCAGCCAGTCGGCGCCGGAGGTGGCCAGGGTCGGGAAGCCCGACCGCCAGCGCGCCCTGACCTGGTGGCCGGGCAGCGAGGTGTCGGTCATCGGGACCGACTCGTCGTAGCCGGGCACGGGGTTCCAGCCGTAGTCGGCACCGTTCTGGAGGAGGTTCACCTCGTCGTCGCGGTCGGAGCCGTGCTCGACGGACCAGAGCGTGCCGTCGGCGCGCTGGGCGAGGCCCTGCACGTTGCGGTGGCCCCAGGTGTGGACGTAGCGCTTCACCGGGCTGGCGGCGTTCGCCCAGCGGTTGCCCGGCCACGGCTTGCCGCTGAACCGGTCGAGCCGCAGCGTCTTCCCGCCGTACGACGTGAGGTCGCGCGCGTCGGTCCCGATCGCGGCGTCGCCGGTGCCGACCAGCATTGCGCCGCGATCGGTGATGAGCAGGCGGCAGCCGCCGTGGCGGCCGCTGTTGGTGGGGAAGCCACCCACGAGGGTCTTGATCCGGTCCACCGTGCGGTCGGCCACCTGCAGCCGCCATGCGGTCACGTGGACGTCGTGGCCGCCTCCGGCGCGGGTGCCTCCCTGGCAGGTGTAGATCCGGTGGTTCGCGGCGAACCCGGGGTCGACGGCCAGGCCCAGCAGGCCGGTCTCGCCCGAGACCCAGACCGTGCTGCTGGGGAAGTCCACGGTGTGCCGCGTGCCGTGGGTGACCAGTGAGAGCCGAGCCCGGTCGCGCTCGGTGACCAGCAGCCGGCCGCCGCCGAGGGGCTTGACGTCCCACGGGTGGTCGAGCCCGCCGACGACCGTGCGCACCTGGAGCGCGGGGAAGCCGTGGGCCGGGGCTGCCTGGCCAGCCGGAGTCGGGGTGGCTGACGGGTGCTCGCTGTCGTCATCGCCACAGGCGGTGAGACCCGCCGCCAGGGTCAGCGGGAGGGCGGCGATGAGAGCGCGGCGCATGCCCTACCGTACGTCGCTCCCGGTGGCCGCCATCCCGAAGCACGACGGTCAGGGGCTCATGCGGGCCCGGGCCACCAGGTGGTCGCCGACGTACACACGCACGCGGGTGACGCCGTGCAGGCGCGCGCTCGTCCGGTCGGAGGCCATGGCCGCGACCCGGTGCCGCGACGTGTCACTCCCGATGTGGATCCTGAAGCGAGTGGCTACCGCGTTCCGGGTGTTGTCGAGGATGATCCGCACCCGGTGGGCGGCCACGGCCCTCAGGTGGACCCGCACTCCCGTGAAGCGCGGGCACACGGGCACGTCGAGGTCGAACACCGCCGACGTGCCGTCCGATCCCGAGACGGTGCCCCGAGCGAGTCCGGCGGGGAGCCGGGTCAGGGTCTCGGTCGCCGTGCGCCCGTCGGCCGTGCCGCCCGTCACGGCGGTGCGCGAGCCGATCGTCAGGGAGTACGTCGCCGTCCCGACTCCGTCGTCCGGGTTGGCAACGGCGACGCTCACCGCGCCGGTGGCCCGTGCCCCGTAGCTGCAGGTGACCCCGGAGAGCGACACCCGCGGGGCGAGGGTCACCGGGGGCGACGTCGGCCTGGCCGTGGGATCGACGGTGAACGACCAGGCGATGTCGCTCTGCTTGGGCTGGGAGATCCGCACGGCGTAGGTGCCCGTGAGGAGCTGCGTCCGCGGGACGAGGAGGACGGCGCGGTCGCCACTGAGGACCTGCTGGCCGGTCGGGCCGTAGACGGAGTCGGTGCTGACGTAGGTGTTCTCGTCGACCACGCACAGTTCGGCGCCCTTGCTCGACAGTGCGGTGCCGGTGGGCGTCGTCAGCGTCGCCACCAGGCCGGTCGCGGGCGCAGCCGGGAGCATGGCGATGATCGGCAGTCCGGGCGCGCTGTAGTCGGCTCCGGACTTGGTCTTCCGGCAGGTCTCGACGGGGTCCGGGCTCTCGTTGCCGGCGTACGACGTGAGGTAGGAGGTCGAGCCCGGCCCCGGGAAGAGGATCGGGGTGGCGCTGCGCACCGCCGTGCTCAGACCCGCGATGATGTCCATGCCGGCGTACGTCGCGTCCTGGGCGAACGCTGTACGGGTGAGGCCGGCCCGCAGCATCCCGATGGCGTGGAAGGGCGCAGCGAACCAGTAGTCCACCGCGCTGACGTCGGTCTGCGAGGCGTTGCGCACCAGGTTGCTGCGCGAGCCCTCGAGGGCGCCGTCATCGGTGTAGTACGGGCTGAGCGGGTTCTCGGTGTGGGCGCTGGCGTACTGGCCGGTCCGCAGGCTCGGGTCGGTCTTCTCCAGGTAGGTCAGGTGGTGCTGGATCCCCGTCGTCAGCGCGGAGTCCTCCGAGACCGTGGCCACGCCGGCGGCGACGCGCACGGAGTTCAGCCGCTGGAGCCACGCAGGGGTCGTGGTCGTTCCCTGCGCCGATCCGGTGCCGGTACCCGCCAGTACGGGCACGGGCGCGACCATCGACGCGCAGAGCGCGACGACGGCGATCGAGAGCACTGCGATCCGCGCCACCTGGATCATGGTCACCACTGATCCGCCGCCTGTCAGCGGAACGCCGGACTTCGACCGGTCGACGCGGCGTCGCTAGAAGGTGTGCTCGGGTCCGGGGAACGTGCCGCCCTTGACGTCCTCGTCGTACGCCCGGGCCGCGCGCAGCAGCTCGCCGCGGAGATCGGCGTACTGCTTGACGAACGTCGTCATCCGGCCGGAGCGCATGCCGAAGGCGTCGGTCCAGACCAGCACCTGGCCGTCGCACTGGACGCCGGCACCGATGCCGATGGTCGGGATCAGCAGCTCCTTGGTCACGCGGGCTGCGACGTCGCCGGGCACCATCTCCATCACCACCGCGAACGCGCCGGCATCCTGCACGGCGTGGGCGTCGGCGAGCACCCGCTCCGCGGCGTCGCCACGACCCTGGACGCGGTAGCCGCCCAGGGCGTGCTCGCTCTGCGGGGTGAAGCCGATGTGGGCCATCACCGGGATGCCACCCTGGCTCAGCCGGCTGATCTGCGGCGTCATCTCCACGCCACCCTCCAGCTTCACGCAGTGCGCGAGCCCCTCCTTCATGAACCGGGCGGCGGTGCCGTAGGCCTGCTCCGGTGAGGCCTGGTAGGAGCCGAACGGCAGGTCGCCGACCACCAGCGCGCGGTGCACCGACCGGCTGACGGCGCGGGTCAGCGGCAGCAGCTCGTCGACGGTGATGGGGACGGTGGACTCGTAGCCGTAGACGTTGTTGGCCGCCGAGTCGCCGACCAGGAGCACGTCGATGCCGGCCTCGTCGAACGTGGCGGCGGCGTACTGGTCGTACGCGGTGAGCATCGAGAACCGCTCGCCGCGCTCCTTGAGCTGACGCAGGTGGTGGGTGCGCACCCGCTTGGCCGGGGCAGCCGGGGTGCTGGTCTCGTCGTTCATCCGGTGCTCCTCAGGCCCGGGTGGGCTGTCATCGCGGCTCCCTGTTGGAGTCCACGTAACGCCCTCCAGGCTAGTGAGACGGCAGGCGCTTGCGACGTGTGGCGCTCGTCACCACGCAGGCTCGGGGCGGGTCAGCTCGTCCCGGAGTCCGCGGAAGGCGATCTCGTCGTCCCGTGTCCCGGTGTGTGGCGCCCGCGAACCACGCGGCGTACTGGCTGATCTCGTCGAGCCGCCACTCGAGGTCGAAGAGCTCGAGCATCTCCTGGTCGGCGCCGAGCCCGTGGGGGTCGGCGCCGGCACCGACCAGCGTGCGCAGGTCGAGCTCGGCCGGCGCCAGCGTGAGTGATTCCCAGTCGACCAGCAGACGTCCCCGGTCGGTGAGCAGCTGGTTGTCGCTGTGGGGCTCTCCGTGCGTCGGGACCCAGAGCCGCTCGCAGGCGGCCGTGGCGAGATGGTGGTAACGGCGGGTCCACCGTGCCACGTCATCCCGATGGCTCCGGACGGCTCGACGCGCCTCGTCTGAGTAGGGCCCCGGTCCCCAGGCCGGTCGGCTCCGGGTCGCCAGCTCGTCGGCGAAGTGGGGACCGACCACCGGGCGCCAGACAGGCAGCCCGGGCGGAACGGCGGTGGCGTGCAGGTCTGCGAGTGCGGCGGCGGTCCAGGGGAGGTCGAGGTCTCCACCGGACGTCCCGTCCCGCCAGGGCGTGCAGCTCAGCGCTCCGTCGGAGAACGGCACGCTCGAGACGCCGGTGGCGGCGGGAACGGGCGCGAGCACGAAGGCGAGTCCGGCGTCGCGCAGCGCGGTCGCACCGGCGTACGCCGCCTCCAGGTGTGCGGCGCTCCGCTTCGGCTCGAGCCCGTCGAAGGTGACGAACAGCCGCGGCTCGGCTCCGGCGTACGCCGCCCAGTGGTGGGCGCCGAAGCCGACCGGCAGGAAGCCGACACGGTCGACCCGGGCGTCCCACAGGCGACGAACCGTGTCCAGGACGGCGGCGTCGGAGACGTCCGTCGGAGGCTCACGCACGCTTGGCCCGCTTCGCCCGGAGTCGGTCGAACGCGCGGTCCTCGGGTGGCGTGCGGATGAGGTCGAGGACGGCCGCGGTCGGCTCGTCCGGACCGTACGTCGTGTCGACGGTCAGGTCGCAGTCGCCGTGCTGGAACACCAGGCGCCGTTGCGCCAGGGCGCTTCCGGGGTCGCGGTCGCCGCGCGTGGTCTCGCGCCGTCGCAGCTCCTTGGGCGAGCAGGTGACGTGGACCAGCAGGACGTCGATCCCTTCGGTGAGGCGCAGCAGGTCGTCGAGGCGCCACGGCTCGTTGAGCACGTGGTCGGCCAGGACGTCCATGCCCGAGGACGCGGCGCCCGCCAGCGCACGGTGGTACGCCGCGCGGGTGCGGTGGAAGACGTCGTGCCACTGACGGTCGGTCAGGTCGGCGTCCGGGCGGGTGCGTATCTGGTGGAAGAGGTCGACCGGCAGCACCAGCCACGGCGTGGGGAGGCGGCGGGAGACCGCCTTCGTCAAGGTGGTCTTGCCCGAGCTGGAGGGCCCGTTGAAGAGGACGATCCGACCGGAGGGCACGTAGTGACGCTATCGACGCCGCCGTTCGGTCCGCGAGAGCCCCTCGTCCCTAGACTGTGAGGCGTGGAGTTCCACTCGGCGTACGCGCAGGGGTTCGCACGCGTCGCGGCGTGCACGATGCCGGTGACGCTGGCCGATCCGGCGGCGAACGCGCGCGCCGTGCTCGACCTCGCGCGCGAGTGCCACGACGACGGCGTCGCGGTCGCGGTCTTCCCCGAGCTGTGCCTGAGCGGCTACTCGATCGAGGACCTGCTCCTGCAGGACACCCTGCTGAACGCCGTGCACGATGCGATCGCGAACATCGTCGAGGCCTCGACGGACCTGCTCCCCCTGATGGTGGTCGGCGCTCCGCTGCAGCACGGCACCCGCCTGCTCAACTGCGCGGTGGTGGTCAAGGACGGCCGGATCCTGGGGGTCGCCCCGAAGTCCTACCTCCCGAACTACCGCGAGTTCTACGAGCGCCGACACTTCGCGCCGGGCGACGACCTCCGAGGTACGACGATCCGTGTCGCCGGCCGCGAGGTGCCGTGCGGCCCCGACCTGATCTTCGCGGCATCCGACCTGCCCGGTCTGCGGCTCCACGTCGAGATCTGCGAGGACATGTGGGTGCCGGTGCCCCCCAGCGCCGAGGCCGCCCTCGCCGGCGCCACCGTGTTGTCCAACCTGTCGGGCAGCCCGATCACCATCGCCCGGGCCGAGGACCGCCGGCTCCTGGTCCGCAGCGCCAGCGCGCGCGGCAACGCGGCGTACGTCTTCTCGGCCGCGGGCCAGGGGGAGTCGACCACCGACCTGTCCTGGGACGGCCAGACGATGGTCTACGAGTGCGGTGACCTGCTCGGCGAGAGCGAGCGGTTCCCCGATGGCCCACGCCGGACGGTCGTCGACGTCGACCTCGACCGGATCCGCCAGGAGCGGCTCCGGATGGGAAGCTTCGACGACAACCGCCGGGGTCTCGAGTCGGTCCGACCGGAAAGCCCGTTCCGGGTGGTGGACTTCGAACTGAGCCCTCCGAGCGGCGACATCGGGCTGCGCCGCAAGCTCGACCGGTTCCCGTTCGTGCCCGACGACGTGGAGCGGCTCGCCCTCGACTGCTACGAGGCGTACCACATCCAGGTCGCGGGCCTTGTCCAGCGGATGGAGGCGATCGGCGGTCCGCGGGCGGTGATCGGCCTCAGCGGTGGACTCGACTCCACCCACGCACTGATCGTGGCCGCCAGCGCCATGGACCGGCTCGGGCGGCCGCGTAGCGACGTGCTCGGCTTCACCATGCCCGGGTTCGCCACGGGGGAGACGACGAAGTCGCTGGCGACCCGGCTGGCGGCGGCGATGGGGGTCACCTTCGAGGAGATCGACATCAAGCCCGCCGCCGAGCAGATGCTCAAGGACCTCGACCATCCGGCGGCGGGCGGGGCGCCGGCGTACGACGTGACCTACGAGAACGTCCAGGCGGGCCTGCGCTACGACTACCTCTTCCGGCTGGCCAACCAGCGCGGCGGCATCGTCGTCGGCACCGGCGACCTCAGCGAGCTCGCACTCGGCTGGTGCACGTACGGCGTGGGCGACCAGATGTCGCACTACAACGTCAATTCTGGGGTGCCGAAGACCCTCATCCAGCACCTGATCCGGTGGGCGATGGACAGCGGTCAGTTCGACGACGCCACCAACGAGGTACTCGCCGAGATCCTCGACCAGGAGATCACCCCCGAGCTGATCCCGACGGTCGAGGGCCAGAAGGCGCAGGCGACCGAGGACTCCGTCGGGCCCTACGCCCTGCAGGACTTCACGCTCTACCACGTGCTGCGTCGCGGCTACCGGCCCACGAAGATCGCCTTCCTGGCCTGGCACGCCTGGCACGACGCCGAGGCGGGGGAGTGGCCTCCGGGATACCCGGCCGGCACCCGCACGGCGTACCAGATCGGCGAGATCCGGCACTGGCTCGAGGTGTTCTGCCGCCGGTTCTTCGCCAGCCAGTTCAAGCGGAGCGCGCTGCCCAACGGGCCGAAGGTCTCCCCGGGAGGCACGATGAGCCCGCGCGGTGACTGGCGGATGCCCAGCGACGCAGCACCGACCGCGTGGCTGGCCGACCTGGAGAACGTGCCGACCACCTGAGCCGACACCCGATCGTGACATCGGCGGACAACCTTTGGTGGGGTGGGCGAGTCGAAGGGGCATCGGCGGCACCGACAGCGGGCCGCCTCGAACCTCGGGAGACATCGGATGACTCCAGTACGACGAGTACGCGGGATCGTCGCGGTCCTGGCCACCTTGGCGGCCGCGACGCTGGCCACGACGGCCCAGGACCAGGCGCACGCAGCCACCGACAACGGTGCTGGGGCATCGTCTGCACGGACCACGCTGCGACTGCACTTCACCGGCTGCGACCGCTGCTCGGTGCAGCTGCAGCACGCCGTGAACGGGAAGCCGCACGTCTGGACCTCGAAGGCCCAGCGCATCGGGTCCGACCACACAGCGGTCTTCCACCTGCCCACCTCGCGCACGCAGGGGCTGTCCTTCGTGCTGCGCGCGCCATGGGAGGGCAACACCGGCGCGGTATCGAACATCGTCACCCGCTACGCCGGCTACCACATCGACTCGGTCGTCGACCGCGATGCCGCCCGGCATGCGCAGAAGGCGCAGGGCTGCTGGGCCGGGACGGGCCTCGACCGGGTGCGGCTGGACTTCCACGTCGCCCGGGTCGACGCGAAAACGCTGGACGGACGCGCGACCCAGATCCCGTTGGTCTACGCGACGCACACGATGTCCAGCTGGAAGCCCACGGTGACGACGTTCAAGGGGACCATCGGCAACCAGGACGCGTTCTACTGCACCCGGCCGCCGATGACGAAGCTGACCCTCACCGCGGCCGACTGCGCCGGCTGTCAGGTCGGCGTGATGAACGGCGCCCTCCGGCCCGAGAACACCTGGTCGCTGCCGCCGAGGACGATGACGGACGGCGCGCTCACCGTGCGCGTACCGCGCAACCTGACCCGCGGCATCAGCACCACGGTGTACGGACCGTGGGAGGGCGCCACCGGCTACACGACCGTCGTCGCGTGGCGGTACGGCGGGAAGCAGGTCGGCGACCGCGTCGGCTTCAAGGCCGCCCGGGCCGCGCATCGTGGCTCCCCGTGTTGGGGCGGCACCGACGAGAAGGCGCTGACCGTGGCCCTGACGATCCGCAAGGTGCGCACCGACGGGACGACCGGACCGACCAACGGCACGATCGCCTTCGCCCGGGTCACCCAGCCGTGGCTGCGGCCGATGGAGCGCACGGACCACGGGATCCTCGGCTCGCAGGAGGTCATCACCTGCCGGAAGTGAGCTGATGCGCCACCACGACGCCCCGCCGGCACCGGACCCGGCGGGGCGTTGTGCTGCGGCACGAAATGGGCGCCGGCGGTGGGTTTCCCTGAGCACGATCCGGGTCTAGCGTGTCGTGCATCATCGGGGGTTTCTTCGTGCAGGAGGAATCGAGCATGGCCGCTCGTTCGAAGGTGTTCCGTCAGGGCAGAGCAGGGATCTTCGCCGCCACGCTGGTCGTGGCCACCGGGGTCGGAGGCGTCGCCGCCGTCGGTGCGGCACCCTCGGCTGCGGGAGCCGATCCGGTGGGCTGCCAGCTGGGCAACGGCGTCCAACACGTGATCGAGATCGTCTTCGACAACGTGCACTTCTTCCGCGACAACCCGAACGTCCC
>Ga0070683_100005388_pt1 | contig 10673 bp, 9 predicted proteins | sample KBSC713LmetaG_FD_64662 | JGI IMG/M metagenome (GOLD analysis project Ga0070683, IMG submission 64662) | Corn rhizosphere microbial communities from Kellogg Biological Station, Michigan, USA - KBS C7.1-3L metaG | ecosystem: Host-associated > Plants > Roots > Rhizosphere ...
GGTCTCGTACAACTCGGTGAGGGCGAACGACCGGCCCGCCAACGTCCCGTCGACCGCGAGGATGTCACGCGGCCACGCACCGCCGCCGGCCAGCGGCACCAGGTTGTTCTGGCCGTAGTCGACCAGATACATGGTCATCTCTTCCGCGTCGAGCAACTCCGCGGCTTGCATGGCAAGCGCTGGTAGATCCTCCGGCCGCGCCACGTGCGCACCCGCGACCAGCGCACGAAACGCCCGCATCGGATCTACCACCGCCACCTCCACACCGTCGTGGCATTGCCGTGCCAGTCCGGGCCAACGGTGAACCACACCAGGCAAAGCACGAACGATCGCAGCATGCCAGGCACGCACTGTCGACGGCAATCGTTGCGGCACTTGCGGCACCCGGGCGGTCACGGAAATCCCGCTCGGAACCCCACGGACCGACGAGCGGTCAACCCGAGTGATCCGTTGGTCGCGGTTTCTGCGCTCCGCGGACTGCGGCGACGCTATCCCCGCCATCAGTGAGATCGGCCAGGTGCCCGCCTGGACCGCCGGCATCGCCGCTCAGCGAGCATCCGAACGACGTCGCGCCCACGACCAACAAGGACCGGTTGCGGCGCTGGCCCCGGCGCGCCGCGCCGCATCTGGCAGTTACCCCACCGGCAGGGCGAGCCGGACCTGGTCGCACGGCTCGACCAGCACCTGCCGACCGGTCCACCGGCACGACACCAAATGGGTCCTACCGGCGAGGCGTCGCCGACATGACCACCGACCGCGCCGGTCCCACCGGCACCGACGTGGCATCCGGCAACGCGGCCGTACTGACGCTGCTGCGCATCGAGTGGTGCCTGCCACGCTCGGTCTCAACCGTGCCGCTGGCCCGAAGCCTCCTCGACACCACGCCGGCCGTGATCGGCGTGACCGACGGCTGCCGCGCTCACCTCGCTCTGGCAATGACCGAAGCATGCGCCAACGCAGTGCGCCACGCCCACGGCTCCGACGAGTACCGGATCGCCATCGCCATCGACCAGCACGAATGCACCATCCAGGTCGACGACCAGGGCATAGGCCTGCACCCCCCGCAGGCCGAAAACACCGACGCCGACCGTCCACACCCAGCCGGGTACGCACCCGAGCAGCCAGACAGGCACCCAAACGGGCATGGCCACGGGCTGGGAATCATTCGCGTCTTCACGGACGCGCTGGAACTTCGCTCGGTACGACCACACGGGCTGTCGGTCCGGATGCGCAAAACATTGACGTGGAAACCCGGCCAGGCAGCCGCACCAACCACAAGCGACGGACAGTAGCTCTGCGCTGTGTCACTGGACATGAGCACTATCACGGTGCGTGTGCTCGTCCGGTCCCGGGCCTGCCCGGCTGGGCGGCGGGTGACCTGGGGCGTCCGCTCGACGGCATAGGTCCATGACGCGGTGTTGTACCGCGACCGGCACCCAGCCGTTACGCCCCGATCCGGGCCCTTGACCGGACCTCACGCGGATTCGCGAGCCGATGCAGGTGAGCGTTTAAACGCCCATCGATACGCAATCTCTCGGAAGTTTCCAGCACATCAAGAGAAAGTTCTGAGGTGCCTGGGTCGCCAAGCCGTGAGTCGTTGCCGACGATTTCGAAGCCGGGCGACGGCTTTAGCACGTTTATGGCGGTTAGCGACCGAGCAACGGACTCTGGATTTGGAAAATTCAGTGGAGGTTTCGGTCAGATAGGGTGGCTGCGTGGTCACGACAGGCGGAACGGAGACCGAGCGCGCCCCCCGCGCGGGTGTGACGATGGCCGAGATCGCCCGACTGGCCGGGGTGTCGGCGCCCACGGTGTCGAAGGTGATCAACGGCCGATCCGAGGTCGGCGCCGAGACCCGTGCTCTCGTGCAGCAGGTGCTGCACGAGCATGGCTATCAGCACAGGAAGCGGGCCGCCAAGGGATCCGCCCTGATCGAGCTGATGTTCCACGAACTCGCCGGAGTCTACCCGGTCGAGATCATCAATGGCGTGGGCTCGGTGGCCGACGAACATAACCTCGCGGTCGTGGTCTCGGAATCGCAGGGCAGGCACACACCCCGCCGCGGGTGGCTCGAGGGGGTCCTCGCCCGCCGCCCGACCGGCGTCATCCCGGTGTTCTCGGATCTCTCCGCCGAACAGCGAACCAGGCTCACCGCCAGCCAGATTCCGTGCGTGGTGCTCGATCCCACGGGCGTGCCCGACGACGGTGTTCCCTCAGTCGGGGCGACCAACTGGCACGGCGGGCTGTCCGCAACCCGGCACCTGCTCGAGCTCGGCCACCGGCGCATCGCCATCATTACGGGGCCGAGTCTGGCGTTGTGCAGCCGAGCCCGCCTGGACGGATACCGCGCAGCACTTGACGCGGCCGGAATCCCCATCGATACCGCGCTCGTCCGCGATGGGAAATTTGAGATCGAGGGCGGCCGAGCGAACGCGGCCGACCTGCTTGCACTGCCGGAGCCGCCGACCGCGATATTCGCGCTCAACGACGGCATGGCGATTGGTGTGTACCACGCCGCAAGCCAGGCCGGCCTTCGGATTCCGCACGATTTGAGCGTCGTTGGCTTCGACGACTACTCGCTCGATGCCTGGCTGGTTCCGCCGCTGACCACGGTCCGGCAGCCGCTCAGCGACATGGGCGCGGCGGCTGCCCGGATGGTGTTGGAGCTGGCTCGTGGAGACCAACTGCGGTCACGGCGATGCGAATTGGCCACCGAACTGATCGTGCGCGGCAGCACGGCACCGCCGGCCCGCTGAGCTGCGTCGAGCCCACGTCCGGCACGCTGCACCGTCCACTCGTCTGTTGACTGGCCGCCAGTCATCCGCTGCTGACCGGTGTCGGGGCGCTCCGGGCTACCGGGAAGGCCCCGGTCCGCGTTCGACGACGCAGAGCGTCGGCAACGCCGGGGCCCGAAAATTCTCGGACGCGATCCGATCGAACGGGCCCGGCGCAGGCATCTAGATCGCACAGGACTTGCCTTTTGGAGCAGGATCCGCCAACTGTTCGGACCGTTGGCGCCGCCTGACAGCGGTCGGCAACAGCCACCTCCCCGTATCTACCTGGGGCTTTTGCACTGCTCGCCACGCACCAGACCGCCACGCGAGCGCGGCCCGCATCACTGTGCACTCCGAAAGTTTCGGAACTGATCGTTGCAAGTTTCCGAGTGATCTGCGATTCTGCCCTCGACGGCACGACCGGCGTCAATCACGGCCGCGGTGAGCCGGGCATCGAACCAGCGCTGTCGACACCCCGCACGGCGCCGGTGCCCCTGTGGACGTATGGACCCACCGCGATCGCACGGATGGGGACGGCCGACTGCGGGTCGCTGCTGCCTGCGGACTCAACGGCACACTCGGCAGAGAGGACATACTGATGAGGGCGAGAAATCTGGCGGCTGCGTCGCTCGTCCTGGCGATGGGCGCCTTGGGAGTCGCCGCCTGCGGTTCGGGCGACTCGAATGGCGGTAACCAGGGCGGCAACGTCACAATGACCTTCTGGCACAACGCCACGACGGGCGAGGGCAAGGCCTTCTGGGAGAAGACCGTGGCCGACTTCACGGCCGCCAACCCCAAGGTGAAGATCGAAATTCAGAGCATCCAGAACGAGGATCTTGACGGCAAGCTCCAGACCGCCCTCAACTCCGGCGACGCCCCTGACATCTTCCTCCAGCGTGGCGGCGGCAAGATGGGGGCGATGGTGAAGGCCCATCAGCTGATGGATCTCACCGACTCGATCACCGACGAGAGCAAGCAGGTGATCACCGCGGGATCGTTTACGGCACAGACCATCGACGGCAAGGTTTATGCGATGCCGGTCGCCGTCCTGCCCGGTGGCTTCTTCTACAGCAAAGATCTGTTCACCAAGGCGGGTATCAGCCAGACACCGGCGACGCTGACCGAGCTCCAGGCTGCCCTCGACAAGCTGAAGGGCCAGGGCGTTCAGCCCATTGCCCTGGGAGCCAAGGACGCCTGGCCGGCGGCCTTCTACTACTACTTCTTCGCGCTGCGCGAGTGCAGTTCTGCCACCGTCACCGGGACAGCCAAGACGCTGTCCTTTGACGACCCCTGCTGGCTGAAGGCCGGCCAGGATGTTCAGAACTTCGCCGCCACCAAGCCGTTCAACAACGGCTTCCTGACGACATCGGCCCAGCAAGGGGCGGGCAGCTCGGCCGGTCTCCTCGCCAACCACAAGGCGGCCATGGAGCTCATGGGCGCCTGGGACCCTGGGGTCATCGCCTCGCTGACGCCGGACCAGAAGCCACTAGCCGACCTCGACTGGTTCGCCTTCCCCAACATCGACGGTGGTGCCGGTGAGCCGGGCGCGATGCTGGGCGGCGTCGACGGGTACTCCTGCTCCGCGCACGCTCCCAAGGCTCAGTGCGCTGCGTTTCTCAACTTCATTGCCAAGACCAGTGTGCAGGAGGAGTACTACAAGGCCTTCCACGCGCCCCCGGTGAACACCGAGGCACAGAAGGTCGTCACCGAGCCGTACCTGAAGTCGGTGCTCGCGGCGTACAACAAGGCCCCGTTCGTCTCGCAGTGGTTGGACACCGTCTACGGGCAGAACGTCGGCAACGCCCTCAACACCGCCGTGGTCAACCTGTTGGCCGGCAAGACGAACCCCCAGGGTGTCGTTGACGCGGTGAAGAACGCCGCCAAGAAGGGCTGAGGACTCACGCTCATGGCTCGCTCGGAGCGTGAGAGCGTCGCGAACGACACGCCTGCGGATCCAACGCCCGGGGGCGGCACGCTTGCCGTGTCGCCCCCGGCCCGGCGCCCTCGACGCAGGGGCATTGGGTGGCGGGCCCGGCTTGAGATCGCAGTGATGACGGGGCCGACGATGCTCGTGTTCGTCTTCTTCGTCATCTTCCCCGTTGCCGTCGCGGCGTACTACGGCTTTTTCAGCTGGCAGGGATATGGCCCGGCCACGGACTTCGTCGGCCTCAACAACTACAAGCTGATCTTCGAAGACGGCACGTTCATCGACGCGCTGCTGCACAACGCCGTCATCGTCGTGCTGTCACTTGCCATCCAAGGGCCGGTCGCCATCCTGCTCGCCCTGCTGCTGAACCGCAAAATTCGAGGGCAGACGCTCATCCGGGTGCTGGTATTCATCCCATACGTGATCTCCGAGGTGGTGGTCGGCACCGGTTGGAGCCTGATGCTGCAGAGCGAAGGCGCTGTCAACTCGCTGCTTGTCCACATCGGCCTGGGTTGGCTGCGCAACGACTGGCTGTCGGACCCGGACCTGGCGATCTGGACCCTCACGGCAATCCTCACCTGGAAGTACATAGGATTCGCCGTCATCCTCTTCCTGGCCGCCCTGCAGGGCATCCCGGAAGAGCTGACGGAGGCGGCGGCGATCGACGGCGCATCGTACTGGCAGATCCAACGCCGCATTACGCTGCCGCTGCTCGGGCCGACCATCCGCATCTGGGCGTTCCTGTCGATGATCGGTGCCCTGCAATTGTTCGACCTTGTCTACATTATCTGGGGCCAGTACATCGCGGCCACAGCCGGAACGTCCACTATGGCCACTTATATGGTCGCCAATGGACGCATCGCTGGCGAGTACGGGTACGGCAACGCGGTAGCGGTAGTGCTGTTCTGCATCTCGATGGCCGCCGCACTGATCTACCAGCGTTTCGTCCTGCGGCGCGACACCGAGGGCGCGATCACGGGAGGGAGGAGCTGATGGCCACGACCGCGATCGGCTCGGGCCGGGTCACCCGAGCCCGCCGAAGACTGGCATGGGGAAGCCCTTCGGTGTACTTCGTCGCGCTTCTGCTGATCGGCGCGATGCTCGCACCGGTGGTGTACATCATCATCGGCGGATTCCGCACGAACGCCCAGATCACCACCGACCCGGCCGGATGGCCGAGCCCATGGCAGCTCGGCAACTACCTCGGTGTGCTGCGCGGCGACGTGTTCTGGCGTGAGGTGGCCAACTCCACCATCGTCGCCCTGTCCACCACCGCCGGAGTGGTGACCCTCGGCCTCATGACAAGCTTCATCCTCGCCCGCTACCGCTTCAAAGGCCGAGGGGCGATGTTCGCATTGTTCGCCGCTGGCCTGATGTTCCCACTGACCGTGGCGATCACACCGCTGTACATCGTGGTCAAGACCATCGGACTGATGAACACGCTGCCGGGGGTGATCCTGCCGCAGATCGGGTTCGCCATCCCCACCACCATAATCATCCTGGTCCCGTTCCTGCGCGCTATCCCGGATGAGATCCAGGAGGCGTCGGCTATCGACGGCTGCAGCCGGCTGGGCTTCTTCTGGCGGATGGTGCTCCCGCTGTCGATGCCAGGGGTCATTACAGTAGCGATCCTGACCTTCATCACCAGCTGGAACAGCTACCTACTGCCGCTGTTCATCCTCAACCGGGAGTCAACCTTCACGCTGCCCCTGGGCGTGCAGGCCTTCGCGTCACAGTACTCGGTAGACACGGCCAAGGTCCTTGCGTTCACGTCCCTGTCGATGATCCCCGCGTTGGTGTTCTTCAGCTTGTTCCAGCGCCGGATCGTTGGCGGCCTGACCGGCGCGGTGAAAGGCTGACGATGCTCGGCTACTTGGCGAACGACGGCCAAGTCGTGGTTGGCGCATCCCGAGGGCGTGGCCGGGGCGGTGCTCGTGGCGGTCGCTGCGGCACACGCCGCCGCCCGATTGACGGGACACCGTGCCCTTCGCGGTGTGGACCGCGGCGACCTACCTCGACCGCCCGGGCACGAACGGCGCCTTGATCACGTTTACGCTCATTGCCGCAAGTCGCGCGGTCAGTCTTCTTTGATGTAGCCGGTCCTCGGGTCGATCATCAAGAGGAAGTCACGAATGTTCGTCCGGTGCTGCTCAATGTCGTCGGCCGTCGGGCTCACGCTGAAGCCGTAGCCGGGATTCGGCCCGTTGAGCCAGGTGTAATGCGTGCCGCCGAACTTGTCGGGCCGCAGCTCAAAGATCTCGCCATCGCATTCAAGTTGCACAGCTGGCCCGGCGTCTTCCACGCGAGCAATGCCAGGAACCGCAGCCCGGCCGCCGCCTTCTCCCAGGACGTCCATCCCCCAAGCATGCGCCGAACCTCAGTCATAGCGCCGTTCGCCCGTCCGAGAAATTCAGCTCATGCCGCGCGGCGAGCACGGCGCGCTGATTTGGCGCACAAGGGCGTTGTCCGTGGTTCAACCGTTGGCCTTTCAACGGCTGGCCGACCGACTGGCCTTGTTGGCGTCGATCACCACTTCGGCATGCGGATCGTGCGGCGGGGCCGGCGAGCCGGACACGGTCACGAACGCCCGTTCCCAGGCCCGCTGCTGGGCTACGAACGGCGCCTCCTCGGCCATCCACGCCGCGTAGTTCGACGGCGTTATCTCACCAGCGGCGAGACGCACACATCGTCGGTGTGCACGACGACGGCACCGGGCATCGCGGCCGCCAACCGGCCAGCCAAGGTCGTCTTGCCACCCGAGCTGCGCCCATCCACGGCCAGCACCCCAGGGCGACCGACCGGGGTGCCAACGTGCCGCCATACCAGCTCCGCGAACTCGCCGATCGGCACCACCCGCCAGGCGTCCACCAGCGGCTCTGCCATCCACCGATGACACCACGAGGTGCGCGTACGGTGCAGCGCGACGCTTGATGCCGCGCCCATCCGTATCAACATGCCGACGTGCGGACGTTGCCGTCTCGGCGGAGGTCCGAATGAGTCCGGCGTCGGGTTTGCCTACGCTCCGTATGGCAGCCGACGATTTGATGTCACCCCATATGATTGCTGGGCATGGGGCGAAGCCGGCGTCGGCGGGGGCGTGGGCGTGGGCGGCTGCCACAGCTACCGCCGATCGATTATGTGAAGCGGGCAAACTCCCCGCTCGGTCTGGCGTTGCTCGTCCTGTTGCCACTCGGGGCAGCGCTGGCCGCGACTACTACCAAGCCTGGTGCGCCTGCCACTGGCGCAGCGGGCAGTATCGGCTCAGCCAACCGGACGCCGAAGCGCACGCGTTCGAAGCGGCACGGAAGCACAGCGCAAAGGTGGCCCGCAGGGTGAGATACGCGATGTCCGCATCCGAGCTCGAATCACGATAACGGCCGCAACGCGGCGCGATACATCCGATGTCGCCTCGCGCACGGTGAGCCCTCACACGAGTCCACCAGTCGACGCACTGCTGGGCTGACGTTCAAGGCTCGCCGCCTGCATTGCGGCGGCAATGAAGGTGATGCCGCCGAGGTACAGCAGCAGGTCGCCAGGGCTGATCGGCATGAGGATGTGCGCGAACCGGATCTCGATCGAATCGGCGAGCCACGACAGCCGGGCGGTGCCCGCCAGCGGCACGTGCTCGAGGAGGTGCGGCATCAGCCACAGATTGGGCCACCACTCGTGCGGGCTGAGGACCTCCGGGGGTGTGGGCATCCCGTCGTTGGCGGTGACCACGACGAGGTTGAGTAACCAGCCGACCGCCATGAACAACAGGCCCACCCTGATGCCACCCCGCTGTGTCCAGCCGTTAGCGGCCAGGAAGACCAGCAGCAGCGTGCCGCCGATCAGCACGGACCATGCGCCGCCCCAACCTGCGACCTGCATGCCGAGCACCACGACCGTGGCCAGAGCGAGCAGCCACAGCCATCGCAGCCGCAGGTCGGCCAGCCGTCGTAGCCGACCGCCAGCGAGGTAGCCGGCCAGGACACCGCCGATCACGACCACAACCACGTCAGATCAGCGATCTTGCGTCACGCGCCGCACATCGGGAGCGCGCCGGCCGGGAAGGCGGCTACCGGCCGGAACCGCCGACCTGGAGCGGATGCGAAGTGCTCGCTCGAACGTCGCCGACACCTTCGCCGTCATGCACTCAGAGACCGTGTATGTGGTTGGCCGTGGCGAGAAAGATCGTCACGGCCGGAACCGTCAACACGAGACCGATCCGAATCATTCGCTTGAGCGTAGCCATCGACTCCCCCAAGTCCATCGATGTGGACACTGTACCCGCCAATCGTGATCGTTGGCGGCCGCCAACCATCGCAGTCCAGCATCAGGCCGGCGGCAGGCCCGGGCAGCTTGCCCGCCGTGCGTCAGCCCATTTGGACTCGAAACCGCGAAACGGTCCGGCAACCCAATCCGACACGATCTGGCCCGACACCATCCGGGAAGCTGCGCTCGGCTGGCACTGTGCTATCATGATCGAGTTGCAGTTTTGATTTCCTTAGACGTTTCCGGCGCCTGGTGGGTAGCTGAACCCGTTCCAGGCGCTTTTCGTTTGTCGTGTCTTCTCGGACGCGGGTGATCAACGCGGCGGCGCGGGAGTCCGCACGGTGCGGTCTTTCTACAGCCTGCGAAGGAGCAGACATGGCTTTCGGTACTGTGAAATGGTTCAACGGCGAAAAGGGCTTCGGCTTCATCAGTCAGGACGACGGCGGCGCCGACGTCTTCGCCCACTACTCGGCGATCTCGGCGAGCGGCTTCCGCAACCTGGAAGAGAACCAGCGGGTGGAGTTCGACATCACCCAGGGGCCGAAGGGCCCGCAGGCGGCGAGCATCCGCGCGCTCTGATCCACGCTTCGACACGGTGGCCCGACTGGTTCAGCGGGCCGCCGTTGGGCGCGTTGGCCGGCAGGCAAACTTCAGCAGACCGGCTCCGAGAACACCCTTGCCTTCTGCCTGCCACTGCCCGACCGGCTACCCGGCCCCCGCTGCCGGCCCGGAGGGGCCGCTGTCGCTCCACCCGCGAACAGACACACCAAGCTCACCACGGCACAGAACCCGCACGCATAGACGGTGGGCTGCGCTACGCCACGGTCGTCGGCGGCCTGAGCGACGGGTGGCGGCGTGGCCGCCCGCGACGCGGGATGTTGATGTTCATCCCCGCCCAACACCGCGCTGGTCGGATTACGTCCGGGTCGCGGTGGGCGTAGCGGATATGACATGCCGGCCCCACCTCTGAATCAGAAAGCGAGATCACCCGTGACTGCCACCTTCAGCGACCCGACCCCACAGTTCCTTGCTCCGCCCACCGCCGCAGAAGCCGCTGTCGCGCATCGCGCGCTCGACTGCGGTCCGGTGGCGATGCACCAGTTGCGACGCCCGTTCGCGACGGCCACAGCGCCGCGCACCGAGCGGAAATGACGACAGCGGCGCGGTGTGCGCCGGAAACCCGTAGCCCAACCACCGAGCGGCGCCGCCCAGTCGCCAATTCCACACTCGTCGGCCGCGACAGCCACCCGAACGCGGGACCCGCCGCGGCGACGCGGGGCTACCCCCGCCGGTCACGCTTTCGGTCTTCGAGATCGATCTTCGGTGCGGCCTGAGTTGGCCCCCATGGCAATCAGACCATGATCAGAAACGGACGGTCCCTGCCTCGACAGGCCGGGACCGTGTGGCGGTTCGCGTCATCCCGGGATCGTCACCGGGTCGGGGTCGGGGCGGTCAGCGGGTCGAAGGGGATCGGTTGTCTCGTCGAGCTTCGGCGAGTTGGTCTTCGAGGGTGATGATGCGGCAGGCGGCCGCCATGTCGGTGCCCTGCTCGCACATCCGGTAGGCGCGGGCGGCCAGGCGTAGCTGGCTGCGGGAGTAGCGACGGTGGCCGCCGGTGGAGCGCTGCGGGTCGATCAGCTTTGCCTCGCCGAGCCGGCGCAGGAAGTCCTGCGAGCAGCCAACGATTTCCGCCGCGCGACCCATGGTGTAGGCCGCAT
>Ga0070683_100005398_pt1 | contig 10668 bp, 14 predicted proteins | sample KBSC713LmetaG_FD_64662 | JGI IMG/M metagenome (GOLD analysis project Ga0070683, IMG submission 64662) | Corn rhizosphere microbial communities from Kellogg Biological Station, Michigan, USA - KBS C7.1-3L metaG | ecosystem: Host-associated > Plants > Roots > Rhizosphere ...
CGCCATTTGACGCTCGAAATCATCGTCGGCCGCCTCGATCTCAATTCTGCCCGGGCTGGCCTTGATGACAACTTCCTCACCTTGAGCGAACCCGCTTTCGGCAAGAAGCTCGCGGGAAATGACGACGCCCGTAGAATTGCCGACGCTGATCAGTTTTGCTTGTTTGTTCATACGAACGTTATAACGCCGAAGCTGTGGATATTCAACCCGGCCGCTTCTTGGCACGGCTCGAAACCACGCCCTATACCCTGACCCACATGGCCGACCTGTTCTCGACTTCCGCTAACCCCGCTTCCGACAATTACGACGCGTCCGCGATCGAGGTCCTCGAAGGCCTCGAGCCGGTCCGCCGCCGCCCCGGCATGTACATCGGCGGCACCGACGAGCGCGCGCTCCACCACCTCGCCGCCGAGGTCATTGACAACAGCATGGACGAGGCGGTCGCCGGGTTCGCCACCCGCATCGAGGTCGAGCTCGGCCGCGGCAACCGGCTGACCGTCATCGACAACGGCCGCGGCATGCCCGTCGACGCGCACCCCAAATATCCGGGCAAATCCGCGCTCGAGGTAATCATGACCATGCTCCACTCGGGCGGAAAGTTCGAGGGCAAGGCTTACTCGACCAGCGGCGGCCTCCACGGCGTCGGCGTTTCCGTCGTCAACGCCCTCTCGACCGAGACCATCGTCGAGGTCGCCCGCGACAAGACCCTCTACCGCCAGAGCTTCTCGAAGGGGCTGCCGACCTCGAAGCTCGAGACCGTCGGCGCAGCCCCCAACCGCCGGGGCACCACCGTCACTTTTACGCCCGACCCCGAGATTTTCGGCGCCGACGCGCAGTTCAGCCCGGAGCGCCTGTACAAGCTCGCCCGGTCCAAGGCCTATCTCTTCGCCGGCGTCGAGATCCGCTGGCGCTGCGACCCGTCGCTCGCCGGTCCCGAGGTCCCCGAAACCGCCGTCTTCCAGTTCGCCAACGGCCTCGCAGACCATCTCGCCGAGCAGATCGGCGACAGGCCCACCGTCACCAACCAGCCCTTCACGGGCAAGCAGGACTTCCCCAACGATCAGGGCAGCGCCGAATGGGCAGTCGCCTGGCCGCTCTATTCCGACGGCAGCGAATCCTATTACTGCAACACCATCCCGACTCCCGACGGCGGCACCCACGAAGCGGGCCTGCGCGCCGCGCTCACCAAGGGCATCCGCGCCTTCGGCGATCTCGTCGGCAACAAGAAGGCCAAGGACATCACCGCCGACGACGTGATGAACGGCGTCGAGCTGATGCTCAGCGTCTTCATCCGCAACCCGCATTTCCAGAGCCAGACCAAGGACCGCCTCACCAGCCTCGAGGCGGCCCGCTTCGTCGAGGCCGCCGTCCGTGACCATTTCGACCATTATCTCGCCGACAATATGGACCGCGGCCGCGCGCTCCTGGGCTCGATCGTCGAGCGGATGGAGGAGCGCCTCCGCCGCCGCGCCGAACGCGAGGTCCAGCGCAAGACCGCCACCTCCGCGCGCAAGCTCCGCCTCCCGGGCAAGCTCACCGACTGCGCCAACGACGACGCGGCCGGCACCGAGCTGTTCATCGTCGAGGGCGACAGCGCCGGCGGCAGCGCCAAGCAGGCGCGCGACCGCAAGACCCAGGCGATCCTCCCCATCCGCGGCAAGATCCTCAACGTCGCCAGCGCCACCGCCGAAAAGATCCGCGCCAACAGCGAGATCGCCGACCTCCAGCTCGCGCTCGGCTGCGGCACGCGCGACAAGTTCAACGAGGACGCGCTGCGCTACGACAAGATCATCATCATGACCGACGCCGACGTCGACGGCGCCCACATCGCGACCCTGCTGATGACCTTCTTCTTCCAGGAAATGCCCGAGCTCGTCCGCCGCGGGCACCTCTACCTCGCCCAGCCGCCGCTCTATCGCCTCACCGCCGGCGCGAAGACCTTATACGCCCGCGACGACGCCCACCGCGCCGAGCTCGAAGCCACCGAGTTCAAGGGCAAGAAGGTCGAGGTCTCGCGGTTCAAGGGCCTCGGCGAGATGAACCCGAACCAGCTGAAAGAGACGACGATGGACCCGAAGACGCGATCCATGCTCAAGGTGACCCTCCCCAGCGCCTACGAGGACCGCCAGCCGATCAAGGACCTCGTCGAACGTCTGATGGGCCGCGACCCGGCGCAGCGGTTCGAGTTCATCCAGAGCCGGGCGTCAGCCGTGGATGAGGAAGAGATCGACGCATAGCCGCTCTCCCGCCGAACGGCTGCAGCGGCCGGGACCGCGCGCAAGAACTCCCGCAACATCAATCGCTTGACTTGCCCGGCCAAGCGCCCGAGCATCGGCGCGGGCGGCCTCACCGCCGGGGGGACCACATGCGCAACCCACTTCTCGCCGCCGCCGCGGCAAGCCTCGTGCTCGGCGCTTGCTCGTCGCGCCCGCGCGAGTTCACGCCGACGCTCGGCGCCGTGCCCGCCGACCAGGCGAAGTTCGACGCCGCTTATGCCGAGTGCAGGCAGCTCTTTGTCGCCGGCAAGCTCGACACCAACGGCCGTCTCGCGTCGGGCGGCGCCGGCGCCGCGGCCGGAGGCGCGGTCGGTCTCGTCGGCAGCGCCGGGGTGGCCAGCGCCGGCATCTGGGGCGGCATGGCCGTCGCGAGCGCGACGCTCGTGCTGATGCCGGTAGCGATCGTCGGCGGCGCAATCGGCATGGCCAAGGTCAAGCGCCACAAGAAGGAAGCGGCGATCCAGCGCGTGATGGCCGGCTGCCTCCACGACCGCGGCTACGAAGTCGCGAGCTGGGCGAAGGCGCCGAAGGTGAAGGCGGCGGAGCATGGCGAGACCACTCGAATAGACCCAACGGTCCGCTAGTGCCGCTTCGTCATCCCGGATTTGATCCGGGGTCTGTCTTTACTTCGGCTGCACTACCGGATTCGCCTGAGGTGGCGTTTGCGCGGGCGCTGATGCGGCAGTCGCGTTTGCCGGCGGCGTAATCGGCTTTTCCCGAAACTCGCTCCGGTGTGCGTTGAAGCTCTCTTCGTCCACGATCTGAAGATCGGCTCGCCCAACCAGCATGCCGGGCTTGATGCCTGGGCGCCTGCCATTCACGAAGAGCTGCAAGCCGAAAGCTCTTTCCTACACCCCCTCTTCTATGTTCCAATGTGGTTCATGGAACAGCACACACATGAACCCCAACCGCCCGCGACCCTCCCCACCATCCGCCACGACGGCTGGACCGGCGAAAAGATGGCGGTCTTCTGCGAAACGCTCGCCGAGACCGCCGTCGTCGCCGAGGCGTGCGACGCCGCGCGCATGGGCATTTCCGGCGCTTACGCCGCCCGCCGCCGCAGCCCGGTGTTCGCCGCCGCCTGGGACGCCGCCCTGAGCATCGCGCGGGAGCGGCTCGCCGACACGCTCCTCGCCCGCTCGATGGAGGGTAATGTCGAGCAAATCTACAAGGACGGCGAGCTGGTCGGCGAGCGGCACGTGCTCGACAACCGCCTGGGCCTCGCCATCCTCCGCCGCCTGGATCGGCTGGCGGGCGAGTTCCCCGGCGGAGGCCGGGGCCCAGGGCAGCGGGGAACCGCTGCTTCGCAGCGTCTGGGTCCCGGCCTTCGCAGGGAAACATTCGACTGGAGCTTCGCCGTGGATGCCCTGCGCAACGGCGACGACGAAGGAGTCGCCAAGGCGCTTGCGCTCGCGAAATCCTACGAAGTGGAGGAAGTGGAAGGACCCCCGGATTCACTCGATCACCTGGCCGAAGACGATTGCCTCGACCTCTCCGACCGCTGCTGGTTCGACGAGCGCGACGAATGCTGGATCACCGATTTCCCGCCGCCCGCGGGTTTCACCGGCTACCAGAGCCGCGACTATGACGACATCGAGGACGACGAGCCTTACGAGCGTGCCTGCACGGAGGAGGAAGTCGCGATCCTCGAAGCCGACCGGGCCGCGCAGCGTGCCGCGGAACGCGCCGAGGACGAGGATTTGAGGGATCGGTGGTTCGCGCTCCTGCGCGAGGAGACGAGCGCCGAGGGACTGCCGCTTACTTCTTCTTCGAAGCCGACTGCCAAGCGATCACCGACCAGTGGACCCGCCACATGCCGTCCGGATCCCGCTTGAATCCGGCGACATAATTACCGGTGTGCGTGAACGGCACGCCGTCGCGCAGGCTGTCTTCGGCATAGGTGCCCCGGTAAATCGCCATGTCCCCCGATTTCGCGACGTCCACCGTCTCGTCGATCAGGTTCAAATGCCAGCTCGGCGCGTATTTGAATGCCATCGACAGCCCGTCATGGTCGGCCTTGGCTCCTACCGAAGGCTCGCGCCCGCTCTCCATCGAAACCAGGTCGGGCGCATCGAACTTGGTCGCCTTGTCGATGTCCTTCGTGTTGATGCCGGCGACGATCTCGGCAACGTCGGCCTTGATGCTCGCAGCGATCGCCGCGTGCGAGGATTGCGGCGCTGCGGATGCGTCGACCGCAAAGCCCGACAGGCCGGCGGCTGCAATGGCGAAGCAGATGGGCTTTAGCATCTCGGCGCTCCTGCGATTTGCGCGCGGTCAGAACAACCTTCTACCCCGCCGCACCGCCTTCGCAACGGGTGCAGGCGCGAGTGGCCTTTGCTACGCCGGCAAGATGAGCCGCCCCAACTCACCAAAAGCCAAAGGCCTGCGGCAGTTCCTCGACGCGGAGCAGCAGCGCGCATGGCTTGAAGGCGAAGCAACGCCGGACGATGCCGCGGAGCGGGGCGAATCGCTCGAGCAGCGCTTCAAGTATGCCGACCGCTTCGAAAAACTCCGCCGCCGCCCGCAGGCCGGAGACGTGCTCGACATCGTCCGCCTTTACGGCGCGACCTGCATCCCCATCCCGCGCGCCACCGAGCGCTGGTACTGGTCCGTCTCCTGCCTGCCCGGAAGCCCCGACAAGCCGCTCGCCCGCGTCAACGCGAGCTGGATGGAGCTGTTCGCGATCCAGCCGGAAGGGAGCAACGGCGTCCGCGCCCGCATCATCCTGCACCTCTCCGATTTCACGCACGACGGCTCGGCCGAGCCCGAGCAACTCGACACCGGCCTGCTCGAAAGCTGCGCAGCGCGTCCCGAAGACATGAGCTACGCCATCTGGCGCAACGGCAAAGGCATCCTCATCGCCAAGGTGCGCGGGGCCGCGTCGATCCGCGCCTTCCTGACCGACCCGCGCGGCCTCCGCGCCATTCGGCACTTCAACCTCACCCACATGAACCGCGGCCGCAACGCCTATCAGGCGAGCCACTGCTACAGCCTCGCCGATGTGATGGTGGGTGAGTGAACGGCTGATGACCGCTGGTAATCGGACGCCCACGGCCCCATATCCGGTGTATCGCTGGCATGGCACGCGTAGGCGCCAGCGGCTGAGAGACATCCGGCGCTCCCGCTTACAGCAGTGGAGCATAGCCATGGACCGCGAACCCGATCCGACCCAAGCGAACCGGCCGGCGCGCCGGACGACGACATTCCACAAGCGCCGCAGCTCGCCTTTGCCCACGCGCGACCAGTCGCGGCGGCAGAACCATGTGGTCCAGTCGGCCTGGCGCCACTTCCGCGCGGCGGCGCCGGTGATCGCCTTCCTCAACACCCGGCACGAGGCGCTCGACGGCCAACCGCTCCACCTCGCGATCGAAAGCGATGCGGGGCTCGCGCGGGTCGAGACCCTGCTCAAGCAGATGACGCTCGAGAGCTAAAGATGCGCAAGAAACCCGATCCCGAAACCGGCGCGCGCCGCAGCATCCGCGCCGAGATGCGGGCGCGCGAGCGCACCGAGCAGGCCTCGGCCGAGGAAAGGGCCATCGATGCCGCGGTGAAGAACAGCATCAAGCTGCACGGCGCCTGATCGCGCCGGCAGGAGCAGGAGAGAAAGAGACCGTGTCGGATTCCACGCCCCCCAAAGGCAAGAGCTTCACCGCATTCCGCTCGGCGGCCGAGGAGGCCGAGAGCAAGCGCGAACAGCAGAGCTGGGACAATGAGGGCGGGCACATGAGCTCGACCGCGGGCCGCGTCGTCCAGCGCTCCGGCGCGGCGCTGCCGTTCGTCGCCATCCTCTCGCACCACGGCGGCGAGTGCACCGAACATGGTTTTGCGACGATGCGGCAGGCCGAAGCCTTCATCCGCCGCAACACGCCGCCGCAGGAGCGGGCCTTGTCCGCGCTCTACGACCGCCCGGCGGGCGAATCCTAGGCGGGCAGCGCTCCGGCTTGCGCGTTAGTCGCTGTGCACTTCCTGCCGCGCGTTGGTCCAGTCGAACAGCATCGCATTGGCTTCCGCGCCGCCCAGGCGCTGGAGGAAGGTCTGCGCGAGCTGCACGCGCCGCTCGCGCGCCGCTTGCGTCACCGCGCGGTTCGCCGCTGCCAGCTCTTCGGCCGCGCGGCGCCGGTAAAATCGCTCGTCTGGCTCCATTCCCTTGCCCCTCCTCAAGAGCAGTAATCTGAGTCGCTAAACGCAAATTTAACGCAGGTTAGCCGTGCGGGTCTAGTGCGGCGCTTGGAGCCGCTATCCGACCCCGCGACTGCCCGGAGCTTCGCCAATGAGAACGACGATCACCACCTTCGCCAACTCGCCCGACCGCGGCGAACGGCTAGTCCTCGCTCCGGCCGGTGCCCTCGCGGTCGCGTTCGTAGGAATGCTTGAGCGGGAACGGCGGCAGCCAGGATTCGCGGCGCACGGTCCACAGCTCGTAGGTCGGCGCCATCTGGTCGGGGGCGTCGAGCGCGCCGAGGCTCACCTCGATCTCGTCGCCGCTGCGGCCGAACACCGACGAGCCGCAGTCGGGGCAGAAGTGGCGGCCACGATAGTCACGCGTCTCGCCTTCGGTTGTCACGGCGTCGGCGGGAAAGATGGCGGAAGCGTGAAACAGGGAGCCGGTGTGCTTGCGGCAGTCGAGGCAGTGGCACAGGCCGACGCGGTACGGCTTACCCGTCGCCAAGACGCGGACCTTGCCGCACAGACACCCGCCGGTGAAACGCTGCATGCGTCAGGGGCCCGGGTAGCTGACCGGGTTCTCGTCATAGGCGCGGGCAAGGGTGATCGGCCCGCGCAGCACGTTCTTCCAGCTCGTGCTGCCGAGCCAGTGCGCACCGATAAAGCCGCACAGCAGCCACAGACCGAGGATTATTCCGATGGCCCATTTCATCGCGGCACCACCTCTCCGAACGACAGGGAATCACGCTTCAGCGCCGATGTCAAAGCCGCTGGAAAAGTCGTTCGATCGGTGCGACCTTCGTGAGCGTCTCAAAAGGGGGAGCAAAAGCCATGGCAGAAGACAGCGTCGTCGTCGTTCCGGCGGCCAATCCGGCCGCGCTGGGGCTGGTCGCATTCGGCCTCACCACGGTCCTGCTGAGCCTGGTCAATGCCGGCGTGCTTCCGGCCGGCGGCGAGGGCGTCGTAATCCCGCTTGCGCTCGCCTTCGGCGGGCTGATGCAGATCTTCGCCGGCGCGTTCGAGTTTAAGCTCGGCAATACTTTCGGGATGACCGCTTTCCTCAGCTACGGCGCCTTCTGGTGGTGGTTCGCCTTCCTGCTGCTGTTCGCCCACAACAACTGGATCGACATTTCGCAGGCCGGGCCGACGGTCGGCGTCGCGCTGCTGCTGTGGGGCGTGCTGACCCTCTACCTGTGGATCAGCACCTTCCGGTTGTCGCGGATCGTCTTCTCGATCTTCCTCACATTGTGGGTGACCTTCGCGCTGCTCGGGCTGGGCGCGATCTACGCCAATCCGGGGATCAGCCATTTCGGCGGCTGGCTCGGCCTGCTGTGCGGAGCGCTGGCGATGTACGGCAGCTTCGCCATCGTCACCAACGCGACCTTCGGCCGCGCCGTCGTGCCTGTGGGCGAAAGGCCGTTCCTGTCGGCGTGAGAGCGGTGGAGCTCCTCAGGCCGCTTCGGGGATGATGTTGAAGGCGTGCTTGAACGGGAGGGTGTAAACGATCGTCCCGTGCTCGTCCTCGGCGTCGATGCGGTAGCGATAGTCGATCACGCCATTGCGGATATCGCCGGCAATGACGTCGCGGGCGCTGAACAATACCGCTTCGCGCAAATCCTCCATGCTCGCGAATTCCCTTCCCTCGGGGTCGAGCAGTTCGTCAATGCTGTCGCGCAAATGCATGAAGTACCGGGCCATGCGCTGCCTCCTGACTCTGGGCGGGAGCGCGGGCGGTCTCTCAGCCGCCGGCGGCCAAAGCTGCTTCCCGGCGATAATTAATTCATATCAGGACAATGTCTCTAAATCCATGTTTGTTTTTGATTTTACATCGATTTTAGGGACACGCTCGTTAAAGCATGTTAAAGTCGCCGCATCGCTGGACGGATACTCCGGGCTGCGGCGACTGAGAGATCCCATGTGCTCCCGCCCAGTGCAACCGCGGGAGACGTGTCTTGTCGAACAATCAGTTTCGGCCGCCGGGTCCCTCGACCCTCGAGCCCATGCTGCGCAAGCTGGAATATTGGCGCAAGCTCGACGCCGACGACCGGCAGGCGGTCCTGGCTCTTCCTTTCTCGGTGCGGACGCTTGAGGCGAACCACTATATCGTCCGCGAGTTCGACCGCGCGGATTTTTCATGCGTGCTGCTCTCCGGGTTCGCCGTCCGGCACAAGATCGTCGCCGGCGGGCACCGCCAGATCCTCGCCATTCACATGAAGGGAGACATCGTCGATCTTCAGAACTCGCTGCTCGGCATCGCCGATCACAGCGTGCAAATGCTGACCTCCGGCAAGGTCGGGATGGTTCCCCGGGCCGAGATGGACCGCATTGCGTTCGAGCGGCCCGAGATCGGCCGCGCGATGTGGATCGACAGCCTCGTCGACGGATCGATCTTTCGCGAATGGATCGCCAACATCGGCCGTCGCGACGCACAGACCCGGATCGCCCATTTGCTGTGCGAATTCGCGCTCAGGCTGAAGATCGCCGGACTTGGCGAGACGACCAACTATGAGCTGCCGATGACGCAGGAACAGCTGGCTGATGCGACCGGCCTGACATCGGTCCACGTCAACCGGACCTTGAAGGCGCTCGAAGCGAGCGGGTACATCGTTCGCAGCACGCCGCGCCTGATCGAGATCGGTGACTGGCGCAGACTTGCGGATGTCGGCGACTTCAACAGCGCCTACCTCCACCTGCACCACAGCGAGGCGGCGATCGCCTGAAGCTATTTCCCCTCGGCGGATTCACCCCCGCCGATGAGGTAATTGGGCGCTACGACGTTCGGCGATTTCTCTCCCGTCTTGGTCGGCTGGAGAAGCTTGAGATTGAACTTGTCGTTGAATTGCACGCCGAACTGGGTGCCTTTGGTCCAGCGGACCTCTGCGTCAATCAGCCCGCCGGCGGCGAAGTCCAGCTGAATTTGCGCGCCGACGGGGATCTCCTCGCGGCATTCGACGAGCGCGCCGCCGCTCGAGATGTTGCGCAGTCGGGCGCCTTTCACCTGCCCCTGGTAATGGAGCAGCGCCGCGCGGATGATGCGGATCCGCGGCTCGCGCGGCGGCAGTTTCGCTTCGGGCAGGTTTGCCGAGCCCTTCGCCGCCAGTTCGGCCGCCTCCTCGGCCGGCATTGGCTTGCCGAAGATGTAACCCTGGACGAGCGAGCAGCCGAGGCTGCGGACGAGCGCTAGTTCCTCCTGGGTTTCCACGCCCTCGGCGGTTGTCTGCATCTTGAGGTCCGAAGCCAGCCCGACCATCGCCCGGATCAGGGCCGCGTTGCGGCCTTCGAGGTCGGATGCGCCGGTGACGAATGAGCGGTCGATCTTGATCTTGTCGAACGGCACGCGCTGCAGATAGCTGAGGCTCGAATAGCCGGTACCGAAGTCGTCGAGCGCGAGCTTGACTCCGATGGCTTTGAGGCTTGCGATCATGTCGTGGACGTGATCGTCGTTGCTGAGGAACACGCCTTCGGTGATCTCGAGCTCGAGCCTTTTTGCGGGCAGGTCGGTGTCGCTCAGCACCATGCGCACCAAGGTCGGCAGCACATGCGACTTGAACTGGATCGGGGAGAGGTTGACCGCGACGCTGATGTGTTGCGGCCACTTGGCCGCTTCCGCGCAGGCGGTCCTTAACACCCATTCGCCGATCTCGTTGATCAGCCCGATCTCTTCGGCGAGCGGAATGAACTCCACGGGGCTGACGGGCCCATGCTCCGGATGATCCCAGCGGATCAGCGCTTCGAACCCCGTGACCGCCTCGCTCGAAGCGTCGACGCAGGGCTGGTACACCAGCCGCAGCTGCCCCTTCTCCAGCGCAACCCGGAGGTCCGATTCCATCAGCTGCCGCTGCCGCGCTGCTTCGTGCATCTCCGGCGCGAAGAAGCGGTAGCAGCCCTTCCCCGCCGCCTTTGCCGCGTACAGCGCGAGATCGGCGTCGCGCATCAAATCGTCGGCCGAGCGGTCGTCGTAGTCGGAGGTGACGATGCCGACCGAGGCGCCGATCGACACCGCCGTGCCATTGATCGTGTAGGGGCGGGAAAGGCTGTCGATGATCCCCTGCGCGAGATTCGACAGTTCCTTCTTGTCGGAGATGCTCGGCAGCACGACCTCGAACTCGTCGCCGCCGAGACGGCCGACCTGCCCCGCCTCGCCGATCACGTCGCGGAGCCGTAAGGCGACAAGCCTCAGCAGGGTGTCGCCGGCGGGGTGACCGAGCGTGTCGTTGACCGCCTTGAA
>Ga0070683_100005399_pt1 | contig 10668 bp, 9 predicted proteins | sample KBSC713LmetaG_FD_64662 | JGI IMG/M metagenome (GOLD analysis project Ga0070683, IMG submission 64662) | Corn rhizosphere microbial communities from Kellogg Biological Station, Michigan, USA - KBS C7.1-3L metaG | ecosystem: Host-associated > Plants > Roots > Rhizosphere ...
GTTCAACACGATCGCCGTCGACGACGGGATCGCGATGGGCCACGGCGGCATGCTCTACTCGCTGCCCTCGCGCGACCTGATCAGCGACAGCGTCGAGTACATGGTCAACGCCCACTGTGCCGACGCCCTGGTCTGCATCTCCAACTGCGACAAGATCACCCCCGGCATGCTCAACGCCGCGCTGCGGCTGAACATCCCGACGGTCTTCGTCTCCGGCGGTCCGATGGAGGGCGGCACCGCGGTGCTGGTCGACGGCACGGTCCGCAAGCGGATCAACCTGATCACGGCGATCACCGACGCCGTCGCCGACGACGTCAGCGACGAGGACATCGACCTGATAGAGGAGGCCGCCTGCCCGACCTGCGGGTCCTGCTCCGGCATGTTCACCGCGAACTCGATGAACTGCCTGACCGAGGCCCTTGGCCTTGCCCTGCCGGGCAACGGGTCGACCCTTGCCACCCACACCGCCCGCCGGCAGCTCTACGAGGACGCCGGCCGCACGGCGGCGGAGATCGCCAAGCGCTACTACGAGGAGGACGACGAGAGCGTCCTCCCCCGTTCGATCGCGACGCGCGAGGCGTTCGAGAACGCGATGACGCTCGACATCGCGATGGGCGGCTCGACCAACACCATCCTCCACCTACTCGCCGCCGCACAGGAGGCGGAGGTCGACTTCGCGATGCATGACATCGACGAGCTCTCGCGCCGCGTGCCCTGCATCTGCAAGGTGGCGCCGAGCGGCGACTACCTGATGGAGGACGTCCACCGCGCGGGTGGAATCCCCGCGATCCTCGCCGAGCTGCGCCGCGGCGGCCTGCTCAACGAGGAGGTCGGAACCGTTCACGCCGCGACGATGGACGAGTGGCTCGGCGAGTGGGACGTCAGCGGGCCGAGCCCTTCCGAGACGGCGGTGGAGCTCTTCCACGCGGCGCCCGGCTGCAAGCGGTCCGCGCGCGCCTTCTCGCAGTCGGAGCGCTGGGACTCGCTCGACCTCGACCGGGCCGGTGGCTGCATCCGCGACGTCGAGCACGCCTACACGGCCGAAGGCGGGCTGGCGATCCTCTACGGCAACCTCGCCGAGCGCGGCTGCGTCGTCAAGACGGCAGGCGTCGACGAGTCGCTCCTGCGCTTCAGCGGCCCGGCCGTGGTGGTCGAGTCCCAGGACCAGGCGGTGGACCTGATCCTCAGCGGCGGCGTCAAAGCCGGCGACGTGGTCGTGATCCGCTACGAGGGCCCGCGCGGCGGGCCGGGCATGCAGGAGATGCTCTATCCGACCTCCTACCTCAAGGGCCTCGGACTCGGCAAGGAGTGCGCTTTGATCACCGACGGCCGCTTCTCCGGCGGCACCTCCGGGCTCTCGATCGGCCACGTCTCTCCCGAGGCCGCGGCAGGCGGTGCGATCGCTCTCGTCGAGAACGGTGACACGATCGCGATCGACATCCCGGCGCGGGCGATCGGCCTGGAGGTTGACGACGAGGAGCTCGCCGAGCGCCGCCGACAGCTGGAGGACGCCGGCGGGTACGCGCCGGTGGCGCGAGACCGTGCCGTCTCGCCGGCCCTGCGGGCCTACGCGGCGATGGCGACCTCCGCCGACACCGGCGCCATCCGCGACGTCGGTGCCGTCGAGCGGGCCGCCGCCCTGATGCCCAAGCAGGACCCCGCAGCGGTCTAACGGCGCTTGTCGGCGGTTTCTGGAATCCAGCGCCGGACGGCGAGGGTGCCCGGCTCGCCTTCGATGGCAATCGCTCCGACACAGCCGGATTCGGGGCGGAGTTGGGCAAATCGCCAGCCCGGATGCTCTGGGCTCGTGCGCCAACCGTCCGAGTTGGGCACCGAAAGGCGAGCGCAGTCGAGCGACCGCAGGCCGCCGGCGAGCCCGACGCCGAGGGCCTTGAGATACGCCTCCTTCATCGTCCAAAGCTCGAGGAAGCGCGCTGGCGATTCGGCGACCACCTGGTGCTCGGCCTCGGTGTAGAAGCGACGGGCGATGCCCTGCCAGCGTCGCCGCCCCCGATCGCTTCGCTCGATGTCGATGCCGACGCGGTTCCCCGCGACAGCGACTGCGGCGAGGCCGCCGGAGTTGGAGGTTGACCACCAGAGTCGCTCGGATCCAGCGCCCGGCTCCCCACGCGACGCATCTCTCAGCAACTCGCGCACCATCCAGCGCCGCGCGAGGAAGCGGTGCCGCAGGAGCGGCGTCGCCAGCGCGTCGGCCCGAGCCAGCTCCGCCGCGGAGAACAAGCCGTCGTCCGGCAGCTCGAGATCATCGAGCGCGCCAAGCCAAACCTCGACCTCCTCGGAACGGGAATCCCCTTCCATGCGGGTATCCTTGCCCTTGCGCGACCGCCGGTCCATCCGGCGACCCGCACCGCGGGGCTATAGCTCAGCTGGAAGAGCGCCTGGATCGCACCCAGGAGGTCGCCGGTTCGAGTCCGGCTAGCTCCATGATTTGAAGCCCCAAGTGCGGATCTTTGGGTAGCGGAGACGACGGAGGGACTTGTTTCCCCTCGACGAAGCTCCGCACAGGTGGCCGATTCCTTTTCGGTATGGCAAGAATTAACCAAGGCTCGTCCTCGACGTCGCCCCGCGACGTTCCATGGCAGCCTCCTGGTAAATGGCGAATAACTCGAACAACTCACAGGAAAGGGCTGAGAAAGCCGGGTTCGTGGTGGACACCCAGCTCTTTCGGGAGTTGGGGGAGCTTCTGGTCGGCAGCGACGCGACTGCCCTGCTCGAGCTCGTCAAGAACTCTTACGACGCCGACGCGACGGTGGTCACCGTACACGGGCAGCGGCTTTCCTCGAAAAAACAAGGTCTGATCCTCGTCCTCGACGACGGCAACGGGATGACCCTGCGGCAGTTTCGCCAGGGCTTCCTGCGCCTCGCTGGTCGATCGAAGACGACCGGCGATCGACGCTCCTCTCGCTACGGACGTCGCTACACCGGCGAGAAGGGAGTCGGTCGGCTCGCCACTCACAAGTTGGCCCAACTCATTGAGGTGGAGTCGGTCCCGTTTTCCGAAAAAGGGCGCTCAAGAAGTCTAAGAGCCAACATGGACTGGGCCCAGATCGAGCGGTTCAGCAGCATCGAACAGGCGGGGAAAGCAATTGAACTGGCGAGCTTTGCGCCTCCCAAGGGAAGATCGCACGGAACCCGAATTCGCCTCTCGCACCTCCGTCACGCGTGGGCTCCGCGCGACCTGCAGGAGTTCGTCACCAGCGCAGAGGCTTTCTCTCCTCCTCCGGAGCTGATCGCATCCAAAAGGCTGCGTGAGCAACTTGGCGGGAAAAGGCTTTTGTTCACTACTCCCCGAGTTCGAGACCGCAAGCAGCCCAATGAAGATCCCGGCTTCCAGATCCACCTGACGGGCGACTTCGAAATCCGCGGCGATCACTGGGATGAGCTGATCGACACCGTGGAGTGGGTGCTCGAGATAGATGCCCGACGATCAGGGGTGAAGTTCGCCGTGAGCCCAACCAAACGAGAGCTTGAATATTCGCATGGGCACGCCCGCCGCCAAAGCTTCGAAGTGAGCCATCCGGAACCAAAAGCCGGCCCGTTTTTTCAAGCACGCATCTTCGTTCGCGCCCGCGTCGGCAACGACCTCTTCCGCGCCTGGTCAAGAGACGTAGCCGGAGTGCGGGTCTACTCAGAGGGGTTTCGCGTCCTCCCATACGGCTCTCCTGAGAATGACTGGCTCGAAATCAACCGGGATTACGCCTCGCGCAGCAGGGCGATACAGGTGATCGCGGAGAACCAGCAGATGGTGGAGGAAGTCGACCTGGACGACGACGTGGATTCGGGCTTGACTCTACTTCCCTCCGACACCTATTTGGGTGCGATCTTCCTCACCAGGGAGCGCAGCGGCGAACTGGAGGCGCTTGTCAACCGCGAGGGATTCGTCCCCAACCGGGCCTTCGCCAACCTGAAGGATCTAACCCGGCTGGGAATCGGACTGCTGATCCGCGCGCGGGCGGCAGGTCGGCTAGAGAAGCGAGAAGCGGCGAAGGCGGCCCGCAATGCGAAAGCGACTTCTCCCAGTGAGGCGGAGGAGCCCACCTCAGCGGAGAGCTGGAGAGAAGAGGTCGACGAGCGGATTACCAAAGCGCAAGGAGAAGCGCGCAAACTGCGCGCTGCCGCCGCTTCCGCCGGCCAACCGAAGCGCTTCGAACAAAACCTGGAGCAGCTGGAGAGTGAACTCGAACAACTCGCCACCGCTGTCAACGCTCTGATCGCTGAGCAGCGATTGACGCCCGTCCTTGCCTCCGTGGGCATCCAGATGGGTGAGTTCGTCCACGAGATCAACGGGCTCTTGGCGATGGCCTCGACTACCGACACGATGCTGGATCGCCTTCGGGAAGACCCTGACCAATTCACCTCCCCGAAGGCGCGGCGCGCTATCGCCGAAGCCCACCAGGGCGTTCGGGACCTCCGTGGGCGGCTGGAGCGTCAAGCCGCGTATCTGATCGACCTCACCAGCCCGACGGCAGTCAAACGTCGTTCACGGCAGCGAATCGCCGAGCGGTTGGACCGGGCAGCGGATTTGATCGCCCCCGCGCTCGAACGGCGCAACATCACTTTGGTGAACAAGGTTCCTAGCGGTGTCCGCACGCCGCCAATGTTTTCTGCAGAGATCACCGCAGTCCTGCTAAATCTCCTTACTAATGCGGTCAAGGCTGTTGGAACTAGCGGTAAAATTCTGGCGGCAACCAGAGGCAAGGGGTCGATACTTCGTCTCGAGAACACCGGGGCAAAGGTCGATCTCGCCGATTCAGATCGTTGGTTCCGACCGTTCGAGACGACCACCACCGATGTTGACCCGCTTCTAGGCCAAGGCATGGGGTTTGGCCTCCCTATCACGCGCGGCATCCTCGATGAGTACGGCGTCCGCATCAGGTTCGTCAAGCCACGGAAGGGCTACTCCACGGCTATCGAGGTGAACTTTCAAGAATGAGCACGCAAAAACCGGTAATTCTCATCATCGACGATGATCCCAGCGACGGGCGCAATCTTCAACGGGGGGTGGGCAAAGAAAGAGCCGAGGTCGTCATCCGCACCCCCGATGACTTTCGCAAAGGCGATCTGCAGCGAGCCGACTTGGTCCTGGTCGACCACGAACTCGACGCCTGGCCCGGAGTGAGCTCCGGTTTGACCTCCCCGCCTAACGGCCTTGCTCTCAGCGCGGTGATACGCGAGCGGATCAACGAACTGACTCGCGGCAATGTGACGGCGGTGGCCCTGTGGTCAGGCAAAGTGGACAGGATCGCCGCATCCCTCCCCTCCGAACTCAGGAGCTTCGCCTTTGCCCGCCTCAATAACCTGGAGTGGGTCTTCGCGAAGGACCACCCGGATGTGCCAACCGGAGTGGTCTCTCTTGCCGTGGCGATCAAGCAGCTGCCGCGGAGCTGGCCGCAGGAGCCCGCGGGGGCAACCAGACAGCTGCACAAGCTGCTGGGCCTAAATAGTGAGTTCTCGTTCTTCCCTACCGCCGTCGACGACGTCGAAGCCTGCCATCCCCCCATCCACGAGCTGTCGGAGGCCACCCATGCGCTGACGGTGATCCGCTGGATCGCCCACCGCATCCTCCCCTACCCTGCCTTCCTGGTTGATCGAGTGGGACTAGCCGCTCGCTTGCGTCTGGATCTCGAGGAACTCGACCGGATCCTTAAGAATAGTTCGAAACTCGCGCATTGCCTGAAAGAGGTCGAGTATCGAGGGGTGCTCTCCGACCTCTATGGCAAGCATTGGTGGCGGAGTGGTCTGGACAGCCTGGTCTTCGAGTTGACGAGCGGCACGTCGGAGATCGATCGGTTGCAGTCGGAGCTCGACCGACTTGCCGGAGCGAACCTGAAGTTTCTCGACCATGAGGTGGTTCCCGGGATAGGAGAGAGTTACCGGCCCACCGAGTTGGTGCCAGTCAGCAACGCGGTGAGACTGCGACTCGACGACTGGCCGCCCTTTGCGGACGCGGCGTGGGCAGAGCGGGAACAGGTTGCAGAGTCGGACGCCCTGCGGGGCCTGGTTCTGCCGCTCGACAGTGAACTTCTTAGCGCGGCATGACTGATAGGCCGAAGGAGCTTCGGCTCAACTTTGCAAACCTGCAAAAAGAATTGGAGTCGGTTTCGAACCTCGCCCGACCGTTCCTGACCCAGGAGGGCAGCTACAGATTGGAGGAAGCCAAGCGCCAGCTGAACGTCTTCAAGTCCAAACCCGGCCAAACGGTTACTTGGGAGGTGCCTAAAGAGGCGCCGATCAGAACCACATTGAGCAAGGCTCAGTACGAGCGCAGAGACAGCGGCAAACAAAAGGGTCCTCACATACATGGAGCGCTCAGCTTCAAATGGGAGATGACGACCAGTGAGAAAACGGTAAAAGAGGTCATGCTCCGCGGAAAGGCGAGCACGATGATCCGTCTCTGCGAGGGAGAGGGCGACGAGGCACCGGTTCTGAGCATGTGGAAAATGGAGATCGGAGTCGGCGCAGCTGCATCACCGGGCAGTTTCTTCCATATCCAGGTACCGGGAACCGAGAAGGACCCGCCGTTTCCGGAGAGCATTCCTGTTCCCCGGATACCGGTCTTCCCTCCAACTCCGATGGCTTGCCTGGAGTTCGTGCTAGGCGAGTTGTTTCAGCGGGATTGGCTGAAACACGTCGACAGGGCGGGGACCCCCCTGAACCTTTGGCGTTCGATTCAACAGCAGCATCTCTCCAGCTACCTCAAGTGGCAGCTACAGCAGATCGAGAAGACCGAGGGATCCCCTTTGATGCACCTCAAGGGCTTTCCCGGGGTCGACCTCCTGATGCCAAACTGCTAGCGTCGGCGCAGGTGTTCGAGAGCTTCGGCGGCCGTGCGGAGTGTCTCAAGGGTCTTGGCTTCTACCCCCAGCTCCTCGATCAGAATTCTCCTGTCAGCGACCGCCCTGGCTTCTTCTACTCCCCCTGAATCGAATGCTTCGGCAATCTCGCCAAAAACCGCTGGATCGACCAGCGCCAGTCGAAGCTCAGTTGCCCCATTCGGCTCGAGCTTGAGAATTCCCCCGCCGTAGCTACGGCCGCACAGCTCTGCCGAGAGACGGTAGAGGGTGGTCCAGGATGCGGCGGCGATTGATTCCTTCCGAGAACGCTCGTCGGAGTGCAGCCAGACACGGTGAATGGCGTTCGTGCAAGTAGCCGTCGTGTAGTTAAGAACCAACCGCGGAGGTCCTGATCCCATGTAGGGGAGGAAAAGATCCGGCACCGCCTGATCGCGAACCGTCTGCCACGGCGTCCGCCGAACGCAATGGCTCCGTCTGTCGATGAGTTCCCTCTCGGCGGCTCTCAGAGCCTCTTTCGCCGCTTTGGACAGCTTCGATTCGCCCCCGGGAAACAGGAGCAACCGCGACGGCTTCGCGGCGACAGCCTGCTGGGCTGCGTGGTCCCACCGAGGGCCGTTCAACCAAGCGCCCCGCGAGACGATCGGGACCGATCGCACGGCTTTCCCAAGTAAATCCGCTTCAGCCGCCGACCGGATAAAGAAAGAGTTGGCTCCCGTGACGACTCCGATCCGGACCTTTCCGAGCTCGCCGAGGGGTTGGATCCGCTCGTCGGCGCAGACCTCCTCCCAAGCAGCGGCCTGGACTGCGGTCAGCCGCCACGGAAGGCGGTAGTCCTCGCGCTTTTGACTGACTTTCCTCGCTTGCCGTTTTCGGGGCTGCTGCAACGCGCGCGCAAGGCCCTTGAGGTCGGCGATGCGCCGATAGACGACGTGGTCGCCAGCAGGTTGACCGCGATCGATCAGCAGGAGCACGGTTCTCTCCTGAACACCGCGAAAAAGCCTCTGGCTGATCCGGATCAGTTGCACTTCACCCTTCTCCGAGGCGAGCGCGTCGAGCAGAGGAGCGGCGTATTCGGCTTGGAGCACAGACCCGGGCAACACCAGCGCCAACCTTCCCTTGGGCGCCAAGAACGTGACCAGGTGCGCGCAGAAGTAAGCCCAGGCATCGCTTCGACCGTTGAGATCAATGCCCAGCCGCGCAGCTCCCTCGCGACCCCGATCCGCCAACTCTTTGCTCAGCAGATGGTGCCGAATGTACGGCGGGTTCCCCACGATCGCTTCGAAGCAGCCTCCGAGAGCATCGTCGTCCAGCGAAAGGAGGTCACCTTCATGCAGGTGAGTCGAAGGCGGCCTAAGGCCGCGCTCGAGAAGGCGGGCTGGTCCCGTTGGATCGATCTCAACCCCGAACAATCTGCTCTCCGGGTTGGACACCCCCTGACGTATCAGCGTCTCGTAAGCAGCCTGTAGAAAAATGCCATCCCCATACGCTGGCTCGAGAATTCGCTCAGGATTCTTTTTGAGCGCCCAATCGCTCAACACCGCGGCCAGCCGCGGCGGGGTGTAGTAGATGCCGTTCAGCTTCGGATTCAGGGCATCGTCGGTGGGGCGACTGGATCCCTTGGCCGGACTGGCGGCGGCTGCAAGAACGCTGCTCACCCGCAGACAAGCTAGTCAACGAAGCGGTCGCCACCCGATGGCCGTGCGGCGGTAGGCCGGGCGGAAAGTACTGGACCAGCTACAGCCCCGCGTGCAAATGGCCAATGGCCTTCGCCAGCCCAGGGTTCAAATGCGTCCGGTTAGGCCCATCGACGAGGCTTCGATCCGAGTTGTCGTTTATCGCCTGACCCCAAGGGGTATCGAGGTGAACCTGGAATTGGAAACGAGCGGGAGGGGCGAGGCGGATGTTCAAGTGTGAGAACTGCGAGAGCGGCTACGCGGCTCGGGTCGCCTCGTCTTGGGACTTCTGCCCACGCTGCCTGAGGGAAAGCAGAATCGTCGTGCCGCTCACCTTCGAGCTCGGCTGGAGCTCGCAACCGGAGCGCCCGGCCGCGGAGGCCTCAACTGGCCTTACGTCGGCGAGCCGGCAGCAAGCATGACGTCGACCGCCCTCGACTGAAGGTCGTCGGCCACCTCGCGCTGACGCAACGCGCGCTCTTCGAGCGCGATGAAGTCGAATCCACTCCACTCGCTGCCAAGCGCCCGGCGAAGAGTTCTCCAGATCTCGATCTTGCCGGTTATCCCGAGGCAGAGTCCCTCTAGCTCGATCACGCGACTCAGAGGCGAGTATCCCCGCAGCTGGCCGTTGAGCTTGAGCCGGCCGACCTTCTCGACGAGCCATCCCGCCTTCACCTTCAGCGGGTCGCGGCGGATGCCGAGCTGCTTCATGACTCGCTCCAGGGTGTCGCGATCGGCTTCGACCTCGCCACACAGGTCCGAGATCGGGGTGCCGAGCTCGGCGTCGTCGCGGTTGCTGTTGCGAACGCGGCGAGCCAGCTCGACGCCCGCCGTGGCGCCGGCGAGATGGTCGTTGAGATAGATGGAGAGGAAGCGATTCGCCACGCGAACCGGGGTTCCGTTCAGGTTTTGCGTTCGAGGTCGGAGACTTCGCTCGCCTTGTCCTCCACCTGCTCCTGGGCGCGGTCGAGCTCTTCTTTCTTCTCGCCCTTCTCCTCCTCGCGCCTGCCCTGGCGGCGCAGGGACGCGTCGCCGGCGAGGTCGCCCGCCGCCTTCTTCGTCCTGCCGGTGATCTTGTCGAGAATGCCCACGGTCTTCCTTTCGTCGATTCGTTGACCCGTTTCGACCGGTACCCCTGGGCTTGACCCCGAAACCGTCCCGGTGCCCCGCGCATCCGAGATTGGCCACACCTGAAGTGGGCCAAAGTCCGATGCGCCTTCCTTTAGGCGGGCCGGTAGGTAAGCAGGGCGATTCCGTCGCCCACCGTGCGTGACTCGGTCAGCTTCAGCGGCTTCTTCTCGCCGACCTCGCCGAAGAGCCGCTTGCCGGCGCCGAGCAGAACGGGGAAGACCATCGCGCGCAGCTCGTCGACGAGATCGTGCTCGATCAGGCCCTGCACGAGCTGGGCGCTGCCGGCGACCAGGATCACGCCCCCGATCTCCTCCTTCAGCCTCGTCACCTCCTCGACCATGTCGCCGCGCAGCACGGTCGAGTTGCTCCACTCGGCCTCCCCCAAGGTCGAGGAGACGACGTACTTCGGCATCGAGTTCATCTTCTCGGCGAATCCCGCGTCGTCTTCCATCGAGGGCCAGGCGGCGGCAAAGCCTTCGTAGGTCACCCGCCCCAGCAGCTGTGCCTCTGCCTCCGCCAGCTCGTCGAGCTTGAACTTGTCGCCCTCGGTGCCGCGGTCGACCTCGAAGGTCCAGCCTCCGTGCCGATATCCCTCGGCGCCCCCGGGATCCTCCATCACCCCGTCCAGCGATACGAACTCCGTCACGACGATCTTGCCCATGGTCTCCTCCTTTGTCGGCTGGTGATATCTCTACCGGATCCGCGAGTACCTGCAAGTGACGACAGCGACCTCCTCGGAGGAGGAGGCGCAGAGGATCGCCGCGGCGCTGGTCGAGCGCCGGCTCGCTGCTTGCGTCCAGGTCCTCGGGCCGATCGAGAGCCACTACCGCTGGCGGGACAAGGCCGAGCAGGCGCGGGAGTGGCTCTGCCTGGCGAAGACGGAGGCGTCCCGCTACCCCGAGCTGGAGGCGACGATCGGCGAGCTCCACAGCTACGAGGAGCCGGAGCTGGTCGCGACGCCGATCGTCGCCGGCAGCAGGGGCTATCTCGACTGGATCGGCGAGAGCCTAGGCGGCGCCTGAGTAGCGCAGCGAACCCGGCGTCGTCAG
>Ga0070683_100005400_pt1 | contig 10667 bp, 8 predicted proteins | sample KBSC713LmetaG_FD_64662 | JGI IMG/M metagenome (GOLD analysis project Ga0070683, IMG submission 64662) | Corn rhizosphere microbial communities from Kellogg Biological Station, Michigan, USA - KBS C7.1-3L metaG | ecosystem: Host-associated > Plants > Roots > Rhizosphere ...
TTCGGAGAGCGGAAAAGGACAACCCTTCGGTATGGCGTAGACGCCTGTGTCGGCGGCGCCGCGCGCATCCAGCCCGCGTTGGCCTGCATCATCGCGCATGCATGATCGCGGAATAGAGGCGAGACGTTGTAGAACTGATCTTGGTGGAGTCAGTCGGCTCCGACCTGGGACATTTGGCGTGTAGTCCATCAAGCGTATGAACAGGAGAAGCTGTCTGATGTCTACACCTTCTGACGCAACCACTGTCACCGTGGAGTTCCCTCTAATCGAGAGCCGGGCGCTGGCAGACAACCCGCTCCACGATCCCGTCGTGCGCGCCCTGCCAGTGATCCTGCCGCCAGGCTACAGTCGCTCGGAGCGCCGCTATCCGGTGATCGTCGGTCTGACAGGCTTCACTGGGCGGGGCGCCATGCTGCTCAACGACGATGCCTGGCAGCCCAACCTCGCGCAACGTCTCGGCCGTCTCTATGCCGAGGGCATGCCGCATGCGATCTTTGTGCTGCCGGATTGCTTCACGCGCTACGGCGGCAGCCAGTACATCAACTCCGGCGCCACAGGCCGCTATGAGGACTACGTGATCGACGAGCTCATTCCCTGGGTGGATGCGCACTACCGCACCATTGCAAATCCAGCGGGGCGCGCGGTCTTCGGCAAGTCCAGCGGCGGGTACGGCTCGATGATCTATGGCCTGCGCCATCCTGATGTCTTCGCGGCGATTGCCTGCCACAGCGGAGACATGGCCTTCGATCTGTGCTATGCGCCCGACTTCCCCGATACCTGCCTGGCCTTCTCGCGCGTGGGCGGAGTCGCGGCCTGGTGGGAGCAGTTCGCTGCCCAGGTCAAGAAGAACCCGTCCGACTTCAAGGCGCTCAACATCCTGGCGATGGCGGCGTGCTACTCGCCGGAGCCAGCCGAGCCGCTCGGCATCGCCTTCCCCATGGATTTCGCTACCTGCGAGCGCAAGCCCGACGTGTGGGCGCGCTGGCTGGAGTGGGATCCCATCGAGATGCTCGCCGCACACGCCGATCACCTGCGCCAGCTCAAGTTGCTCTACATGGACTGCGGCGCGCAAGACCAATTCAACCTCCAATTCGGTGCGCGCCAGATGTCCCACCGGCTGACGGCGCTGGGCATCGCGCACGAGTACGAGGAGTTCGACGACAACCACAACAACATCCAGTATCGCTACGACGTGTCGTTGCCGAAGCTGGCACGCGCGTTGGCCGCCGAGTAGCTGACCTCGCCCCCAAACCTCCTCTCCCGCGAGGAGAGGGGGCTTTTCAGCACGCTGCCAACTGCTGCTCCAGGCTGGCGAGTGACAGTTTGATCTCTTGTTGCGGCTGGCCGGGGCCGGGTTCGTTCGCAGAGCTGGCGGCCTGAAGCTGCACCATGCCGTGAGCGTCGATGGGGAATGCGTCGTAGACGACCAGCCAATCGGTGGTCTTGCCTTGACTCGCGGGTTTGAGGCCAGGGCTGAACACGATAATGTAGTGTCCACCATCCCGAAGAATGGGGAACGACTCAATCGCAATGCTATCTGATCCGACCTGGCCGCCATTCGTAACAAATTCCTTTGTCGGCGCTGGCCGATGGTCGATCAGAGGATGATTTTGCGTGAAACGCAGCGGGGTGTAGATGCGATATCCCTGCGTGAGAACGGCGTTGCTGCCGGAGATCAGTGGATGCTGCCCATTGGGCGTGTTCCAGTGCGGTTCTCCGTGCGAGCCGACGATGACCTCGCTGATGAGGATCGCTGAGCACATGCTCTGCGGCGTCGTGTATTCGTAGCGATCCGCGTTCATCTTCAAATGGATGGCGGGATAGGCGGCCTGCCCTGATGCAGGGGCGCCGCATGCAGCGACAGCGAGCGATATCACCAACGCCAGCGCTGCCAGGGCTTTTTGCACATGGGCCGTCGCTATCTGCGCCACAACGTCGCTCCCTGGTGTGGCAGTCCAATTCAACACACGCCAGCCAATCAGGCGGGGATAGCATCAGTATACATGGACTTTAGGCGATTGTCGCCCCGCTGAAGCGCGTCGCCACTCGCTGCGCCAGTCTGCATGACAGCAGGGCTGCGTACCCTGCGTGCGTATAGGTCTATGTCACCCACACGGATGTGGCGCTAGAGACACACCTACGCCGTCGTAGCCACTTCTCTCTCAAGCACGACCTGCACGCGAGATCGGCGCGCAGACAGCGGATTGGAGAAACGAATGGACTACGACGCGCTTATCGTTGGCTCCCGCGTGGCGGGCGCCAGCCTCGCGCTCCTGCTCGGGGAGCGCGGCCATCGCGTTCTGATGGTCGACTGCGACGCCTTTCCCAGCGACACACTCTCCACGCATTTCATGGCGCGCAACGGTGTCGTCGCGCTGGAGCGGCTGGGCGTGCTGGCGGATGTCGAGGCCGCCGGCTTCCGCCGCATCACGCGGGCGCGCACCTGGGTCGAAGATCTGCTCTTTGAGGGGCCGGCCGGCCCGGAGGGAGCCTATTCACTGGCTCCCCGGCGCGATGTGCTCGACTCCACACTGATACGCCATGCCATTGAGCATGGCGGCGTCGAGTTCCAGGAACAGACACACGTGGAAGGGCTGATCGAAGAGCATGGGCGCGTCGTCGGCGCCACGCTCCGCAGCAGCGGTGGAGCGCCCCGCCGGGTGCGCGCCCAATGGATTGTCGGCGCTGACGGCAAATACTCCAAGGTCGCCGAGTGGGTCAACGAGGAGCGCTACGAAGTCCTGCCAGCCCAACGGCCCGGCTACTATGGCCACTTCCATGGGTTCACGCCCCTCTCAGAGGCGGCTGTGGAGCTGCTATTCGCGCAGAATCAGGTGGGCTTCGTGTTCCCGATGCGACCCGACGAGGACTGCCTCGCGCTGGAGGTTCAGCCAGAGGACTACGAAGCGTTTCGCGCCAATCCGCGAGCAGAGTTCGAGAGACGCTTTCGCGCGCTGCCCGGCATGGCGGATCGCCTGCAGGGCGCTCAGCTCGAGGGCAAGCTGTATGGCACACGCGGCATCGAAAACGCCCTGCGCAAGCCATACGGCCCTGGCTGGGCGCTGGCAGGTGACGCTGGATACCTGCGCGACCCCATCACCGGCACTGGCATCGCCGACGCGCTCACGCAGTCGTTCCTGCTGGCCGACGCGCTCGATTCCGCCCTGCGCGGCGATGATTGGGAGGCCAGCATGCGCGAGTTCCAGCGCAAGCGCGACGCCGCCATGCTCCCCGGTTATCGCTGGACCATCGCCTCGCTCCAACAGCGCGACGCGCCGCCAGAATCGCTCGCCTGGCTGCGCGGCGCGCTGGCCAATGCCCACCTGGCGCGTCAGGTCATGTACTGGCTCCCGGCTGCGCTCTCTGCTGGCGACCTGCCGCCTCAGCTCCAGCCGATCATGCGAACCACGGCAGCGTTCTTTGGCGCCGAGGCTCAGCGTCAGCCACAGCCAATGGCCGCTCCAGCCTGCTAGCTGCGCTGCGCACATAGCCGCAGACGTTCAGAACAGCGATAGCGTGGCGGCCCCTCTCTGATGAGAGAGACCACCACGCTATCGCTGTTCGCGTTCAGTTGCGCTACGTCAGGCTCGGGGCGTCACAGTAATCGTGCCGACCATGCCCTCGTAGTCATGGAAGACACAGTAGTAGTGATAGACTCCCGGCTGCGTGAAGCGGAATGTCACCGAGGTGGGCAGGCCGAAGCCAGTGAACGCCGCCCCGAACAGACCTGAGCTGACGTTGTCACCCTGGCGCACGTTGTTCAAGTCGCCGTAGCCGAGGATGCCCTGCTCTTGTCCGATGGTCACGGTGTGGGGATCGCCCGTCACATTGGTGAACGTCACCGACTCATTCACCTTGATCGTCGTGTTCTTGTGCAGGAAGCGCATCACGTCCGCCTGCCCCGCGTCCACGCTGGCGCCCACACTCACGGTATTGGGTGCAACAGTGGAAACGGTCCTGGCGTAGGCTCGCCAGCCCTGGGCGAAAACCTGAGCTCGCTGCCGCGCCGCCTGGGAGTTGTATTGATCCTGCGTGAAGGGATAGGCCTGGCTGTTGGGGATTACATGGACGACCTGGGACATCATAGGTCCATGTACCAGGCAGTAGAACATGTAGTCGCCCACTGGCGCGTTGATCGTCAGCGCGTAGTGTCGAATCGCCTGCGGGAAGCCCGACGCTTCCGGCAGCGTCGTCATGACGCCAGAATTGTAATACGACACCCCATCGAACGACGAGCCACCCGCTGGTGTCGCGAACTGCTCTGTTAGCTCCTCGAAGGCGTTCAGCAGGGGATTCCCGATGCCCTCGGCGCCCTCGTCATCGGTGTCGGCTGGCGGATTGCCGAACGTCACCGTGTGAATCTCTTTGGCGCCGACCGTCCACACGACTGTGTCGCCATGCTTGACGAAGATTTGGTTAGGCGTGAAGATCATCCCCGAGATGGTCCCATTGGCCGTCTGAACGCCCACCGTCACCTGCCACGTCCGATGCCCCGCCGCGTGAGCCGACGGGCCTGGCGTGCCCACGGCCAGCGCCAGCGCCCCCAGCACCGACGCGATCACCAGCAACTGGCAGCGGCGCACGAAGCCTGTGCTGCGCATGTTTGCCTCCTCTGTACCCCCCACCTCACCACCACATCTGGGTGGGAGCGGGGCGTCCCACCTATGCCGGGTACACCGGCCCTCTCATCTGATTGCTGGCGCGGTTGGCATGCCACCCATGCCAGCGCTTCACTTCGCGGCGCCCATCGCCCAGGCGCATCCGCGACGCAATGCTGCGACGTTCCAGTTCGTCGCACAGCAGGTCTGCAGCAGGCGCAGCATCCATTCGAGGCCCACTTCTGGAGAAGCATACGGGCCAGCGGTGTTAGCTGGGTAACGGAATCGGTGGAGAACCTATTCTGAGGTCCATCTCAATGTACAGGCAAGCACGGATGATCGCGGACGATTGCGGGCGAGTGCGGGCAGGCGACTCCTCCGCGCGCTTTGGCTCCCGCGAGATGACGACGGATGTCGGGAGCGCCCTTCAACTTCCGCTCTGTTCACCCAGCGGGCGCTTCTGCGGGGCGCCGCCTGCGCGCGGATAGAGCGGTGGGCAGGGGCGCTGCTGGCGGGCGACGAGCAGCGCGCGGCTATCCTCCGCCAGCGCGGGGAGGGTGACGGCGATGGGCGCGAGCAGCCGCGCGCCGAGCAGCGCCGCCGCCTGCCGACCCGCCGCGATCTCTTCCGCCAGGTCGCCCTTCTTCGGCGCGATGACGAGGCCGCCGACCCTGGTGAAGGGCGCGCAGTACTCCAGCAGTGTGGGCAGCGACGCCACCGCGCGCGCCGTCACCACATCGTAGCGCCCGCGATGCGCCGGGGTCTGCGCCAGGTCCTCGGCGCGGGCGTGCAGCGGGCGCACATTGGTCAGGCTGAGCGCCGCAATGGCCGCCTCCTGGAAGCGCGTCTTCTTGCCAGTCGCCTCCAATAGCGTCACCCGCCAGCGCGGGAAGACGATGGCCAGCGGCAGCCCCGGAAAGCCCGCCCCGCTGCCGACATCCAGCAGTCGCAGCGGGCGGGCGCGACGCGCGGCGGGCAGCGCCAGCGCGCAGGTGAGCGCATCGAGGAAGTGGCGGGTGACGACCTCATCGGGATCGGTGATGGCCGTCAGGTTGACGCGCGTATTCCAATCCAGCAGCAGATCGCGCAGGAGCGCAAACTGTGCGCGCTGGGCGGCGTCCAGCGGCAGGCCGAGCGCCGCCGCGCCCGCCAGCAGCGGCTCCAGCCCATCATCATCGCGCTCACCCATCGCGTCCGCCATGCTCAACGCACACGCTTCTGCTTGTTGCTGAGGTAGTCGATCATCACGTACTCAGCCAGCGAATCGGGGTTGGTGTAGAACGCGCGCCCGCGATTGACGGTGGCCATCTGGTTGACGAAGTGCTTCAGGTGCGGGTCATCCCACAGCATGAAGACATTGACGGTGATACCGTCGCGGGCGCAGCGGCGCACCTCGCGCAGTGTCTGCAGGATGGCCTCTTCTGGCGGCGGCCAGTCGAACTGCCATTGATCGCCCTCCAGGTAGACTGTCGGCCCGCCATCAGTAATCATGATGATCTGCTTGTTGGCGCCGCGCGATTGATTCAGCAGCTTGCGCGCCATCATCAGCCCGGCCACCATGTTGGTGCCCTGCACGTGATCCCACTCGCCCACGTCGATCAGCTCTTCGGGCTTGTACTCGCGCGCGAAGTTCGAGAAGCCGACCAGATGCAGCGTGTCGCGCGGGAACTGCCCGCGAATCAGGCTCTCCAGCGCGATGGCGACCTTCTTGGCGGGCGCCCAGAGGTCGTTCTGCAGCATGCTCCAGCTCATGTCGAGCATCACCACGGTGGCCGAGCGCGTCATGTGCTCGGTGTTGTAGACCTCGAAGTCGTCCTTATCGAGCTTGACCGGCGCGCCCGCCCCCTCGCGGTTGATGGCGTTCATGATGGTGCGCTCCAGGTGCAGCTCGAAGGGGTCGCCAAAGGTGTAGAGCTTCGTCTCCTCGTCGCGCTCCCCGCCATAGCCGCGCTCCGGCAGGCGGTGGCGGCCAAAAGCGTCCTTCTTCAACTGCGCGAAGACATCTTGCAGCGCCTTCTGGCCAATGCGCCGGATGCCGCGCGTCGTCAACTCCAGCCGGTCGCCGCGACGCCGCACCATGCCCTCATCTTCGAGCTGCTTCAGCAGCGCCTGGAGCTGTTCGAGCGCCTGCGCCTCCTCATCGCCCACCAGATCGCGCAGATGTTCGGGGTCGAGGCTGCCGAGATCACCGCTGCGCCGCGCCTCGCGAAGTTGCTGCTCCAGCGTATCCATCTCTTGCAGCGTGCCCATCAGCGACATCGCCTCGGTCAGGGTGATGGGCTGGTCGCCGGTCAGATCGAAGCGTGTGCGTCGCCCGGACGGCGACATTGCCTCCAGATTCATCGCCAGCTCGGCCAGATCGACGCGCAGGCGGTCGTCGCCGATCAGTTCATCGACCATACCGCGCAGTTGCTCGCGCTGCTCGTCGGTCATGCTATCCATCAGCGCCTGCATCTGGGCCTGGCGCTGCTGCATCTGCTCAATGAGGTCATCCAGATTGTTGATGCCGGGACCGAAGAAGTCGCCATACTGCTGCATGAAGCTATCGAAGTCTGGCTCCTCGCCCTGAGCGCGCTGCTGGAGCATCTTGTTGAGTGCGCGCACCATCTCGCGCAGCCGAGAGAGGTCGTCGGGCGTCATGCCCTGGAGCGCCTGGGTCATGCCCTGGAAGTATTGCTGCATGACCTGCTGCTGGAGCATCTGGAGCAAATCCTGGAACTCCTGGCGAGCTTGCTCATCCATGAAGTCGTAGTCGGAGAGCTGGCGAATCTGGCCGCCGACGTCGTCGGGCAGCTCATCCAGATACTGGAGCTTCTTATTGGCGATGCTCTCCAGCATGCGGCGCAGCTCATCCTGGCTGAGGCTGTCGTCCTCACCCGACTGGCCCGACTGGCCCATCTCACCAGACTGACCCGACTGGCCATGCTGCCCTTGCTCTCCGCGCTGCGACTGACCACGCTGGCCTTGCGCGCCTTGTTGGCCGCGCTGGCCTTGCTGGCCTTGCTGGTCGCGCTGCCCACGCTGGCCCTGCGCTCCGGCCTGCGGCTGGCCCTCCTGCCCTTGTGGCGCGTCGCCGGGCTGGCCCGGTTGGCCCTCTTCGCCCTGTTGCCCCTGCTCGTCGCCGGGCTGGCCCTGCGGCTGGTCGCCGAGCTGCTCATCCATGCGCCGCTGAATGCCACCGCGCTCCAGGTCTTTGATATGCTCCAGCTTCTGCTTGATGTCGTCCATCACGCCGGAGAGGTTGTAGCGCTGCATCTGCTGCTGGCGGCGTCGCTGCAGGCGCTCCAGCAGGTCGCGCATGCCCATGCGCGGCGTGCCATCGCGCCCGGTAAAGCCCTCGCGCATCATGCGCTCCAGCGCGCGCCGCAGATCGCCATGCTTGAGGTAATCATCGGAGAGCGCGTCGAGGATGTCCTCGGCGTCGAGGTCGTCCAGATGCTGCGTGCCATCCCAGCGCGAATAGCTAAATGGCTTGGTCAAATGGAACCGATCGAACATGGAACCTCTCCCCCTGTCCCCCTCCCCTCCAGGGAGGGGGAACCCAGGCCAGCGCTAACTCCTCCGGCTCCCCCTCTCCCTGTGGGAGAGAGGGCTGGGGGGTGAGGTCGCGCCCGGTATAGCGCCGCACATCTTGCCCTCCGACGCCCATCGTTGGCTCCCCTCTCCCGCCTCGGCGGCGGAGGGGCCGGGGGAGGGGGCTTACGAGCGGCGGTAGCGCGCCTGGCCCGCGATCTCGTCTTTGTTCAGGCGCTTGTTGAGATGCAGCCCTTCCAGGATGAACTCGACCGCCGAGGCCACCGACGCCGGGCTGCCATGCCCCTTCAGCTTATCGACCGCGACCCGCAGCCCGCCGACACGCGAGAGCTGTGTCACGTACTCCATCGAGGGCTGAGTGGCTGAGACCTGCACATTCAAGCCCTTCTCGAAGCCAGCCACCAACTGATCGAACTCGATCACGTCGAAGCGCTGGCGGAAGACGTGGCTGGTGGACTGGCGCACCAGCTTATCCACCACCTTCTCTTCTTTCACATCGCCGACCGTATCTAGCTCGATCTTGCCCGTGGTGGAGGCCAGCACCGCCGAGAGGTCGCTGATGCGCGGCACGGCCTGGCGCTCCTTCAGTCGGATGGCGCGGCGCACGGCGTTGCTCACCACATTCTCGCCGTTGGCGATGCTGGTGCGCACGCTGACGCCGGAGCGCTGGCTGATCTCGTTGCTGCGCCGCGCCTGATGCGTGATCTCGGCGATGATCTCCTTCATATACTCCGGGAAGATGACCTCGATGCCCTCGGCCTCGAAGGGCCGCATCTCCAGATCCATGATGGCGATCTCGTACTCGATCGTGCGCGGGTAGTGCGTGCGAATCTCCGACCCCATGCGGTCTTTCAGCGGGGTGATGATGCGCCCGCGATTGGTGTAGTCTTCAGGGTTAGCGCTGGCCACCACGAACACATCGATGGGCAGGCGCACCTTGTAGCCGCGAATCTGCACATCGCGCTCTTCCATGATATTGAGCAGGCCCACCTGTATGCGCTCAGCCAGGTCGGGCAGCTCGTTGATGCAGAAGACACCCCGGTTGGTGCGCGGGATGATGCCGTAGTGGATGGTCAGCTCATCCGAGAGGTAGCGCCCCTCGGCCACCTTGATGGGATCGACCTCACCAATCAGGTCGGCGATGCTGATATCCGGCGTCGCCAGCTTCTCGCCGTAGCGCTGGTCGCGCGTGATCCAGTGGATGGGCGTCTCGTCGCCCTCCTCGGCGATGCGCGTGCGACAGGCCTTGCACAGCGGATTGAACGGGTCGTCGTTGATCTCACAGCCCGTGACAATGGGCGTTTCCGCGTCAAGCAGATTCACCAGGCTGCGCGCGATGCGAGTCTTGGCCTGACCGCGCTCGCCCAGCAGCACGATGTCCTGCCCGGAGAGGATGGCGTTCTCGACCTGCGGGATGACGCTGTCTTCGTAGCCGATGACGCCCGGAAACAGCTCGTCGCCCGCACGCATCATGCGGATGAGGTTCTGGCGCATCTCGTCCTTGACGGAAAGCGTGCGATAGCCGCTCTCGCGGAGTTGGCCGATCGTCGCTGGCTTGTTTGTGTGGGTCATGAGAGACACGAACTCCTTGGCGGTAGCTCTGCCGCGCATGCGGGATCGCGCTCGTCTGCGGCGCGTCGCTGGGGGCCAGAGGGGAGCGATGCTGTCTACAGGGACATCAGTTGTCTGGCGCTGGCAATCTCACCACGTCCTCGATACCCAAGCATTCTATGCCGCGACCAGCGCAATCCGCAAGGCTGCCCATTGGGCCTGGCCCCGGCCTGCCCTTCTGGCCAGGGTAGCCACGCCTCGCTCACGCCTCGCTCACGCCTCGCTCACGCCTCGCTCAAACCTCGCTCAATGGGAGGATTAAACCGGCTTGAACATCATCAGCCAGAGGATGACGGCCACGACGCCGCCACCCAGCGCGGTGAGCAGCGCGGGATGCGTCGCATCGAGCAGCGCGGCGACCTGCTCCTCGATAGACGCAGTCGAGCGTGTGTCCGATGTCGCCTCCGACCCAGCGCCCGAAGTCGCAGGCGCGGCGACCAGGGCGGCGTGCGCCTCCAGCAGTTGGCGAACGCGCTCCAGCGGGCCAGACCCCAGCGCGAACATGACGACCGCCAGCGCGATCAGCAGCCCCAGCGCGAGCCAGATCCAGCCCTGTCCCCACCAGGCGCCCATGAAGCCAGCAATGATCCCGGCCAGCAGGAAGATGAGCAGGCAGATATTGGCGACCATATTCGACCCGCGCGACAGCTCGAGCAGCGCGCCTACTCGCGATAGCTCACGCTCACCGCGCAGCTTGAAGGTGATAGCGGCTGAGGCGCCGTGCGCCGTCAGGAAGCCTAACACGCCCAGCACATGCAGAAATACGAGCCACTGATACATGGAGTCCTCCTCCCTCAGAGACGTTTCACTGTCGCGTTATTCGACATATCACGATATATCGAATAACTGAAACTCACGTCAAGAGTTGGAGCCCCGAAATGGCAGATTGGGCGTACGCATTTTGACTTACGCACGTTGAGCGTG
>Ga0070683_100005402_pt1 | contig 10667 bp, 11 predicted proteins | sample KBSC713LmetaG_FD_64662 | JGI IMG/M metagenome (GOLD analysis project Ga0070683, IMG submission 64662) | Corn rhizosphere microbial communities from Kellogg Biological Station, Michigan, USA - KBS C7.1-3L metaG | ecosystem: Host-associated > Plants > Roots > Rhizosphere ...
GTCTCGTAGCCCCAGATCCGCTGGGAGGGCGCGGCCATCGGGTCGAACCCGTGTACCTCCACGTCCTCGTAGGAGGCCTGGTTGCAGTGGATCACCACCTCGTCGCCGGGCGACCAGCGGGTCACGCCCTGGCCGCACTTCCAGACCACGCCCGAGGCATCCGAGCCGCCGATGTGGTGGTCGTCCTCGGGGTGGTAGCGGAACACCGAAACCGGCTTGCCGAGCGCGGCCCACACGTTGTTGTAGTTCACGCCGGCGGCCATCACGCGCACGATCACCTCGAACGGGCCGGGCTCCGGTACCTCGATCTGCTCGAGTTGGAAGGCATCCGTCGGCTGCCCCTCGCGATCCTGCCGGATCACCCAGGCGGCCATGGTCTCGGGCAGCGTGCCGGGCTCGACGCCCGCGTCCGCCACGTTCGTCAGGTCAACTTGCGCCATCGTGCTGTTCGGTCCTCCGAGGTCGGGCTGTGCGGCGGCGGATGCTACCGGCGCAAAGAGAGGCGCGGCGCCGACCTGGGCAATCGGCGCCGCGCTGGGGGAGGGGCTTTGGTGGGGTGAAGGCCTAGACGCCGACGGGCTCTGGCGCGTGCTCGGGCTGCGTCGCCGTCTGAGCCTGAGGCCGCTTGACGGACTTGATCAGCGCGAACGCGAGCACCGCACCCAGGGCGGCCACGCCGGTCGACACGATCATCGACCCCGTGAAGCCGTGGATGAAGGCATCGTGCGCGGCCTGCACGATCTGCGGGCTCGGGTGCGCCGCGCCGGTCGAGTTCTGGCCGATGTTGTCCGCGATCGCCGACTTCTGACCCGCCGACAGATGCAGCCCGGCCAGGTTGCTCATGAGCCGGTTGTGGCTGAGCGTCTGGAAGATCGTGCCGAGGAGCGCCACCCCGAACGTGCCGCCCACCATGCGGTTCATCGACAGGATGCCGGACGCCACGCCGGCCTTCGCGGCCGGCACGGCATTCATCGCGGCCGTGGACATCGGCGCCATCGTCAGCGCCATGCCGATGCCCATCAGCACGAACGCCGGTAACAGGTCGGTGTACCCGCTCGACACGGTGATCTTCGTCTGCAGATACAGCGCGACCGCAACCAGGGCGAGCCCCACGGTCATCGGCGGCCGCGACCCGATCTTGTCCGCGAGCCGTCCGGCGATCGGCGCGATCAGCACGATCATCAGCGTGGTGGGCAGGAAGCGAACACCCGCCTGCAGTGGCGAGTAGCCGAGGATGTTCTGGATGTACAGCGCGGTGAGGAAGAACATCGCCAGCATCGCGAACGAGATGATGAAAGCGATCACGTTCGCCCCGAAGAACGTCCGCGACTTGAAGAACTCGAACTGCACCATCGGGGCGGCCGAGTACTTCACCTCGACGTAGATGAAGCTGATCAGCGCGACCGCGGCAATCGCCAGCAGCCCAACGACCTTGGTCGAGCCCCAGCCCCAGGCGTTGCTCTCCACGAGCGCGAGGATGAGGGAGGTGAGGCCGACCGACAGAGTGGCGATGCCGGGGACGTCGACCGTGCGGTCGATGGTGTCGTCGCGCGACTCGTGAGTGGCGAACAGCGTGACGGCCACGGCGCCCACGGCCACCGGCACGTTGATGAAGAAGATGGCCCGCCAGGACACGTACTGGGTGAGCGCTCCGCCCACCACGGGACCAAGCGCGAGCGCGAGCGCCGAGACTCCGGCCCACGTGCCGATCGCCCGCCCCCGCTCAGAGGGCGGGAAGGTGTTGGAGATGATCGAGAGGGTGCCGGGCATCATGAACGCCGCGCCGATGCCCTGGATCGCGCGTCCCGCGATCAGCAGGGAGTCGCTCGGCGCGAGCCCGATGGCCGCGCTCGAGGCCGCGAACAGCACGACGCCCGCGAGGAACATGCGCCTGCGGCCGAAGATGTCGCCCATCCGCCCGCCGGTGACGAGCAGCACGCCGAAGGTGAGCGTGTACGCGTTGACCGTCCACTCGAGGTTGCCGAGCGAGGTGTGAAGGCTGCGCTGGATGGACGGCAGCGCGACGTTCACGACCGTGTTGTCGAGCATGATCATGAACAGCGCGAAGCACATGGCCCCGAGCGTCCACCATTTGCGGTTGTCCTCGGTTAGCCGGAAGCGTTCGGGCATTAGCGCGTCTCCTTCTGTGAAGCTGTCTCTTTCTCTGACGCGGTTGCCTGCTCCCGTGTGACAAGTTCCGCGATGTCATCGCGCTCAGCCAGGACGGCGAGCGCGGCAGCGAGCTTGTTTCGCTCGCGCGTATTGAGGGTGTCCACGAACTCCCCGAGCTGGGAGAAGCGGATGTCGATGAGGCGCGCGACCAGCTGCTCGGCGTCCTTGGTGGGGTGGACGCGCTTGATCCGGCGATCCTCCTCGTCCTCGGTGCGCGTCACGAGCCCGCGGTGCACGAGGCCATCCACCGCGCGGCTGATCGCCGGGAGCGAGATCTCGAGCGAGTCGCCGAGCTGCTTGAGCGACATCTCGGACGCCGGGTGGGCCACCATGAGCTGAATGGCCTTGAGCTGCGTGAGCGAGAGGCCGAGCTCGTCGATCACCTCGAGGATGCCGCCCTTGGGGCCGCATGTCTTGAAGACGTAATGAAGGAAGGCAGCGAGACTGCCCACCAACTGATCGCTCGACACAGCTTGCTTCGTTGCAGTGGATGATTGCACGCATGCAAGTGTTGCAGCTGTGCATTGAAGCGTCAACTTCCGGTTCGTCCACCGTCCACGGTCCACAGTCCACAGGGTGCTTGATCGGCCCCCTGTCGACTGTGGACGGTGGACTGTGGACGCGCAACGCGCCCATTAGGGCGCCCTAACTCCTACTCTGTTAGTCTGCTTTCGCGATGAAGGGCTTCGGCCGCAAAAGCTGGACGGTGATGGGCGTCGTGGCGCTCGGTTTGCTGCTCTACGCCGCGCTCACCGCCAGGGGCGGGGTGCCGGATCCCACCGAGGAGGCCGACCTCAGCACCGGCGCCGTGATCCTGAACAGCGGGCTGTTGGTCCTGCGCGAGGGACTCGAGGCCATCCTGGTGCTCGCCGCCGTGATCGCGAGCTTCCGCGGCGCCAACGAGATTCGCCGCCGTCCCGTGGCCGCCGGAGCGGGCGTGGGCGTGGCTGTCTCGGTGGCCACATGGTTCCTGGCCGCGTGGGTGATCGGACAGCTCGGCGGGCCCGGGCTCGACATCCAGGCCGCCACGGGAATCATCGCCGTGGCCGTGCTGCTCGTGGTGATGAACTGGTTCTTCCATCGCGTGTATTGGACTGGCTGGATCGCGCACCACCACAAGCGCCGCCGCAAGATCCTCGCGGGCACGGGCGCGGGCGTGACGGCCGGCCTCGTGCTGCTCGGCTTCACCGCCGTCTACCGCGAGGGCTTCGAGATCGTGCTCTTCCTTCAGAACCTGCGCCTCAAGTACGGCGCCGCCACGGTCCTCGAGGGCGTGGCCGTGGGCCTGGCGTTCACGGCGGTGGTCGGCGTGCTCACCTTCTACGCGCACAAGAAGCTTCCGTACAAGCAGATGCTCGTTCTCACAGGCGCGATGATCGGCTTCGTGCTCGTCGTGATGGTGGGGGAGAGCGCCCAGGAGCTTCAGCTCGCCGGCTGGCTTCCCACCACCAACATCGGCGTGACCTTCCCAGGCTGGATGGGCACCTGGCTCGCCTTCTTCCCAACCGTTGAGACGCTGGCCGCGCAGGCCCTGGCCGCCGCCGCCGTAATCGGCTCCTACATGGTCAGTGAATACATGCTCGTGCGAAAGCCCAAGAAGCAAGGCGTCGAGCCAGCACGACGGCCAGAGCGCGAACCAGCGCTCGTCAACTGACCTGCGGACCGTGGACTGTGGACTGTCGACGGGCGAAGCCCTACGGCAGCCCAACCTGCTCATTCGAGTCAGGCCGCGCCTTGCCGATGACGAGCTGCGCCGGTGCGAGCTCCTTCTTCACGGCCTGCACTGAGCCGGCCTTGACGGTGTAGGTGCCCGGCTCGAGCGTGGTCTTGATCGTGCCCACGTCGGTCGGGCCGATCGTCCCGCTCTGAACCGGCGCGATGTTGCCGCCGTCGAGCGTCAGCGTGTGAGCGGCCTGAGTCTGGTTCGACACCTGGATGACCACGGGCCCGGCGCCGAGGCGGTTGGGCGAGATGCTCACGCCCGTGCTCGTGATCACGCCGTTGAGGTACAGCGGCGCCGGCGGGCGCGGCCTGTCGGCGAAGTTCTGCCCGCCGCCACAGCCGGCAAGAATCCCCGCTGTCAGCGCTATTCCCGAGGCAAGCGCCCCGCTGCGGATACGTCCCCCGTGACTCATCCCTCTCCCAGCGCGGCAGGTTAACCGAACCAGACAGACCGGCGTGTAGCTACCAGCCGGTCGACCTCGATCTGAATGCGCCCGCGGATCTCCTCGGCGAGCGTCTGGACGAGCTCGAGATCCTCCGCGTCCTCCGGCGAATAGCCGTCAAGCGACACCGGCTCGAGGAAGCGGATCTTGAACTTGGCCGGCAGGTACATCATCGCCGCCGCCAGTCCGAACTGCGGGAACGCGTGGTTGATCGGGAAGTAGATGAGCCCGGTGAGCCGCTGGAGCAGTGGCACGTGGGCGAAGATCGGCATTGCCTCCTCGGCGCCCACCACGGCGATCGGGACGATGGGCACGCCTGAGCGGATCGCCGTCTTCACGAACCCGCCGCGGCCGAAGCGGCGCAGGTGGTAGCGCTGCCAGTAGAGCTTGCGCGAGCCCTTCTGCCCCTCGGGGAACACGAGCGCGAGCCTGCCCTCGTCGCGAAGCAGGCGCTGCGCGTTGGCCGGGTGGGCCGCCACGAGGCCGATCTTGTTGGTGAGCATCCCCACCCCCGGATAGCCCTTGAACCAGTGCTCGCCGAGCATGTAGAGCGGCCGCGGCTGCGGGTGCTCGTTGCGGATCGCCTGCATGATCATCGGCGCGTCGGGTGGCAGCGCGCCGGAGTGGTTCGACACGAGCAGCGCACCGCCCTCCGCCGGCACGTTCTCCACACCCTCCTGCTCGACCCGGAACCAGTAGCGGTAGTAGAAGTTGAGCATTGGCTCCATCAGCGCGAAGACGCGCTCGGAGCGACCCCAGTCGTCCACCTCGCGGGAGGGATCGGGCGTGGGGATCAGCTCGCGCAGGCGGCGCGGATCGGGCTGATGGCCGCTCTCCAGCACGCGCGGCGGGGCGTCGAGCGTGAGGGGGTCGTGGCGCGGGTCGTACTCCGGCGGCGCGGGACGTGCGTCCTCGGCACCGGCGTCGGAAGTGAGCGGCCCGCCGAGGAGCGGGCTCTCCGCGTTCAGGCGCCCGCGACTAGCTGGCGCTCGCCGTCGAGCTCGTGAAGTCTCTTCTGCAGGCGTTCCCACGATTGGTGCTCCGCATCCTCGTACTCACGCCCCTGGAGGTCCCGCAGGCTCTCGTTGTAAGCGGCCCACGCCTGCTTGGTGCGCGCGTCAATTTCGTGGAGCTTACGCGTGACCTGTTCGTGGGTAAGAGCGGGCACTAATTCCATCGTACCCTGGATTTCGGCGGGTAGACCTCCGCTTCAGCCCTCGAACGGGAGCTCAACCACCTCGGCCTCAACGCGGTCGCCGACCTGCACGGTGTCGCCCACCGCGGCCTCTCTCCGCACGAGCGCGAGGGCAATCGGACCGTGTGCAGGGGAGACGCTGGCGGAGCCGATCGTGCCCACCTGCTTGTCGCCGAAGACGATCGGCGCGCCCGGCTCCACCGCGTCCGTGAGGCGCAGGCCGCGCAGAAAACGGTTGGGCTTGCCCTTGTAGTGGAGGCGCGCGACGGTCTCCTGACCGACGTAGCAGCCCTTGTCGAAACTCACCGCTCGCTCGTTGAGGCCGGCCTCCTGCGGCATGGTGTCGGTGCCCATGTCGAAGCCGTGGCGCGGACGCCCGGACTCGATGCGCAGGCACTCGGCCGCCTCGTCCGAGACAGGTTCGATCCCGAGGGCGTCGCGGGTCGCGTCCGCCTGGCCGGTCGCGCAGACGATGTCGACGCCGAGGTCGGTGGCCACGTAGAGGCCGTGCTCGCCCTCCACGGACGCGTACTCCTCGTCGGGGGGCGCGGCGTCGAGCGCCTCGCGCGCGGCCGGGCCGATCAGGCTCAGGATCGCGCGCTCGTCGGTGACGTCCTTGAATTTGACGTCGCGCCCAAGGCTGTACATCTTGAGCGTCTGGGCGAGGGGTGCGCGCCCGATCGGCTCGGTGTCGAGCCAGAACCAGTCGTCACCGCGCAGGACGCGCATGTCGGCGCGGATCTTGCCCTTGTGGTCGAGCAGCGCGGCGTAGCAGCCGCTGCCGGCGGCGAGCCCCTCGACGTCGTTCGTCACCTGCCCCTGCAGGAACTCCCCGACTTCCGCGCCCGTGAGCAGGAACTTGCCCCGCTCGGAGCGGTCGAGCAGCCCGACGGCCTCGCGGAGGCGCTCGTACTCGGTGGTGGCGATCACGGACTCGATTCTACGAGGGCCTCTGTAGGCTCCCCTTCGTGGCTTTGGCCGACGACTTCCAGGCCGTGCTCGACACGCTGCCGCCCGACTGGTCGTATCTCAACCTCGACCTGCGCATCTTCGACGAGGAGCGCTACATCGAGGCGGCCACGATCCTCGTGGAGATCAACGCGCAACCGTACTCGCGGGCCGAGTGGCACTGGCGCCTCCGGGTGGCGCACGATTTCGGCCACGCTGCCGCGCCCGAGACGGTGCGCGGCTGCCTGTCGTTGCTCGACGATCAGGGCATCGTGGGCGAGCTGGTGGCGCGCGACTCACGCTCCGGCCGCGTGGAGATCACGCAGATGTGGGGCCGCCCCGAGTCCGTGCGCCGCGAGTTTGCGCGGCGGCGGCACCAGTAGTGGCGCGCGTCGCGCTGCTGTGCCCTGACCTCCTGTTCGGTTCGAAGGTCGAGGGCGGGCTGCGGGCGGCCGGGCATGAGGTCTCGCGCTTTTCGGACGTCGAATCCGCGCGCACCGCGGCGGACGCCGAAGTCCTCGTGGTCGACCTGACCTCGGACGTGGACGAGCGGGTCGCGCTGGGCGGCGTGAGCGGACCCCGGACGCTTGCCTTCTACTCGCACGTGGAGCACGACACGCGCGTGCGCGCCGAGGAGGCGGGCTTCGACCTGGTGGTGCCGCGCTCGCGGATGGCTCGCGAGATGGGGGCGCTCGTGGATAAGCTCGCGCAGCAATGAGCGAGCGCACTGCGGTTGTCACCGGCGCGTCGAGCGGCATCGGGGAGTCGACCGCGCGGCGCCTTGCGCGCGACGGGTGGCGCGTGCTGCTCGTGGCGCGCCGCGAGGATCGGCTCAAGGTCCTGTCCGATGAGCTGCGTGACTCGGCCTACCTGGCCGTCGATCTGACGGATGCGGACGCGCCCTCGCGCGTGCGGGAGCACGTGGACGAGCTGTGGGGGCGGCTCGACCTGCTCGTGAACAACGCGGGCTCCTCGGCGCGCGCAGCCTTCGGAGACGGCGGCTACGAGAACGTGCGCAAGGTCATGGAGATCAACTTCGACGCGGTTCTGCGGCTGACGGAGGCGCTGCTGCCGACGCTGCGCGGCTCGGCGCCGAGCGCGATCGTCAACGTGTCGTCGATCGCCGGGCGCGTGGGACGCGCGCAGCTGGGGGCCTACACGGCGTCGAAGTTCGCGCTTGCCGGCTGGACCGACTGCCTGCGGATGGAGGAGAAGGCACGCGGCGTGCACGTCGGGCTGGTGCTGCCGGGCTTCGTCTCCACCGAGGGGTTTCCGCAGAAGGAGCTGACCGGCAGCTTGAAGACTCGCTGGATCGTCTCGACGCCCGACAAGGTTGCTGACGCGATCGTGCGGGCGGCGGATGGCAAGGCCGAGGTTGCTGTGCCGCGGCCATGGGGCGTGATCCCGCGCTTCCGCTACGGCCTGCCGGGCGTGGCGCGGCGGCTTACGGGCTAGAGAACCGGCTCGTCGGCGCACGAGCTTCTCTATCGTCCCGCCCGGTTCCGGGGGAGTGGGGGGCGAATTTGAAGAGCAGGCGACTGTTGGTTCTTGCAGTGCTGACGGTGCTGGCGGCGGTCACGGCCGCGACTCCGGCGACCGCTGCTCCGAGGGTGCTGCTGGTGGGGAGCTACAAGGGCATTCCCGGTCAGTACACGACGATCCAAGACGCGGTGGACGCGGCAGGTCCCGGCGACTGGATCCTCGTCGGGCCCGGCGACTACCACGAGCAGGCCGATCACCGGGCCAACCGCGGGCCCCAGCCGGACGACACACCCGCGGGCGTGGTGATCACGAAGTCGGGCCTTCACCTGCGCGGGATGGACCGCAACGGTGTGATCGTGGACGGCACCCTTCCCGGGTCACCGCCCTGCAGCTCGGCCGAGTCGCAGCAGGACTTTGGCGTGAAGGACAGCAGCGGCCAGCCCATGGGCCGCAACGGCATCCTCATCTGGAATGCCGACAACACCTACGTCGAGAACCTCACCGTCTGCAACTTCCTCGGCGGCGCGGGCTCCGCCGGCAACGAGATCTGGTGGAACGGCGGCGACGGCACCGGCAAGATCGGCATGCACGGCTACTGGGGCAACTACCTGAACGCAACCAGCACGTTCTACAAGGACGAGACCACCGCGGCCGAGTACGGAATCTTCTCGAGCAACGACAGCGGCGGGTCATGGGACCAGACGTACGCCAGCAACTTCAACGACTCGGGCTACTACATCGGCGCCTGCCAGCAGCAGTGCGACCAGGTGATGAACCACGCGCACGCCGAGTACTCGGCACTCGGCTACTCGGGCACCAACGCCGGCGGTCAGCTCGTGGTGGAGAACTCCGAGTTCGACAACAACAAAGACGGCTTCGACACCAACAGCCAGAACAACGACGATTCCCCCTCGCCACAGGACGGCGCTTGCCCGAACGGCGGCACAAGCCCGATCACCCACACGCATTCGTGCTGGGTGTTCATGAACAACTACGTCCACGACAACAACGATCCCAACGTTCCCGGAGCCGGCGCCGCGGCAGCCGGTCCCGTTGGAACAGGGGTGTCGATTTCCGGCGGGCGCAACGACACGGTGCTCGACAACCGCTTCGAGGACAACGGGGCGTGGGGAGTGATCCTCGTGCCCTACCCCGACACCGAGACACCGCCGCCCGGCCAGGACTGCCAGGGCGGGAAGAAGGTTGGTGCGCCGGTCAATCTGTGTCTGTACGACGACTGGGGTAACGAGCTTGCCGGGAACACGTTCAAGCACAACGGCTTCTTCGGGAACGACACCAACAGCGACTTCGGCGAGATCACGACCACGCCGGCGCCGACGAACTGCTTCCACGGCAACGTCGAGGCGGGCGGCGGGAAGCCAACCAGCTCACCGTCCGACCTCCAGCAGTCCAAGCCCAAGTGCGGATCCAACGTGGCGCCGGATCCAAATCCGTCGATGACGAACCAGGTGGCGTGCGACTCGCAGTTCTTCGGGTCGCTTCTGCCCACCGGCAGCTCGCCTTGCACGCCCGGTTCGAGTTACCCGACCCGGACCGCCGTGGTGATGCACCCGCTGCCCGCCGGGTTGGCGACGATGCCGCAGCCGTGCGCCGGTGTGCCGGCGAACGCGTGGTGTCGCCCGCCGCACCTGAGCAAGGTGTCGATGAGACCGCGGCGCTGGCGCATGGGCAGCGCGCTACCCCACCTGGCGCGCAAGCGCGCGGCGCGAGCCGGCACGGCGATCAAGTTCACCGTGTCGGTTCCCGCCACGATCCGCCTGACGTTCAAGCGGGCCCACCACCGGAGCCAGTCGCTCGTGGTGCACGCGCATGCGGGCGCCAACACGCTGCGCTTCACCGGCCGGCTGTCGCGGCACCGGCGGATGCATCCGGGGCACTACGCCTTGCGCATCAAGGCGGTGGACGCGCTCGGCAGCGCATCCGCGCCGAGGACGATCCGCTTCACGGTGCTGCGGCGGAAGGGCTGAGGCCGACTCCGCCAGGAGCCAGGAGCTAGCAGCTAGGAGCTCCTCCTAGTGCTCGCCGAACAACCGCGCCCCGCCCGCCGAGTCCGAGAACCAGCGGGACGTGACGGTCTTCTTGCGCGTGTAGAACTCGACCGCGTCGGGACCATGGGCGTGCAGGTCGCCGAGGAAGGAGTCCTTCCAGCCCGAGAAGGGGAAGAAGGCCACGGGCGCCGCCACGCCGATGTTCACCCCGATCATGCCGACCTCGACGTCGTGGCGGTAGCGGCGGACCGCCGCGCCCGACTCGGTGAAGATCGAGGTGCCGTTGCCGTAGCTCGAGGCGTTCACGACGTCGATCGCCTCCTCGAGCGTCTCGGTGCGCACGATCGCGAGCACCGGGCCGAACACCTCCTCGCGGAGGATGTCGGCATCGCGGGAGACGCTGGTGAGGATGGTGGGGCCAACGAACGCGCTGTCCGGGTCCGCGCCGCGGCCGTCCACGACAACCTCCGCGCCGTCGGCGGCCGCTTTGTCGATCCAGCCCTCGATCCGCTCGCGCGCGCCGCACGAGATCACGGGGCCGACTGCCACCGATTCGTCGAGGCCGTCGCCGACGCGCAGCGCGCCCGCGGCCTCGGCGAGCGGCGGCACGAGCTTGTCATGCGCCTCGCCCACGGTCACCACCACCGAGCCCGCCATGCAGCGCTGCCCGGCCGCGCCGAAGGCGCTCGACAGGAT
>Ga0070683_100005409_pt1 | contig 10662 bp, 14 predicted proteins | sample KBSC713LmetaG_FD_64662 | JGI IMG/M metagenome (GOLD analysis project Ga0070683, IMG submission 64662) | Corn rhizosphere microbial communities from Kellogg Biological Station, Michigan, USA - KBS C7.1-3L metaG | ecosystem: Host-associated > Plants > Roots > Rhizosphere ...
CCGCTGCTTCCACTCGCGACGCGCCCGCCAGGCCGCATCAGCCGCCGCTCGCCGCTCCTGCACCCAGCCGTCCAGCAACGCCGCATCCACCCCCGAATTTTCTCAAGCGGGTACGACAAAACCGGCTCTTGTGATCGATGCGTGGGTGGGGTTGGGGTCATCTGCCGGGTGGTTCGGGTGGGTGGCCGCCGAGGGTGAGCATGGCCAGGGCGATGATGGCGTGGGCGGCGTGGAAGCCGAACGCGCGGCGGATGATGAGCCGGATTGTGGTGTTGGTTGATTCGATCAGGGCGTTGGACAGCGTGTTGATGATGGCGTCACGGTCGCGGGTGATGCTGCGGGCGAGTTTGACGAATTGGGGTAGTCGGCCGCGGCGGGCCCAGCTGATCCACCGCTGGCCACCCCGAGGCCGTACCGACGCGACGAGCACATCCTGCCGCTCGTCGCACTCGCCACGCTCAACGAGCGTGTCGAGTTCGAGCAGCTCAGCCCATGCCCTGGCACCACGCATGCCGTTGTCCCGCTATCTACCGTTCTGACCGTCGACAAGCCAGAACCTAGACAGGACAACGGCATGCGCCACCAACGACGCGCCGGAGCCCCCACAGCAACGTCAAGAGAGCCACAAAGACCGGCTACGGCAACGACGCACGGACCACTTCGTCAGCCAGGAGCTCGCCGAAGTACGGCATCATGCTCGTAAAATCGGGGCAGGCGTTGACTTCCAGCACCACGGTCCCGGACTTGGTCCGGAGCAGGTCGATGCCCGCGTGGCGCAGCTCGAGCGCGGACGCGGCGCCGAGCGCCATGTCGGTTTCCGCGGTGCTCAGCTCGATCGGCCGCTGGTTGGCGCCGCCCGCGATGTTGGAGCGCCACTCGGCGAAGCCAGCCGTTCGCTCGGTCACGGCCAGCACGCGACCGCCGGTTATCACGACCCGGATGCTCTTGCCGCGCGCCTCCACGACCTCGGGCTGCAGGATGAGCGCGGTCGGCCCGTCGGCCATCAACTCTTCGAACGCCGTCTTCAAGCCGGCCGGGTCGTCGGCGCGGCGGACCCAGCGGCCCTGGGCCCCGTGCGTGCGCTTGGCAACCACCGGGTACCCGACCTCGCCGGCCAACTCGGTCAGCAACTCGAGCTCGCCGGGGCAGACGACGGTCGGCACCTGCGGGAGGCCGGCCTGGGCGAGCCGTTCGGCGGTCGCCGCCTTGTCGTCGGCTACGAGCACACCGTCGACCGGGTTCTGCAGGAACGCTTGGCGGCCGAGGACCCGGAAGGCGTACAACGCCGCCGGGTAGCCGTACAACAGGTACGGGGCCAGGCCGTCGACGGCGATCGGGCCGTCGCGGTCGGCCACGACGACGGCGCCGGCCGCGTCGATCCGCGCCACCACCGTCGGCAGGTCGATCGGCCGAGCGGTCACCCCGAGCCGACCGGCGGCCGCCCGGAGTTGGGTCGGCACATTCAACGCGTACGGATTGACCGGCACGCCGAGTTTCACCGGACGAGCACTCCTTCGGTCACAAAGTCGAGAAGCGCGCCGGCCACGTCGGCGCCGGTGACCGCGGAGAGGCCGGAGAAGCCGGCCCACGCGTCGACCTCCAGGATGCGAATCGCCCCGTCAGCGTCCTCGATGAGGTCAACCCCGCCGTAGTCCAGCCCGCAGGCGGCGAGCGCGGCGACGGCCAGGTCGGCCGCCGGGTGGTCCTTTGGCAGCGGCTGGGCCCGGCCGCCACGCGACAGGTTGGCCCGGAAGTCGCGCGCACCCGCCTCGCGCTGCATCACGCCGACGCACTCGCCGGCCACCACGTACGTGCGAAGGTCACGCCCGATCGGGTGGATCAGCGGCTGAGCGACATAGTGCTCCAGCGGCAGGGCACGGTGGCGCCGAGCGACGTTGCCGGTCAGCGCCGCGGCCGCCGCGGCCCGCGAGTGGTGCAATCGCACGCCGATGCCTCGCACCCCGTGCGCCGGTTTGGTGATGACCTCGGACCCGGGCAGCATCGGCAGCGCGTCGGCGCCCGGTTGCACGACGCCGAGGGTCGGCACGATCGGCAGCCCGGCGGCGGTCAGCGCGATCGTGGTCAGCAGTTTGTCGCGCGCCCGGACCGCAAATTCCGGCCGGTTGGGAATGTGGCAGCCGTGATCGGCGAACAATTGCAAGGCCGGCACGATGACGCCGAGGAACGGATAGACCGTGCGGTGCATTATCGCTTTCGGGGCCGGCTGCAAAGCCCCGGCATAACAAACGTGGGATCCATTGTCGTCACAATAAATTTGTACTCGATGAGGTTCCCAAGTCGTCAAATCAAGATTTCGGCGGCGGGCCGCCTCGTCAATGAGTCGCCAATTCGCCGGACGGACGTCCGGGTAGTGGAGGACTACTATGTCGTGACCCTGAGTCATCGGGCGCGTACTCCTGAGCGTTGTACCATGGTTGGGTGTCCGTGCTCACTGCGTTTGAGGATATCGTGCCGATCGAACCAGATGACAATCGACGTCACGCTGAGTTGCGGGCACTTCTGGCCGCCGGGGCCGAAGCGGGGACGCCCGAGAGCAGCCCGCGGGGCCCGTGGGAATTCAAGCCCGGCAAAGGCATTCTATTTTCGGCGCCGCACGAGGTCGAGCAGATCCGCGACGATCAGCCCAAGCGAGCCGAAAAAGGGACCGGCGAATTGGCGTTCGGACTGGCCCACCACGTCGGCGGCACCGCATTGCGCACGATTGCCACGCAAGCGGGTGACCCGAATTGGGACGTCGGCAGCCCGTATGTCGTCCGTGCGCACGAATTGTCGGCCGGTAGCCCCATTCTCGACCTGCACATGATGCGGCCGCGCGGCGTCGAGATCTGCGTCGGCCTGGGGCCGATCCCGGCGCTCGGCGACGGGCTCTGGCAGCCGCTGGTCGACGAGGCCGTGAAGGCCGGGCTGCGTGTCTCGGTCAACTGGCCGTTCGGGGCCAACCCGCGCACGATCACCGGGCAGTCGCAGCAGGTCGGCATCCCGGCGGTGCAGGTCGAGCTGACGTGGGAATGTTTCGATCCGAACCACCCGGCGATGGCTCGCGCGTGGAGTGCGATGGCGCGAGCGGCCGAGCGCATCAGCGGCGCTTAGCTATGCGGCCCGGTCCACGCGGGCGACCGAGGCCTGGCCCTGGATGAGCCGCAGTGGCGGGGGACCGGCCGGCGGCTCCCCGGGCGCCTCCAGCCTGGCGCGCCACCGCCACGGCGGGCCGAGCCGGCTGGGCGGGGGCTGGCCGGGGTCAAGGCTGGGCCGGCTGAGCGCGACCACAATCGCGTACCCGGCCACCACGAACCCGTGGCTCAGCAACCGCAGGCCGTCGACCCGCCCACCGGCGATGTCGTTGACGCTCAATATGCCGAGCAGCGCGACGAATGCCGTCAGCATCGGCAACGCGCCGCCCGGGCGGCCCCGGCGCAGCGCGATCCAGGCGAAGCCGGCGCCGATCGCAACGTTCCAGGCGGCCGACTCGTGGAAGAGGTGCCCCGGGTTGACCCCGAACGGGGAGTCGCCGTGGTCATGCCCAGCCGCCGACCCCGCCGCCTGCAAGATGCCGAGCACGAACTGCGCCGCGCCGAATGCCCCCAGCAGCACCCGCAGCGCCCGACTCAGTCGCGGCCGCCGCTGCCGGCCGGCCGCCAGCGCCGCCGCGTCCACCCGTGGATGCCTTGCCATCACTTGTACTCGCGCCAGCCGCGTCACCGCCGCCGCGTCTTCTGCCCATTGCCGGCACCCACCGCACCCGGCCAGGTGCGCGTCCAGCCCGGCAGCATCGAGCGGCAGGTCCTCGCCGTCGAGCCGAGCCGACAGTGCCTCGCGATATCGTTCGCAACCCACGCGGTGATAGTCGGGTTGTACTCGAGGAAAGTTCCCGATCGTGGAAAGCCTCGCGGGCCGGAACTTCGTCCCGGCCCGGGCCGACTACCTGGGTGCCCCAGCCAACCTCAATCATGTCCGCGAAGGGACTGTCTCGATCATGCGCCGTACCAACCTCGTACGCGCCGGCGTCGCACTCGCCGTCGCGGCGGTGGCAGTGTTCGGTTTCGCCGCGCCGGCCTCGGCCCACGTCACCGTCAATCCGAACACGGCCACGCAGGGTGGCTACACGAAGGTGGCGTTCCGGGTACCGAACGAGAAGGACACCGCCAACACCGTCAAGCTCGAGGTCACCCTGCCGGAGGACACGCCGATCGCCTCGGTGTCGGTCAAGCCGTTGCCGGGGTGGACCGCGGCGCCCGCCGTGACCAAGCTCAAGACGCCGGTCAAGTCGGACGACGGCGACGTCACCGAGGCCGTCACCAAGATCACCTGGACGGCCGTCCCGAGCGCGGTCCTCAAGCCCGGCCAGTTCCAGGAGTTCGAGGTGTCGCTGGGCCCGCTGCCGAAGGTCAACCAGATCGTCTTCAAGGCGCTGCAGTACTACTCCGACGGTGACATCGTGCGCTGGATCGAGGAGCCGTCGGCCGGCGCGCCGGAGCCGGAGCACCCGGCACCGATCCTCAAGCTGACCGCGGCCAGTGCGTCATCGGACGAGAAAGCCGGCGACACGAACGGCAACGCGGACACCGCGGCCGCCGCGGGCACGCCAGCCGGCGGTGAGAAGTCCTCGAACAGCGGGCTGGGCGTCGGCTTCGGGGTCGCCGGGCTGGTCGCCGGCCTGATCGGTCTGGTCCTGGGCGGCCTCGCCTACCGCAAGGCCAGCACGCACACGACCTCGTCCTGACGAACGCAAAACACAAGTGGAGGCCACCAGAGTAGGTGGCCTCCACTTTTTGCGTCGTGCGTTAGCGGACCTTGACCAGGCGGATCGCGGCGGCGACGCAGCCGGCCACGCCGACGATCAGGATCACCCAGACAAACGGGGGGACGCCCGTCGTCGTGTTGGTCGTCGAGGAGAAGATCCCGTTGTTGGCCTGCGGCGGGGCGGCCGGGGTGGGCAGCTGGTCGTAGGCAACCAATCCGGTGCTTTCCAGCAATGCCATATGGGTTTCAACAAAGCTATTTCCAGCGATGGCGAAATCGCGCACCAAAGAATTGCGGGTATTGGCGCGGACCGTTGCGATGATCGAGAAGATTTTCCCATGTGCGCTGCGTAGCCGATCGACCCACACCTGGTCAAATTCCTTGCCGTTGGCCGCCCGCATTTCATTGAGCCAGCCGAGCTGGTCCGAGTTGGGGGTGGTGGGCAGCAGCACCTCGAGCTGGGCCGCGATCTTCCTCAGCTGGGTCTCGAGTATGACGTGCTGATCCTTCAGGACCTTGCCCACGTCCTTGATCCGCTGGGTGGTGCCCTTCTCCATGCCCATGACCGACGCCTGATCGCCTTCCCACAGGTCAGCGCGCCGCACGTTGTCCAGCAAGGCCTGGTCGCCGGGGCCGAAGAGGCCCCACTTGGTGTTCTTCCAACCGGGTGGGAGAGCTCCGTTGCCGAGGCCGACACCGTTGCCGTTGTCCCGGGTCGGCGGGGCCGCCGCGGCCGCCACGCCAGGCCAGAGAAGGGCCGCTACAACGGCCACCGCAATGCAAGCCAACGCCCGCTTCATGCTCCTGCACTCCGTACGCAGAGTTACGTTACCTAGTGCAAGTAAATTTAGGGAAGCTCGGCGCGCTTTCACAAGTACAAATGGAAAAAAGAAAAAATTGAACCTTTTCCCGCCGTCCAACGTACAAGGCCTTAGGACGCGATCATCGCTACGATCCGTATCTAGCCGGCTGCGCGGTAGGCGGCGGCCAGCCGCTTCGGTGCCTTGCACATCCACGCCTCGACGAGGATCTCCTCGAGCTCCTCGAGGTCGATCTCGGCCAGCCGGACCAAGATCGCCGGGTAGCCGTTGAAGTGCGGGATCGTGAAGTACACGCCGGGCTCGTCGGCGATGAGCGCCTCCTTGGCCCCCTCGTCCGGAATGCGGGCGGCCAGGATCGGGCCGGTCGGCGCGGCGTCGCCGAGGGCGGCCAGGTCGCTGTCGCGCAGTGGCCGTTCCCACGCGAAGGTCTTGGCCCGCACCTGCCACGCGGCGAACTCGCCGAAGGTGGTCTTCTCGCTCGTCTCCGGCAACGCGAGCGCCAGCCGGCGGACGTCTTCCCAGCTCGCCATCGTCACAGGATCTCATCGTCGGCGTGGGCGGCGTACTCCTCGGCCCGAACTTCGGCGATCCGCTCGTACCGCGCCTTACGGTCGGCCCACTCGTGCTGGACGCCGAAGGCGGCGCCGGCGAAGTTGACCTCCTTGATCGCGGCGGCCAGCTCGTCCGGCTTGTCCGGGGAGTAAACGACCGCGGGGTCGCCGGCCGCGACGGTGAACGGTGGCACGAACATCTCGTCCGGTACAGCAGTGCGGGCGTGCGCGACCGCACCGAGCGCCAGCACCGATCCCGGGCCGAGCCGGGCGCCCTGCAACACGGTCGCGCCGGTCGCGATGTAGCAGCATCGGCCGATCTCGCAGCCGAGCAGCGTCGCATGCGGGCTGATGAATGCGTGGTCTCCCACGTGTACCGGCTGCGGCCGCTCACCCACCGCGGTCGCCCGCAAGACGGCGTGTTCGCTGATGATGCTCGCCTCGCCGACGTCGATCGTCGAGCCTTCGGCATCGAGGATCGCGCCGTACATGACCCGGACGCGCGGACCGATGCGAACGTCGCCGACGAGGGTGGCGTTGGGTGCGATGTAGGCGGACGGATCGACGGTGGGAGCGTTTCCGCGGTGTCGGATCATCATGATTTGACAGTACTCATCGACAGCGATGGAATTACCGGTATGCGGCGGATTCTGGTGGTGCTTTCCATACTCGCGCTCGCGGTCCTACCGGCGACGGCGGCGACAGCGGCTCCCGAGAACACGATGACGCTCGAGCAGAAGGTCGGGCAGATGTTCGTGTCGTACGTGTACGGCTCGTCCGCCACGACGACCACTGCCGCCGACGTCGCGGCCAACCAGGCCATGTACGGCGCGGACGTGCACAACGGCGCCGAGGCCGTCGCCAAGTACCACCTCGGCGGCATCATCTACTTCACCTGGAGCAACAACCTCGCCAACCCGCCGCAGATCGCCGGGCTCTCCAACGGGCTGCAGCAGGCCGCGATGGCCGACAGCGGCGTGCCGCTGCAGATCAGCACCGACCAGGAGGGCGGCATCGTCAACCGGATCGGCGCCCCGCTAGCCGTCTCGCCCGGCAACATGGCAATCGGCGCGACGTTCAACCCGCTCAACGCGTACTCGGCCGCGAAGGTCAGCGGCACCGAGCTCAAGGCGCTGGGCATCAACGTCGTCGACGCACCCGTGGTTGACGTGAACACCGAGCCGCGCAACGCGGCCGACGGGGTCCGCGCGTTCGGGGACAACACCGTGCAGGTCTCGCTGTTCGGCGCGGCCGCGGTCGCCGGCTACCGCGCGGCCGGGATCGGCGCGCAGGCCAAGCACTTCCCGGGCCTCGGCGACACGACCGTCAACACCGACAACGGTGTCGCCGTCACCAACGAGACCCGCGAGCAGCTCATGAGCACGGACGTGCCGCCGTTCCGGGCGGCCATCGCGGCCGGTGCGCAGTCGGTGATGGCCGCGCACATCGTCGCGCCGGCGCTCGACCCGTCCGGGCGCCCGGCCAGCCTCTCCCAGCCGATCGTGACCGGCCTCCTGCGCAACACGCTGCACTACAACGGCGTGGTCATCACCGACGCGCTCAGCGCGGCCGCCCTGGCCGACATCCCGGCCGACCAGATCATCCTCGACGCGATCGACGCCGGCATCGACGAGCTGCTCATGCCGACCAGCCTGCCGGCCGCCGTGCAGACCGTGCTCGACGCCGTGCACAGCGGACGGCTCAGCGAGGCCCGCATCGACCAGTCGGTCAAGCGGATCCTCGCGATGAAGACCCAGCTCGGGCTGTTCCGCAACCCGTACGTGAGCGCGACGCCGACGGTCGGAACGCCGGAGCACCTGCAGACCATGGCGGACATCGCCAAGCGCTCGATCACCGTGCTGCGCAACAGTTCCCTGCCGCTGCCAGCCGGGAAGAACGTGCTGGTGACCGGCTGGGGCGTGAGCACCACCCAGAACCTCACCAACCAGCTGACCAGCCGGGGCATCACCGCGACCCGCTTCTACACCGGCTCGCCGAGCGCGGCGGTGATCGCCCAAGCCGTCGCGGCCGCGCAGGCCGCCGACGTGACCGTGGTGACCACGTACAACGCCTGGGGGGACACGACGCAACAGAACCTGCTGGCGGCACTGCTGGCCACCGGCAAGCCGATCGTCGTCGCGTCGGTCGGCGGGCCGTACGACATCGCCTACTTCCCGTCGGCGACGACCTATCTCGCCGCGTACGACTACCAGCCGGTCTCGGTCGTCGCCCTGGCCGACGCGCTGACCGGGGCGGCCAAGGCGACCGGGCACCTGCCCGTCACCATCCGTACGCCGGACGGGTCGCAGGTCCTGTTCCCGTTCGGCTCATGAGCGTCACTCGAAATGCCGGGACCGGACGCGGCTACTAATCTTGAGGGGTGCAGTCCACCATTCGCCTCCCGCGCGATCTCGACCGCGTGACCGAGTTTCGGCACGAGCTGGACGAAGATCTGCGCGCCTACGGGGTTGATCCCGGCAACCGCGCGGATGTCGGACTTGTCGTCAGCGAGGTATGCACCAACGTCGTGTCCCACATGGGCCGCGGCGAGCAGTACGACGTCGACGTGGACCTCGACGGCACCAAGTGCGTGATCGAGGTCCGGGACACGTCCGCGCAGCACCGGTTGGCCGAGCCCAACGTGCTCGCCGAGGCCGGTCACGGGATGCGGATCGTCTCCGCGGTCGCGGCCGACGTCGAGGCCCTGCAGTCGGGTTTGGTGCGTAGGGTCGCGATCTCCTTCAAGAAGGACCTCAGTGAGTGAGCTGTCGGTCGAGGTGACCAGTGGCGATCCCGCCGTGGTCACCGTCGTTGGCGAGATCGACCTGCTCACCGCGCCGTCCCTGGCGGGTCCGCTGCGAGCGCTCATCGACGGGCGGCGGCCGTCGATGATCGAGATTGACCTCGGCGGGGTGCCGTTCATGGACTCGACCGGCATCCAGGTGCTGGCCGCGGCGCGGACCGACGCGACGGCGGCCGGCATCGGATTCCGGTTGCGAGCGGCCAGTGGCGCGGTCAGACGCGTGCTCGGTATGACCGGACTGCTGGAGTCACTGGGCCTGTGATGGCGAATCCCGAAGTATCTTGGCGCGGTGACGATTTGGCTGGCGCAGGCCGTACAACTGGCCTTGGACAACGCCGCGGCGGGACAGCTGCCCTTCGGCGCCGTGGTCGTCCGTGACGGCACGGTGCTGGCGACCGGCGTGAACACCGAGGTGCGCGACGTCGACCCGACGGCGCACGCCGAGGTCGCGGCCGTGCGCAACGCGTGCCGGCAACTGGGCACCCGCTTCATCGAAGGCGCCACCATCTACTCCAGCTGTGAGCCGTGCGCGATCTGTGTCGGCGTGGCGGCCGCCGCCGGAGTCACCCGGATCGTCTACGCGGCGCCCAAGGAGTTCATTCCCGGCCTCGGGAATCCGCCGCCGCGGCCGGCGGTCGTCTACGAGGAGACGCCCGGCGCCCGCGATCCCTTCGGAGAGCGATGAAGCTCGGGCTGAACATCCCCAACTTCGGGCCGACGGCGACCCCGGAGTTGCTGCGCGCGTGGGCACGGTTCGCCGAGGACCACGGGTACGCGATCGCGATGATGTCCGACCACGTGGCCCCGACCCCGGACGTCACCGCGACCTACCCGTCGCCGTTCTACGACCCGTTCGCCACGCTGGCCTGGCTGGCCGGGCAGACGTCGCGGATCGAGCTCGGGACGACGGTGGCCGTCGCGCCGCACCGGCACCCGCTGCACACCGCGCGGCTGGCCACGAACATCGACCAGTTCAGCGGCGGCCGGTTCGTCCTCGGCCTCGGGGTCGGCTGGTCGGCGCCCGAGTTCGCGGCGCTGGGACTGTCGTTCGCCGACCGCGGCCGGCTGACCGACGAGTACCTGGCCGTGATCGCGCAGGCGCTCACCTCCCCGACCGTGTCATTCAACGATCAGGACGTCGACACCGGACCAGCCTCGGTGCAAAGGCCACACCTGCCGATCTGGGTCGGCGGCTCGGTACCGGCCGCGATCCGCCGGGCCGTCCGGTTCGGGCAGGGCTGGCACCCGATCAACCCGAGGCTCGAGTGGCTGCGGGAGACCGGTTTGCCGATGCTGCGGGCCGTCGCCGACGAGCTGGCGATGCCGGTCCCTGCGTTCTGCCCGCGGATCAAGGCCGGGGTCGCCGACGTCCGCGCGTTCTTCGACCTCGGCGCCGAGTACGTCATCGTCGATACCAACCCGGACGACCCGGCCGACCGGCGACCGCCAGCGGCGGACTGGGAACTGCTGGCCAAAATCGCTTCGCGCGGTTGACAAGAGGCGTATCTTAGTCACGTTCGAACGGCTCTAGGCAAACTGCATGTAGCTGTTAGGTGCCTACTGAACGGGACCGTCGGGATGCCGCCTCAGGGTCGCGAAACCTCGCTGAAGCACGTCCGCACGAGCCTGCGGCGGCTGCGCGAGGAGTGTGGCCTGCAGCAGGCCGAGGTGGCCCGGGAGCTGGACTGGAGCGCGTCGAAGCTGGTCCGGATCGAAAACGGGTCGG
>Ga0070683_100005410_pt1 | contig 10661 bp, 10 predicted proteins | sample KBSC713LmetaG_FD_64662 | JGI IMG/M metagenome (GOLD analysis project Ga0070683, IMG submission 64662) | Corn rhizosphere microbial communities from Kellogg Biological Station, Michigan, USA - KBS C7.1-3L metaG | ecosystem: Host-associated > Plants > Roots > Rhizosphere ...
ACCGGATCGGTGGCGAGACTGACGCAGCCGAGGGTGCCCCAGTTGTTCCAACCCACCGAGTCGTTGAGCGGTATCCAGGAATTGGACGCCTGGTTCCAACGGTACGCGCCGCCAATGTCGGTCCGGGCGTAAATCAGGTTGGGCTGAGTCTGGTTGAAGATGATTCCCGGGATAAATCCGCCACCCTGAATCTGAACGCTTTTCCAAGTATAAGCTTGAGAAGCGGCGAACGCGGACGAGATGACCAACGTTTGAAACACGCACACGAGTCCAATGACGAGCGCGCGGCGCGAGGGCGCAGCAAATGACTTCATTTTTGGCTTTGGTTTGGGGTTGTGGTTTTCGGAAGCCGGAGGACAGGGGCCGAAAGGGGTCGGGCAACAAAGCTCTATTTATCGCTAAATCAAGGCACGGCATTGAATAAATCCGAAAATTGGGCCGCCACCGCGCGCGGTCGGCGGTCATTTCGCCGGCGATTCACATTGCGACCTCTCTGGCGGATTCGATGCGGCTCGCCAGCGCTCACCAATGGTCGCCGCTGCGCGCCACTCGCGAGCCGCTGGCGCATTTAAAATCTGCCCTCTGCGCAACTCAGAGGAAATTCAACTGCGCGTCGTCGGCCGGCGTGACCGAAATTTTCTTTTTCGGTTTCGCATGGGGCGTTGCCGCGGGAAGCGTGACCGTCGTGTCGTCACTTTCGAGTTTTCCGAGAATCGTTTTCGCGCGGTCGATCACGCTCAATGGCAGACCCGCCAGCCGCGCCACCTGAATGCCGTAGCTGCGATCGGCGGCGCCGGAAATAACCCGGCGGACAAAAACGATGTCATCGTTCCATTCTTTCACGGCGACGGAAAAATTGCGGAGGCGCGGCAGATGTTTCTCGAGTTGCGTCAACTCCTGATAGTGCGTGGCGAACAGTGTGCGGGGTCCGCGCGTCGCGTCGGCGTGCAGGTGTTCGACGACGGCCCAGGCGATGGCGAGCCCGTCATACGTCGAGGTACCCCGACCGATTTCATCGAGGATGATGAGCGAGCGTGTGCCGGCATTGTTGAGGATGTTGGCCGTTTCGTTCATCTCGACCATGAAGGTCGAATTGCCGCGCGCGAGATCGTCGCTCGCGCCGACGCGGGAAAAAATGCGATCGACCAAACCGACCCGGCAGGATTTTGCCGGCACCCAGCAGCCGATTTGCGCAAGCAGCGTGATCAATGCGACCTGGCGAATATACGTCGATTTACCGGCCATATTCGGGCCGGTGATCAACGCGATTTGGGTCTCGCCGCAACTGAGCGCGGTGTCGTTCGGGACGAAGGCCGAACTCGCACCGCGCGCGGCGGTCGCGTTGGGTTGCTTGAGCATCTGCTCGACGACTGGATGACGGCCTTCGGTGATTTCGATCGCGTCGCTTTCGTCGAGAACCGGCCGGCAGTAATCCCATTCGCGCGCCAGCCCAGCCCAGCCGGCCAGCACGTCGAGTTCGGCAAGCGCATCGGCCGTCCGGGCGAGCGCGAGCGATTCGTCGAGAACGGCGTTGACGAGGGAGTTGAATAGTTCGAGTTCGCGGGCGAGGGCATTTTCCTCGGCGTGAAAAATTTCTTTTTCCTTTTGCTTGAGCGATTCGGTGACGTAGCGCTCGCCGCCGACAGTAGTTTGCCGGCGGATATAGTCGGCGGGAACGAGATGCAGATTGGCCTTGGTGATCTCGATGTAGTAACCGAAATTATTTGTGAACCTCACCTTCAAGCTGCGGATGCCGGTCCGCTCCTGCTCGGTGCGCTCGAGGTCGGAAAGCCACGTTTTGTTGTCGGTCGTGAGCGCGCGCAAGCGGTCCAGCTCCGGGTCGTAGCCGGTGCGGATGTAGCCGCCGTCGGCGAGATCCGCGGGCAGTTCGTCGCCCAGCGAAGCGGCGAGCAGCTGTCGGAGGGTCGGCAGTTCCTGGAGTTGAACACCGAGGGCCGTGAGTTGGGAGGCTGGGCCGAAACCCGCGAGCTCGGCACGCAGCGCAGGGATCTGCGCGAGCGTGTCGCGAACTCCTCCGAGCTCGCGCGGGTTGCGAAGACGATTTTGGAGACGGCCGAGAATCCGCGGAATATCGCGAACGCTTGCGAGTGATTCGCGCAACGCGGTGAGCCGGGTCGGCTGGGCAAGAAGTTCTCCGACGAGCGACTGGCGCCGGATAATTTCCGCGAGGTCGAGCGTGGGCGCCGCGAGCCAGCGCTCGAGTTGGCGCGCGCCGGATGAGGTGACCGTGCGGTTGATCGCGCCGAGCAACGAGGCTTCGCGCGTGCCGCGAGTGGACGAGAAAATCTCGAGATTGCGCAGCGTGGCGGGATCGAGGAGGAGAGTGCGGGCGCTGCGATATTCCTGCAAACCGCGAAGATTTTCCGGCTTCGCGCAAAGATTTTCCGTCGCGTAGTAAACCAGCGCGCCGGCCGGACCGAGCGCCGGGTGGGAGTGGGCGAGACCGAAACCCTCGAGGTTCAAAACCCCGAGCGTGTCCATCACGGTTTTTGCGCCAGTGGCGGTTTCGAAATGATAGCCGGCGAGTTCGGAAAAAAGACGAGACCGACAAAACGCGTGGAGCGCGTGCACCGCGATTTGCTCGTGCGGCGAGGATTGCCAGCGGGCGAGTTCGCCCTCCATCAGCAGGAGCTCGGCGGGGTCGAGCGCGGTGAGCACGGGCAGGAGATTCGCGATGCTCGGGTCGCTCGCGATTTTAAATTCGCCGGTGGAAAGGTCGAGCCACGCGGCGTGCAGGCCGGATTGGTCGAAGGTCAGCGCGCAAAGATAATGGTTGCGCGCGGCGTCGAGCTGGTTCGCGGCGAGCGTCGTCCCCGGCGAAAGGATACGGGTGAGCTGGCGGTGAACAAGCTTGCCGGTTTTCGCGGGCTCAGCCTGGTCACAGATCGCGACCTTCTTGCCGGCCGCGAGAAGTTTGCTGACGTAATTGTCGGCGGCGTGCGCCGGAATGCCGGCCATCGGATGTTCCTGCCGCTTGGTCAGCGTCAGACCGAGGAGCCGCGACGCGACGACCGCGTCGTCAAAAAACATTTCAAAAAAATCGCCGAGACGAAAAAGCAGCAACGTGTCGCGCGGCAGCCCGCGACGCACCTCGAAGTACTGCTGCATCATCGGGGTGAGTTTCGCGGCGGTTTCGGACATGGATGGAAAAGTAGCGAGGAGCGGGTAGTGAGTAGCGAGTAGGAAATGCAGGCAAGCAGCGCGTGAGCTTGACGCGGACCTCGGCGCGCGGCGCGTAGCCACGACCAAACCAAAGAATTTTCACCACAAAGACACAAAGACGCAGACCAAGGTATTAAACTTTGTGCCTTTGCGTCTTTGTGAAGAAGAACTCTTCGCAGTACTCTAATTATCACCCACATTTTTTCTTCCCCAATGCTGCTTATCCATCGCGATCTTGGCGGAGCGGGTCGACCGCCGCTCGTCTTGCTGCACGGCATGCTCGGTTCGTCGCGCAACTGGCAGACGGCGGGGCGCGATTTGGCCGAAAAATTTCATGTGCTGGCGGTCGACCTGCGCAATCACGGCAGTTCGCCGCACGCGGAGAAAATGAATTACCCGTCGATGATGGCGGACGTCCTCGCGTGGATGGATGCGCACGGAATCGCGCGCGCGACGCTGCTCGGACACAGTATGGGCGGAAAAGTGGCGATGCTGCTTGCGTGCCGGCGGGCGGAGCGGGTTGAGCGATTGATCGTCGTCGATATTGCGCCGAAGGATTATTACTGGGTCGCGCATCGCGCGGAATTTGCGGCGATGGCGGAACTCGATCTCGCCCATCTGAAATCGCGGGGCGAAGCGGAACTGCGTTTCGAGTCGCGGGTGGAAGATTGGGCGATGCGGAAATTCCTGACGACAAATCTCGAACGCACGGGCGACGGCCGCTGGCGGTGGCTGATCAATCTGCCCGCGCTCATGGCGGCGTTGCCGGAGCTGGAGAAAAATCCTTTGACGGAAAAAGACCGCTTCACCGGGCCGACGCTGTTCGTCGGAGGCGGGCAGTCCCGTTATGCGCTGGGGAACGACGCGGACGTGATCCGGAAGTTTTTTCCGGCGGCAAAAATCGAAATGATCGCAGCAGCCGGCCACAACCCGCACATGGAAACGCGAGAGGAGTTCGTGCGTGCGGTGTTGCAGGGATGACGGCGAGGTGTGGGAACGGCTTCGTGCCGCGATTCCGGGGCATTGCCGGGGTAAACCCGCTCGTCGTTCAGAGCGCGAGCAAGCTCGCAGCGCTCGCAGCCTACGTGAGCGCCGGAGTTAGCGGGGACGGCACCGTGGCGGAGTTTCGGGCGGCGGCGCGAGTCTAGCGTTTCGCCCAGATGCGCAGGGAGCTCAGCAGAAAATTTTCGAGCGCGGCGGACTCGTTGAGATTCAGGCGGAGAAGACCGGCGTCGTGTTCGAGTTGCGCGATCGCGGCGACAAACGCACGGCGCGTCGGTGCCGATTCGACTTTCGTGAGCCGCGAAAACGCGAAGGCGCGCGTCGTCTGCTCAATCTCGGCGAACAGGCGGGAGCGAACGCCGTTGGCGATGCCGGTTTCGATCGCGACCTGCTCGTCATCATCGAGCTCGGCGGGAAGTTTTTCCTTTTGCTGCTTCCAGATTTCCGCAGTCGCAAGATCCAGCACCGCGCTGAAACGCGCAACGAGGCCATAGATCGTAAACACGTGATCGGCGATGGTGGTCTTGTCGGTCATGTCGTCCGCCAGGCGGCCGAGCCACGCGCGATAATCTTCGCGCCACGCCGGCCAGCCCTCTTTGGTGGCGGCTTCGGAGGCAAACGCGGTCGGAAAACGAAAATGCAAAGTCCGGCTGCGGATCGTCGGCAGCAGCGCATAGGGGCGGGTGGTTAAGAGCAGCAGCGTGGTGTTGGCCGGCGGCTCCTCGAGGGTTTTTAAAAACACATTGGCGGCGGTGACATGCATGCGGTCCGCTTCATGAATGATCGCCACTTTGCGCGACGAAACCGAGGCCGAGACCTGCACGCGGCCGATCAAATCGCGCGTGGCCTCGGCCGAGATAAGGCGCATTTTTCCAGCCGGCCGCAGCGCGTAGCAGTCGGGATGTTGCTCGGGCGGAAAATGGTGCGGCGCCGCGACTGGCGCCGTGCCGGGTAAATTTTTTTCGCGCGCGGACGCCGGGGTGGCGCGGGCAATCGCTCCAACCGCCGGCATTTCGGTGGGGTTGAGCAGGCGGTCGGCGATGGCGTGGGCGACGAGCACGAGCGTTTCGAGGTCGTCACCGTGCAACAGCAGGCTGTGCGAGAGGCGCTGGCGCTCAATGGCGCGTTCGATTACCGATATGGTGGGTGTGCCGACGAGATCGGGAGGCCAGGGTGTCATGGCGTGGATAGCGATCCGTGATCAGAGGAAGAACTCAGCCGTGGCGGCAGATGCCAGATCCGAAAATCACGGAAATGGTTCGGCTTCCGACCCCTGATTTCCGGCATCCGGCTGTTTATTTTCAACCCAGCCGCTCTTTCACCGCCGCCCAGATTTTCTTCTCGATCGCTTCCTGAGTTTGTGTGCCGTCGATGACGACGAACCGGTCCGCCATGCCTTTCGCGAGGAGAAGATAACCTTCCCGAATCTTGTGATAAAAATCGATGTTTTCGCGCTCCATGCGATCGGGAAGATCCGAGGCCCGCTGGCGTATCCGCGCCAACCCTACTTCCGTGGGCACGTCGATCACGACGGTGATGTCCGGCATCACATTGCCCACGGCGAAGCGATTGATTTGCGCAACCGGGTCCGCCGCCAGGTTCCGGCCGATGCCCTGGTAAACGGTCGAAGAATCGAGATAACGGTCGCTCAATACGACGACACCGCGCGCGAGGGCGGGCGCGATCACCTCGCGCACAAGCTGTGCGCGCGCGGCGGTGAACAGAAGCAGCTCGGTCTCGGCGCACATCTCTTCGCCCTTGGAATTGTGAACGATGATATTGCGAATCTGCTCGCCGATTTCGGTCCCGCCCGGCTCGCGCGTCGAGATGACCTCACGCCCGGCCTTCTGAAAATGAGCGGCGAGCAATGCGATCTGCGTCGACTTGCCGCTGCCTTCGGAGCCTTCGAACGAGATTAATTTACCGGTGGAATTGGATTTCAGAGGCATGGGAGAGGTGATCTTGGTCGGGTTATTTCCAGTTCGCGAGGAATGTTTCGAGGTCAGCGAGGCTCGGGCTCTTCGCCGTGCGGACATAGTGGCCGCTGGTGCTGACACCGAGACCGAGACAGGATTCGGCGGAAAGTCCCATCAACTGACCGGCGACGAAGCCAGCATTGAAATGATCGCCGGCGCCGGTCGTGATCAGTGGCTTCGCCGCATACGGTCCAGGAACCCACCAGGCACCGTCGCGGGTGGCGCATGCCGCGGATTCTTTTGGATGTACGACGACGGTGGTCAGATCGAGATGCTTGCGAATTTTTTCGGCCATCGCGCGCAGGCCATTTTCCGTTTCGGTCTCGGTGCCAAATCCGAGCGCGGAAAACACCTGCTGGGCTTCCTTCAAATTAAGGCCGAGCGTGACGCGGCCGAATTGCTCGAACTTCGCGATCGTCGTGAGCGCATAAACCAGATCGGTGCTCGAGCGTTTTTCCGGATCGGCGAGATCGAAGAAAAAGATTCGGCCCGGTTTCGCGGCGATTTGCGGCAGCAGTCGTTCGGCCAAATCCGTGAAGATCGCCGTCATGTTCGGAATCATCGTCCAATTGACGAGGGCCACGAGATCGGCGGCGCCGAGCGCCGCGCGCCACGCTTCGGCGCCTACGACCGCCTCGAGCTGCGCCGGCGTGACTTCGTCGAGGCTTTTCATCATGCCGAGCATCACCTTGCCGTCGGTGAATTCGACGGCGGTGGTGGCCGCGGCGTCGCAGAGCGAGATGACGCGCGCACGTTTCGCGAGATCGGCGAAGACCGGATGGATGTTGGTGCGCCCGAGCGCGCCGATGTAGGTGACTTGAGCGCCTTGCGCGAGAATCGCGTTTGCCATGATCGGCCCGTTCCCGCCGAGTTTGTCCATCCGCGGATAGAATTCGAGATTCGTGCTTTTGCCCGCCGCGCCAAGAATGCGCTGGCCAAATTCCGTGATCGTCGAGATCGGCGTGAAATTTTCGCCCTGGCCCGCGCGCAAGCCGACGGGAGTCACGATCGTGTCGACGAATCCGTCGAGCCCGAGAATGGCTTGTTTGGAAGAGAGGAGCCCGCGCCGATCGCGCAGCTCCTGGAGAGTGCGGGTTTTGAATTCCATGGAGACGAGAGGGATGTCAGAAAAAAACCGAGCAAGGCGAGCGGCAAACAGAATCGCGCGGCGCCGGCGGGAATTTCCATTGAACGCACCGGTCAAAACCGCCAACTCTCTGGAGAATTATCCGCCATGTCCGCGCCGACCCTGTTTTCGCCCGTCCTTGCCACGAGCAACCTCATCGAAGTCTTCGAACGTTGCGATACGATCGACAAACTCATCGTCCTCGGTCTCGCCGTCTTCAGCCTGATCGCGTGGACGATCATGTTTGGAAAACATTTCGAGCTGAAGCGGCTGCGCGCGTTCAATCACAGCTTCGAGGTGCATTTGCGGGATCAGCGGACGCTGCTCGAGCTGCCGGAATCGTTTCGGAACAAACGCGCGATTCCGTACGCGGATTTATTTGCGGATGCCGTCGAAGGTTATTGGCGGGCGGCGGCGATCGGAAAAGAGCGGGGAAATGAAAACACGCGGGCGCGGGTCGAACACGCGGAGAACGCGATCCAGCGGGCGATCGCGCGGCAAACGCTGCGTTACGAATCGAGCATGATTTTTTTGGCGTCGATCGTATCCGGCGCGCCGTTCATCGGACTCCTGGGCACGGTGTGGGGCGTGATGGAGGCGTTCAGCGCGGTTTCAGTGCAGCAGACCGCCGGAATTCAACAACTGGCGCCAGGCGTGTCGGGCGCGATGCTCGCGACGATTGCGGGCCTGATCGTGGCGATTCCGTCGGTTTTCGGCTATAATCTTTTGCTCGGCAACACGCGTGCGATGGTGACCGAGCTGGAAAATTACGCGAGCGCGCTCGCGGACCGGATCGAGCTGGAGAGCAAGTGAGGAGGAATCGGTTATTGGTTGTTGAGTAATTGTTATTTGGTTAATTGCAGAAATCTACGATGACACCGGATGAACTCGAGGAGAGGTTGATTCGCTTTGCGGTTCGGATCTTGAAATTAGCGAACAAGCTTGGACCGTCGTTGGCGGGCAGGCATATTGCCGGGCAGATTGTGCGTTCTGGAACGTCGCCCGCACCGAATTACTCCGAGGGGCGATCGGCGGAAAGCCGCGCGGATTTCATCCACAAGTTGCGCGTTGTGGTGAAAGAGCTCAATGAAACGTCGGTTTGGCTCCGTATGATCGTCATTGGAGACGTCGTCAAAGCTGCGCTTGTGGGCGATCTCCAATCCGAGTGTGAAGAACTTAAGCGTATCATCGGCGCTTCACTTCGAACCGCGCGGCTACGAACCGCCAGATAACGCAATAAGCAATTTGGGATTAGCAATTTCGCATTCGGAAATAACGCAATGAGCAATGCTCAATAGCCGATAACCAATTCACCCATGGCCCGCGTTTTTCGACGACACCGCTCCGCCAATCCGATCGCGGAGTTGAATGTAACCAACCTGATCGATTTGGGATTCATGCTGCTGATCATTTTCATGATCGCGACACCGCTAATCCAGCAGGAGCAATCCATTCAGGTGAACCTTCCGACCGAGACGAAACGTCCGCAGGAAAAACCGGACAAGGATCTCACCTTTCAGGCGATCTCGATCGACAAGCATGGCCGGTATTTTTTCGGCAGCACGCCGATCGAGTTCAGCGAACTGCGTCCGCGACTCGCGGAACTTGCACTCCGACCCAAGCCGCCGGTGATTCGTATCCGGGCGGATTTGACGCTGCAATGGCAGCAAGTCGTGAAGTTGATGGACGAAATCAAAAAACATAACCTCACCAAAATCACCTTCGACACGCAGTCGGTGGAGTGAGGGTCGAGGTTTTCTGAAACGTGAAATCTTGTGCGGTCAGTTTAGCTCATGGCTTCACTTACGGTCGTGGCCGGATCGAAGTGTTCGTCTGATGCCGTCGAACTCGACCAACGGATTTTTTCTTTCCGCGTTGCTGCACGGCGTCGTGATCGGCGTGTTTTTGCTCTTCACCTACGCGCTGCAGCAGCAGGTGAAGGAGTCGCCGACCGTGTTCGAACTCGTCGCGGGAGAGGGCGACAATTACCTGGCACGCGAGGCGCCTGCCCTTGGAAATTCATCCACGAGCGGAGTCAAAATTGACATTCCCGAAGCGCCCGTGCCGAAACCAGCGCCGGTGGAAGCGGCCCCGGTGCAGCCCGCGCCAAAACCCGTCATCGAACGGGCGCCCACTCCGAAAGCGCCTGCCGCAACCAAACCGCCGCCGGATGAGATTCGCGATTTCAAGAAGGACGTGGCGCGGATCGCAAAAAAGCGCGAACAACGGCTCGAGAAGAAATATCGCGCCGAACAGGAAGCAGCCGAGCGCAAGGCGAAGGCGGAAGAAAAACGGATGACCAAGGAAGAATTCGATCGTCAAAAGAAGGGCGAAACCGTGGCGGCGAAAACGGGCAATCCGCGCGTGCCCCACATTGACGCGGAGGGCATCGCTCGCGGCGTGATTGGCGGATCGACCGCGAACAAGATCGGCGGTGCCGGTGGCAAGAAGTTGACGCGCGAAGAAGCGGACGCGCTCGATCTTTACTTTTCGTTGTTGAAGCAGCGCTTGAAGGAGGCGCTCGACAAGCCGCCCGGACTCAGCGACACGCTCGTGGCGTTTGCGGAAGTGCTGATCAGCGCGGACGGAACGCTGTCGGATGCGCGAATCAAGCGGTCATCCGGGAGCGACGAATTTGATCATGCGGTTTTGGAGGCGATTGCGCGGGTGCATTCGATCGGCCCGCGGCCGGACGGCAGGAGCGAGATGCTGACGATTCCGTTCCGGATGCGCGAAGAGGACGACAACTAAAAAGTCCTTGCGTTCATCCCGCGAACGCCGATTTTTCTGACCCTCGCAAGGGGAACGGGCTCTTAGCTCAGTTGGTAGAGCGCCTCAATGGCATTGAGGAGGTCAGCGGTTCGAACCCGCTAGGGTCCACCACCGCCTTTGTAAAATAGGTGTTGCCTGCGATAAATAGGAACACAGGGTAACCAAGGGAACCGCAAAACCCGCAAAACATGCAAAAGGCGGCAAAACGAAAAGAGCAAAACGCGGCAAAATGGATTCCGCCAATCGGCATCCGGTTTATGCCGGACAACGCGAAATGCGTGCTTCGACCGTTCGGCTTGCAATGGCGCGTTGGCGGCGTGCGCAAGACAAAGAACTTCGCTACGCTTGAGCAGCGCGAGACATTCGCCCGCACGCTCGCTGCCGATGTAAAGACAATCGGCGTCGCCGCGTACCGTCTCGACAAAAACGAAGCCATCGCGTGGCGCGCGTTCGTCGCCCAACTCGACGGCGCAAGCCTTGACGAAGTGCTGCGCTGTTGGCATCGCCACGGAAAAAAGCTCGCCGCGCTGCCGGTCGAGCAGGCGATTGCCGCCTATTTGAAGGCCAAGGCCGACGAGGGCGTATCGTCTAACTCGCGCGCG
>Ga0070683_100005411_pt1 | contig 10660 bp, 9 predicted proteins | sample KBSC713LmetaG_FD_64662 | JGI IMG/M metagenome (GOLD analysis project Ga0070683, IMG submission 64662) | Corn rhizosphere microbial communities from Kellogg Biological Station, Michigan, USA - KBS C7.1-3L metaG | ecosystem: Host-associated > Plants > Roots > Rhizosphere ...
GAGCGCGAGGCTCCCCGCGGTTGTCGGGAGCGGGCCGGCGCTTTCGATATTGTCCTTGATCAGGACCGGCTCGCCGGCGAGCGGACCGCTGACATTGCGCGCGTCGACCGCGCGCGCCTGGTCCATTGCCGTCGGATCGACCGCGAGGACCGCATGGAGCTGCGGATCGATGGCCCGGATCCGCTGCAGCGCGGCCTGCACGTTCGATTGCGCGCGTCCCACGGGCGCAGCGGCAGGAGCGGTCTGCGCCGCCGCGGCACCCGCGGCGCCGAGGAGCGCAATGCCCCAGATCAGTCGACTCCGCATGCGGCCCCCTTTTCGTGCATCAATGCGGGGCGAGCAGCGCGTCGAGCGTGCCGGGCCCCGTTCCGACTTTCACCAGGCGAGGATAGCGCAAGCCGCCGTGCCAATCGAGCGCGACGGTCCGGTAGACGTCGCCGTCGTGGACCAGCAGCTGCGGCGAGGGACCGCCGTTCGCCGCTTCCTTGATCGCCTGCTTGATCGCGTCGCCGTCGAAGTTGCGCCCGTTCACGGCGAGGATCTCGGAGCCGATGGTCAGGCCGGCATTGAACGCCGGGCTGTCCCACAGGACGCTTCCGACCTTGCCGTCGTTGCCCACCGTCATTCCGCCCGAATAAGTGAGGTCGATATATTTGCGGCTCTTCTCGCCGCTCTTGATCCACTTGGTCGGCTCGTCGGTATAGACGAGCTTGTAGCCGCCCTGGGTGATGCCATCGAGCGGCGCTTCAGGGGCGATGCTGTAGACCTTGCGCTGGAGATAGGTGCTCCAATCATACGGCTGCACCCTGTTCAAGGTCGCGACGACGTCGTCGACATCGTAGGTCAGCTCGCCCCAGTCGCGGTCACGCATACCGTAGAAGGCTTTGGCGAAATCGTCGATCGAGCGCTTGCCGCCCGACTGCTGGCGGATGATCCGGTCGACGTCCATCCAGATCAGCTCGCCCTCGCTGTAATAATCCTCGCTTCTCTGCCAGCTGCGCCACGGCTGCGGCGCGCGTTGGGCGATGATCGGGTCGTTGGTCGTGTCGACGAGCGCCCGCCACGAGCGGCCGGGAGTGCCGAGGCTGTAGCCGGCGGCGGTCGCCGCGATCGCATCGAGCGTATCCTGCTTCGAAAGCATGCCGGAGCGGGCGCCGAGCACATAGCCCCAGAACTGGGTCCCGCCTTCATAGACCCACAAGAGATCGTCCTGCATCGGGGTGCGGTAATCCGGCGTCCACAAATCCGCGGCGCGGCGGAACTTGCCGTTCCAGCTGTGGGTGAACTCGTGCGGCAGGAGGTTGCGCGCGTTGAGCTGGTTGTCCCAGTCGGTGAAATAGCCGCGGCGCGTTCCGTCTTCGGAGCTGCGATGGTGCTCGAGCCCCTCGCCGCCGAGATAATCGGAAATGGTGAGGAGGAAGTCGTAGTGGTCGTAGTGCTGCGCCCCAAACGCCCTCACCGCCTGCTGGACCAGGCGCTTGTGCGCGTCGATCTGATCGGGCTTCGCGGCGAGTTCCTCCTCATTGTCGGCAATGACGTCCAGCGTCACGTCGGGCGACAAGGCGATCGGACGATAATGCGCTCCGGCGATCAGCGGCGAGTCCATCAGGATCTCATAGCTCGTCACCGGATAATCGACGCGGTTGGCCGTCTGGCCGCTCGGCCGGAGCGCCGTCGCCACCTTCCAGCCGGTCGGCACGATGACTGACGCCTGCACGGGGATGTCGCGCACGTAATAGCCCGCCGGGTACATCGAGTTGGCGATCCACTCGATGCTCGCCATGTCGGGAGTCGCCACGACTCGGCCCTGGTTGCCGGCTGTCGGCGAGAGATATTGAAAATCGACGTCGATCGCGCTGACGCCGGCCGGAACCGTGATGTGGAACCCGTAGACGTCGAGATTGTCGCGGACCCACTTGAGCTCCTGGCCGTTCGCCGTCGCTCGGAAGCCCGCGACCTTGTTGATCTGGCCTTCGCCCGAGTGCGTCCCCGGGAGCCATTTCGGATAGAGCATGACGAAATCGCCGGGGCCGGGGACGGGCACATGCTCGTGCACCTTGAAGATCGCGCGCGTCACGTCGCTCGCGTCGACCGTTAGCTGGATCGTGCCCGGGTAAGCGACGTCGCGCGCCGCCGGGATCGTGTCGATCTTGGGCGTTGCTTCGGGCTTGCTGTTTTGCGGCGGCACGATCTGCGCCGTGGCGGCGCTGGCAAGGCAGGATGACAACAGGACGGCAAGCGCAGCTCGGCGCATCGGGCGAAACTCCCACGAAAAGAAACCGGTGAACCTCTAACGAATCTTGTCCGCCGCCGACAATGGCCAGCGGACGTTCGCAGAGGCCAGCGGACGCTTCGTCGAAGTTCATTGCGTCGTCAGCGCTCATTCAGTGCGTGGCGCTAACGGAGCCTCGCATGAAATCCCGATCCACGCTTTTGGCAGGCGCTGCCGTTATCCTGTCCGCGCCGCCGGTGTTCGCGCAACAGGCGCAGGCGCCGCAGCAGACGTCTACGACCACGCAGCAACCGGCAAGCGCGCCGACTGCGCAGGCCGACACGAGTGCTGCGCAGTCCGTGGACGAAGACTACGGGGACCAGGAGGAAATCGTCGTCCAGGGCACCCGCGCGCGCGGCTCGGTCATCGGCGACATTCCACCGGCCAACGTCCTCGACTCGCGCGACGTGCGCGCGACCGGAGCCACCAGCATCGATGACCTCCTCGACGCGCTCGCTCCGCAGATCGGAAGCGCTCAGGGCCGCGGCGGCGAACGGCCGGTGATCCTGCTTAACGGTCAGCGCATCTCCAGCTTCCGCGAGCTTCGCGACATCCCGACCGAGGCGATCGAGCGCGTCGAAATCCTGCCCGAGGAAGTGGCGTTGAAATACGGCTACCGCGCCGACCAGAAGGTCGTGAACATCGTCCTTCGGCAGCGCTTCTATTCGACCACCGCGCAAGTCGGCGCGGGCGCGGCGACGGACGGCGGCTACGTCAACGGCAAGGCGGACCTGACGCGGTTCATGGTCGTGAAGACCGGACGGACGACACTGAACCTCCATGCGGAGGGCAACAGCATGCTCAAGGAGTCGGAGCGCGACGTGCTGATTACGCAGCCGCCGGAGGGTGCAACGACTCCGCAGGAGCTCGCCGCGCGCTCGCTGCTTCCGACCAAGCGCGACATCCGCGCTTCAGGCACGTTCAACCGGCAGATCCTCGGCGACGTTTCCGCGACGCTCAACACCGAAGTCGAGCATATCGACGGGCGCGCGTTGATCGGTCTTGGCGACACGCTGCTCGAAGCGCTCGGGCGCAATACCAGCACCGACACCGCGCACGCGGGCGTCACCATGAACGGCACCAAATCGAACTGGCGCTGGACCCTGACCGGCAATGGCGATCTCGAACGCGATTTCACCGGAACCGCGCGCGACGACGTCGAGGGCGGACGCGACCGGGCGATCGAGAAGACTCGTTCCGCCGACGTCAAGGGCACTGCCAACGGCAAGCTGTTCTCACTTCCTGCGGGCGATGCCACGACGACGGTGACGCTTGCCGGCAGCACGGTCCATCTCGACAGCGAGCGCCGGCTGCTCGGCGAGACCAGTTCGCTGTCGCTCGGGCGCACCACGGGCGAGGCGGCGATGAACCTCGACCTCCCGATCTCGCGCCGCAACCGCGATTTCAGCGCGCTCGGCAACCTCAGCCTCAACGGCAATGCCGAAGTCGATCAGCTGTCGGACTTTGGAACGCTGACGACGTTCGGCGCTGGCGCGAACTGGTCGCCGGTCGATCGCCTCAGCCTGCTCACCAGCTGGACTCGCGAGGAGGGGCCGCCGACCATCAACCAGCTCGGCGATCCCGTGCTCGAGACACCCGGCGCCCGAATCTTCGATTTCACCACCGGCCAGACGGTGCTCGCGACCGTGATCACCGGCGGCAACCCCAATCTTCAATCCGATGTCCGGCACGTCCTGAAGTTCGGCGGCAACTGGCAGCCGCTGGAGAAGACCGACCTGCGTTTGCGCGCCGAATACGTGCACCAGACGATCGACCGGCCGATCGCGGGCCTGACCGTCACGCCGACCATCGAAGAGGCATTCCCGGACCGATTCGTCCGCGACGATACCGGAGAGCTGATCAGCGCCGACCTGCGGCCGGTCAACTTCCAGAGCTCCGAGCGCAACACGCTGCGGATCGGCTTCGATTTCTCGCAGCCGCTGAAGTCGCACCGGCCGTCCCAGTCGGTCATCGACCAGATGCGCGCGCAATTCCGCGCCCGAGCCGGCGGCGCTACGCAGCAGACGGGGCAACAGCCCAATAGCGCCACGCCGACCTCATCATCGCCGCAACCACAGGGAGCTGCTCCGTCCTCTTCCCAAACGCAGGCGAGCGGACAGCCCCAGCAGGACGGTGAGCGCGCCGGCGGCGAGCGCCCCGGCGGCGGCATTCGCGGCGGCGGCTTCGGCGGTCGCGGCGGGGGTGGATTCTTCGGCGGCGGCAATCGCGGGCGGGCAACCTTCTCGCTGACCGACACGATCACCTTTGCCGACAAGGTCAAGATCGCGACCGGCCTGCCCGAGATCGACTATCTCCACGGCGACGCCTCCGGCCAGGGCGGCGGGACACCGCGGCACAACGTCCAGGCGCAAGCCGGCTATTTCAACAACGGCATCGGCGCTCGGCTGAATGCCAATTGGCGCAGCGGAACGAGGGTCGACACGCTGACCGGCGACGATCTGCATTTCTCGCCGCTCGCGACGTTCGATCTTCGGCTGTTCGCCAATCCGGGCGACATTCCGGAGGTCACGGTCAAGCATCCCTGGCTGCGCGGAACGCAGATCCAGCTCCAGCTCAACAACGTCTTCAACAGCAGGCCGAAGGTCCACGACGCGAGCGGCGCCGTCCCGCTCAACTATCAGCCGGACTTGCTCGACCCCCTTGGCCGCACGATCATGATCAGCTTCAGGAAGCTGTTCCTTCCCGACCCGAGCTGGTTCCGAAGGCAGTTCCAGGAGATGCGCCAGGGCCAGTCGCGCTGACGCGCGAATTTCGCTCGCGGCGAAATTGTGCTTTAGGCCCGCGGCGATGACGCCTGTTCAGCCCGTCCGGGGCACGCAAAGCCTGCTTGGAGAGGAAGCCGACCGCATTTCCGCGGTGGTCGCCGCGTTCGATCGCGTGCGCCGCCTCTACGGGTTCAAGCGGGTCGAAGTGCCGACGATCGAGCACACCGCGATTTTCGCGCGGACGATCGGCGAGACGACCGACGTCGTTTCCAAGGAAATGTATTCCTTCGAGGACCGCGGCGGCGAATCGATCACGCTTCGGCCCGAATTCACCGCCGGCATCTGCCGCGCCTATTTGAGCGAGGGCTGGCAGCAATACGCGCCGATGAAGGTCGCGACGCACGGTTCCGCATTTCGTTACGAGCGGCCGCAGAAGGGACGCTTTCGCGAATTCCACCAGCTGGATGCCGAGATCATCGGCGCGGCCGAGCCGCAGGCCGACGTCGAGCTCCTCGCATTCGCCGATCAGCTGCTGAAGGAGCTCGGGATCGACGGCGCCATCCTGCAGCTGAACACGCTGGGCGATCCGGAGACGCGCGCGGCGTGGCGCGACGCGCTCTACGAGCATTTTCGCGGCCATGCTTCGGCGCTGAGCGAAGACAGCCAGGCGCGGCTCGAGCGCAATCCCCTCAGGATCCTCGACAGCAAGGCGCACGAGGACTGGCCGATCATCGACAGCGCGCCGGCGATCGACGAATTCCTGACCCCTGAAGCGGCGGACTTCTTCGGACGCGTGATCGAAGGTCTCGATGCGGCCGGCATCAACTGGGAACGCGCGCCAAGGCTCGTGCGTGGCCTCGATTATTATCGCCACACGGCATTCGAGTTCGTCACCGATCGGCTCGGCGCCCAGGGCACCGTGATCGCCGGTGGCCGCTACGACGGCCTGATCGAAGCGCTTGGCGGTCCGTCCACGCCCGCGGTCGGCTGGGCCGCCGGTATCGAGCGGCTCGCGATGATGATCGGCGCGCCCGAAGGGGAAAAGCCGAGCGTGGTCATCGTGCCGCTCGGGCCGCGCGGTGAATTGCAGGCGCAGTCGATCATTGCACGCCTGCGCCGCGACGGCGTGGCGGCGGACATGGCCTACCGCGGGAACATGAAGAAGCGCCTCAGCCGCGCGAGCGACGCGGGCGCTACCTACGCACTGATCATCGGCGACGACGAACTCGAGCGCGGCGAGGCGCAGCTCAAGCACCTCACGAGCGGCGAGCAGCGCGCGGTTTCGCTCGACGCGCTGGCGGAGGCGATCGGCGGGTGAGTCAGATTTCGTCGGAGCGGATCGCATCGATCGAGGCGCGCAAGCACGAATTGCAGCAGGCGATGTCGCGGGCCGACCTCGCGCCGGAGGAATTCGTTCGTCTGTCCAAGGATTATGCGGCGATCGAGCCGGTCGCGGCAGCCGCGCGCGAGGTCCGCCGCCTGCGCGCCGAGCTCGAGGTGCTGAACGGCATGGTCGCCGATCCGACCGCCGAGCCCGAGCTCAAGGAGATGGCCGCGACCGAAGCCGAGGACATCCGGCACAAGCTGCCGAACGCCGAGCGCGCGCTCGCGCTCCAGCTGCTGCCGCGTGACGCGGCGGACGAGCGCGCGGCAATGCTCGAGCTCCGCGCCGGCACCGGCGGCGATGAGGCCGCGCTGTTCGCTGGGGACCTGCTGCGCATGTACCAGCGCTTTGCCGAGATCCAGGGTTGGAAATTCGAGCTCATCTCCGCCAGCGCGTCGGAGCTCGGCGGCTACAAGGAGGCGATCGCCTCCATCAACGGCAGGGGCGTGTTCGCCAAGCTCAAGTTCGAAAGCGGAGTCCATCGGGTGCAGCGCGTTCCGGTCACCGAAAGCGGGGGCCGCATCCACACCTCTGCGGCGACCGTGGCGGTGCTTCCGGAAGCCGAGGACGTCGACGTGCAGATCGACGACAAGGACCTTCGCATCGACGTCTACCGCTCCTCCGGCCCTGGCGGGCAGTCGGTCAACACGACCGACAGCGCGGTGCGCATCACCCATCTGCCTACCGGCCTCGTCGTCATCCAGCAGGATGAGAAGTCGCAACACAAGAACAAGGCCAAGGCGCTCAAGGTGCTTCGCACCCGCCTGTTCGAGATGGAGCGCGAGCGGCTGGCGAGCGAGCGCGCCGGCGCGCGCAAATCGATGGTCGGATCAGGCGATCGATCCGAGCGCATCCGGACCTACAATTTCCCCCAGGGACGGGTCACAGACCACCGCATCAACCTGACGCTGCACAAGCTCGACGAGGTACTCGAAGGCGGCGGGCTAACCGAAATCATAGACGCGCTGGTCGCCGAGGACGAAGCTGAACGGCTCGCAGGATTGGAAGAGGCGTGAAGGCAATTACCCGCGCGCTGGACGATGCAGCGCGCCAGTTGAGTGGAACGAGCGATACCTCGCGGCTCGATGCCGAGCTGCTGATGGCCGAAGCCTTGCACATCGACCGCGACCGGTTGCTCCTTTCGCCGCCGGAGCGCGAGGTGCCCGAGCGTTTCTGGACGATGGTCAAGCGGCGCTCGGAGGGCGAGCCGGTCGCTTACATCACCGGCCGCCGCGCCTTTTGGAACATCGAGCTTCACGTCGGGCCGGGAGTGCTCGTGCCCCGCCCGGACTCAGAAGTGCTCATCGCGTCGGCGATCGAGCATTTCGAAGGAACTGACGGGCCCAGCCGAATCCTCGACCTTGGAACCGGCCCTGGCACGTTGCTGCTCGCGGCGCTCGACATGTGGCCGGAGGCGACGGGCCTCGGCATCGACGTCTCGCGCCAGGCGCTGTCCTACGCTTCGGCCAATGCGCGGCGCCTCGGCTTCGAGGGACGCGTCAAGCTGCTCCAGGGCAATTGGGCGGCGGGGCTGCTCGAGAAGTTCGACCTGATTCTCTGCAACCCGCCCTATATCGCGGAAGGGGCCGAGCTAGGCCGGGGGGTCCGCGAGTTTGAGCCTGACGAGGCGCTGTTTGCCGGCAGCGAAGGCCTCGACGCCTATCGCGAGCTCGCCCCGCAGCTGCCGCGGCTCCTCAATCGCGGGGGCCTTGCCGCAATCGAGATCGCGCCCGATCAGTTTGAGCCAGTAAGCCGGCTGCTCGCCAGGGACGGACTTGCCGCGCGGCAGGCCAACGACCTAGCCGACAGGCCGCGGGCCGTGCTCCTGACTTGGGTTTAATAGAAAATCGCTTGGCAGATGGGGCCGCGCGCACTACATCAAGGGTCTGGGCCGGGCCCGCTCCCTTATGCAAGCTGAGCGCATCCCGTTCCAACCCCCGACGCAATCGGCCGTTCTTTAGGCGCTAAGCGCAGACCGGAACGAAAGGGTCAGAGGTGGCGCCGTGCGCTGCCCTGCCTGTCTGAAGGCCAAAAGGGGCTACAGCTACTTCTTGAGGATGTAGGCATTTGATCAACAATCGACAGGGCGGCCGCCGTCGCGGCCGTGGGGGACAGCGGGGCCAGAACCTCGGCGGACAGCCGGGAAACCGCCAGGACAACCGGCAGCGCGGCAATGCCGCCCAGCTGCTCGAGAAATACAAGAGCATGGCGCGCGATGCCCAGCTCGCCGGCGACCGCGTCCAGACCGAATATTATCTCCAGTTCGCGGACCATTATTTCCGTGTTCTGAGCGAAAGCCGTGCGCGCTTCGAGGACCAAAATCCGCAGGCTCGCCGCAATCGCGATGACGATTCGGATGACGAGGACAACGACGAGCTGGCGGAAGCCGGCGACACCGAAGCCTCCGACGAGCAGCCAGAACGCGACGAGCGGCAGGAGCGGGGCGAGCGCTTCAGAGGCCGCAACCGCCCGCGCCGCGACGATCGTGACGACCGAGAGGCCCGCGACGAAGCGGAGCCGATGCACGTGAACGGCGAGACCATCCCGTTCGAAGCGCTTCCGCCGGCGATCGGTCGGACCGACGAACCAGCCGCCGAAGAAGAGGAGCCGCGCCGTCCGCGCCGCCGCACTCGCGCGCCTCGAGCCGCCGACGGTGACGAGGAAGTGGCACCGGCCGCCTAGGGCCGTCTTTTTGATTAGTCGGGGTCGACGGCCCGCGGTCGGTGATTGGCGTCGAGCGCCACGAACGTAAACAGCCCTTCGGTCACCTTGACCTCGGTCGCGCCGAGGTCGCGATGGGCGACAACTTCGATCCTCACGCCCATCGATGTCCGCCCGACCCGCTCGACCTCGGCGAAGACGGAAATGAGGTCGCGCATGTGAATCGGCTGGAGGAACTTCATCGCTTCGATGGCCACCGTAGCGACCGGCCCCCGGGCTCGGCGCGACGCGACAATTCCGGCCGCGATGTCCATTTGGCTGAGGACCCAGCCGCCGAAGATGTGGCCGTTGGCGTTGATGTCCGCCGGGCCGGGCATGACCCGCAGGATCGGCTCACGTTCGAGCTCGCTCATTTCCGCTTCTTCTCCTGCTGTGAATTGCCGCCCGCCTGATCGTCGTGCCCGCTTTCGGCGCTGAGGAATACGAGGCTCATCAGGACCGTACCCAGGAGCACGGTGCAAAACACTCCGAGCGCGGTTGCGATCAGCATGTTGATGTGGAGCGTCGGGTCCCCTTCATTGACCAGGAATACGGCGATTGCGGCAATCACTGCTGCGAGCAGCGCAAGCAGGCGGAAAATCCGCCAGAAGCGCCGCTTCATCGACGCTGGCGGACTGGGAAGCGGGTCGGGCACGGGCACGGCTTCCCTTTGGCGGCGTGAAGTGGGACTATCAAGCGGCGGAAAGGCGAGTCACGAAAGGACAGCGCCATGACCATCGCAGCAGTGCTTCGCGGCAAAGGCAGCAGCGTCGAGACGATCGGCGCCGCTGCCTCCCTCTTCGAGGCCGTCCGGCGCCTCGGCGAGAAACGCATCGGCGCTCTCCCCGTCGTCGAGAGCGGCCGGATCGTCGGGATCGTGTCGGAGCGCGACGTCATCTACTGCCTCCGCGAGCACGGGCGCGAAGCGCTCGACTTCGCGGTCGAACGGGCGATGAGCTCGCCCGCCATCACCGCCGATCGGGAGACCGACGTGATGGCCGCACTCGGGCTCATGACTAAGCGGCGGATCCGCCATTTGCCGGTGGTCGAGCAGGGCGAGATTCTTGGAATCGTCTCGATCGGCGACCTGGTGAAATACAGGATGGACCGGATTGAAGCCGAAGCCGAGGCGATGCGCGCCTATATCCAGAGCGCCTGAGCTAGACACGAAGATACGCGCTTTCAGCGGCGTAACTGCTTGAATAAAGCGCGCTAATCCCCATCTGTATCATTAGCGCGGATGCCGTAACGGCGTTCCGCGCGGCGGCGGCGGCAAGCTGCAACGAAAGTTGCAAAAAGCCGGTTGACGCGTGAGGGGCTCATCCATATATGCGCCTCCAGCAAGCGGACGCGGCCTCCTTTGGGGGTCTCGCGTTCGTTTCGCGCCTCTTCTTGGTCGGTGTAACCGATGCCCGGAACCAAACGAACCGGGGGAGGATGCGCGTCGGCTCTTTGACATTGTCGGTTTAGATGAAGGGACATGTGGGCGGCGGCCCGGTCACCGATAACCTCTGGGTATCGGCGGATCGGTCAAATTCAAGCCGTTCCTTAATGCGGATCCTGCCGGGCTTGCCTGGT
>Ga0070683_100005413_pt1 | contig 10658 bp, 10 predicted proteins | sample KBSC713LmetaG_FD_64662 | JGI IMG/M metagenome (GOLD analysis project Ga0070683, IMG submission 64662) | Corn rhizosphere microbial communities from Kellogg Biological Station, Michigan, USA - KBS C7.1-3L metaG | ecosystem: Host-associated > Plants > Roots > Rhizosphere ...
GGATGGAAGGACGCCATCAGGATCGCGTCCGCCGGGTCGATTCCAGCCGCGACAGCGTCGCGCACCATGCCGTTCACGTGGCCGTTGTCGGCGATGTCCTCGGGGTCGCGGTCGTCGGTGCAGAACGCGATCCGGTTCGGCCCGTACTCGCGCACGAGCGGCAGCAGCGCCTGCAAGTTGCGCGCCATCGAGGCCTCGCGGATGAGGAGCCAGACGCCTGCGCGAAGGCGCTCGCGCCCCTCCTCGACCGTCAGCATCTCGTGGTCCGAGCGGATGCCCGAGGCGGCGTACGCCTGCAACGCCTTGCCGAGCACGCCGGGCGCGTGCCCGTCGACGTGGTCGGCTCCCTCGAGCGCGAGCTTCGCCAGCTCGGTGTCGTCGCCGGCGATGACGCCGGGGAAGTTCATCATCTCGGCGAGGCCGAGCACGCGCTTGCGGCGCATCAGCGCCTCGAGGTCGCCGAGCTCGAGCGGCCGCCGCGGCGACTCGAAGACCGAGGCCGGGACGCACGAGGAGGCCATGAAGAAGACCTCGAGCTGGAGGCCCGCCGACGCGTCATGGAGCCAGTGGACACCGTCCGTCCCGAGCACGTTTGCGATCTCATGCGGATCGGCGACGATCGCCGTCGTCCCGAGCGGCAGGATCAGCCGGGCGAGCTCGTCGGGGAGCAGCTTGGTCGACTCGATGTGCATGTGCGAGTCGATCAGCCCGGGGACGACGTAGCGCCCGGCGGCGTCGATCTCCTCCCGCCCCTCGTACGAGCCGAGACCGGCGATGAAGCCGTCGACGATCGCGACGTCGGCCTCGAGCCATTCGCGCGTGAAGACGGACAAGACAGTGCCGCCACGCACGACGAGATCAGCGGGCTCGTCCCCGCGGGCGACTGCGAGACGCCGTGCGAGCGCAGACATCGGGTGACCCTATCCGCCGTCGTTGGCGCGCCGCAACGCGGCCCCGGCGGCAGAGGCGCGCGTCAGGCGCCGGCGGCGACCAGGACGAAGTCGGTCGCGAAGCCGAGGGTCAGGCCGAGGACGATCCCCCAGGCGACGAGGCGCTTGCGACCGAGGCGTCGGCAGACGTCGAGCAGCTCGATCACGACGTAGAGGATCGAGCCGGCCGCGAGCGCGAGGAAGGCGACCGAGAGCGCATCGCTGACCCATGCCTGCCCGATCAGCGTCCCGAAGAACGTCGGGCCTCCACCGATCAGCCCGGCGAGGAGCAGGAACCCCCAGCTCGGGCGGTGCTGGCTGCCGGCGAACGGGCCGACGATGCCGAAGCCTTCGGTCGCGTTGTGGAGACCGAAGCCGATGATCAGGACGAGGGCGAGGCTGATCTCACCCGCCGCCGCCGACTGGCCGATCGCCAGGCCCTCGGAGAAGTTGTGGAGCCCGATCCCGGTCGCGATCATCAGCGAGAGCGACTGGGCCGGCGTGAGGATCCGCGCGGACCGCGCCTCCTCGAAGGCGATCGCAGCCCCGACGCTCTGCGGGCCGGCGCGCCGGCGCCTGCGTGCGATCAGCTCGTCGAAGTACACGAGGCTCATGAGGCCCGCCACGAAGCCCGCACCGAGAAGGGCAGCCAGCCAGGCGAAGCGCGACCAACTCCCGCTGTGGTCGACCGCGGCGGCCGTCAGCGCCGCCTCGACGGGCTCGACGCCGGCGGAGAGCACGTCCCAGAGGAGGAAGAGGAGGATGCCCGTCGCGGTCGCGGTCAGGAACGCGCTTGCAGCCGCCGGCAGGGTGCCGATCCGGCCGACCGGTAGGCCGATGAAGATGGTGAGCCCGGCGATTGCGCCGAGGACGAGGATCTGGGCCTGGGACACTGTGTTGGAAGGTCGACGTTCGGTGTAAGGCAAACCTTACACGGCGTCGGCCCGGGAAGAGCCAGTGCTCTTGGCGCGCGATCGGAACCTTTCAATCCGCAGCGGTCGTGCTCTCGACGGCTGGGAGTGGCACGGCGACGAGTTGGCCGCCCGGGCAATTGCGCGCCTCCACGGTGCGGCGTGGGTTGACGATCCCGAGCACGCCGACGATGCCTCCGCCGGCGACGAGCACGGCACAGACGACCACGACCTGGTGGAACGCGCGGACTGACTCGTCGTTCGCCGCGAACGTGTCGCCGACGAGTGTCTCTGCCACCACGACGCCGAGGATCGACACACCGATCAACCCGGCCACGCGTGCGACTGCGTTGTTCACGGCGGACGCGATCCCGGCGTCGCTCTCCTCGGCGTCGGCGAGCACGGTCGCCGTGAGCGGGGCGACGGTCATGGAAAGGCCGACCGCGAAGACGAGCATCGCAGGCAACACATCGGTCGCATACGACGTGTCCAGGCCGGTGCGCAGCAGGAGGACGATCCCGACCGCGGCGATCAGAGGGCCGGCGCCCATGAAGAGGCGTGGCCCGTGCCGATCGGCGAGCGCGCCAAAGCGACGCGACAGCGCGAACATCACCACCGTGACGGGCACCGTCGCCAGCCCACTTTCGAGCGCGCTGTAGCCGGCGACCTGCTGCAGGAAGATGACGAGGAAGAAGAACAGGATCCCAAGCCCCGCGTACATGGCGAAGGTCTCGACGTTGCCGACGGCGAAGTTCCGGTGCGTGAACAGCTCGAGCTCGAGCATCGGCTCCTTCGCGCGTCGCTCGTAGACGACGAACGCAGCGAACGCGACGACACCGACGACGAGGGGGAGGAAGATGACCGGGCTGCTCCAGCCATGGTTGGGCTGCTCGATCAGCGCAAAGACGACGCCTCCGAGGCCGACCACGCACAGGATCGCACCGACGACGTCGACGCGCCGCCCCGAGCGTGCCCCTGCCGGTGGGACAGCGGCCAGGATCAGGCCGAGCGTGACGATGACGAGGGGCACGTTGATCGCGAAGATCCAACGCCAGGAGACCTGATCGACGATCCAGCCTCCGGCGAGCGGCCCGACGATTGCCGCGATCCCGCCCCACGCTGTCCACGCGCCGATAGCCGCTCCACGCTCGGCTGCCGAAAACGCTCCGATGATGATCGCAAGCGAGCTCGGCGTGACCAGAGCGCCGGCGGCTCCCTGGAGCGCCCGCGCGGCGATCAACGTCTCGATCGTCGGCGCCAGCGCGCACGCGAGAGACAGCACCCCAAACGCGCCGATGCCGATCGCGAACACACGTCGTTCGCCGTAGACGTCTCCGAGCGACCCACCGATCAGGATCAGCGAAGCGAGCGCCAGGAGATACGCGTTCGACACCCATTGCTGGCCGGTGAGGCCGCCACCGAGATCGCGCTCGATCGCCGGCAGCGCAACGTTGACGATCGAGCCGTCGATCGTCGCGACACCCGAGCCGAGAATCGCCGCCACGAGAGTGAGCGTCTGCCTGCGAGTCACCTCGGCTTCATGCTAATCGGCCTGGTTGAGCCGAAATCGGCTTGCCTGGTGGTCGACCGCGGCCGCCGTCAGGTCCGCCTCGACCGGCTCGAGGCCGTTCGAGAGCACCAACGGAGGAGGCAGAGGAGAGTGCGAGTCGCCCTCGCGGAGGAACGCGCTCGCGGCCGCCGGGAGAGCGCCGATGCGGCCGACCGGCCTGCCCGGAGGACGGTGCTACGACCAGAACTCGTCCCAGGCTCGAAGGTCGTAGAAGTGCTCGCGGCCGTCCACGATCCGGCCGCCCACGACCACGAAGACCACACAGCAGTAGAGGTCCAGTCGCTTTCCGTCTCGCTCGGCGACGTTGTGGTGAATCCCGATCACGCGGCCGTCCTCATCGGTCAGCACGCGCTTCAGGTCGGCCCTGAACGTGCCGCCCGTCTCGGCCACGTAGCGGCCGAGACGGGCGAGGACGGCCTTCCGACCGACGACGTCGCCGGCGAGCCGGCTTCCGCCGGGGGTGTGCCACGAGACGTCGTCGCCGAGGAGCTCGGTGAGCGTCTTCAGGTCGCCCGTCCCGAACGCTTCGTAGCCCCGGCGCACGATCGCAGCGTTCCCCGGCACGACTTCCTCCTGTCGCGGGTCGCGCTAGGCGTCGAAGCGCCCGACGATCTCCGTCACCTGCGGCCTGCTCTTGTGCCCGGCCTCCTGCATGATCGGTGGCACCTCGGGATCGGAAGCGAAGTTGCCCCAACCCTCCAGGTCCCAGTCGAAGATGGCCCAGACCCGGTCTTCCTCGTTCGGGTCGCGGAAGACGGTCGATCCCTTCGACCCGTGCAGCTTCCGCTTCTCGGCGCCCGTGGTCGAGTAGATCTCCACGAACCGGTCGAGATCCTCCACCGTCGTCGTTGCCAGGATCATCTCGTCCTCCCTTTCCGAGGTGCGCGTCGTCCGACGCGATCTGGGACGAGTCTGCGCCCGCGCGGCCGGAGCCCGCATCGGGCGAATGCCCTATGGCCCTACGAGCTGCGGACGAGGTCGTGCTCGAACGCCCAGACCGTCGCGGCGGCGCGGCTCGAGACGCCCGCCTTCCGGTAGACGTGCTGGACATGGTGGCCGACGGTCTTGGCGGAGATGCCGAGATCGTCGGCAATCGTCTGGTTCGAGTTGCCGAGCACGAGCGCCAGCAGCACCTCCAGCTCCCGCCGCGTCAGCCCGGCCGGCAGCTCGCGCGGCCGTTTCGGGACACGGTGACCCGCGGCGGCGAGCACCGCGTCGACCACGTCCGCGTCGAGCCGCCCCTCCTCGGCCTCCCGCCTCAGCTCTGCCTCGGCAGCTGCGGGCTCGAGCGCCGGCCGGTACGGCCTCGCCGCCCGCATCGCCGTGTAGCAATCCGAGGCGGCGAGGATGCGACGCGCCTTGTCGAGCCCCGATCCGCGCAGGCCCCGGTGGTAGCCCGAACCGTCGAGCCGCTCGTGGTGGGAGCCGGCAAGAAGACCGATCGGGGCGAGGGCCTGCGACTGGGCGAACGCGCGCTCGGTGAAGTGCGGATGCAGCCGAACGCGTTCCCATTCCCCGAAACCGAGCGGCCCGGGCTTCTCCCAGATCGCGTTCGAGACGCCGACGCGGCCGAGGTCGGCCGCGTGTGCGGCGCGCCGCACGCGTGCGACGGTCTCCTCCGGCAGCCCCAGTCGCCAGGCGGCTGCCTCGGCGAGCTCTGCGACGCGGGTCGAGTGCTCGCGGAGCCAGGGCGACTTGAGCCCGGTGAGCGCCGCGAACGCCGCGAAGCCGGCGTCGATCCCGTCGCCGGAGAGCCTGATTTGCGGAAACGGCTCGCACTCGAGCGCGTGCTCCCACATCCGCGCGTCGTCCAGCCCGGCACACACGTCGTCGAAGTGGCGCACGGCGAGCTGGGCCAGGCGCGGGTCGTAGGCTGCGCCGGCTCGCCGTTCGAGGACGGTGCGCGCGTCGTCCGGGTCGGCGGCGGAAAGGAAGAGCGAGTAGTCCCGCGCCACGTGGAGGAGCCGCGCCGGCAGCGGCAGCTCCTCGCCTCCGACCTCTCTCGGCACGCCCTTGCCGTCCCAGCGCGCGAAGACGTACTCGAGCGCCGCCTCGACTCCCGGGCCGAGCTCGAGCCATCGCGCGAAGCGCTGGGCCACCTCGCACATCGCCGCGAACGACTCGCGCGCCCTCGTCGGGTTGGAGAGCGCCGCCTCGATCATCCGCTCGCGCACCTCGGCCGGCCGGCCCGGCCCCACGTGCGTGCGGTAGAAGGAGCGCACTTGCTCGGGGTCGGCGGGGTCGATCAGGAAGAACGCTGCACGGTGCTCTATGTCCTCGCCGAAAAGGAGCGTCGCCTCGTGCCCGTTCGAGGTGCAGCCGGAGGCGTGGAGAAGCGCGACGTAGTAGGTATCGGCGAGCTCCCCCCGAGATGCTTCGGCGAGCTCGCCGAGGCGGACCGCGAGCACTGCCGTACGCAGCGCGTGCTCGAGCGGCTGCCCGGTGCCGAGATCGGTGGCAAGCGAGAGCGCCCCAACCAGCTCAGCCGCGCGGATCGGCTGCTCCGCATCCCGACCGGCTTGCTCGGCCGGCAGACCCGCCGCTCTCAACGTCTACATGCCCATCGCGTGATACCCGGCGTCGACGTAGAGCGTCGTGCCGGACACGTTGCGGGCGTCGTCCGAGAGGAGGTACGCGGCGGCCGCGCCGCAGTCCGTGGCGTCGATGGCGCGGTGGAGCGGCGCGCGCTGCTCGAACATCTCCTCCATCGTCGTGAACCCGGCGATCGAGCGGGCTGCGAGCGTCCGCACGGGGCCGGCCGAGATCGCGTTGATCCGGATCTCCTTCTGGCCAAGGTCCCAGGCGAGGTATCGCATCGACGCGTCGAGCGTCGCCTTCGCGACGCCCATCACGTTGTAATGAGGCACCGCGCGCACGCCGCCGAGGTAGGTCATCGTCACGATCGAGCCGCCGCCGCGCGCCTCCATCAGCGGCTCGGCGCGGCGCGCGCAGGCGACGAGCGAGTACGCGCTGATGTCGACTGCCATCCAGAACCGATCACGAGGCGTGTCGGTGAAGCGGCCCTCGAGGTCCTCCGCCGCGGCGAACGCGACCGAGTGCACGAGGACGTCGAGCCCGCCGCCGAAGGCGTCCGCCGCCTCGGCGAAGACGCGGTCGAGGTCGTCGTCGGAGCGGACGTCGCACGGCGTCACGAGCTTCGTGTCGACCGTCGCTGCGAGGTCGCGGACGTTCTTCTCGATCCGCTCGCCTTGGTACGTGAACGCGAGCTGTGCGCCCTCCGCCGCGAGCCGCTCGGCGATCGCCCACGCGATCGAGCGCCGGTTCGCGACACCGAGCACGAGCGCCTGCTTGCCTTCGAAGCGATTCGGCATGTCGGCGATCCTATTCGACCCGCGGCGCGCGTTCACTAGATTCCCCCCGGTGCCCGGCGAGAAGATCGCGGTCGTCACGGGAGCCTCGTCCGGGATCGGCGAGGCGATCGCCCGCCTGCTCGCCGAGAAGGGCTGGCGGTGCGTCCTCGTCGCGCGGCGTGAGGACCGGCTGCGCGCGGTTGCGGACGAGATCGGCGCCGAGGTCGAGCTGTGCGACGTCGGCGACCGCGACGCCGTCGAGGCCATGGCGACCCGCATCCTCGAGCGACATCCGGAGATCCACCTGCTCGTGAACAACGCCGGCATGCCGGCGAGGGGCACGTTCCTCGCCGTCGATCCCGAGACGATCCGTCGCGTGATCGAGGTCAACTACCTCGGCGGCGTCTGGTGCACCCGGGCGCTGATGCCCGGGCTCGAGGCGGCCGTCGCGTCCGGGGCCGGGGCGCACGTCGTCAACCTCGTCTCGGTGGCGGGAACGACTGCGTTCGCGCCTGCCGGGGCGTACGCGGCGGCGAAGCATGCGCAGCTCGCCTTCTCGCGCTCGCTCGCCGCGGCCCTGCGGGGCAGCGGGATCGCCGTCCACGCGGTGCTGCCCGGCTTCGTCGAGACCGAGGGCTTCCCACAGAAGGGCGTCCTGAAGAGCCGACTGCTCGGCCGGTTCGTGATCCAGCCGCCGCGCGTCGCCGAGGCCGTCATCCATGCGGTGGAGAAAGGGAAGCGCGAGGTGACGGTGCCGTGGTTCCCGTACCGGATCATCTCGATCATGCAGGTGCTGACGCCCGGGCTGATCGCGCGGTTCTCGGGCATGTCGGACTACCGGACCGGATCGGTCTGAACGGCGTCAGGAGCCGTCTGCCGGACGGTCGTTGAGGCGGTCGACCCAGGCGGCGAACAGCGGGTCGACGATCCCGTACCCGCCGGCCTCCCGCTCCTCGATCTCCGCGGTGGCAGCGAGACGCGGGAGCGCACGCCGCACCACGTCCTTCGTCAGGTCGAGCCGGCGGAGGGCGGCTGTGCGGTACGGCGAGCCGTCGCCGAGGGTGATCGCGCGAAGCGTCTTCTGGCCGGAGGCGTCGAGGCCGCGCCACTGGGCGTCGAACTCCGGCTCGAGCTCGCGCATCGCGGCCACGTGGGCCGCCTGCCAGTCGTCGAGCGTTGCCTCGTGGCCCTGCGCCACCTCGGCCCAGAGCCGGTGAGCGAGGAGCATCGCGCGCTGGGGGTGGCCGGCGGCGAGCGCGAGCAGCGGGTTGAGCGCCTCCCCCACGCTCCGGCCCGACGCGTCGAACCGCCGCGCGACGTAGTCGGCGAGGTCGGCGTCCGCCAGGCGGCCGAGGCGCATCGGCACCGCGGAGCCGTAGAGCGGCCTGTCCTTCGTCTCGAACAGCAGGCGCATCAGACCCGGCTCCGAGCCGGCGAAGACATACGAGGCGACCTCGCCCTGATGCTGGATGTGGCTCCGGAGCAGCCCGTCGAGGCCGTCGATGCGTCCGATGTCCTGGAACTCGTCGAAGACGATGAAGGCGCGGAATCCGCCCGATGCCTCGAGACGCAGCGGCAGGTCGAGCAGGGCGTGGAGCGCGGGGAGCGGGTCGCGCGCCGGATCGAGTTGGAGTCGCGCACTGATGCCGAAGGCGCCGAGCGAGAGGCCGACCCCCGTGCGCTGGAGGAACGACTCCACCTTCCCGCGCAGGTCGCCGCGGAGGTGCTTCGCGTAGGCCCGCTCGAGCCGGACGGTCACGTCCGCGACCGATGCCACGCGGTAGAGGTCGACGAGCACGCCGATCAGGCCTTCGCTGCGCTCGCCGTCGTGGAGTGCGCGTGTGAGGAGGCTCGTCTTGCCGTACTTGCGCGGCGCGTAGAGCCGGACGTAGTGGCCGCCGACGGCGTGACGCAGGAGGTCGGCGACCTCGGCGTCCCGGTCGACGACGTCCTCGGGCGGCACCGGGCGCGAGTAGACGAACGGGTTGACGTCCACGATCATGCGTCACGAAGACTACCTCACATGCGTCACGGTGACTACCGATCGGTCGTCCCGGCGGACGCAGAGCGTCAGAGCTTGCGGGCCACGTACCAGCCCATCTCGACCTCGTAGACGGCCGGGGCCATCCGCGCGACGCGGTCGCGTGCCTCGCCCTCGAGCCCCGCGACGTCGAGATAGCGCTCCATGTCGCGGCGTTCCTTGACCATCTCGTTCGCGACGACCACGAGGTCGTTGGCGTCGAGGTAGCCGCGGATGTCGGCGTCCGGCAGGAGCCGCGTGTGGGACGGGTCGCGCGCACGCTCGAAGCGGTCGAGCTCGAGGCTTCGCATCGGGTCGATGTCGCCCAGCTGGTCGGCGAGCAGGATCCTGCCGCCGGGCCGCGTGACCCGCGCGATCTCGGAGACGACGAGCTCGGGGCGGCGCACGTGGTGGAGGACGCGCAGGCAGCCGACGAGGTCGAAGTCGCCGTACGGGAAGGGAAGTGCCTCGGCGTCGCCCAGGACGAACGTGGCCCCTGGCGGAGCGTGCTCGCGTGCGACGTCGACGAGATCCTCCGAGGAGTCGACGCCGACCACCTCGCCGACGAGCGGGGCGAGCGCGTAGGCGAGGGCGCCGGCGCCGCAGCCGACGTCGAGCGCGCGCTCGTCGCCGCTCAGAGGCGCCAGCAACCGCTGCACCAGAGCGACGAGGGCGTCGTGCCGCTCGGTCTGGAGCTGCCTGCGGTGCTCGACCCGGTCCATCATCCGACGACCTCTCGCGTCGATCGCTCCCCGGAGGTGCGGATCCCGCACGCGAGCTCGTAGCCGATCGTCTCCGCGACGCGCGCGTGGGCCTCCAGCGTGATGCCGTCGCCGACGAGGGTCACCGGCGCTCCCGTCTCCACGGGCGCGGCGAGCCTCACTGCGAGCGCGTCCATCGAGACGGTGCCCACGACCTCGGCCCGGTCCGCGCCGACGAGAACCTCGGTCCCGGTCATGTCACGCCGAAAGCCGTCGGCGTACCCGACCGGGACGATTCCGATCCATGTCTCCTCGACTGCCACGAAACGCCGACCGTAGCCGGTCGACGCTCCCGGCGCGAGCCGACGCACCTGGATCACCTCCGACTCCCACCGCAGCGCCGGCTCGAGGCCCCACCGGCCGGCGTCCTCGCCCGCCGGGTCGATGCCGTACAGCGCGATCCCGCAGCGCGCCGCGTCGAGCCGCGTCTCCGGCAGCGCGAGGGCGGCGGCGCTGTTGGCCACATGGCGAACGTACCTGCCCGCGTAAGGCCCGGTCGCTTCGAGGAAGCGCTCGAGCTGCACCCGGGCGAACCCCGGATCGGTGTCGGACGTCGCTAGGTGCGTCATCAGCCCCACGACGCCCCGTACCGGCTCCGGCAGCTCCGCGAGGCCCCAGCGCCCCATCCCCGTGTCGAGCTTCAGGTGGACGTCGATGCCCTCGGGGACGCGCTCGTCGGAGACGACGAGCTCGAGCCTCGCCTCGCGCGCCCCCGCGATCTCGTCGTCTGCAGCCGGGCCGAGCACGATGATCCGGACGTCCTGCTTCACGCGCCGCAGCGCAAGCGCCTCGCCCACGGTCGCGACGCAGAGCGCGGTGGCCCCGCCCTCGAGCGCGCCCCGCGCAGCGTCGGCTGCGCCGTGTCCGTACCCGTCGGCCTTGACGACCGCCCAGAGCTCGGCCGGAGCGACGACGCCCGCCAGCAGGCGAGCGTTGCGACGGATCGCACCGACGTCGATCGTGACGAGCGAGCGGGGCATGGTCACATTCTCGCGGCGTACAGCGGTCAGGGATCGAGGACAGCCGGCAGCGCAGCGGCAACGTCGGAGGCGACGAGGCCCGCCTGGTGCGGCACGGCGCGGGCGGCGAGGCCGTGCGCGACGGCTGCCGCGGCCGCGGCGTCAACCGCGTCGAGGCCCTTGGCGAGGAACGCGCC
>Ga0070683_100005414_pt1 | contig 10657 bp, 10 predicted proteins | sample KBSC713LmetaG_FD_64662 | JGI IMG/M metagenome (GOLD analysis project Ga0070683, IMG submission 64662) | Corn rhizosphere microbial communities from Kellogg Biological Station, Michigan, USA - KBS C7.1-3L metaG | ecosystem: Host-associated > Plants > Roots > Rhizosphere ...
AACGAGCTGACGCTGCTGCTCACCTACGAGGCGACGAAGGACATGGAGACCGAGGAGTGGGAGATCGAGACGCCGCTCGAGAAGATGACCGCGCAGCGGATCTCCGGCAAGAAGGTCGCGGTGTGCCCGGTGCTGCGCGCAGGCGTCGGGATGCTCGACGGCGTGCTCTCGCTCGTCTCGAGCGCGCGCGTCGGGTTCATCGGGATGTACCGCGACGAGGAGACGCTGGAGCCGGTGCAGTACTACTCGAAGCTGCCGACCGACCTGAGCGACCGGGACGCGATCGTGCTCGACCCGATGCTCGCCACCGGACACTCGAGCGCGGCCGCGATCGACGCCGTCAAGGAGGCGGGCGCGCAGACCGTGACGCTCGTCTGCATCGTCGCGGCGCCGCCAGGCGTCGAGCACATCCACGACCGCCATCCCGACGTGCACATCGTTTGTGCCGCCGTCGACCGCGGGCTGAACGAGAAGGGCTTCATCGTCCCGGGCCTCGGCGACGCGGGCGACCGGCTCTACGGCACGAAGTAGTCGTCGGCTCAGGGGGCGAGCGACCGCTCGGCGGCCGCCGCCTCGCGCAGGTACTGGTGGATGAACGCGATCGCCATGCTGCCTTCCCCGACCGCGGCCGCGACCCGCTTGACGGGGCTCGAGCGGACGTCGCCGCACGCGAAGATGCCGGGCGCACTCGTCTCCAGCAGGTACGGATCGCGGGTCAGCGGCCAGGGCGCCGCAGCCTTGACGTCCGGCCCGGTGAGGACGAAGCCGCGGTCGTCGAGCGCGATCTCGGGCGGGAGCCACTCCGTCTCGGCGTCGGCGCCGATGAAGACGTAGAGCCCGCCCGAGCGGAGCCGCTTCGTCTCACCGGTTCTTGTGTTCCGGACCTCGATCGCCTCGAGCGCGTCCTCGCCATGCACGGCGACCACCTCCGTGTCGAAGAGCGCATCGATGTTGTCGCGTGCCGCGAGCTGCTCGATCAGATAGTGCGACATGCTCTTCTCGAGGCCGTGGCCGCGGCAGAGGAGGACGACGCGCTTCGCGTGCGCGGCGAAGAAGATCGCCGCCTGTCCCGCCGAGTTGCCGCCGCCGACGATCTGCACGTCGAGCCCGTGTACGCTCGGCGCCTCGTTGCGCGGCGCGCCGTACGAGACGCCCTTGCCGGTCAGCCGCTCGATCCCCTCGGCGCTCATCCGGCGCCAGGAGACGCCACAGGCGAGCACGATCGTGCGCGCACGGACGATGTCCCCGCCGTCGAGATGCACCTCGTGGCGGTCGGTGTCGATCCGCGTCGTGCTGCGCGTGACGAGGATCTCCGCGCCGAGCCGTCGGCTCTGCTGGAGGGCGCGGCTCGCGAGCTCGTCGCCCGAGACGCCTGAGGGAAAGCCGAGATAGTTCTCGATTCGCGACGAGGTCCCGGCCTGGCCTCCGGGCGCCTCGCGCTCGACGACGAGCGTGCTCAAGCCCTCGGAGGCGCCGTACACGGCGGCGGCCAACCCCGACGGGCCGGCGCCGATGATCACGGTGTCGTATTCGGCAGCGGCCGGCTCCGTCCCGAGCCCGAGCAACTCGGCGACGCGGCGCAGTTGCGGACGGACGACGGTCTTGCCGCCGACCACGCGGACGACCGGGCAGTCCGGCTCGTCCGGCAGGGGCCCGCCCCACAGCTCGGGCGCATCCTCCGCGTCGGGCCGGAGCCAGGAGAAGCTGATCTGGTTGCGGTCGAGGAAGCGGCGCAGCTGCGTGCAGTCGGGATCGAGCCGCGCCCCGACCACGAGCGCGCGCGGCGGTGCGGCCTCGGCCGCGAGCCCCTGCAGGCCCGTCGGGCCGCCGATCCGGTGCGCTGCGAGACGGCCGACCTCGGCCGCCACGTCCGGCGCGACGGCAGCGAGTGCGTGGTAGTCCGGCGGGCGGAGCCGGAGGACGCGCGAGCGCTCCGCGGCGCGGAAGCCGACCGGGAAAAGGGTGCCGAGCGTGATCGGGACCTCGCCGAAGATGTCGCCGGCCAGGCGTGTGCCGACGACCCGGCCGATTCCGTCGACGGTCTTCACCGCCTCGATCCGCCCTTCGAGCAGCGCGAACAGCGCCTGCTCCTCGCCCTCCTGAGCCGCGTACTCGCCGGGTAGGAGCGTGAGATCGGCGCCGGCACGGGCCACGCGGTCGCGGGTGGCCTCGTCGAGCCCGGCGAACACGTCGATCCGGCCGATCTCCTCCGCTGTCAGCACGCTCTGGACGCTAGCGCGTTCGCCGTCCCGCGACTCACTTCTTCCGGATCTGCAGCGTCACGGTCGTGCTGTGCCCGGTGCCGCCGCTGCCGCCGGTGATCGTGAGCGTGCTGGTGCCCGGTTTGGCGTTGTGCGCGACCTGGATCGTCAGCGTCGAGGTGCCGCTCCCCGCGAGCGTCGCGGGACTGAAGCTCGCGCTCGTGCCCGCGGGCAGGCCGCTCAGGGAGAGCGCGACCGAGCCGGAGAAGCCGCCGCTCGGCGTGACCGTGACGGCGTAGCTCGTGCTGCCGCCGGCGGCGACCGACTGGGCCGGCGGGGTCGCCGCGAGGGCGAAGTCGGGCACGGTGACGGTGAAGGCGGCGCTGCTCGTCGCGGTGCCGCCGGCGGTGGTGACCGCGATCGGGCCGCTGCCGGCCCCGGCGGGAACCGTCGCGTCGATCCGGGTGTCGCCGACGACCGTGAAGCTCGCCGGCGTCCCCGCGAACATGACACCGGTCGCTCCCGTGAAGTTGCTGCCGGTGACCGTGACGGTCGTGCCCACTGGACCGCTCGTGGGCGTGAACGAGCCGACCGTCGGCGCGGCGACCGTCGGAGCGGCGGCAAAGGCGGTGACGGTGCTGCCGGCAGGGACGACGAGCAGTCCCCGGCCTGCCGCGAGCCCGGTCAATTGCACGGCGTTCTGCTCGTCCGGCTTCGAGATCGCCGCCGCGGCGTTGCCCTGCCAGAGGACCCCGCCGGTCGCGGCGTCGAGCGCGTAGAGGGCGCCGGAGCCGGAGCCTTCGACGACGAGCTCCCTGCTGCCGTTCGCGATCACGAGCGGCGCGGTGTCGAGCTTCCCGTCGCCGGTGAACGTCCAGCGCGGGGACCCGTCCGCGATGCTCTGCGCGGTGAGCGTGCTGCCCGTGAGCGCGTACAGCGTCGTCTGGTCGAACGCGGGCGCGAGCGCGGTCGCGCCCGCCGGCGTCCAACTGCCGAGCAGGCCGCCCGTCGAGGAGTCGAGGACGAGGTTGCCGTTGAAGTCGCGCGTGTAGACGCGGCCGCCGGCGACCACGACGGTCTTGCCCCCGCCGCCCTCGCACGACGTCGAGTAGTGCCAGAGGCGGTCGAGCGTCGTCTGGGCGAAGCCGTCCGCCTGGTTGCAGGCGTACGAGACGAAGACACCGCTGTCGGAGAGCGCCGGGGAGCTGTGGTCGCCGTTGGTGACCGACTCCGTCGCGAGCAGGCCGCCGCTCAGCTCGTCGACCGCGTAGAGCGTTCCGCCGTAGCCGGCGCCGCCGACGTAGACGACACCCTTCGCCGCGGTCGGCGGCGACGTGAATGCCCACTGCCCGGGCAGCTGATTCGACCAGTTGAGCGCACCGGTGCCGGCGTCGAACGCGTGCAGCAGGCCGTCGTAGTCGACGACGAAGACCTGCCCGTTGTCGTACGCGGAGGCCGAGAAGAAGTACGTGCCCGCGATCGGCTCCGACCAGACGACGCTTCCGGTCGCCTGGTCGAGCGCGTACAGGACGGATCCGTAGCTCGACGGGTTGGCGGCGGTGACGAACACCTTCCCGTCCGCGATCAGCGGGTAGGAGACCGCGCCCTGCAGGGAGACCGTCCACCGCTGCGCGAACGGCGTGGTCAGGGTGGGATCGGTCTGGAAGCCGGTGTGGCCGGTGCCGATCTGGTACGCGACCGCGAGGCCGGCTTCCGGCTGCGTGACCGTGAAGCTCGACGCGCTCGCCGCCGAGCCCGTCGGCGTCGTGACGCTGATCGCGCCGTCGGTCGCGCCGGCGGGGACGGTCGCGTCGATCCGGCCGTCGGCGACGACGGTGAAGCTCGCCGGGGTGCCGGCGAAGGCGACCGCGGTCGCCCCGGTGAAGCCGGCGCCGTCGATCCGGACGGTCGTGCCGACGGGGCCGCTGAGTGGGCCGAAGGACGAGATCGAGGGCGCGGCCGGCGCCGACTGCGCGATCCAGCTGCCCCGGCCCGAGCAGAGGTCGTAGCCCGTCAGGCACGGCGCACCGTTGTTGCCGGAGGTGATGTCGCGGAACGCGATGCTCGATCCGTAGACGTACGCGGCGTCGACGACGGCGCCGGAGTCGGCGGCGCGCGCCGCCCACATCGGCGACGACGCGCTGGTCCCGCCGACCGTGAACCAGCCGGTCTGGCCGAAGTAGGGCGTGCCGTCGTAGACCGCGACGCCCGAGTCGGGATCGGCGTCGAGCGCGACGTCCGGGGTGGCGCGGCTGCCGCCGCACCCCGCCTGGCCGTACTGGGCGAAGCCGGACTGCGCAGGCGCCGCCGCCTCGAAGCTGCTGCAGCCTCCGCCGCCCAGCGACCAGCCGGTCTCGCTCGCGAGCGAGCCGTCGGGGTTGAAGTTGAGCCGCGTCCCGCCCACGGAGACGACGTTCGGCGAGCTCGACGGGTACTCGGCCGGCAGGGCGTTGTCGCCCGCGGAGACGAAGAAGCTGACGCCCTTCTGCGCGAAGGTGCCGTCGTAGAGGGTCTCCCCGGAGAACTCGGAGGCGCCCCAGCTGTTCGAGACGTACTGGGCGTGCGCCTTCGCGTAGCCGACCGCTGCGAACAGGTCGGCGAAGTTGTTCGAGGCCGCCTCGACGAGCAGGATCTTCGCGCCCGGCGCGACCGCGTGCGCCCACTGCACGTCGAGCGAGATCTCGAGCGCCCAGCGCTGGTCGGCGGCTGGGTACGCCGTGCCGCCGGTCTGGTCGACCTTGGCGAAGCAGCCGTTCGCCGTCGTGCAGGGAGGCAGGCCGAACTGGGCGCTGAAGGTCGCGAGGTCCTGCTCCGCCGTCGGGTCGTCGTAGGCGTCGACGATCGCGATCGTCTGCCCGGCGCCGCCGGTGCTGCTCGTCGGGAAGCCGTAGGCCGACTTGATCGTCGCGGGCGCGAGGCCGGTCGGAGCCGTGGTCGCGCGCGGATTGCCGCGCGCATCGGTGACGACGAGCGCGTGGCAGTGCGCGTGCCCGGCCGGCGGGCCGGGGCAGACCGCGCGGGCGTTCGCGTGGCCGTTCGCGGCGAGGGCCGTGGACGACATGGACGCCAGGACGAGCCCGGCAACAGCCGCGAGCACACCGCAACGACGCATCCCTCACCCTCCGATCCGGAATCGACCGGTAGACGATAGAACCGCGCGCACCCCGTCTCAATCCCGCAAAGGAGGGCGTCGGGCCACCCGTTCGGCTGAGCGCCCGCACGAGGAATCGGGCGACCCGGCGCTAAGGTGGTGCCCATGAACGTCGTCGCCCTCGTGCGCGACGTGGGCGTGTCGCACCATGACGTCTGGGCGGTGCTGACCGACCACCTGCAGGTGATCTGGGGCGCGCTCGTCGCGCTCACGGTCGTCGTCCTGCTGACCCCGGCCGTGGGCGGGATGGCGCGGCTGCTCGGTGTCGTCGACCGGCCCGGCGGGCGGCGGTTGAACCGGAGCCCGGTGCCGCGCCTGGGCGGTCTCGCGCTCTTCCTGGGGATCTTCGTGCCGGCGCTCGCGTTCGTCCCGTTCACGCGGGAGACCCGCGGGCTCCTGCTCGGCGCGGCGGTGGCCGTGACGGTCGGCGCGATCGACGACTTTCGCGGGTTGCGCTGGTTCGAGAAGCTCGCGGGCCAGCTCGCCGCGGCGTCGATCCCGGCGATCTTCGGGATCTGGGTCGACCGCTTCACGTTCCCGCTGCTCGGCGTGCACGCGCTGCCCGCGTGGCTCGGTGTGCCGCTCTCGATCCTGTGGATCGTCGCGATCATGAACATGGTCAACTTTCTCGACGGGCTGGACGGGCTCGCGTCGGGGGTGGCGGCGATCGCCGGGCTGACGTTCGCGGTGATCGCGCTCTCGCTCGCGAAGACGGACGCGGCCATCCTCTCGGCGATCGTCTTCGGAGCGTGCGTCGGCTTCCTGCGCCACAACTTCTACCCGGCGCGGATCTTCATGGGCGACTCGGGCGCGCTGCTGCTCGGGTTCTTGCTGGCGGCGATCTCCGTCCAGGGCCTGCTGAAGACGGCGGCGACCGTCGCCCTCTTCTTCCCGCTGCTCGTCCTCGCGGTGCCGATCGTGGACACGACGTTCGTCGTCGTCCGCCGCCTCAAGCACGGGGAGAAGATCTTCGAGGGCGACCAGGCGCACCTGCACCATCGCTTCCTCCGGCGCGGCTTCTCGCAGCCGCGGGCGGCGATGACGATCTGGGCGTGGTGCCTCTCGCTCGCCGCCGCGGCGCTCGCGACGCGCTTCGTCCCGTTCCGCGCGCACGGGGTGTGGCACCTGTGGCCGACCGTGCTCGCCGCCGGCATCGGCCTCGTCGCTGTCGCGATCTCCGTGTACGTCGTCTACGCGCTCGAGATCGTCAAGGTGGCGAACCCGTACCAGCGCCGGCGCCCCGCGGACGACCCGTTGCGCAAGACCGCCTGAGCGCTAGTAACGGTGTGTTACTTGCTCCCTTCGGCCCGCTCGACGAAGGCCGCGAGCAGGTTGTTGAAGGGCTCGCCGAGCCGCTGGACGGAGTGCCCGGCGCCCGGCAGCGCCGCCCGCTCCGCGTGCAGCTCCCGCTGGAGCACGTCGCAGACCGCGTCGAACGCGGCGCTGTGCGCGCCCGAGACGACGAGCTTCGGGAAGGGCGTCGCCGCGAGCTCGGCCAGGGGCGGCTCCGCCTCCCACGGATAGCGCTCGACCATCAGCGTCCGCGCGCCCTGGAGCAGCGCGGGGGAGAGCTCGCCGGCCGGGATGGAGGAGCCCACCGCCGCCAGGAATGCGCGCAGGAACGCCTGCGGGTCGCGCGGGCCGTGCTCCCAGAGCGCCTCCGCCTGCTCGACGAACGCGTCCGCCGCCGGGTTGCCGGCGGCGAGCCCGAAGGCGGGCGGCTCGATCACGCAGAGCGAGCGCAGTCGGTCCGCGTACGCGGCCGCGGCGAAGAGCGAGATGACGCCGCCGTAGGAATGGCCGACGAGGTGCGTCCCCGGCTCGACGAACTGCTCGAGCCAGCGGGCCTCCTCCTCGAAGTCGACCCGGTCGACGTCCGGCCCGGGCGGGAAGCCGCGCCGGCTGGGAATCACGAGCTCGAACCGGTCGGCCAGCGCCCCTTGTGCGCCCCAGGTCGCCTCCCCGTTGACCACGCTTCCGTGGACGAAGAGTATGCGTGCGGGAGAGTTAGATCGGGTCACGAAGTATCGTACAAACTCGGGCGAAATTGAGGCAACTGACGCTTGAGGCGTGTTACAAGGTGGTTCTTAGAGTTTGCTAATCTCGCCCCGCAGATGCAAGCCGCCTCTCCGTCCTCGTTCGACCCGGCAGGGGCCGGCGGCGTCCTGCTCGCCGCGCTGATCGTCTGCATCGGGCTCGGCGTCCTCGTCGGCTGGGCGGCCGGCGCCGCCGGGATCGGCGCCCTCGGCGGAGCGATCGTCGGCATCCTCGCCGGGATCGGCGCCGTCTATCGCCGCTACGGGCGCACCTTCTGAGATGCGAGACGCACTCTTCTCGACGCCTCGGCCGGAGCCGAGCCATCTCCTTCCCGCGCTCGGGAGCGGCCTCGTCGTCCTGCTCGCCCTGCCGGTCTTCCTCGTCGGCGGCTGGAGCATCGGCGGCTGGGCGCTCGCCGCGGTGATCTGGGTCGCCGTCCACGCGATGGACGCCTTGCTGCTCCGCGCGCGAACCGGTGCCGCTACGCTCGCCCGCTCAGGTGTGCAGGCGTTCGGGCTCTTCTTCAAGGCGGTCGGGTTGCTCGTCGTCCTCGTGGCGGCGGCGCTCGCAAGCCCACACCTCGCCGTCGCAGCCGCGGTGACGTACGCGCTCGCGTACACCTTCGAGCTCGGCCTCTCCCTCGTCGCCTACTTCGGGACGGAGAAGTGAGGTACCGCCTGCTCACGGTCGCGCTGCTCGCGCTCGCGCTCCCGTCGGCGGCGTCCGCGCGGGGCGAGTTCGACCCGTCCGAGGAGTTCCAGCAGCACGAGTGGGTCTCCATCCACCTCGGCGGCCTCAACCTCTCGATCACGAAGGCGGTCGTCTACCTCTTCCTCGGCGCCGGCCTGACGATGCTGCTCGGGATCGTCCTGATGCGCGTCCGCATCCCCGGCCGCCGCCAGGCCGCCGGCGTGATCGTCTACGAGATCGCGCAGACGCAGGTGGCCGAGCAGGGCCTGCCGTCCAAGCACGTCGGCCGCTGGTTCCCCTACGTGGCGACGCTGATGCTCTTCATCTGGACGGTGAACATGCTCGGCTTCCTGCCGCTGCCGCTCACCGGCGAGACGTGGCACGGCGTCCCGACCTGGGGGATCTACGCCGCGACGTCGTCGCTCTCGGTGACCCTCGCGCTCGCGATCCTCACGTTCATCTTCACGCACGTCGAGGGCATCCGCTGGAACGGGCCGGTCCACTACTTCAAGTCGTGGATCCCGGAGGTGCCGAAGGCGCTGCTGCCGCTGATCATCCCGCTCGAGATCCTCGGCCAGTTCATGCGCCTGATCTCGCTGAGCGTCCGTCTCTACGCGAACATGCTCGCGGGCCACATGCTCATCCTCACGTTCATCGGGTTGATGTTCGTGCTCGAGAACGTCTTCCTCGCGATCGTCGTCGTTCCGGCGGCGACGGCCTTCTATCTCTTCGAGGTCGTGATCGTCGTCTCGATCCAGGCCTTCATCTTCGCTGCTCTGTCCGCCATCTACATCGGCTCGGCGATCGAGCCGGAACACTAGGAAGGGGAACCCCGCATGCTCCACACCGTCATCGCCGCCGCCTCGGGCGACGTGACCAAGGCCGGCAAGGCGATCGCGCTCGCGCTCGGCATCGGCCTCGGCTCGCTCGGCGCGGGCATCGGCATCGGCAACATCTTCGGCTCGATGATCCAGTCCGTCGCCCGGCAGCCCGAGCTCCGCGGTGAGCTCCAGGGCATCCAGTGGCTCGGCTTCGCGCTCACCGAGGCGGTCGTGTTCTACGGCCTCATCGGCGGCCTCCTGGCGTACGTCCTGGTCTGAGGCAGCACGACTGATGCTCGCATCGAACGCTCTCATCCAGGTCACGCCAGGTCTGATGATCTGGACGATCGTGGCGTTCCTGATCACCCTGTGGGTGCTCAAGCGCTACGCGTTCGGCCCGATCCAGAAGATGCTCGACGAGCGGCGCGAGCAGATCCGCCGGTCGATCGAGGAGGCGGACAACGCCCGCGACGAGGCGCGCACCCTGCTCGAGGAGCACCGCAAGCTGATGCAGGAGGCGCGCGGCGAGGCGGAGCAGATCATCGTCGAGGCGCGCAAGACGCGCGACGCGATGGAGACGCGGATGCGCGAGGAGACCGAGGCGGAGCGGCAGCGCCGGCTCGAGGAGACGCGGCGTGAGATCGCCGCGGAGACCTCACGCGCGCTGGAGCAGATCCGTTCCGAGGTCGCCGACCTGACGCTCGAGGCGACCTCGATCGTCGTCGGCCGCAAGCTCGACGCCGACCGGGACCGCGAGCTGATCAGCGAGGCGATCGGCTCGCTCGACTTCTCCCGCCTGGAGGAATCGAGATAGCGGTTGCGCACCGCATCTACGCCGAGGCCCTGTTCGAGGCGGCGAAGGACGCCGGCCGGCTGCAGCAGGTGCACGAGGCGCTGTCCGACTTCGCGACGGCGATCGAGGAGACGCCGGAGCTGCGTACGGTCCTGCGCAATCCGCAGCTCGAGTCGCAGGCGAAGGCGGGGATCCTGGCCGATCTCGCCGGCGACGAGGAGGTGCTCTTCCGCAACTTCCTGCAGCTCGTGGCGGAGAAGGGCCGGGCCGGCGAGCTGGAGGAGATCGCGCGCGAGCTCGACCGGCTCGTCGCGCGGGAGGAGCGCCGGCTGACCGTCGAGCTGATCACCGCCCGCGAGCTCACCGACGCGGAGGCGGGCGAGATCCTCGGCCAGATCGAGCAGCAGGCGGGCCGGAAGGTCGAGGCAACGCGCACGGTCGATCCGGAGCTGATCGGAGGCTTCGTCCTCCGGGCTGGTTCGTACCGCGCCGACGCCAGCGTGCGTGGACGACTCGAACGACTACGACAAGAGCTTGTGAGGAGCTGACATGAAGCTGCGCCCTGAAGAGATCACCTCGATCCTCCGTTCGCGGATCGAGCAGTACGACGTCGAGACCGACCTCTCCGAGGTCGGAACGGTCCTGCAGGTCGGCGACGGGATCGCCCGCATCTACGGGCTCGAGAACGCGGTCGCGATGGAGATGCTCGAGCTCGAGCACGGCGTCGTCGGTCTCGCGTTCAATCTCGAGGAGGACGATGTCGGGGCGGCGCTCTTCGGCGAGTGGGAGCTGATCAAGGAGGGCCAGCCGGTCAAGCGCACCGGCAAGGTCGCGAGCGTGCCGGTCGGCGAGGCGCTGCTCGGCCGCGTCGTCGACCCGCTCGGCAACCCGATCGACGGCCGCGGCCCGATCGAGGCGACCGAGACGCGGCCGCTCGAGTTCAAGGCGCCGGGCGTGATCGCGC
>Ga0070683_100005416_pt1 | contig 10656 bp, 7 predicted proteins | sample KBSC713LmetaG_FD_64662 | JGI IMG/M metagenome (GOLD analysis project Ga0070683, IMG submission 64662) | Corn rhizosphere microbial communities from Kellogg Biological Station, Michigan, USA - KBS C7.1-3L metaG | ecosystem: Host-associated > Plants > Roots > Rhizosphere ...
CGTAAGAAGGCGCGGCGCTCCCGTGTGGGCAGCTTGTTGCGACCGGCATTCGCGTTTCTGGTCGCAGTCCTGGGCAGCGTGGGCACTGGCCGGCTGGGGGCTCAGATCTCTCCGGGCCCGCTGGTGCGAGCGCATCAATTCCTGAATGGCCCCGCGAATTGCACGCGATGCCATGCGGCGAGCGTGCGCTCGCGATCGTTTGCCTGCCTGGATTGCCACCGTGAGATTGCTGCCGAACTGGAGAAGCATCGCGGTCTTCATGCCACGTATCCGCAGGGAGGAAGCCCGGGAACGGCCTGTGTGAAATGCCATTCGGAGCATAACGGGGAGAACTTCGCGATCGTGCACTGGACACCCACGTCCGCGGGGTTCGACCACGTGCAGACCGGATTCGCGCTCGACGGAAAACATTCCGGGGTAGGGTGCCGCGCTTGCCATAACGCGCGCAACGTGCCGGCGGCAACGCGCGAGTTGCTGAAGGCCAAAGACATGAACCACACCTACATGGGGCTGGACACGCGGTGCGCGGCGTGCCACGAAGACAAGCACCAGGGCAGATTCGGGACAGATTGCGCTCGTTGCCACTCGACAGCCGACTGGAAGAAGGCGAGGGTTGAAGAGCGCACCTTCGACCATGCGCAGACGCGATTCCCATTGACCGGCGCGCATCGGCAGGTGCTCTGCGCGAAGTGCCACACGGCGGACGCGGACGGGCAGGCGCGGTATGCGGGAATTGCCTTTGCCACGTGCGCGGCATGCCACGCCGATCCGCACAAGGGCGAGTTCAAGCAGGACTGCAGCAGTTGTCACTCCACCGCGACGTGGAAGAAGTCGCCGTTTGAAGCGAAGTTCGATCACGCCAAGACGGATTATCCGCTGGCGGGAAAACATATTGAAGTGGCGTGTACAGCGTGTCATGCGAATGGCGATTTCAGGTCGCCGATTGCGCACGCCGCTTGCACGGATTGTCACAGGACAGATCCGCACGGAGGCCAGTTTGCGGCACGCGCGGATAAAGGGCGGTGTGAAGCGTGCCACTCGGTCATGGGCTGGAAGCCCTCGGCGTTCACGGCCGCTGAACATGCGCGCACGGGGTTTCCGCTGGTGCGTCCGCATGAGCGAGTTGAGTGCGCGAAATGCCATATCCCGGCGGGAGCGCAGACGAAGTTCAAGATTCCCTTCGCCGCGTGCACCGCTTGCCACAGAGATGTGCACCAGGGGCAGTTTGCGGCAGCGCCTTGGATGAACCGGTGCGAAAAATGCCACAATGGCGTCACCTTTCAAACTGCGAATTACACGCTGGCGATGCATCAGAAACAGAGCTTCCCATTGACTGGCGCGCACGTGGCGGTGGCATGCGACAGGTGTCACAAGCCGATCGCGGGATCAGACGTGGCACGATTCCACTTTGCCGCGCTGGCGTGCACGTCGTGCCACGACGATGTGCATCGAGGACAGTTTGCGGACCGCATGGCCAGGCGATCGATCGGGAACAAAGCGGCCGGATGCGAGGCGTGCCACTCAACGCGCGACTGGCACGACCTGAGCCGGTTTGATCACGATACGACGCGATTCGCGCTGGCGGGCACGCACCGGGCAGTGACGTGCATCGAGTGCCATCGGCCGCCGAACCTGGAACGCACCATGCTGCATGTGCGGTTCGGCGAAGCCAGTACCAGCTGCGACGGGTGTCACGAAAATCCGCATGCGGAGCAGTTCGGAGCGCAGGCGCAACGTTGCGAGGCGTGCCACAACACGCATAAGTGGAAGCCGTCGCTCTTCGACCATGAGAAGACGAGTTTTTCGCTGAAGGGCGGCCACCAGGACGTGGCGTGTTCCGCATGCCACTTAACGAAGCACATGGTGAATGGGATGCCGGTGCTGTTCTACAAACCGACACCGACGCAATGCTCGGATTGCCATGCGAGCGGAGTGCCGAACAAGAAGATGTCTGCTGCGAACCCGGCCGAGTTGCGGTGCGTGCGGGCACGCATCGCCGCAGCGTGATCGATGTGAATGACAACATTGTCATTGAAAACCCGGATGACACTCGCGCGGCGGCAGTGTCTAATCGGTACACAGGCCCCTTTCCCAGGTGAATATGCCGTTCTCGCGACGGTGGTTCCTATACGAAAAGCTCGCCCAGGAGCGAAGTGAATCCAGAGCCGCCAGGGTATTGGCGATTCTGCCTTCCTTGCCTGAACACATGTGAGGCGCTAAAAGACTAGATAATCAGGCGCCCGGCTTCCACTGCCTTGCCAGATCAAGAGAGGCTGAAGAGCTGAAGAGGAAACCTTTGCCTGCTTCGGCTTTCGATCACATCGCCAGGAGCACAGGATGCGTGCTTCCTGATAACGGCCACTCCTCTAAGAAGAGGACCTCTCACTTAGGCACAGCGGATGAGGATGAACGCCACACGCTGGCTTGCAATCTCTGGCCTGTCCCTCGGAGCCGGACTCTTCATGAGTCCCGGGCTCGCTCTCTATCGCGCGCAGGCGCCACCGCCGGCAGAACAGCGGCCGGCGACTGTGCCGCGCGCGAAGGTGATGAACCCGCATGGGCCGATCGCGATCCCTTGCCAGAACTGCCACACCTACACCGCTTGGCGGCCCATCCGCTCGATGCCGGAGTTCAGTCACGATCAAACACGGTATCCATTGCGCGGCATGCATAAGGATGTAGCGTGCAGCAAATGCCACACGTCCAGGGTATTCAAGAACGTAAGCACGCGCTGCGCGGTCTGCCATGCCGACATTCATCGCCGGCAGTTTGGTGCGAACTGCGAGAACTGTCACAGCGTGAAGGGGTGGAAAGTTTCGGTGCGCGAGATTCAGAACCACCAGAACCGGTTTCCGCTGGTGGGCGCACACGCCATGCTCGATTGCGGCTCGTGCCATAAAGGCGCGGCCACCGGACAATTTACGGGCCTGTCGACGGCTTGTTATTCGTGTCACCAGAAGGAATTCAAAAATCCGAACTTCGACCACGTTGCCGTGGGCTTCCCCACCACATGCGAAAGCTGCCACACGATGGACACCTGGTTCGGTGCGAAGTTCGATCACCTGAAGTACACCGGCTATGCACTGACGGGAATGCATGCCAGGCTCGAGTGCACGGCGTGCCACATCAATGGGCAATTCAAGGGCACACCGGCCGCGTGTTACGCCTGCCACCAGACGGATTACACGCGGACCAACAACCCGAGCCACGCGCAGGCCTCTCTTCCGCATGATTGCGGCACGTGCCACACAACCGCGAATTGGTTGAACGCAAAATTCGATCACCTGGCATACGCGGGATACGCTTTGACCGGCAAGCACGCGAACGTGCCCTGTGCGCAATGCCATGCGAATGGATACAGGAACACTCCGACCGGATGCGTTTCATGCCACCAGAAGGAATTTGACCGCACCATCAACCCGAATCACAAGGCCCAGGGATTCCCGACGGGATGCGAAATGTGTCATACGACAGCGGGCTGGATCCCGTCGTCGTTTGATCACTCGAAGAGCGGGTTTCCACTGACCGGGGCGCATGTGCAGACACTGTGCTCCAAGTGCCATGTGAACAACAACTATACGACTCTGCCGAAGGACTGTTACGGATGTCACAAGGCGAATTACACCGGGACGAGCAATCCCAACCACGTGGCCGCGGGTTTTCCGACGGGTTGTACGATGTGTCACAGCACCGTGTCGTGGTCTGGCGCGACGTTCGACCACTCGAAAACCGGTTTCCCGCTCACGGGTGCGCACAAGAACACGCCGTGCATGAAATGCCACGTGAACGGTGTGTTCGCCGGCACGCCAAAGGGTTGTTATAGCTGCCACAAGGGTGACTTCAACGGTACGAAGGAACCCAATCATTTGCAGGCGGCGCTTCCGCACGACTGCTCGATCTGCCACTCGACCGTGAACTGGCTGAATGCCCGGTTTGACCACCTCGCCTACACCGGGTACGCCCTGACGGGCAAACACGCGGCGCTCGCGTGCAAGCAGTGCCATCTGAACGGCCAGTATGCAGGCACTCCGAGCGCCTGCGCATCGTGCCACCAATCGGATTACAACAAGACGACCGATCCAAACCACAAGCTGGCAGGCTTTCCAACGGATTGCTCGATCTGCCACACGACTGCGGGTTGGAGTCCGTCATCGTTCGATCATTCGAAAAGCGGTTTCCCGCTGACCGGTGCGCACAAAACAACACCCTGCATGAAGTGTCACGTAAACAACAACTACACCACGGTGCCGAAGGACTGCTACAGCTGCCACAAGGCGAATTACGACGCTACGAACGATCCGAACCACAAGGCGGCAGGATTCCCGACCACCTGCCAGATTTGCCACAACACGGGTTCCTGGTCCGGGGCCACGTTCGATCATTCGAAGACCGCATTCCCGCTGACCGGGGCGCACAAAACAACGCCATGCGTGAAGTGCCACGTCAACAATGTTTTTGCCGGCACGCCGAAGGATTGCTTTAGCTGCCACAAATCCGATTACAACGGAACGACCGATCCCAATCACAAGACGGCTGGATTCCCGACCACTTGCCAGACGTGTCATAGCACGACATCGTGGGCGGGAGCGACGTTCAATCACACGTGGTTCTCAATGCGCCATGGCGGTGCAAACGGCGTGTGCAAGACGTGCCACACCAACTCCGCCAATTACGCCGTGTTTACGTGCACCAATTGCCACGCCAAAGCGAAAACAGACAATCAGCACTCCGGAGTTTCGGGCTACGTCTACAACAGCGTGAACTGTTACTTGTGCCACAGGAACCCCGGAGGTGGGGGCTAGATGAAACGCGCTCTGCTGTTTTTGCTTCTGTCCGCGCCGGGTGCAGGTCTCGCACAGTCGCCCGAAGCAGTCTCGCCGGCCCAGGCGCCCATGCATTCGGAGTTTCATGTGCGCTACGTCAGCGCGGATAGCGTCTACATCGATGGCGGGCGCGATGCGGGACTGACAGAAGGGACGAAGCTGATTCTGAAGCAAAATGCCGCCATCGCTGGAACGGACGAAAAAGTGCTCGAGCCCGGAGTGCTGGCTCAGCTCACTGTCATTGCGGTTGCATCGAGTTCCGCGGTATGCCAGATCTCCGCATCGACACGGGAGATGGTTGTGGGCGACACGCTCTCGTTGCCCGATGAAGAGATTGCAAACCAGGTGGCGAAGAACGCGCTCGGAAACACGCGAATGTATCCCATGGTGGTGAGCTTCAACATGGGCGATCCGCTGGATGAAGAGGTTCGCGAGACCATTCCTCATCCGCCTCTGCCGGAGATCAACCAGGCGCGCATGCGGATCGGATTCGACGTAAGCACGATCCGCGGTCTCGGTACGGACTCCTGGAGTTCGACGATGTTGGGCATGGTACTCCGCGCCAATGTGACACGGATCAACGGGAGCTACTTTAATCTGGACGGTTTCTGGCGCGGGCACATTCAATCCACCTCGGGTCCCGCGCAGGCTTCAATTCAGGATCTCATCAATCGCACCTATCAAATGGCATTGACCTACGTGAACCCGCAGTCGAATTGGACGGCGGGCGTGGGCCGCTTGTACGTGCCATGGGCCAGCAGCCTGGAGGTGATTGATGGAGGCTACCTCGGGCGACGTACATCGGAGTCGAACACCCTCGCTCTCTTCGCTGGGTCCACTCCGGATCCCACTGCGTGGAACTACAACCCGCGGCGAAAGATCGGAGGCGTCCTGCTCAACACGGAAGGCGGCAGTTTTGAAGGCTGGCGTCACTCGTTCACGCTTGGCGGCGGTGTAGAACTGCTGGGCTGGAGCGTGGATCGTCCGTTTGTCTTCACGCAGACCGACGTGTCGTATACGCGCGCATTTTCGGTCTACCATGCGATGACGATCGATCACCCGACGGCAAATCCGGGCACGGCGGCGGTGAGCGCGGGTGTGGGACAGAGCTTCCTGTCTCTTAGGGCGCAGCCGCATCCGGGGCTGGAGCTGGATCTGACGCACACCTACTTTCGCGATGTACCCACGTTCGATCCGGCGCTGGTGGGAACGGGTTTGCTTGACAAGTATCTGTTCCAGGGCGTGAATGGCGGCGCGCGCATTCAGTTTCCCCAGCGCGTGACGGGCTACATGTCGGTTGGCAAGAGCAGCACGTCGAGCGATCTCAAGTCATCGTGGAACACGATGTACGGGGTGTCAATGGCGCAGATCTGGAAGACAGGCATCACCTCCGATGTGCGATATGCGCGATTCGACAGTGCGTTCGCCGCGGGGACGTATCGCACGCTGAGCCTTTCGCGCGATGTGAACGATCGATGGCGGGTGAATTTGCAAGCCGGGCGGCAGTCGTTCGGCTCTGCCTTATCAACGGATCGCGGCGGCTACTTTGGAAACGTGCTGACCGAGTCTGATTTTGGTTCGCGCTACTTTTTCGATTTTGGCTTCACGACACAACGCGGCGGCACAGAGCAGTACAACCAGTGGACGGGCACCATTGGAATACGCTTCGATAATCGCTCGCGGGATAGGAAGGATTCGCATGCGACGCTTCCGTGACGCCAGTTTGTGCGCGGCCGCTGCCGCAGTGCTGCTGGCAATCGCGCCCGGCGCCGCGCAGCAGGAAAAGACTGACGATCTTCTCTCTCGCGCAGAGGACGCGGTGGCGCTCTACATCGCGAAGCTCGCGGATGTGCACTGCACGGAAGAGGTGCATCAGGTAAAGGTGCGGCCCGACGGCAAGCCCGAGGCCACTGTCAAGACGGAATATGACTACTTCGTACTTCTGCAGGGCAACAGCATCGACCTTCAACTGGCGGAGTCCCGCCTGGCCGCGGGAAAGGAGCCGCAACGCCAGACGCCGCTGCTGTTGAGCAACGGCCTCTCGATGCTGCTGCTGATGTTTCATCCCTACTATCGCGCGGGGTTCACGTTTCATCCCGAAGGACCGGAGGAGATGGCGGGCCGGCACACCATGCGCTACCATTTTGCACACATCGCAGGGACGCGAACACCCTCGGCTCTCGCGTTGCGGCAACGCGAGTATCCGCTCGATCTGCAAGGCACAGCCTGGATCGACGCCGAGTCGGGGCAGCCCATTCGTATCGACGCCGGGCTGCTTCAGCCTATGACGGACGTTGGCCTGAAATCTCTCACTGTGCACGTTGAGTATGCCCCGGTTGCGGCGATTCCGGGCAATCCCGTGCTGGTATCAGTGGCCGATGTCGATTTGGAAACCCCGCGCCAGCACTGGCGAAACTCGCACACATTTCGCAACTACAAGCTGTTCTCGGCCGAGGCGACGCAGGACCCGAACGTCAAGGTGCATACAACTTCGGGCGGCGCGCAGGGTGGCTCAGCACCACCTCAAACAGAGGAGAAGCCCTGAATATGGCTGATACTCCGGTTCTCCGCCGCGTGGCGGCGGCCCCTCAGAAGACCGCTACTTCGGCACATCGCATGCGCGTACTGATTGCGGCGGGAGCGGCAGCGCTGCTGATTCTGGCGCTTGCCGGATACGGATGGAACTACTACACACTGCCCCTGGACATGCGGCCGTTCTCTCCAAAGCATGAACTGTTGCGCCCCAGCGGAACCATCGGTCTGAACCTTGGGATTCTGGGCGTGGTACTGTTCGTCATCATCTTCCTCTACGCGCTGCGCAAGGCCGTTCCATGGCTGGGCCGCATTGGTACGGCGAAGCATTGGATGGATTTTCACGTTGTACTGGGCGTCACAGCGCCGATCGTGATCGCCTTTCACGCATCGTTCAAGTTCAATAACATCGCGGGAGCGGCATTCTGGGTGATGCTGGCGGTTGCGCTGAGCGGAATCGTCGGGCGCTACCTCTATGCGCAGATTCCGCGGTCCCTGGGAGCGGCAGCGGTCGCGTATCGCGAACTGCAGGGCCTGGAATCAGAACTCGCGGAGGCCCTGGCCGGGCAAAGACTCTATTCGAGGGAATGGATTGAGCGCACGTTTCGCATGCCAGGAGCGGAGCACATCCGCAAAAGCTCGATCCTGGCGGCTCTCGCGGAGATGCTTCTCCTCGATCTGAGCCGATGGTATCGAGTGGCTGCTCTGCGCCGGAAAGGCATGAAGTTCTTCACGTCGCTGCTTACCCTTGGAGGTTTCCTGCCGACGAGGCAGGCAGAGGTCGAGCAGATTGTAGCGGTGGTTCGACGAAAGGCGCTGCTTACCAAACGGCTGGTGTTTCTCGACCGAGCGCAACGCATCTTCCATTTGTGGCATGTCGTTCACCGGCCCTTCAGTTACGCATTCGTTGTGCTCGCGCTCATTCACATCATCAACGCTGTACGACTGGGCTACTTCTGATGGAGACGCTCTTCACGTGGGGCATTGTGGGGCTGTGCATTGTGGCTTTCGTAGGCCGCTACTGGTTCTCGCACAGGAAGCGCGAAGCGGAGGCACATGCCGCCGCCGAACGCGCAGGCCTGATTTCGCATGGGCCGACAGGGCAGCACCCACTCATCCACACAGATGCGTGTATCGGCTGCGGCGGGTGCGTTACTGCTTGCCCGGAAGGAGATGTGCTGGGGCTGATCGCCGGCAAGGCCACTCTTATCAAACCCCAGAAGTGCATCGGTCATGCGTTGTGCGCGGAGGCGTGTCCAGTAGGCGCAATCACAATCGTGATGGCGCCGCCCAGCGCCAGTGCAGAGTTGCCCATGCTCACCTCGGAGCACGAAACCAGCATTCCGAATCTGTTCATTGCCGGTGAGTTGGGTGGCCTGGCACTCATTAAGAATGCCGTGAACCAGGGGCGAGAGTGCATTGACGTGATCTCGTCGCGCTTGGAAGCCCGGGGCCCCTCGCATGCTCCTCAGCCTGAGTTCGATGTGATCATCGTCGGAGCGGGGCCGGCGGGAATCAGCGCATCCCTGCGGGCGGCGGAGTTGGGGCTACGTGCGCTGACGCTCGAACGGGAGACGGTCGGCGGGACTGTCTCGAAGTACCCGCGCGAGAAGCTCGTGATGACGTCTCCGGTAGAGCTTCCGCTCTACGGCAAGATGCGACAGACTCGATTGAGCAAGGAAGATCTGCTGGAGATTTGGGAATCGATCATGCGGCGCGCGGATCTCAACATTCATGCGGGTGAGAGCGTAACCGCAGTTCGACGGGAGGACCGGGCATTTCGGGTGGTGACTGCGGCGGATTCGTACAGATCCCGCGCGGTGATCCTGGCCATTGGCCGCGCCGGAACGCCGCGAAAGCTGGGTGTTCCAGGCGAGGAGCTTCCGCATGTGCTCTATCGGCTTATCGACGCGGACCACTATGTCGATAAGGACATCCTGGTGGTTGGGGGCGGTGACAGCGCAGTTGAGGCGTGTCTCGGCCTGGCGCATCAACGCGGCAACCGGGTCACCCTGTCGTATCGGCGCGCGGCGTTCAGCCGGCTGAAGGACCGCAACGAACGCCGCATTGCAGAAGCCGAGCGAAACGGCCGCGTGACCGTTCTGTTCGATTCGCAACCTTTGGAATTCAGGCCCGGCAGCGTGACGATCGAACATTCCGGAACCAGGCTGGAACTCCCCAATGACTACGTGTGGATATTTGCCGGAGGTACTTCGCCGACCGCGTTTCTGAAAGAGGTTGGCATCGCGTTCGGCGACGAAATCGTTCAGCATGGCGAGGCCGTTCTTTCCGAATCTGTCCCGCACCCCCGGCCAGCAGCTTGGCGGTGATCTCCCGCTGCGCCTGCTCCCCTATTCGTGGCGAATCCGGGCCTTGCCGACCGGGAAAAGCGGTCTGGTGGAAGCGCCGCATCCCGTGCTGAAGATCTTCTATGAGGGGCTGATTCCTTGAACCATGTTGCCCGGAAGAGGAGACGTCTCCGCGCCGGATAGTGGCGCAATGCGGCGAACCCGGATCCGAAATACATCGGGTCCACGCACAATGTACTCCCACGACAACTGACCCGGTCGCGCACCTTCCAACTGGCCATTCAGTGGCACAGGATCGTGGTCGTTGATGAGTACAAAGGCGTCGCCAACCGGCAGCCCGTCGAACCTTCTGAATATGAGGGGGTGACGCTCGGAACGAGGAACCTGCCGCAGATCGATTTCTTCTTCTGCGGAGGCTGACACACCCCCGGCCCGAATGACCAACAAGGAGGAGTCCTCGTGCGCATCCACTCGATGCGGCGCACCCGCATGGATCCAGATGACCTCTCCAGCCCGCATCTCGGTGGGCGCGTCATCCACGTGGAAGGTGATGTGGCCGGAAACGACGTAAACGGTGACCATTTCTCTGGCTGAATGCTCCGGCATACTTTGTCCCGAGCGAAAGGTGAGAAGAATCATGCGATACGCTGGCTGGTTAACAAGAACCTTTGCCAGAAACTTCTTCTCATCGAACTCGATAGCGTCTTTCAAATTTTGCTTGAACATCATCCAATCAGCTCCCGTGTGTCGCGTGTATTCGGCTGTGCCGAGGTCAGTTCACCAGCGCAGTTTCCAATTCGCCGGGGTTGTGCCTGCGGATTCGTTCAGTCTGCGCGCATCGCTTCCGGCCACGCGATCGTGAGCAGGAAGGCGCTTTCTTCCAGGGCTTCCACGTCGTGCTCAAGGCAGCGATCGAGAGTCAGCAACTCCCCCGGTTCGAGTTCGTTCAGGCGGTCTTCGGGAAGATGTACGCGAATTTTTCCTTGAATCAC
>Ga0070683_100005418_pt1 | contig 10655 bp, 8 predicted proteins | sample KBSC713LmetaG_FD_64662 | JGI IMG/M metagenome (GOLD analysis project Ga0070683, IMG submission 64662) | Corn rhizosphere microbial communities from Kellogg Biological Station, Michigan, USA - KBS C7.1-3L metaG | ecosystem: Host-associated > Plants > Roots > Rhizosphere ...
GAGGAGGTGGCGGAGCCGGTGGAGCGGGCGGAGCAGGTGGAGCGGGCGGAGCAGGCGGGGCGGGCGGAGGTGGAGGTGGAGGCTGGCCACCACGGCCCCTCTTCCTCACCGGCGTGCTCCAGGGCGACTTGACCGTGGCCACGCCGTCTGCGTTCTGTGCAACGACGACGACGCGAAGCCGGTGGCCGACGTCGGTCCTGTTGATGACGTAGGTGGGCCTCCCGGCGCGCGCGATCTTGATGCACCTATGGCCCTTGTTGCACCGCTGCCAGGCGTACCGATAGGACGTAGGACGACCCGACCAGCGACCGTGGGTGGCGGTCAGGCGCTCACCGACGATCGCCTTGCCCTTCAGCTTCGGACGCTTGAGGTTGTGCGGCGCACCGGACGGGCGCGCTGCAGCGCTTCCTGCCACGAGGAGCGTGACGGCGAGCAGGAGCAAACAGGTGGGGGCTACTGGGCGGCGTTTGAGCACGATGGGGGCCTCGTACTTGGCCTATAGATCGACGCGGCGCGGGATTCTTGCATCCCTGCATTGGGCTACCCCCTCGAGGCCCGAGTTCCTGCCCCGAAAACTCCGCACCGAGCGGAATTTTCGCGGCGCTACCTCCCCAATCGGCTAGGCCCATTTGCGGCCTGGTTACGCCAGCGCGGCGCGCCTTCCCCCTCCGAATGGCCAGCCACCCCATCCCCCGTGGGGTATTGGATTCTGGCCTTAAAAAAGCCGTTTCCCGCCCCTAACCTCCTAGTAGTGCCGCGCGGGCAAAGGCGGCTCAGGCAACTGCGGGAGGTAGTGGGGACAGCATGGCGGAGATGAGCCTCGAGAGCTCGTATGCGCTGCCGACGATCGGCTCGGCCCAGCGCACCGTGTTCGCGAACCAGCGGACGCTCGAGATCCTCGAGCAGCGGCGCACGTCGGGCAAAGCGCGCCGGCGCGGCTGGCTCATGCGCCGCATGCTCGTGCTCGCGGACGTCCTCGCGCTCGCGGCCACGTTCGCCGTCGTCGAGCTCGCCTTCGGCGCCGGCTCGGGCGCCTACCAGCACTTCGGCGCCGGCATGGAGTACGCCCTCCTCCTGGCGACGATCCCGGGCTGGATCCTGATCGCGCGCCTCTACGGCCTGTACGAGCAGGACGAGGAGCGAACACACCATCCGACCTCGGACGAGCTCAGCCGCGTGTTCCACCTGGTCACGGTCGGCGTCTGGCTCCTCTTCGTCGCGGAGTGGCTGCTCGGAGTCGCAAATCCAAGCGTTTCGAAGGCGTTCGCCCTGTGGGCGCTCGCAATCGGGCTGATCACCGTCCTGCGCTCGATCGCGCGCAACTGGTGCCGGCGCAGCATCACGTACCTCCAGAACACGGTCATCGTCGGGGCCGGAGACGTGGGCCAGAGCATGGCCCGCAAGATGCTGCGCCACCCCGAGTACGGCTTCAACCTCGTCGGCTTCGTCGACAACCAGCCGCGGGCCAGGCAGGACGGGCTCGACCACGTTGCGCTCCTGGGCGGAACGGACCACCTCGAAGAGCTGGTTCGGATGCTCGACGTGGAGCGGGTCGTGATCGCCTTCTCGAACGAGTCGTCCGAGGAGACGCTCGAGCTTCTGCGCTCGCTCAACGAGCTCGACGTCCAGGTCGACATCGTCCCGCGGCTCTACGAGCTGGTGAGCCCGGGCGTGAAGATCGACACGCTCGAGGGCGTGCCGGTCATCAACCTGCCTCCGCCGCGGATGACGCGCTCGGCAGCGCTCATCAAGCGGACGATCGACATCCTCGGCGCGCTCGTCGGCCTCGCCGTGACCGCACCGGTGTTCATCTACTTCGCGTGGCGCGTGAAGCGCGACTCCCCCGGCCCGATCTTCTTCAAGCAGACGCGCCTCGGGAAAGGCCGCCGCGAGTTCACCGCGCTGAAGTTCCGCACGATGAAGGTCGACGTCGACACCTCGGTGCACGAGAAGTACATCAAGGAGTCGATGGATCCGCGCTCGGCGAAGACTCACAACGGCGTCTACAAGCTCGATCGCGGCGACGCGGTCACGCGCAGCGGCCACTGGCTCCGCAAGACGAGCCTCGATGAGCTGCCGCAGCTGATCAACGTCCTGCGCGGCGACATGTCGCTCGTCGGCCCGCGCCCGTGCATCGAGTACGAAACCGAGAATTTCCTGCCCCATCACTTCGATCGGTTCCTCGTGCCGGCAGGCATCACGGGGCTCTGGCAGGTGACCGCCCGCGCACACTCGACGTTCCGCGAAGCGCTCGACATGGACGTCGCCTACGCGCGCGGCTGGTCGCTCGGCCTCGACCTGCGGCTTCTCGTACGCACACCTCTGCAAATCCTCAGTCGAAAGGCGACAGCGTGAGCTCGAACGGCAACGGAAACGGCAACGGCAACGGACACCACACGAACGGGAACGGCCACTCGAACGGCGACGGCATCGCACATGCGCACCTCGCGCTGACCGACGACCTCCGCATCCGCAGGACGGACATCCCGCGGATCGCCGTGGTCGGGCTCGGCTACTGGGGCCCGAACCTCGTGCGCAACCTCCACGAGCTCCCCGAAGCCGATCTGGCCTGCGTCTGCGACGCGAGCGAGAAGGCGCTCGACGCGATCGCGCTCCGCTACCCGGCCGTTCCGGGCACGACCGACTTCGACGACATCCTCACGGATGGCTCGATCGACGCCGTCGTTCTCGCGACGCCCGTCTCGACGCACTACACGCTCGGGATGCGCGCGCTGGAGGCCGGCAAGCACCTCTTCGTCGAGAAGCCGCTCGCGGCCTCGTCGGAGGAAGGGCTCGAGATGATGCAGACGGCCGAGGAGCGCGGGCTCGTGCTCATGCCCGGCCACACGTTCCTGTACAGCCCGCCCGTCGACGCCGTGCGCAACCTGATCACGAGCGGCGAGCTCGGGGAGATCTACTTCATCTCCACGAGCCGCGTGAACCTCGGGCTGCACCAGACCGACGTCAGCGTCGCCTGGGACCTCGGCCCGCACGACTTCTCCATCCTGCGCTACTGGCTGGAAGAGGCGCCGACGAACGTGACGGCGCTCGCGCGTGGCTGCGTGATGCCGGACAGCCCGGACGTCGCCTTCATCAACCTGCAGTTCCCGTCGGGCACGATCGCCAACGTCGAGATCTCGTGGCTCGCCCCGAGCAAGCTGCGCCGGACGACGGTCGTCGGCTCGCAGAAGATGGTCGTCTACGACGACACGAGCAACGAGCCGGTGCGCGTCTTCGACAGCGGCGTCAACCTGCGCAACCCGGAGACGTTCGGCGAGTACCGCCTCACCTACCGGACGGGCGACATCATCTCGCCGCACATCGCGGCGTCGGAGCCGCTCTTCCTCGAGCTCCAAGACTTCGCGTCATCGATTCGCGACGGCGGCACGCCTCGCTCGAGCGCACAGCTCGGCCTGGACGTCGTGCGGACGATCGAGGCGGTCGACGAGTCGCTCGAGCACAACGGCGCCCGCATCGAGATCCCCGCGTAGCGAATCCGCTATCTACAGTTGTTGCGGGTGCGTTAACCTGCCCTCGTGACGACGGTTGCGCTGTTTACAGCACCTAGCCAGTGTGCTAGAAGCAGAGGGATAAATCTGATGTTTTCCGAACAAAACTCCACTTTGCTCGACTGGTAGTGAACAGCGTCCAGAACCCGGCCGCGATGCGGCGGCTGCCGGTGGCGGTGCTGTTCAACAGCTACCCCCTGCTGCTCGACGTTCTCGAGCCCTCCCTACGGGGAGAGATCGAGATCGCCGGGCGTGCCACGACGACGGCGGAAGCCGCCGCGCTCATCGACGCACATGAGCCGGAGCTGCTCGTCGCAGGCGTCGAGGCGACGGCCGGACCGGAGGACGTCTTCGAGCTCATTCGCGACTCGATCGACAAGCAGCCCGGGCTCAAAGTCATCGCGTTCTCGTCCAGCTCCGACCGCCGGATGCTCGCGCAGGCGTTCGAGGCCGGCGTCAGCGCGCTGATCGCCCCGAATGCGGCTCCGGAGGACATCGCGGTCGCGATTCGACAGGCGACCGACCCGTCGATCCATTTCGCGCCGGCGACGCTGCCGGCGCCGAAGCCGAGGCTGGCCGCGGACGATCCGGGCCTGACCGACCGCGAGATCGAGACCGTGCGGCTCGTCGCGAAGGGCCTGTCGAACGCCGAGGTCGGGCGGACGCTCCTCGTGACCGAGCAGACCGTGAAGTTCCACCTCTCGAACATCTTCCGGAAGCTGAACGTCTCCAACCGGACGCAGGCGACGCGGCGCGCCGAGATGATGAACCTCCTGGACGAGAGCCAGGACGTTCAGGCGCACATCCAGGCGCTCGCCAACTAGGGCCCGGCTCTCCGCATCGGCAAGATGGGCTCGATGATCGAGCTGTTCCCGGACACGGCCGCGATCGAGGGCGGCGAGGTGCAGGTCGGAGGTTTGGCGCTCTCGACCCTCGCTACGGAGTACGGGACGCCGCTCGTCGTCTACGACCGCGCGACGATCGTCGGCGCGGTCCGCGCGTATCGGGCTGCTGCTCCCGACGCCTTCCTTGTGTACGGGGTCAAGGCGTTTCCGAACACGGCTGTTCTCCAGCTGCTGGAGAGCGAGGGCGTCGGAGCCGACGTCTCGACTCTCGGCGAGCTGGAGCTCGCGCTGCGGGCGGGGCTCTCGGGCGACATGCTCGTCGTGCACGGCAACAACAAGAGCGACGAGGAGCTGGCAGCTGCGGCCGGCGCGGACGCGGCCTTCGTAGTCGTGGATGCTCTGGACGAGGTCGAGCGAGCGGCGGCGGCAGGCGTGCGACGCGTGCTCGTGCGCGTGACGCCGGGGGTCGAAGCCGACACGCATCCGTCGATCCGCACGGCCCACGAGGGCTCGAAGTTCGGCCTGCCGCCGGACGACGCCCTGGAGGCGCTCAGGACGGCGCGTGAGGCTGGGCTCGACGTGGCCGGAGTGCACGTCCACGTCGGCTCGCAGCTGATGGACGCGCGCGCCGGGCTTGCCACCGTGGACTGGATCGCGGACTTCTCGCTTCGGTGCCGCGACGACCTCGGGTGGACGCCCGAGGTGGTCGACCTCGGCGGCGGGCTCGGGATCCAGTACGTGGAGGGCAAGGCGCCGCAGTCGATCGGGGACTTCGTCGGAAAGCTGCTGGGCCGCGTCGACGCGGCGTGGGTCGAGCGGGAGCTCCATCCACCCCGTCTCGTCCTCGAGCCGGGCCGCTCGCTCGTCGGGCGCGCGGGCGTCACGGTCTACGAGGTCGGAGTCGTGAAGCGCGTCGCCGGCGGCACGACGTACGTCGCAGTCGACGGCGGCATGTCCGACAACCCGCGGCCGCAGCTCTACGACGCCGAGTACAGCGGTCTCCTGGCGAGCCGCGCGGACGAAGAGCCGTCCGGGACATACGTCGTCGCGGGCAAGCACTGCGAGTCGGGCGACGTGATGATCCACGACCTCCTCCTCCCCACCCCGCGCCGCGGCGACCTCCTCGCGGTTCCGGCCACGGGCGCATATGCGCTCTCGATGGCGTCCAACTACAACGTCATCCCAAAGCCCGCCGCCGTGCTCGTGTCGGACGGCGAGGCGGAGCTCATCCGCCGCCGAGAGACGATCGACGACGTACTGCGCTTCGACGTGCCGTAGTCCAGCGCTACGCTTGCTTTCTCCCGGGCGCGTAGCTCAGCGGGAGAGCGCCCGCTTCACACGCGGGAGGTCCCTGGTTCGATCCCAGGCGCGCCCATCTTCGCGCTCTCCAGGCTGAGGTCCTCTGAGCGGCCGAGTGAGAGCCGAGCTAGTCCTCGATCTGTGCGCTTCCGTCCCGCTGCAAGACAGCCAGTGACGCTCGCATGGCCTCGAGCTTCTCCGGCGAATGACCGACCCAGTCGACGACTTCGCCGACGACGCGCACCGGCTCGCGGCTGCGAAAGGACTGCGTGGGATTCCCCGGGAACTTCTTGTCGGTCACGTTCGGGTCGTCCTCGAACTCGCCGGTGGGCTCGACGATGTAGATGCGCCCACGGGCCTCACCGGCGGCGAGCTCGGCGCCCCACACCGCGGCGTCGAGCGTTGCCGTGAAGTAGACGTAGTTCATCACCCGGCCCGCCTCGAAGTTCGACTCGCGCCCAGGCACCAGCAGATCCCCGACCGAGAGGTCGGCCTTCGTGCCGTGCAGGTACGCACCCGCCTCGTACACCTCGAACGGCACGGGTTCACGTGTGGCGCTCATTGCGTCTTGCGTCGCCTCAGAGTCGTGGCTCAGTCATCGGTCAACGGCGGCCCCAGAAGTGTCATGTCGTACTTCTCGAAGACAGCGGCGACGACTGCGCGGTCCGGCATCCCGTTCCGTGTCAACGGTCCGAGCTCTTCGTAGAACTTGTGCCCGCCGCCGGGGGTGTAGACGACGATGACCTCGCCCGGATCGTCCCTCAGGTTGAGGAACGCGTGGGGGACGCCCGAAGGAAGGTAGGCGAAGCCGCCTTCGGCAAGTTGGAACGTCTCGTCGCCGATCTGCACTTTGTAGCGGCCTTTGAGGACGTGGATCGTCTCCTCCTGGCCGTGGTGGACGTGGAGAGGCGGCCCGCCGTTCGGACCGACCTCGACGATGAAGTAGTCAAAGGCGCCACCCGTGTCCTCTCCGGTGACCTTGAACACGAGGTCACGTCCCGGGCCGGACTGGAGTCGCAATCCTTCGCCCGGGGCGAGAACCCTGGTCTGAGTAAGAGCTGTCATCGCCGTCTCCTTTCGAGATATACTTCACACACGCAAATAAATCATCGAGGATTTATTTCACTGTGTCAAGTAATCGATCTGAATCCGAGCGCTGGCTCGAGGAGCTGCCGGAGCCGGAGGCCTTCACTCCGCGAGAGTTCGACGCGTGGCGCGGGCTGATCCGCCTGCGAGAGTCTGTGATGCGAGAGATCGACCGCCGCCTCCGTGCCGAGGGTCTGATCTCACTCGCCGACTACGGCGTCCTGATCACGCTCGTCACTGCCCCGGGTATGAGATTGCGCATGAGCGACCTCGGCACTCAGCGGATGCTCACGCCGAGCGGGATCACGCGCGTCGTCGTCCGCCTCGAGAAACAGGGTCTCGTTCGGCGGGAACCCGACCCGGCCGACGGACGCGCGGCCTTTGCCGCGCTGACCCGGCCCGGGCTCGAGGCGTTGCGGCGCGCGCAGGTCGTCCACCACGCGACGGTGCGCGAGCTCTACCTCGGCCGGCTCACACAGCACGATCTCGACCGCCTCGCCCGTCTCCTCGAGAAGGCGCTACCGGGCGTCGTCAGCGCCTCCGCATGGCCCTCGCCGCCGACAAACGCCTAAGAGCAACGCGCCAGCGTTCGGGAATGACGCCGAAGCGTGCCGGATTAGACGGTGGCCTGATGTCGCCAGACGACCGCCGTCCGCTTCGAATCGGCGGGCGTGACTGTTTCTGTCGGGATCGCGCCGAGTCTTTCCGCGACGCGTCGGGAGCGGACGTTGTCGGGTGAGATGAGAGAGACCAGGCAGTCGATGTTCGGACGCTCATGCGCCCAGTCTCGAATGGCGGCGGCCGCCTCGGTCGCATATCCCTGTCCCCAGTACGCCCGCGTCAAGGCCCAGCCAAGCTCGGGCTGAGCATGCCTTCCTGCCTTCGCCCAGTTCGAGGGCGTCCAATCACGGGTGTCGAAGATCATCAGTCCGGCTTGGCCGACCACCTGCCTGTCGGATGACGCGGTCTCGATAATGAACGCACCCACCCCGTCGGTTCTCCAACCGCCGATCATCCCGTCGATCATCGCTCGGACGTCCTCGACCGTCGAGAGGCGCTCTCTGCCCAAGCCCTGCATCACCTCGGCGTCCGCGAACAGGTCGTACAGATCGTCCGCATCCTGGGGAGCGGGTGCGCGCAGGCAGAGCCTCTCCGTGTACAGGGAGGTCGCCCGGGTGAGTGTCCGGAGTGTCCTAGCTCGGATCCGGCTCTCCCGATTCTTCGCACTCCAGACAGACCCAGTCGCCGGTGTGTCCGACGCGTGCGCTTAGCGCCGCCGGAACCATTGTCACGCCACAAGTGGGGCAGATGGGCGGCTGTTCGTCATCCACACCGAAAGTATGGAGCTGCTACCCGCACGACACCGAGGGCAAGAAGGTGTCCGCCTTCTACAACGCCACGCGGAGCGTGTACGAGCGCGCCGGGTTCACGTACATCCGCTCAAGGGGAAGCGGAACTGCGTGATGCGTGCGGTCGTGCCGCCGGCTACTGGATGAAGCGGCTGATGATGTTCGACGTGACGCGCTGCGCAGGCAGGTTCGCGTAGATGCCCGGCGAGCAGCCGCAGTAGCCGCTGTTGTAGCCGTTGTCGACGCTCCATGACCACTGGATCGTCCCGGCGGAGAAGACCGTTCCGCCGCCGTTCGGGGCCGTGTAGAGGGTCGCGTCGCTCCAGGTGTTGGACGCGTTCCCGTCACCGGCGGGCACGAAGGAGTGTCCGACGGTCGTCGTGCCGGCGGGCTCCGCCCAGACGTACTGGGAGAGGCCGGGCGTCGTCGAGGCGCGAGCGTCGAACTCATAACCGATGATCCCCGGCAGCGCGTTCTGGTTCGTGCCGCTCGTGATCACGTTGTTCGTGCCGTTGCCGACGTATGTGTGAAGGCCGGTGCCTGCGTAGATCCAGCTGTTCTCATCGGAGACCAGGAACGGCCGGTCGTTCGCGACGCCCTGGAGCATGACGCCGCCGATCTGGTTCTCCGGCAGCGACGGGCTCAGGAGCTTCCACTCGAAGGTCGTCGAGCCCGCCAGCGCGTTCTTGTCGCAGTGGATTCGGCGGTTCGCGACGCCCGAGCCGTTCGGCGCCCAGGTGATGCGGTAGTAGAAGTTGTTCGCGCTGAAGAGCGCCGCGTCGGTGCCTCCGGCGATCGCGTTCTTGAGCTGGTTGCGCATGTTGTCCGAGTAGTACTCGTCATGGCCGACGTTCACGAAGACGCGGTGCGCGGCGATGACGTTGGGGTTCGCCTCGAGATCGCTCGAGGTCGCGTAGGTCATGTCGTAGCCCTGCGACTCGAGGTAGCGGATCATCGGGTAGTCCCAGTCGAAGAGCTTGCCGGCGCCGTCGTCGACCGAGCCGTCCTGGTACGGGCGGTCGAACGAGACCGTGAACGCGCGGTTACCCGTGTTGTCGCCGGTGATGTCGTTGTACCGGCCGTAGAGGCTGTAGCCGACGTGGTTGTTGCCGGAGCCGCCCCAGTAGTTGTAGGCCTGCCACGTGGTGACGTCGAGCGAGTAGAGGACTGCGGCCGTGCTCGAGTCGTCGCGCACGACGAAGGTCATGTAGTTCTCGAGGTGCTGCCCGTCTGCGCGCGTGAGCTTGACGAGATAGGCGCCGCTCGTCCACGACGTCGGAACGTTGAGCGTGTAGCTCGGCGTCCAGTTGCACTCGATGAGGCCGAAGTTCGGGTCGTTCTGCGTCGTCGTCGTCGGGCAGTTCGCCTGGCGGTTACCGGTGAGCGGGCCTACGTGGAGCATCAGCCGGCCGCCGCACGAAGGCGCGCAGGACGTGCCGTCGGGGTTCGTGCCCGTCGGGTACCAGCCCATCCGGTAGATGTCCATCGAGTACTGCGTGTTGTTCGTCGAGAGGTTGACCATGAGGTCGATCGAGCTGCCCTTGTTGACGCTGGTCTTGGAGGCGTAGCCCTCGATCTCCTGGTTGAGAGCCTTGTGGTCCACGGTGAGCTTCCAGCTCGTGGTGCCTGCGTTCTGGTTCTCGAGGACGATCGGGTTCGCCGGTGGAACGGCGGGCGTCACCGGGGACGACGGCGCCGAGGCCGAGCCGGTGCCGACCGCGTTCGTGGCCGCGACCGTAAAGGTGTAGGCGGTGCCGTTGGTGAGGTTCGTCACCGTGTAGCCCGTCGACGACGAGCCGGTGTTGATCGGCGTTTGCGGATTCGAGCCGATGTACGGCGTGATCCGGTAACTCGTGATCGTGGAGCCGCCGTCCGAGGCCGGCGCAGTCCAGGTCAGCGCTACCGCGCGGTCGCGTGCCGCTCCCGTGACGCCGGAGGGCGCGCCCGGCACCGTCGGCGGCGCAGGCGTGACCGGGTTGGACGGAACCGACTCCGGCCCTGCTCCCGAGCCGTTGATCGCGAGCACGGTGAACGTGTAGGTCGTGCCGTTCACGAGGCCGGGCACCGTGTACGTCGTTCCCGTCGAGCCCGTGTTGATCGGCGTCTGCGGGGCCGAGCCGATGTACGGCGTGATCCGGTAGCCGATGAGCGGGCTGCCGCCGTCGGAGGCCGGGGCCGACCACCTGAGGTTGGCCGACGCGTTGCCGGCGGTCGCGACCACGTCTGTCGGCGGACCAGGCGGAGGCGCGGGCTGCGGCGTGATCACCGGTGAAGCCGTTGAGTCTGGGCCTGTCCCAGCGGCGTTGATCGCGGCGACCCGGAACGTGTACCCCACGCCGTTCGTGAGGCCGCCGACGTTGAATGTGGTTGCGGCGGAGCCCGTCAGGACCGGCGTCTGCGCGTTCGCGCCGACGTACGGCGTGATCTGGTACCCGGTGATCGGGCTGCCGCCGTTCGAGGCCGGGGCCGTCCAGGTCAGCGACACGGCGCGATCGAGCGGGCTCCCGGAGACGTTCGTCGGCGCGCCAGGAACGACTACCCCGGGTGGCGGCAGCGTGTACACGGTC